>Ga0335397_10004688_pt1 | contig 18007 bp, 15 predicted proteins | sample MAT04_FD_205740 | JGI IMG/M metagenome (GOLD analysis project Ga0335397, IMG submission 205740) | Freshwater microbial communities from Lake Fryxell liftoff mats and glacier meltwater in Antarctica - MAT-04 (spades assembly) (version 2) ... | reverse complement strand
GACGCGGCTCAGGGGCGGCCGACGCGGCTCAGGGGCGGCCGACGCGGCTCAGGTCGGGGCCGCGACCACGCCCGCGAAGTCGGTGAGGATCTCCCGCCACCGGTCGTACACCAGGTGGTGCGCCTCGGCGGGGTAGAACGTGGCATCCGCGTTGGGCAGCGTGGCCGCAAGGTAGCGCGCCATGCCGATGGGCACGGTCGTGTCCAGCTCCCCGTGCCACAGGCGCACCGGCGACTGCACCCCCGCGATGGGGAACCCCCACGGTCGGGCCATGATGAGCGCCTCGTCATACAGGCCGCGCCCGCCCTGGCGGTACAGCTCATCCGCGTTGGCGATCATCATCTGGCGCAGCCGGGGATCCTCGAGGACCAGCTTGTCAGCGTCGATCATGCCCTCGATGGCCTTGTCCAGATGACGCTCGGGATCGGCGCGCTGGCCACGCGACCACTGCCACATGGCGATGCGGATCATCCACGGCGCGTTGTCCGCCGCACGCGACGCGACACGATGGCGTCGGAGCATGTAGTCCGCGCCCGGGGTCAACGGGGCCGCAGCGCTGATGAGGCCGATGCGATCCACCCGGTCCGGCAGGGTCCAGCCACAGGCGAGGGCGTAGGGCCCACCGCCGGACCAGCCGAGCACCGAGAAGTGCTCGATGCCCAGGCGATCTGCGAGCTGCTCCACGTCCGCCGGCCAGTCCAGCAGGCGTCGGCCAGGTGCCCCCGTGGACAATCCGATGCCGGGTCGGTCGGCCGCGATGAGACGGATGCCCAACTCACCCGGCAGGTGGTCGTCCGGGTGGCGCACGACGCGTGAGCTGCCGAAGCCGTGGAGGTAAAACACCACGGGACCGTCGGGGTCTCCCAGGTCATCGAAGCCCAGCGTGCGTCCGTCGCTCAGGACGACGGTGCGACCGAGCCCGCTCGGCCCTGACGTCGGCGGAGGCTGCGAGGAGCGAGCAGGTGACTCGACTCGACGGATCTGCGACAGCAGCGTCTCCCTCCCTCAGGTCCGGGCCCCTGGTCGCGGGTCCCCTGACCAGCGAGATGATGCCACGTCGCCGCGTGACATGACAGGGTCCGCGTCAGCCAGTCTGCAGCCGACGCATCTCCTGGATGACCGACAGCTTGTCCGCGAACTCCATGCGCATGGTGTCGATGTCGGTCGGTGCGAAGCCCAGCTCCTTGCCGATCGCGTTGATCTCTGCCGACTCCTCGGAGGTGATGGTGTCATCCACGGCACCCACGGAGAAGGCCAGCCGGAGGAGCTTCTCTCGGTCCTCGCGGGAAGCGGATGCCGCGAACTCGCGGGTGACGAGGTAGTCCTCTGTGGCACCCTGGAGCTCGGCCTGGCTGCGTGCGATCTGGACCACCAGCACGGCCTGTGCCTCGCTCAGACCTGCGACGTCGATGAGCGTGCGCTCCATGAAGCCCACCTCCGCGTCACTGATGTCCAGGTCCGCCTGGGCCGCCCGACCCAGAACGTAGGCGAAGCCACCGATGAACTTGCGCTGCTCCATGGGCAGCGCGTCCAGCTGGGCCGCGATGCGCCTGACTGTGTCGGTGTCCACCGCATTCGGGTCGGCCGTCACGCTGGCCGCAGCGGCGGCCTGGGCCGCGGGTGCAGCTGTATCACCATCGTTGTGATCTCGGAAGAAGCGCCGGATGGCCATGGATACCTCGGGGCTGAGATGGGCGGGGTCAGCGAGTCAGTGGCCGGTATCATAGGCACGCTGCACGCTGGCCTCCCTGGCGTGATGGTTCGGAGGATCTGGTGCGCATCGCTGACCGGGTGACAGCGCGCCTCCGACGGGAGGTCGCGGCATTCCAGGAGTCCCGTCCGGCGCGTCCCTGGCTCGTGGTCATCGAGCAGCAGGCCGGAGTGCCAGAACGGCGGCGTGTGTCCGCGGCCGATATCTCGCATCGGGTGCGCTGGTCGAGTGGCACGGGCACGACGCGCGTCATCCCGTCGATGGTCCGCAGCGTGCATGTCGATGCGCCCGACATCGCCGCCCTGACCAACTTCGGGCGTGACGCGGTGGCGACCACGCGCGCCCGCCGCGTCCGGATCGAGGTCGCTGCGTGGCGCTCCCCGGCCGCCGGCTGGACGGGCCGCATGGGGCCGATCCCGGGCATCGGCCGCGTGGATGCGCGGTTCCCGCGGGCGGGCAGTGGCCGTGTCCTGGTGCGTGTCCAGCTCAACGGCGCACGACCCGTCCGGGAGGTCATCGCCGCGGTCCTGCAGTTGCTGGTGCCGGGGGCATCGATGCCCTACGCGCAGAGCCCGTCGGTCGGCAGCCAGGCTGGGCTGCCGGCGTGGCTGGCGCCCGGCGCTGATGTGGCGGCCCATTTCGCCATCTCGGGACCGACCGCGACCGATGGCACCGTCGTGGACGTCGTCAGTGGTGTCAAGCGGGGACCCGGCAACCCGCCACCCAGCGGGCCGGCCACGGACGCAGAGCTGGTCCTGGAGGGCGGCACAGCGCGAGGGTTCGGTGTCGTGCCGACGACGGCCCTGTCGGTCATGCGACAGGGCCTGCTGGTCAAGGGCGTGCCCGCCCCGCTGGTGCTGCTGGATGTCCCCGGACAGCCGACGCGTCGCTGGGTCGCACCCAAGGTTGCTGGTGCATCCGGACGACTCGAGTGTCGGGACACCGACGACGGGCCACGCTGGAGACTGGTCGTGCCCGGGCTCGCGGGGCCCTGGCTGGGCATGGACGCCCCGATACAGGCGTCGGTTCGTCCCGATGCGACCACATGCTGGTCGCTGGCCTGCGACATCGACCCTGGAGTGTCCTCCGTTGCGGCCGCGGCGCTGCTGGCCCGGCTGGCCCTGTCGGGGGTCGTGCTGGACGGTGGCGGCCTGTCTGGCGCGATCCTGGCGCACCTGTCCCCTGAGTTCGCCGCGGTGCTGGTTCGGGCGCTGCCGACAGCGGACGAGGACGCGCTCGTGTGGGAGACCCGCAGCGTCCACCAGCGACGCGCCGTCATCCGGGGACACGCTACGTCGCTGGTGCTGCCTGACCGCATCCGGCGTGACGCCGCAGTCGCCGTCGCGCCGCCGACCGTGACGGCGTTGCTGGTCAGTCGACGGCCGAAGCTGGCCGCCCTGGCCCTCCGCATGCTGCGTGACCAGACCTATCCGAGCCTGGACATCATCGTGGGCCTGCACGGCGTCGCGTCATGCCCCGAGCTCGAGGCAGAGGTCGCGCGGGCGGTGCGGCCGGTGCGCATCGTGCAGCTGCCAGCGGACGCCACCCTGGGCGAGTCCCTCGGCCTCGCGACCGGCCATGCGACGGGCAGCCTGCTGGCCAAGATCGACGACGACGACATCTACGGACCGGAGCATATCTGGGACCTGGTCATGGGCCGCGCACTGTCGGGCGCCGCGGTCGTTGGCAAGGGCGCAGAGTTCGTGACGCTGGACCAGATGGGTATCACCGTCCGCCGTGACGTCATGACGTCCGACGTGTTCGACCGGGTGGTCGCTGGCGGCACGCTGCTGGTCGCGCGTGGCGACCTGGAGGCACTCGGCGGCTGGCGGCCGGTCCGGGCAGGCGTCGACCGCGCCATGCTGGACCGTGTGCTGCAGGCCGGTGGCCTGGTGTACAAGACATGGCCCATCGGTTTCATCTATCGACGGCACGGAGCCGGTCACACATGGGCGGCCGCGGACGACTACTTCATGCGCGGTGTCGGCACGCGGTGGGATGGCTTGCCGGACCTGCCGGAGTTCGGCACCCGGCATGTACGCGACGCTGGCGACCTGGCCGCCGAGCTCCGGTGACCTGACCGTCCAGCTCCGGCGACCTGACCGCCGAGCTCCGGTGACCTGACCGATACGACCGCGAAGGAGGCGAACGTGCACCTCTGGACCGTCAGTGGGGCGCTGTCGTGGTGCACGTGGTCGTGCTGGGTGCCGTGTATCCCACGATGTCGCCCAGCTTCGGCCGACTGCGCGAGGTGCTGGGTGACGGCCAGGTCGAGGTGGACCGGGTGGAGCTCGACCGGGCGCTGTCAGGGCCGGGTCCGGTGATCGGCGCCATCATCGGACTGCTGGGCATCGTGATCATCCTGTGGCTGATGGTGCTCAAGCCCTTCTGATCTGGGCTCGGGCGCACCCGCCGCGCATGTCGGTCGTTCAGGCGTCCTGACCAGTCGTTCAGGCCTCTACCGGCAAGTCCCGGACGAACCGTGTCAGGATCCTGGCCAATCGCGGGCCTGCCTCGTTGGCAGCGACCAGGACCTCCTCGTGGGTCAGCGGGGTCGCAGAGAGCCCGGCACCCTTGTTGGTCACCAGCGACACGCCAACGACCCGCATGCCCACCCAGTGGGCCGCGATCGCCTCCATGACCGTGGACATGCCCACGGCGTTCGCACCCAGGGTGCCCAGCATGCGCACCTCCGCGGGCGTCTCGTATGTGGGACCCAACAGGCCGGCGTAGATGCCCTCGGCGAGGGGCACGGCCTCCACCGCGGCGGCCGAACGAAGTGCGGCTCGCAGCACGGGGTCGTAGACCGCCGTGAGGTCCAGGAAGCGTGGGCCCATGGCGTCATCGTTGGGACCCAGCAGGGGCGTTCGGCCGGTCAGGTTCAAGTGGTCCGAGATGAGCATCAGGGTGCCCGCCTCGAACGACGGATCGACGCCGCCGGCCGCATTGGTGAGGACCAGGGTCCGGGCACCCAGTCGGTGCATCAGGAGGGCGGGCTCCACCACCTGGAGCGCGGACAGACCTTCGTACATGTGCAGGCGGCCCTGGAGGCACGCCACGGGAACGCCCTCCAGTCGACCCAGGACGAGTCGGCCGGCGTGACCCGGAGCGGACGCTGCCGGCCAGCCGGGCAGCTGCGAGAACGGGATGATGACCGGGTCGGCGACCAGGTCCGCGAGGCCACCCAACCCTGACCCCAGGACCAGTCCGATCCGCGGGATGAGCGGGGTGCGGGCACGGACCGCGGCCTCCAGCGCATACAGTCGCGGCGCCAGCGACGCGGGACCGGGTTCTTGGGTCACGACAGCTCCCTCCACCACTGGCTCCTCCAGCGGCATCCGACACGGGTCAGGCGCGTCACCACCAGGTGGCGGACACAGCAATGCCCGGAGAGACCCTTCCGATCGCGCCGCCGCCTTGATGTGATCTCGGCTGCTGCGTGATCCTCACTGGCCCCTCCGGGCAAGACCTACTATGCCGCGGCCGTGGGGCAGGTGCAACGGGGTTGTCCACGAGATGCCGAGTCATGGACGGAAACTATCCACGGTTCGGCAGCGATCGTGGACGACCGGTGGATTCTCGGCCAGCGCTGGGGCCTGCGATCGTGCGGGCCTGGACCCGGGGGGGCGGAGTCGGTTGCTTGAGTCCACTCGGAGCATCACATGTCGCGAGCCGGCCGTGCGCTCTGGCGACCCGAATCTCGATGACGGCCCCGCAGTGCGCCGCGCGCTGGCGATGAGCCCTAGGTGCCAATCACCAGCCCAACTCGCAAGGCGACCAGCCACGCCCGGAAGCCGACCACCTCCAGCACCTGATGCGCCGAGCGGACTCAGAAGGCCTACCCCTACGTCAGGAGAAGACTTCCCACATCTCGAGACCCCGGCCCGCGGGGACCGGGGTCTCGATGACCTCGAAGGGACGATCCGGGGTCAGCCCGCGCGCCGGGCGACCTTGACCACCATGGTGTGAGCGTACTGGTCGTGGAGCCCTTGCTTGGTGGGGCTCTTGGCAGTGGTGTACAGCAGCGCCAGGAACCAGACGAATGCGACCAGGCTGGCGATGACCGCCAGACTGAGCACGAATGCGGCGAGGATGGAGGCAACGAAACCGGGGCCGAACATGGCCACGATCCGGATCATGGCCTGGTTGTTCGTGAGCGTCTGGCCATCGGTCTCGTTGCCGATCTGCATGCTCAGGAGCCGCATGCCGACGGTGCCGCGCATCTTGGTCCATGTGTACCAGAAGTACACGGCGATGACGGCGTAGCTCAGGAGCGAGCCCACGAGTGACGAGGCAACCGTCGCTTCCTGGAGGCCGTTGGTTGCCCGTGTCCCGAGGACGCCGAGCGTGATTGCCGCCAGGATCAGGCCGATGATGGCCATCACGACGTAGTCGATGATGTACGCGATGGCGCGGTTCGGGACATCGCCGTACACGTAGCCCGCGGGCCCTGCCACCGGTGCCGTGGAGGTCAGGTTGGCGGTCCATGACGGTGGCGGGGGCGGTGGTGGTGGTGGGACCACCGGGACCGGCTGCTGGGGCGTCTGCTGCCACGACGGTGGCGGGGCGCCCTGTGGGGGCTGACCAGGCGCGCCCGGTTGACCCGTTGGCTGCGTCATTCCCTGTCTCCTTGGTGCGGATCGGTCGCGCTGCTGTGCGAGCCCGCGTCGGCGGTCGCCAGACAGCATAGCGAACCAGCGTGACACCGGGACAGCCGGCCGTCAGCCGCCGATGTGGGACATCTCCACACGCGGCCGATCCGTCGTCGCCTCGGACCTGATCTCCGAATAGCGGTCGGAACGCTTGGCCCACGCCGAGCGCACGATGTCGCCGAGCGCCGCCTCGTCCACACCTGCTCGCATCGGACCCTTCAGGTCGTGCGCCCGCATCCCGAACAGACACAGGTACAGATGTCCCTCCGCGGACAGCCTCGCCCGGGTGCACGTGGCGCAGAACGGCCGCGTGACGCTCGCGATGACACCCATCTCGCCCGCGCCGTCGAGGTATCGGTAGCGGCTGGCCACCTCACCCGGGTAGGTCGGTGCCACCGACTCGAGGGGCAGCTCACGACCGATGATGTCCAGGATCTCCGACGCCGGCACCACGTCCTCCATGCGCCAGCCGTTCGTCTGGCCCACGTCCATGTACTCGATGTAGCGGATGATCCAGCCCCGCCGCCGAGCCTCGATGGCAAGCGGCAGGATGCTGCTCTCGTTCATGCCCCGCCGCACGACGGTATCGATCTTGATCGGGCCAAGGCCCGCCGTCTCCGCCGCCTCGATGCCCTCGATGACCCGGCCAACGGACATGCCCACGTCGTTGAGCCGGCCGAACACCTCGTCGTCGAGCGAGTCCAGGCTCACGGTCACCCGCCCCAGGCCCGCCCGAGCGAGTGGCTCGGCGTGGGTCGCCAGCAGGGCGCCGTTGGTGGTCATCGCGAGGTCCTCGAGACCTTCGATGGCCGCCAGCATCTCCACGAGTCGGGGCAGGTCCCGACGGAGCAGCGGCTCACCGCCCGTCAGCCGCAACTTGGTCACGCCGTTGGCAACGAACAGGCGGGCCAGACGTGCGATCTCCTCGAAGGTCAGCAGGTCTGCCCGGGGCAGGAACTGGAAGCCGGGACCGAACACCTCGCGGGGCATGCAGTAGATGCAGCGGAAGTTGCAGCGGTCGGTGACCGAGATGCGCAGGTCGCGCAGCGGCCGGTCGAGCCGGTCAAGGAGGGTGATGGGCGATCGCTCGAGCACTCCCCGATGGTACGCCCGGCGGATCACGGGACCGGCATCAGGCCTCCGTGGCCACCGGATCGACGCCGGACGGACGGCGCAGCGAGCCGCCGCGGGCCACGTATCCGACCACGATGCTGACGGCGCCGAGCACCAGCAACAGCAGTTGGTCGAGCAGGTTCACGGGGAACGCCAGCAGCCCGAGATAGTTGCCACTCACCAGACCCACGAGGAACAGGACGAGCCCGACGACGCCGACGATCATGAGTAGCGCGCCTCGGCGCCGGCCGGTCAGGCCCAGCGCGCCATACAGTGCGACAGCGCCTGCGACCAGATTCAGGACGTCATGCGCGTTGCCGGTCAGGAACAGTGGCGTGCCCCAGGCGACCGTCGGCACGCCCACCAACGGGTTGCCCACGAAGCCCAGCAAGCCAAACACGATGAGACCGATGCCCAGGCCCAGGGACCACGCGAACCCGACGTCCCGGGCGGCTCCCCGGGCAAGGTCGCCGCTGATGCGCTGCGCCGTCATGCGCGCAGCCTAGTCCTCCTCGACCGTGCCCGCACCGGACCGGATGCTGTCCACGACGCCCGCGTCCGCGAGCGTGGTCGTATCACCCAGCGCGCGCCCCTCGGCCACGTCGCGCAACAGTCGACGCATGATCTTGCCCGAACGTGTCTTGGGCAGGTCTGGCGTGAACAGCAGGTACTTGGGCCGCGCGATGGGCCCGATGTGCCTCGCCACATGCTCTCGCAGCTCCTTGGCCAGCTCGTCGCTGGTGGTCACGTCAGCGCGCGTGGTCACGAACGCGAAGATGGCCTGGCCGCTGATGGGGTCGTTCTTGCCGACCACGGCCGCTTCTGCCACGGCCGGATGGTCCACCAGGGCCGACTCGACCTCGATGGTCGAGATGCGGTGGCCGGCGATGTTCATCACGTCGTCGACACGGCCGAGCAGCCAGAAGTAGCCGTCCGTGTCGCGCTTGGCCCCGTCGCCCGCGAAGTACATCCCCGGGAAGCGGCTCCAGTAGGTCGCCTTGTAGCGTTCTGGGTCCCCATAGATGCCGCGCAGCATCGCCGGCCACGGTCGCTTCAGGACCAGGTAGCCGCCTTCGCCGAGCGGCAGGCTCTCGCCGTTGGCGTTGACGATGTCGGCCGAGATGCCCGGGAACGGGAACGTGGCGCTCCCCGGCTTGGTCTCGGTCACGCCGGGGAGTGGCGTGATGAGGATCTGGCCCGTCTCCGTCTGCCACCAGGTATCCACGATGGGGCAGTGCTCCCGGCCCACGTTCTGGTGGTACCAGAGCCATGCCTCGGGGTTGATGGGCTCACCCACCGAGCCCAGCAGGCGCAGGGAGGACAGGTCGTGCTGCGCAGGCAGCTCCTCGCCCTGCTTCATGAATGCCCGGATGGCGGTCGGTGCCATGTACAGCACCGACACCTTGTAGTCCTCGACGATCTGCCACCATCGGTCCCAGCCGGGGGTGTCGGGCGCGCCTTCGTACAGGACGCCTGTCGTGGCGTTGGCCAGCGGCCCGTACACGATGTAGCTGTGCCCGGTCACCCAGCCGATGTCCGCAGCGCACCAGTACACGTCGTCGGGCTTGATGTCGAACACGATCTCGTGGCTGTAGCTGGTCCCCAGCAGGTAGCCCGCGGACGTGTGGATGATGCCCTTGGGGCGAGCGGTGGTGCCGGAGGTATACAGCAGGTACAACATGTGCTCGGAATCCACCGGCACCGCGGGGCACTCGTCGCTCTGGCGATCGACGATGTCGTGCCACCAGACATCCCGTCCCTCGGTCATGGGGGTCGGCTGGGCGTCGCCGAGACGCCGGACGACCAGCACGTGCTCGATGGACGGGGACGTGGCCACCGCTTCGTCCGCGGCGTCCTTGAGGTCCACCGGCTTGCCCCGCCGCCAACCGCCATCGGCCGTGATGAGCAGCTTTGCCGTGGTGTCCTCGATGCGCCCCTGGAGGGATTCGGCGCTGAAACCGCCGAAGATGACCGTGTGCGGCGCGCCCAGCCGAGCGCACGCCAGCATCGCGATGGGCAGCTCGGGGATCATGGGCATGTAGATGGCGACCCGGTCGCCGGTGCCAACGCCCAGCTCCTTGAGCGCGTTGGCCGTCCTGGAGACCTCTCGGAGCAGGTCAGCGTAGGTGATGGTGCGGGTGTCGCCGGGCTCACCGATCCAGTGATAGGCGACCTTGTCGCCGAGCCCGTTGGCGACGTGCCGGTCGATGCAATTCTCGGACACGTTCAGGGTGCCGCCCGTGAACCACTTGGCGAACGGCAGGTCCCACTCGAGGGTCGTCTTGAAGGGCGTCCGCCAGGTCAGCTTCTCACGTGCCAGCTTCGCCCAGAACGCCTCGAAGTCAGCGTCCGCGTCCAGATATAGCTGCGCCGTGCCGTTCGCCTGGGCGATGAAGGCTGTTGACGGGGGGAAGGTCCGGCCTTCCGACATCAGGTTCTCGATCTCAGGCGCCGACGACGCTTCGGTCGACGGCGAGCCTGCGGGCTGCTCTGTGGACATGGGACCCTCCGGCGGTCAACTTCGGGAGACGGATTCGGGGCGCTTCGGGTGCTCGGGCGATGTGTATCGTACCGGCGCGATGCCGGTCACGGGGTGCCGCCCGTCACGCCTGACGCTTATGGTGTGGACCGTCAGCGCGGGGCGTCGAGGGAGCACGTGGCGAGCGAGATGCAGACCGGGACGCCCGAAGGTGCCGCTCCGTCGTCAGGTCAAGCTCGGCGCACCGACGTGCGACACCTGATCGGCCGCTACGTGCCCATCACGGTCTGGCTGCCGACGTATCCCCGGGACTGGCTGCGACCCGACCTGATTGCGGGCGCTCACCTCCTGGGGCGTCATGGTCCCCGTGGCACTGGCCTGGGGACCTCGCCATCGGCGGCGGCGCACTGTTGCTCATCCTGGTCCTGCGGCGCATCGATCGACGCTTCCGGCACCGCTGGTGGCCCTGGTCGTGTCCATCCTGCTGGTGACCGTCTTCGACCTGACCGCGTGCGATGTCGCTGTCGTGGGCCCAGTGCCCACTGGGTGCCGTGGCCGTCCATCCCTGACTTCCCACTGGGCAACCCGTTCGCGCTCGCCACGGGCGCTGCGGGCATCGTGCTCCTGGCGCTCGGCGAGTCGATCGGCTCGGCCCGCGCGTTCTCCAGCAAGCACGGCTATCGAATCGATCCGGACCAGGAGTTGGTGGCCCTCGGTGCCTCCAACCTGTCCGCGGGCCTGTTCGGTGGCTTCGCGGTCGACGCCAGCCTGTCCCAGTCGGCCACGGGCGAGGTCGCGGGCAATCGGACCCAGCTGGCATCGCTCGCGACCGCTGCGCTGTTGCTGGCCACGGCCCTGTTCCTGGCGCCCCTGTTCCCAGAACCTGCCCCAGGCGGTGCTGGGTGCCATCGTCATCGCTTCGGTGCTCAGCCTTGTGGACATCCCGGAGCTGCGCCGCTACGTCGACCAGCGCCGGACCGACTTCGCACTGGCACTGGTGGCGCTCCTCGGCGTCATCACCACGTCCGTCCTGACGGGTCTCGTGATCGCCGCCGGTGTGTCTGTGGTGCTGCTGCTGTACCGCGCCAGTCAGCCAGCGCTCACCACGCTGGGCCGCATCCCGGGCAGCCGGGAGGGATACGGCGACATCAGCCGCAATGCCGGGGCCCTGCCCGAGGCCGGCGTGCTGACGCTGCGTCTGGACACGCCGCCCTACTACTTCAACGCGAGCGAGGTGGAGACGCGGGTGCTGGCCATGGTCGAAGCGGCCGATCCCCGTCCCACGACCGTGGTCATCGACATCGGCGCGACCATCGAGCTGGATGTGACCACCGCCGACATGCTCCTGGAGCTGCTGCGTGCGCTTCGGGATCTCGGCGTGTCAATCTCGCTGGCGCAGGTCAAGGGACAGGTGCGGGACAGGATGCGGCGCGTCGGGCTCATGGACGCGCTCGGCCAGGACCACGTGTTCCTGTCCGTGCTGCTCGCCGTGGATGCCGCGATGCAAGCCGGAGCAGAGACGGCCGTGCCAGCTGTGCCTGAGACGACGGCTGACACGGCCATACTCCAGGAGCCGATTGGGCCGGCCGTGCCTGCCACACCAAACGAGCCACGGGGCCTGACGGGCCTGCCACACCAAACGAGCCGACGGGGCCTGACGGGCCGACCGGGCCTGACGGGCCATCGAACCCTGCCCAAACGTCCGGCCGATGACCGCCGATGACTTCCGGCAAGTTCGGGCTATCCCGGCAAGTTCGGGCTATCCCGGCAAGTTCGGGCTATCCCGGCAAGTTCGGGCTATCCCGGCAAGTTCGGGCTATCCCGGCAAGTTCGGGCCATCCAGGCCAGTCGGGCGCCAGCGGCCCGTGAGTGATCATCTGGGCAGCCAACGGACGGAGGAACGACGGGCCCGGGGTCACACGAGACCCGGAAGCGCACTATCTCCGACGGATCTCAGCATTCTGGCCGCCATCGACAAGTGAGCAGGGGCGGATCAGCCTGATAGCGGGCAGAACGGTCCGTTCTCCGTCGGTTGGATCATCTGGGCGACGATCCGGGCCGGAGGACTCGCGTCGATCCGGGCCCGAGGGCGGGGCTCGAGGGCGCGTGCCGGGGACTGGCGTCGATCCGGGCCCGAGGGCGGGGCTCGAGGGCGCGTGCCGGGGACTGGCGTCGATCCGGGGCCGAGGACGGGCCCGAGGCGCGGCGCTACGTGCGGGGAGCGTCGCTGCCGGTACCGGTGACGTCGGGCGTCGACGCGCCGCCAGGGCCACCCAGATCGGACTGCACCGCCATCCGGCGATCGAGGTGGATGTTCGCTCCGGCCAGACTCAGCGCCATGCGCCGACGCAGTTCCGCGGGCACCGACCAGCGACCCTGCGTGCGCACCTTGGCCGACATCCGGAGCGTGACGCCGATGTCCGTGAAGGCAAGCGTCGAGCGGTAGGCTGGCGGGTCGACGATGAGGCCAGACCATTCCGGGTCCTCTGCCATCTCGCGGCCGACCTGGTTCATGACCCCGATGACGGCCTCGACATCCTTGTTGCGCACCCCTTCCAGATCGACCATCGCGACCGCGAAGATGCGCGTCAGGTTGGACGAGACACGGATGGTGCCGTTGGACACGGAATGAACGACCCCGTTCGGGTCACGCAACACGGTCCGCCGGAAGCCGACCTCCTCCACGACGCCCTCGATGTCACCGACGCGCACGGTATCGCCCACGAAGTACTGGCCCTCGACCAGGATCAGGATGCCCATGATGTAGTCCAGGATCACGCTCTGGCCGGCCAGCGTCAACGCTGCCAGCACGATGCCCAGGCCCGCGATGGCGGGCCACAGGTCGAACACCCCAAAGACCACGAACACGACGGCGAGCACCAGCGCCAACCGGATGAGCCGGTTGAGGAGGTCCTCCAGCGTCGCTGCTCGTTTGGCGATCTCGTCCTCGGGCGACCCGGTCGGCATCGCCCGCTCCTGGGCCTCCAGGACGCGCACCACGCCGCGGTGGGCGAACGGCCGGGCGAAGCGCCAGATCACGAACACGGACACGGCCACCACGAAGAACAACAACCAGCTGCTGGACAGCCAGCCGATGAGCTGGTCGGTCTGGGGTGACCCGGTGTAGACCGGCGCTGTGGGCGACGGCAGCGGGGCGAGCGTGGGGAGCGGGTCGGGCGACGCCATGCGGCGCTACAGGCCGCCGATGCCCTTGCCGATGAGCACCACGCCGAAGATGAGCAGCAGCACCGCCATGACCGTGGAGTTGTTCTCTCCCAGCCACCCCTTCGCCTGGGTCAGACGAGCCTTGGCGGGCGCACCACCGAGCCGCAAGTACAGCACCGGCACAGCGATGCTGGTCGAACCGATGATCACGAACACGAGCACCGCAACGCCGGCATCCGTGACCGTGAGCTGTGCCTGGGCGATGACCAGCGCCGCGGCGACGGCCAGGATGAGGTTCTTGGGATTCACACCGGACAGCAGGGCGCCCATGCCGAAGGCCTTCCCTGGCGTCATCTGGTCGACGGCCTGGAGCCACTTGGGCATCGGCGCGGCGGTCCCGGCAGGAGGTCGTGTCGTGAGCTTCTCCCAACCCAACAGCAGCAACAGGACGCCCAGCACGATCTTGACCAGTGCGACCCAGATGGGTGGGGTGCTGGAATTGGCGCCGGTAGCGCCGGACACCGCCAGCACGATGATGGACACGGTCAGGAGACCCACCACCCAACCACCCAGGAATGCCGGGCCGTTGGTGCCTGCGCGTGCCGAGAACAGCATCAGGATGACCGCGATGATGGGCACCGGGCTGATGGCGACACCGACGGCGAACGGCAGGATGTCGCCGATGACCGAACCCATAACGTCCCTCCTGTGGCGGGCCAGGTCCGGCCTGCTCGTGCCCGGGTAGCCTACCGGACCCGCCGGTGGCGTCCGCGAGGCTAGGCCATCATAGGCAGGCGAGCACGAGCGTCGACCCCACCGAGACACCTGCACCGACGCTCGCGGCTCGAATCCGCGCCCTCTGGCACGACGACCTGAACGAGGTGCTGGCGGTCATCGTGCTGGGTGCCGCGACCCTGCTCTCGGCGTGGGGCGCGTACCAGTCGACCCGCTGGAGCGGTGAACAGGCGAACTCGTACGCGGAGTCCGCGAGGGACGTACATCAACGCCGCGCAAGCCAGAGCGATGCCCTATGCGTAGAGACGGCTGGCCGGGGTCGGGGTGTCGCGCCAGGACCCGAGGGGCGTGGTCACTTCGAGCCTGCTCCCGGTGGGGTACCGCGGTCTTCCGAGCCCACGTTCGCAGCGGGCCAGCGCTCCTCGAACACCGTCTCGCTGCGGGGCAGTCGAGCCGGCACGCCCGGCGACTTGGGTGCCAGCGACTCCGGCGATGGATGGCCGAGCGCCACGACGGTCCGAAGCAGCCGATCCGCTGGGAGCCCCAGCAGCCGGCCGGCCTCGACCCGGACGGACGGCGTCAGCCACGCGATGGCGCCCGCGAGGCCCAGGAGGTTCGCAGCGATGAGCAGCCGCTCCGCCGCACGGCCCTCATCGAAGGCATACGTGACGGGTCGCTCGGTGTCGGCGGGCACGACGATGGCGATCACGGCGGTCGCTGTCGCCAACGAACGCGTGCTGGGCGCGCCGAGTTCGTGGATGCGCGCGATGGTGGTGGCGTCACGGATGACGATGAACCGCCACGGCTGCTTGTTCTGGCTGCTGCCCGACCAGCGACCGACATCCACGATGGCATCCACCTGGTCGTCCGTCAGCGGTATGTCCGTGAAGTGGCGAACCTGGCGCACGCGTCGGAGCGGTCGCAGGATCTCGGCTGGGCGCTCATCGGGCGACATGGCTGCTCCTCGGTATCGGGGATCGGTTCCTGAGAGGATACCGACCGGGATCAGGGCACCACACGCGGCCAGGGCCACAACCTCGCGACGGCTGCGGCGACCACGGCTACCACCGCGATGCCGATCAGCCACCCGGCGAGCACATCCGTGGGGTAGTGCACGCCCAAGGCGACCCGCGAGCAGCCGATCAGCAGGACCAACCCGGTGATGCCGAGCCCGATCGCGAGCCGAGCGCGGGCGCCGAGGACGATTCGGCAGAGCACGATGGCCAGCAGACCGTAGGCGGCCATGCTCTCGGTCGCATGACCAGATGGAAAGCTGTAGCCGCTCGCATACACCAGCGGATCCGCCGGCCGGGGGCGCTCGACGACGTCCTTGATGACGGCGACCCCCACGACCACCGCCAGGAGCACGCCTACGAGCAGCAGCGCCAGGGCGAACTCGCGGCGGCGGATCAGCAGTACCACGGCAAGCACGTCGATGCACACCAGCAAGGGGCCCCCGGTCCAGGACAGCGCTTCCCAGACCGATCGTGCAACGTGCAGGCCCTGCACGACATCGATGACCCAGGCGTCGAACAGGACCGGCCCAGGTCCGTGGGCGACGACGACCAGCGCCAGCAGCACCGCCAGGAGCGCGGACCCGAGCGCCAACGCGATCGCGGCCTGGCTGTTGCTCGACCGGATCGCCTGCTGCTCCACCAGTCGATGGTAGGCGCTCTGTCGTCTCAGCCCGTGGACGCGGGTGGAGGACGTGCTATCCGCTCGCGGTCCGGTCCGTGGCGAGGGCGTCATCCATAGCGGGACGCGGGCTCGTCCGCTGCCCTCATCGTGTGGGAAGACCTGTGGTGGCCGTCAGTGCTGCCACCTCTCACGTGGTTGGCAAGAACCAGCAGCAGGCCGCCGCACAGCAGCAGGCCTACGACCAGGGTGCCGCCGCGGCACAGCAGCAGGCCGCCATGGCAGCGCCGGTCGCAGCAGCGCCCGCCGCACCGGACATGAACGCGCAGCTGGAGCAGCTTGCCAGCTCAAGAACGCCGGCATCCTCACCGAGGAAGAGTTCACGGCCAAGAATGCCCGCTCCAGGAACCAGTCGTAGTACGTGTTCGATGTCGCATCGGCCCGCTCATAGGGATCGGTCCGGAGGTTGAACAGCTTCGGGACCCGCAGCGGGACGAAGGGCCCCGACCAGACGCGCATCGTGCCCACGGCCGCTGCTCCTGGCCAGCCTCGGCGACGTGGACCAGGTCCCGCGACGGGCGCGAACGGTCGCGGCGATATTGCGTCGAACCCACCGCGGACGATCCCACTGCGCTGCATACGTCAAACGCACGGCACGCTTTCCGGATACGCCGGACGGTGAGGCTGCCTGCGGTGGGCCCGAGAGCCGTTTGGCACACGAGTTTTCGGGTCGTTTCTGACGATGGGCGCCGTCACGCCCGCCCGGACAGTCCCGGCGGCGCTAGGACGGACGCATCGGCTGGTCGCATTCGGTGTATCCGTGATCTCAGCACCTGTTCACGATCGGGCGACGGGATCCACGCCGCCGGAGCGGCCGCCGGCCCTGTGGCTGAGCCGACAACCAGGCGGGCACCAAGTCGGCCCTGGCTCTAGCCCGGTGCTCAGACGCAACCCGAGTGCGGCCGGATCCGCGCGCGGGTCGATATGACAGCCACACGTCCCGGGATAGCCGGCGGGGGCCGACCTCGGTCAGGCGCGGACGCGAGCCTCGAGTGCCGCATCCAGTGAACCCTCGAAGGCCGAGACGACGCGCTCGATGAGGTCCCCTTCCGCGTGCGCCTCGCACATGAACCAGGGCTCCCGCGAGTCGGGCTCGGGCATCGCGCCGCGGGGGAACATGCCGCGCGCCACATCGTCGTATAGCTCGTGATCGGTGCCCGCCCAGCCGCGATAGTCGGCCGGCAGCACGTCCGTGAACATGATCCCGAACATGGCGGGCACGCCCGTGAACACATGTGGCAGCCCGCGACGCTCGATGACCTGTCGCAGCCCGGCCTGCACCTGCAGGCCATTGTTGGCGACGGTGCCGAGGGCATCCGTGTCGCGCATGATCGAGAGCACCTTGGTGGCTGCGGCGGCCGCTACCCGGTTGCCGGCGTACGTGCCGCCATGGCTCACGTGATCGGGCAGCATGTCCATCACATCGCGGCGACCACCAAAGGCCGCGGCCGGATAGCCATTGCCCATCGCCTTGGCATAGGTGGCCAGGTCGGGCGTGATGCCGAACAGCTCTGCGGCGCCGCCTCGGGCCAGCCGGAAGCCGGTCTTGACCTCATCGAAGATGAGCAGCGCGCCGAACTCCCGGGTCAGGGCCCGGACGCCCTCCAGGAAGCCCAGCTGGGGCATGATCCCCTGTGCGTTGCCCAGGACGGGCTCGATGATGACAGCGGCGATATCGTCGCCTTCCCGCTCGAAGATCCGGCGCAGGCCCTCCAGGTCGTTGTAGACCGCAGGGATGACCGTCTCCTTGATGGCCTCCGGGATGCCTCGACCCCACGCCAGTCGGACGGGCTCGGCTCGGTCACCAAGGTCGGTCACATCGGCGGGCAGGACGCTGATGAGGGCGTAGTCGTGGACGCCGTGGTACTGGCCCTCGAACTTTACGATGCGATCCCGTCCGGTGAAACCGCGGGCGACGCGGATGGCATGCATCGTGGCTTCCGTGCCGGAGACCGTCATGCGCGCCATGTCGCAGAAGGTCATCTCGCAGATGAGCTCCGCGACCGACACCTCGTCCTCGCTGGTCAGGCTGAAGCTGACCCCACGGCGCATCCGCTCGTTGACGTAGTCGTCCACGCGTGGGTCGGCATGACCCAGGATGGCCGGTCCATAGCCCATCCGCAGGTCCACGAACTCGGTCCCGTCGAGGTCCCAGACACGCCCACCGAGGCCCCGGTCGACATAGATGGTGTCCTCACCCCAGGCGCGGAAGTTGGAATCCGTACCGCCGGGCATGGACTTGAGCGCGCGGTGATAGGTCGCGACCTGACGACCGCGTGGCAGGGGGGCTGCCGTGACTGCTGCTGGAGGGAGAGGTGCCGCCGCCTGGGAGGGAGGAGTCGCTGCCGGGGGGCGGGACCTGCGGGGAGAGGCTGAGGTGCCCGGGGGACTTGTCTGGATGGCCATGACACTCCTCTGCTGCGATATCCGCAGGCAATATGCCCGTTGATGACGGAT
>Ga0335397_10004686_pt1 | contig 18008 bp, 20 predicted proteins | sample MAT04_FD_205740 | JGI IMG/M metagenome (GOLD analysis project Ga0335397, IMG submission 205740) | Freshwater microbial communities from Lake Fryxell liftoff mats and glacier meltwater in Antarctica - MAT-04 (spades assembly) (version 2) ... | reverse complement strand
GTATGACGAGTACATTCTCTGTAGAGACGGCGATTTATCGCGTCTCTCTAACGTGTCAGTTTTTTAGACGCGATAAATCGCGTCTCTACATGAGATAAAGCTCCGCGACTTCAAAACTAGCTTTTGCAACTTCAAAACTAGCTTTTGCGACTTTTAAACTAGCTTTTGTGACTTCAAAACCTGCTTTTGCGACTCCTAAACCAGCTTTTGTGGCTTCAAAACCTGCTTTTGCGACTTCAAAACCAGCTTTTGTGACTTCAAAACCAGCTTTTGCGACTTCAAAACCTGCTTTTCTCAACAAATTTCAGCAAATATACCCGTATTTATCTAGTTGGCTAATGCTATCCAATACTTTTAAAATTCTGTAACTTCACTGTGGCTGGTGCATCTGCTTATTGCGTATTGTGATGATATATAAATAACTCAGTGTGTAAGATTAGGGTTATTTATAAATTAATCCAAACAGGAAAACTATATGACGCAACGTAAACGAAACTCCATGTCACTGACCAAAGCTGAACGACGGATTGAAGGAATGCAGACAATTAACCCTCAGTTAGACTTTAGTAATGGGTTTTCAATTGCTACTTACAACACTAAAGTAATTGAGTTACGAGAGAAGCTAGCCGCTTATAATCAAGCACAAACAATAGTAGATAAGACACACAATGCATTAATAGAAGCAGAACGTGAGTTGAATACTTATTCTGAGCAGATGCTGTTAAATGTTGCATCTAGCTATGGCAAAAATAGTGATGAGTATGAGATGGCTGGTGGAACGCGCAGGTCAGACCGTAAAAAAGCACGTCCAGTAGTAAACCAAACAGTGACATCTGTGAAGTAATTGTTTTGACTCGCCGCTTCTTTAGATAAGGGTGCGTTGACCTTTGTGACAACGCACCACGATCTCACATTGTACCGCTTAACTTCTGAAGCGTCTCCAGAGACTTTTGACATCTTAAAATCGAATGCTAAGTGCGATCGCAAATAGACTAAAGGGATATCAAACTCTAAATCATAATCGTAGGTTGGGTTGAGGAACGAAACCCAACATCTACTTTAGGTTATTAGATTGCCCTTCACTCATTTCTTAACTCACATCTCAAAAACAATAATTTGACAGTATTTTTTATAACCAATATTTTGGTATCAAGCCCGAAATATAACCATCATAAAATTAACTTAATGCAATATCGCCGAGCCACAATAGAAGGTGGCACTTACTTTTTTACACTGGTAACACATAAAAGACAAAGACTATTATGCTTACCGACTAACGTATCTTTATTGAGAAATACTTTTCGGTATGTAATGCAACAACACCCATTTATAATTGATGCCTTTGTTTTATTACCGGATCATCTGCACTGTATTTGGACATTACCACAGGGCGATTGTAATTTTTCTACCCGTTGGCGTTTGCTCAAAAGCTATTTTAGTCGCCAGTGCATTACTCTATCACAAGAAAACTTATCTACCTCTAGGCAAAATAAAAAAGAGCGGGGTATTTGGCAGCGTAGTTTTTGGGAACACTTGATTAGAGACGAGGTAGATTTTAAAAATCACCTTGAATATATTCACTACAATCCTGTCAAACATGGTTTAGTGAAAGCTCCAAAAGATTGGGAATATTCCAGCTTTCATCGTTCTGTCCGTCAGGGTATGTATGATATTACGTGGGGTGCTGGGCAAGAAATTGTATTTGACCTTGATATCGGGAAAGAGTAGATATAGCCTAAATTGTAGCTGAAATTGTAGGTTGGGTTAAACGAAGTGAAACCCAACATCAGCGTTGGGTATTGTGATGGGTAATGTTGGGTTTCGTTCCTCAACCCAACCTACGAACTACTACGAATTACTTACAATTTCCAAATTTCATTATATGCTTTATAAGACATTGCTTTGCCTCGCTCTTTAATTTCTTCCTCAGTCCATTGAGTAGCATTCAACAAATGCTCATCAAGCGGATAATTTTTATCTTTTAGAATTTCAATTTTTTTGAGGAAATCATAATTTCTTAATTTTTCACTGTTAGTCGTTTTATCTACTAATATTAAATTTCCTATACTACCGACTATTTCTTCGTCTCCTTTAGATTGTTCTAGGAGATGTTCAATACTGGCATAATTATAATCAATGGGTAGTCCATTAATATTTTGTCCTATGAACTTTTCAAGTATATATTGTATAACTTTTTTATCTCTTTGCTTATTTTTTGTATAAATTAAATCCATAAAATCTACTTCAAATTCACAGCAAGTTTTGTCAACCGACTTGACATGAAACACCAAAAACATAACCCCTCTCCGCCACCGGAAAGGGGTTAATCACTGCCGAAACCTAGCACTACATTGTACAGACGCGATTCATCGCGTCTCTATTCAGCAATCTCTAATAAGCGTCCTGCAACTCATAAAAATCAGGCGAGATGTAATCCTTCCGCAAAGGCCAACCCACCCAATCTTCCGGCATTAAAATCCGCTTGAGATTTGGGTGTCCTTCGTAGACAATGCCCAACATATCGTAAGACTCGCGCTCTTGCCAATCTGCGGTCTTCCAAATCCAGTACACAGAAGGCACTACAGGGTTTTCCCGTGGTAAGAACACCTTAACTCGGACTTCTTCGGGGCGATCGCTATTATCACCGACTTTAATCAAGTGATACACACTCACGAATTCCTGTCCTGGCCCAAGGTCAACACCACCTTGAAATTGGAGATAATTAAACCCGTAAGCATAAAGGGCTGTAGCGGTAGGAAGCAAGAAATCTGCCGCCACCTTAATTATCTCTACACCATTCTTATCCGGTGCTAAAAACTCATGTTCAAAGCCATTTTCCGTCAACCACTGGGAAATTTTACCCGCTTGTACCAATGACTCTTCTTTGGCTGCTGGTACTGGTTTAGATTCTTCTTCAGCCACGGGTTTGTTCCTCCTTTTGCGCCTTTTCTGTCAGCAGTGCAGGTGGTATTGGCATACCAATCGCTTCTGCTAATTCCTTCGGTGGTGCATAGCGAGTTTCTGACTGCAAATACTTACCAGTTAAGATTTCTTCTACTGGCTTCAGGTTATGAGTCGTGCTGTAGTAGCGGTGGGTTTGCTTAATTTTATACCGCTCTTGCATCGATTCATTGGAGATTTTCTTTCGCAGCTTAATGATTGCGTCGATAATTGCTTCTGGACGGGGAGGACAACCAGGCAAATACACATCCACAGGAATCAGTTTATCGACTCCGCGCACTGCCGTGGGGGAATCAACGCTGAACATCCCGCCAGTAATTGTACAAGCTCCCATCGCAATTACATACTTCGGCTCTGGCATTTGTTCATAAAGACGCACCAGTTGAGGAGCCATCTTCATCGTAATAGTCCCTGCCGTAATAATTAAATCGGCTTGGCGGGGGCTAGAACGGGGAATTAGCCCAAAACGGTCAAAGTCAAATCGTGAACCAATTAAAGCTGCAAACTCAATAAAGCAGCAAGCAGTACCAAATAGCAGCGGCCACAGACTAGAAAGCCGCGCCCAGTCGTAGAGGTCATCAACCGTCGTCAAAATGACGTTTTCTGAAAGGTCTTGAGTGATTGTAGTCCGCTCAATGGGGTTGATGATTCGTTCTTTGTCCTGGGTTGTTAAGTTAGAATTCAAGACCATTCCAAAGCTCCTTTACGCCATGCGTAAACTAAAGCGACTACAAGAATTGCAATAAAGGCTAGCGCTTCAATAAATGCCAGTAGCCCCAAACGGTGGAAAGCTACCGCCCAAGGATACAAGAACACAGTCTCCACATCAAAGACGACGAAGACCAAAGCAAACATGTAGTAGCGGATGTTGAACTGAATCCAGGCTCCCCCGATGGGTTCCATGCCAGATTCATAAGTGGTGTGCCGTTCTGGGCTGTAACCACTGGGTCGTAGGAGCTTGGAAGCTGAGAGCGCTAAGGCAGGTACTAGGCTACAGATGATGAAGAAGCCTAGAAGGTACTCGTAACCGCTGAGGACAAACACAATGAGTATCTACCGCTTATGGAGTATTTTAAGTAGGGAGTGGGGAGTTATGAGTTATGAGTTAGGAGTTAGGAGTTAGGAGTTGTGAGTTAGGAGTTTTATCTCCCTCTTGCCTCAATGCCCCATGCCCCATGCCCAATGCCCAATGCCCAATGCCCAATGCCCAATCCCTTGAATTACGTTACTTTCTTTTACATTATATCTGTTTGGTTTTTCTGAAATCTGGGAAACAGATACACTTCAAGTATTTAATTAGCTTTTGATAGTGATAGAAAAGCCTAACAATTATGTCATAATTTTTAACGTATATTTAAGATTTCTCCTCTGCGAGGCCCTAGCCATGAGCGAACCAGCTGTTGAGACTCCGGTGTTAGACTGCTACGAGTGTCGAGCCTGCGGTTATGTTTACGAACCTGAGAAGGGAGACGACACGCATGATATTCCTTCAGGGACAACCTTTGCAGAACTTCCCATAAGTTGGCGCTGTCCAGTTTGTAGTGCTAAGACAACCGCTTTTGCCAACATCGGCCCTGTGGGTACTGCATCCGGCTTCAAAGAAAATCTCGGTTACGGTTTCGGTGTCAACAACCTAACGCCAACCCAAAAGAATATCCTAATTTTTGGTGCTTTGGCTCTTGGCTTCTTGTTTTTTATCAGTCTTTACGGCTTACAATGACAGCCGTTATCTCAGAAACAGGGAGTAGTGAGTAGGGAAAGAGATTTTCATTGTTGGTTGTGTGACTATAATCACACAATTATGCTGTTTTCTTTATTCCCTAAAGCCTTTAATTAAGCTAAAAATGCTCACTTTTGCTTACATTGATTAGCAGTGTATTCTCTGATAAAATATCAGATATTTAGGTGAGAATGCGTAACGTCAAGCAATCTTTATACTGATAAGTTGCCTCTGAGATGTTACAGCAAGTAATCACAAATATGTTGCTTCTCAAAGCAAGAATCACGCTAGAAGCAAACAAGTAACAGTGCATGGAACTTATTTTCATGCATCGATTGATACACCTTAGTTGAGATTGTCTGCTCAACTTATGTATTTGTTAGCAAATGTTAGCAAAAAAGTATCAGTAAACCTTTTAGAGAACAGCTACAGAAATTTAGAAACAACTTAAGAAATACTAATGCATTCAATTGTGAAAGGTTGGCAACGAATAGCTACCTTGTTGATAGTAGTCCTCATGTGTATAGGTTGTAGCAAAGTTCCTTCTGTTAGCTACAACCCTTGGAAAGTCATTTCTGTGCCAACAGACTCGAATCTCCTGGATATTGCTTTTACTAATAACCCTGAGCATGGCTACTTAGTAGGTAGCAATGCCACCCTATTGGAAACCGATGACGGTGGTAATACCTGGAAACCAATAATACTGCAACTGGATGAGCAAAAGTATCGCTTTGACTCAGTAAGTTTTGCAGGTAAAGAAGGCTGGATTGCCGGTGAGCCTGGACTGTTGCTGCACACTACCGATGAAGGTGCTTCTTGGTCGCGTATTCCCTTGAATGAAAAGCTACCAGGTAGCCCGATCGCAGTTAAGGCACTAGCAGACAAGACAGCTGAGATGGCTACTGATGTAGGAGCCATATATAAAACCACAGACGGCGGCAAAAACTGGAAAGCCCAGGTGGAATCAGCAGTCGGTGTAGTGCGTAACTTAGAACGTTCTCCTGATGGCAAATATGTTGCCGTTTCCGCGAAGGGTAGTTTCTACTCGACTTGGGAACCGGGACAAGATGCTTGGGTATCCCATAACCGCATTAGTTCTCGGCGGGTAGAAAACATGGGTTTTGCTGACAATGGGCAATTGTGGTTACTAGCTAGGGGAGGTCAAATTCAGTTTAGTGACCCAACTAAACCTGAAGAATGGCAAAAGGCAAAATATCCAGAGTTATCCACCAGCTGGGGTTTGCTGGATTTGGCATATCGCACACCCAATGAAATTTGGATAGGTGGCGGTAGCGGTAATTTGCTACGGAGTCCCGACGGTGGCAAAACCTGGGAAAAAGACCGTGCAGTAGAAGAAGTTGCTGCTAATTTGTACAAGATTGTGTTCTTAGAGCCAGAACGGGGATTTATAATTGGCGATCGCGGCGTTTTGCTCAAATATCTACCAAACCCTGAAACAACTTCTCCAGAAGCCGCTTAATGAGGACTAGGGACTAGGTAAGAGTTTTCCCATTCCCCATTCCCCATTCCCTATTTCTGAGAAGAACTTTGCAACTTGTAACTCTTTCTTAACTTTGTAGGATAATAAACTCAATAACACTCTATGTATAAGGTAGGGATCTAAATGTCAGGTACCACTGGAGAACGTCCGTTTTCGGACATCATTACTAGCGTTCGTTACTGGGTAATTCACAGCATCACCATCCCGGCATTATTTATTGCCGGTTGGCTATTTGTCAGCACTGGGCTGGCTTATGATGCTTTTGGCACACCCCGCCCCAACGAGTATTTCACACCAGCGCGGCAAGAAGTGCCCATTGTGAAGAACCGTTTTGAAGCTAAAAAACAAGTTGACCAATTTATCGGAAAGTAGTTTGAGATCATGACTAGCGGCAATAACATCAATCAACCAGTTACCTATCCAATTTTTACCGTTAGATGGCTGGCGGTTCACACTTTAGGTGTACCAACTGTATTCTTTTTAGGCGCGATCGCCGCAATGCAATTTACTCAACGTTAGGAGCAATTATGGTAGAAAGATCACCCAATCCCAATAATCAACCGGTTGAACTAAACCGGACTTCGCTATACCTGGGACTACTACTAGTTTTCGTTCTGGGGATTCTGTTTTCCAGTTACTTCTTTAACTAACTGGAAGTCCTGTTGTTAATCTTTGTTTATTTAACCTGTGTTGATTAGTTGTTAAGGGAGGAGAGAAGCTGTGTCTGGAAGTGGGAGAATTCCCCTGTGGGTCGTCGCTACGATCGCAGGTTTAGGTATAATTACAGTCTTGGGCATTTTCTTTTATGGTGCCTACGCCGGACTTGGTTCTTCGATTTAACATGAGTTAGTTTGAACCCAACACTATAAGTTAGCATTTTCTAGCATTTGTTGAGAAATCAACGTTAAAAAAACCGCCTGTCTCTATGAGATAGGCGGTATTAATTTTGGTCAATAGTCTAGAAACATATCCGACAGAATTGATCGCAATACGGTTCGGATAAGATCCCCCCGCCTGTGGCGACTCCCGATCAATTGGGGGTAAAGGAGGAAAATAGCCTCTCTTTTGAAGGGGAGCCACTGCAATCTTGGGGTTTCCCAAAGTGCAGCAAGTGGCGTGGGTTGGGGGGATCTTCGCAGGGTAAACAAGCTAACTGAACTGTATTGGAATTGATAGGACTTGCTGTCCAAAAACTTGACTAATGACTAGATTAGCCAATATCGTCCCTTTCAATGTATAAAAATAGAAACGCGAAGGTCACGGTTGGCAAAACCAAACCAATGATGGGAACTAAGATAGAAGGCAAAAAGGAAGCTGCCATAGTAAAGGTTCCTGTTAAATAACACTACAATTCAAAATGAGCTTACTGCAAATGCTGCCAATATTTTTGAAATTCTAAAGATTTTTAACACAGGGAATGTGGGGAGTGGGGAGAGCAGGGGGCAAGGGGGAGAATAAAAATTAGCTCTCTCTCCTCTGCTCCCAGCAAGAACTGCCCCTCTGCCTCTTCCCCATGACCAATGCTTCTCACACCTGAGTTACATACCGAGGAGTTCATCTAGCTGCAAGTTTGGCAAGTCTGGAGGAATCACAGTTCGCACTATTGTGACTTTGTGACTCTCCTGTTGGGTTGTCAGATCAAGTGCGATCGCTTCCAAGCGAATTTCCAAACACCCAAAGGGAATATTTAATGGCGTCATCACTTCCAATCCTCCCAAGGCGTTAGGTAACAAATTTGTCAGTAAATGGGGCCCCTCTAGTAACCAGCGAGTTTGATAATCTTCAAGCCATAACTTGACAACAACTTGGGGAGGTACTTCAGGCAGTACTACGCGTACTATGATAAACTTGCCAGCTATTAGTTCGCCGTCTGGTACATGCAGTTCTGGAATTGGCAAAGGCTCAATGGCTGCCGCAGTTATGGGTGGGGAAGAGGATAAACCTAACAGTGGTTGCTTCTTTTCTTCAAAAGAGTAATTCTTTGTCCCATCGGCTTCCAGTTCACTATATGTATCATCTACAACGATTTCTTGCGCCAACCAAGCTGACGCTATATTCATTTTTATTAGAGGAGGGGGGGGCGGTAGTTGTGTTACCACCATTGAGAGTGTTGGTTCAGATACTTCTACTAGCGTATCTTCCCCTGTTTCTAGATCACCTTCCTTTGCTGTGTCTGCGTCTTCCCCAAAGTTCCCAAGCTCAAAAACCGACTCTTGAACTTCTTGCGATGTCTCTGTGTCAGCATCCAGATTTAACGGCAAGTTGACATCAACATTGGGAGTTTCAGCACTAAGAGAAAGCTGGTTATGCTGGTGGGTTGGAACATAGCTATCGTAGTCTTCAGGTTCCAGTTCATTGATGGATTCAGGTAAAGAGTATCCTTGGCTGTGCATCCACTTTCTGAGCAGGGGAGATGAGTGAAGGTTGGCTGTTGTAATTAATTGTTCATTTGGCTGGGTTTCTACCTCAGCAACAGATTCTTCTTGAAATTGTTCATTTGGCTGGGTTTCTACCTCAGCAACAGATTCTTCTTGAAATTGGGCATCATCTACTACTAATTCCGGTGTATTTTCATCAGCTACAGTTGTGTCCAACTGCGGGAAGTCTCCATCTGTTGGAACTTTCCCATCTGGAGCATTGTTTTTTACTTTTTCTGTATCATCTGGCAAAGCTTGTAGCCGTTTCAAGAACGGCAAAGCAGTTTCGAGTATTGGCATTCGACGTTGCTTGATGACCAACTGCTCCAAGTTGATAGCAACCATAGTAGTGTCCTTTTCCAGAAGTTCCTCTTCTGTAGGGGCTTCTGCAACAACATCTGTGAGAGTATTGACATGGGTTTGAATAGGAGGCAGTTTCGGCAATTGAGGCGAAGTGCCTGAATTCTTTAAGTTAGATGTCCGCAGGATGGCTTCTCGCAGAACTTGTAAGTTAATTTGCGGTGGTAAAACTGTATTTGGGGATGGATTGAGTATCTGAGACTGGTCTGTTTTTGGAATCTTGACCAGATTGAATAGTTTTAAATTGATCCTTACAACGGACTCCGGCTCCGTAACAGCAGCAGACGAGTCAGATGGTGCTATGGTGTCATTTAAGGATGTACTAGGTGTTGCTGCGGCTGTGATTGCCAGTAATTGTGTTACATCTGCTGTAATGGTGAAGGACTGGCTGGCTAACCTGATGACTTCACCAACATCGGCGAATCGACCATACAAAGTGATATCTGCCAAAATTAACTTGGATTCAAAGTCAGCAGGAATATCAATTGAGGTATTGATGGTGAAGGGCAACTCTTGATCTGGTAAGGGTTGCCGTACCTGGGTCAAGATTTTCGAGTTTTTGGGCGATCGCAGTTCAATTTCTAGTTCAAGCGCGTGCAGGCTTTTGGGGAATAATGTTTCAGCCTGATCTAGATTTATATTTTCTTTGAATTCTATGTGCCCATTGATTGTAAGAGGTCGTCCCCAACGAGCAATGTAAGTATCCTGGTCTAAAGTTAGCAGTAATGGAGGCGGTGGTTGTGTTACTGGAGAATCTGTAACCTTTTCATCATTGAGCAAGGTTTCAGAATTGGGTAAAGCTAAATCTATTAAATTTTGTAAAATTTGTTCTGCCGTCTCACCTTTAAGCCACACAGAACTCACAGGCTCATCAATATCTTTTTCGGTTTCATCTAGCAGAACAGTGGTATTAGGGTTGCTGTCTGTAGTAACTGCCGGTTCTGTAGCGATCGCTTTATCTAAGTTAATTTCGGGTTCTTCTGGGGCAGTGTATTCTAAGTTCCCTTCATCTGGCACAACAATACTAACGGGGTTGTCATCTGTAGCAATTAGCAGTTCTGCAAAGACTGCGATCGCTTTATCTAAGTTAATTTCGGGTTCTTCTGGGGCAGTGTATTCTAAGTTCCCTTCATCTGGCGCAACAATACTAACGGGGTTGTCATCTGTAGCAATTAGCAGTTCTGCAAAGACTGCGATCGCTTTATCTAAGTTAATTTCGGGTTCTTCTGGGACAGTGTATTCTAAGTTCCCTTCATCTGGCGCAACAATACTAACGGGGTTGTCATCTGTAGCAATTAGCAGTTCTGCAAAGACTGCGATCGCTTTATCTAGCGCAATTGCGGGTTCTGCTGGGAAAGTGAATTCCAAGTTTTCAGAAACAGCATCGGGGTGATCGGATGAATTTGATTCTACATTTTCCCCCTGCTTCCTCTGCCTCCTCTTCTCCCCCTCTACTTCCTGGCACAATACTTGAAGTTGGACACTGTATTGCCAAGATTTACCGAGTAAATCCGACATCAAATCGCCCATACAGCGCAACTCCCAAACTCCCGGATGGAAGTAGGTAAAGGGAATTAACGCCATTAAGCCTTCTGAATTAGTGCGACGCGATCGCTTGAAAATTCGCCGCTTTGGTAGAACTTCCTGGGTTGAAGAGTGAGTTACCCGCACTTCCACGTCTGTATTAGGAAGGTTAGAACGAGCCAAAACTCTATACTCCCCTTCCAAAATTTCCAAATTTGGCGATTCTAGGATATGCCACGAGTGATCGCCTTGTTTCTGTATCAGAAATTGCCAGTGTTCCATTGTGAGTGATGCCCAGACCGACGAGCCGCCCAATTATATTGTGTATTAACTTGCTAGCAAGTTTACCCCAGTATTTTGTAAATGCATCCCTTCAATGGCTATCTAGTTAACTCAGTTTTACTAACTTGACTTCTGGCACTTTAACTAGTCCGAAGGCGAAGGGTTTTCAACGAGTTTTCTTATAAATATTGTTGGCTGTAGATGCTCAACTTAGTTAGGACTATGTTTTTGTATGATTTTTTACAAAAATGTCCATTTGTAATAGACACAACATACAATAAATTAAGATTCACTTGACAATTTTTATTAAATTGTGATTACCCACGTTTTTGCTACAAAGAGTTAGGATGTGGCTCGTAAGTGTCCTCTGCGATCGCCCACGGTGGGCGCAAAGCGCGATCGCAAATCACAACACTTAACCGCGTAGCACGCGCCCAACCTACCTGAAGCGTCTCTTTGAACCGCTATAAAGCGTATCCTCACCTGAGTGAAATGTGGGTGACAATGAGAATTTACAGGAGGGATTCGATGCTAGTCATTTTAATGGACGAGCAAATCTTTGCCCCTGAGCAAGTTTGCCAGTCTTGTTTACTCGCTGACAGAAGCGGTCAACCCCGTTGGCGTGGGGGTCAACTGCGTTGTGGTCAAGCCATTCGCAAACTTACTCAACAGCAGCCAGACCAGTATGAGTGTGTAATGGGTTTTCGCATCGCCTATATAGAATAGTTGAATTTGCTAGCAAGACCAGGCAACTGCGTTATCCTAAGCTCAAGTAACTATTAAAATTTAACCACAGGAGAACGCATAATGTCTTGGCGCGGGTCTACGACTGTTTCAGATAGAATTTTTGCTTCCTTGCCTTATTTGCTGCCCCTAATTGAAGTTTTTGCATTTGGTAGATATTTGCTCTCAGAATTTCCACCGCTACAGCTGCTATTTCTGCCGCTTCTGCCATTGTTGAGAATTTACTACGGCGTGCGTTATGCAGGACTGATTATTTTCTTTGGTTTATTTTTGCTGGTAGTGAGAAACGAAAAAATTAGTCACTTTATTCGTTTCAACACTATGCAAGCAATCCTTTTGGACATCATTATCTTTTTGTTTAGCATCCTGACTGATGTTGTGGGACTAGTTCCCGTTGGTGGTTTTGCAATCCAAACCCTATCCACAACCATTTTTATCGGCATAGTGGGAGCAGTTGCATATTCAGTCATCCAGTCTGTAAGCGGGCGTTATGCGGAAATTCCGGCCATTTCCGATGCAGTGTATATGCAGGTGCGTTAGAAGTTAACGGAGCGCTACGGTGTTTTCCAGGCGACCAATACCTTCTATTTCGACGCGGACGCGATCGCCTGGATGCAATGGACTTACACCCTCCGGCGTACCTGTAAGCACCAAATCACCAGGTAGTAGCGTCATAACCTGACTGATATAAGAAACTAGAACATCGGGAGAAAACACCATCTGATCGATACAGGCAGATTGGACAGGATTGGCGTTGTCATTCACAAAAGTCTGCAATCTCGCTCCTGGATTTAATTCCCGCACGATCCAAGGCCCCAAGGGGCAGAAAGTATCAAAACCTTTCGCTCGCGTCCATTGACCATCCCGTTTTTGTAAATCCCGCGCCGTTACGTCATTGGCGATGGTGTAGCCCCAAATTTTCGTTTGGGCTACCTCTGGCGTACATTCAAAGGCGTAATCGCCAATCACTAATGCTAACTCTCCTTCGTAGTCAACTCTTTGTGACTGGGGAGGATACTTAATTTCCCTCTCAGATGGAATGATCGACGTGGGTGGCTTGAGAAAGATTAGTGGCTCAGAAGGGACTGAAGTTCCCATTTCAGCTGCATGTTCGGCATAATTCTTACCCACCGCCACAATTTTTGAGGGAGCGCAGGGAGCCAGAATTTGGTAATTTTCTGGTGTCAAAGTTAAATCAGTGGGTTGTCCTTGTAACCAGGGCGGAGCATCTAGCACCTGCACATTCAGGGATAGTTGTAGTAACCCATAGTAAATCTGTCCTTCTTGATTTTGAATTCGCACATAGCGTTGCGCCATAACCTTGATGAATATCCTTTTATCTACTTTTTTGTTGCTGTGAGCGGGTAGCAATGATCAGTTAGCTTTTTAGCGAACCGATTGAGCCTTGAGCCTGAAAGCGATCGCTCGCTATAATATATGTCCCAATACGGTTCGGTTAATATGTTTGGCTCTCGGAGATCCCCCCAATCCCCAATTTATCGGGGGCCGTCGCAGGCGAGAGGATCTGAACCCAACCTGATATATGTCATTAGGGAAAGATACCCCTTGGCAAAGCTGATAGCTTGATCAATCTTGTCAAAAAAAAGACTACCTATGTTCACTGTCGTCTCATCATTCCCCTTGGGGGTAAGTGAGAGGTTTATTTTGGAATATAGCTAAAGAAATCTGGGGGCCGGGAAGCGACCTAGTTTTCATTAGGGACATCCAAAAAATTCAAACTTCGGCGATTTGGCTAATGATTCAAATTGAAAACTGGTAAGATTATAGTTCCTTGTTGCTTCAGATGTTGATTAATACCGACATTTTGAATTAAAATAGGTATAAATTAGCACTAGCAGCCATTTCTGTCCATAAGGAGACTGAAAAATATGATTACAAGTTACGAAACAATGTACATTCTGCGTCCTGACCTGGGAGACGAACAGGTAGAGCAAGCAATTACTAAATATCAGAATTTGCTTCGTGACCAAGGCGCCCAGGATATGCAAATTCAAAATCGTGGTAAGCGTCGTCTTGCTTATGAAATCAAAAAACACCGCGATGGCGTCTACATCCAGTTAAACTACGGTGCGCCTGCAACTGCGATCGCCCCCTTTGAACGCGCCATGCGCTTGAGTGAAGAAGTGATTCGCTATTTGACAGTTAAGCAGGAAGCCGAAGAGGAAAAACCACCTAAAGAGGAAAAAGAAAAACCCACTAAAGTAACTGCAGCTGCACCTGCACCTGCACCTGCACCTGCACCTGCACCTGCACCTGCAACAGTGTAAGGGATAGGGAATAGGGAATGGGGATACGAGGAATAAATAATTAATCCCCAATGCCCCATGCCCAATGCCCAATGCCCCATGCCCAATGCCCAATGCCCCATGCCCCATGCCCATTCAATAAAATTTTCTTTTTTCTTTTTTCGTGACTTGCTTGGGAATGCTACATTAACAAATACTTGCCAAAGGTAGTACTCCCGCAGTTATACCTAAGAGTGGACAAGATTCTTAATGGGAGCTGTAAGCTACTGTGAGCCAATCTGATACACCCAACATTCAAGTTCTATCTACGGAAGTATCGCAGCTACGTCAAGAGTTGCAACTTCGTGATTCCTTAGTACAACAACTATCTCAAGAACTCTTCCGCCTGGTAAAGGGTAACACTAGTTTTATGCCCCAGCAGCCGGATCTGGAGCGCGATCTGACCCAGTTACAGGCTTTGCAAGAACAACTCCAAGCTGTGGAGCAGCAGGTGGCGTTCTACCAAGAGCAAATTACAACTCGTGACTCCGAAATTTACCAATTGCGACAGTCAGTTCAAGAACTCACCGATCGCAGTCGGATGTTGGAGCAAGTAGTACAAGAGTTGCCTCAAATTTACCGTCGGAAGTTTGAAGAGCGGATGACGCCAGTGAGAGAAAAGGTAGCAATGCTACAACGGGAAAACCGCCAACTACAAGCAGAACTGCAAAGTGTGAGTTACCGTTTAGCACTCAAAACTCGTAATGCTAGTCACAGTGGCATTGATTTGCCAAATTTTCCCCGCCCAGCATCTGACGAAGAAACTAACATTTCGACTCCCCAAAACGCCTAAAGTTATCATTATGGTGGAATCGAGCAGGTAAGAAATTGCCGCGACAAAGTGTCTTGGAGACATCCAACTAGTACACCAAGGCAATAAATAACAACTATGGAGTTTTGACACTCCTCTGCCTAAAGGCAAGGGAGTTCTTAAGACCTCACAGCCTTAATATCCTGATTGCTCAGGTTCCTGGGCTGCACCACGTTTGCACTATTAGTGCGTAGTGATATCTCCTAAAAGTTTTTCGGGCGTAACTTTCTCCCAGTCCAGGAGTAGGTTTTTAAATCTTGTCTGATAAGCTTATTAAACCATGTTTCACTGTGGCGTAAACGCCAAAATTTAGCTTTCATCCCTTGCCTGTTCACGCTTGCGTATCCCCAACTCTTGGAGACGCTACGCGATGGGAGAAGTACGGAAGACGCAACTACGTTGCTATTCCTCAAGGATTTTCAGCATTTTCCTTATAAATAACGCCTGCGTTTTTACACCAGTTAAGTCGGTTATAGAATAATTAGCTCAGAGTAATTTGAAAAGCCCTGTCTTTCAAAAGCTGGGGAGTCTCACAAATAATTGCATTGTTTTGACCGATTTTGGTCATTTCTTACTTCACTGCTTTAGGTAGATGGCTTCCAACAAGCAGGTTCATTCATCTGCTTATTAATATTACCTACGTCAAAGCCATGAGTTTCGCTCAATATTCTTCTCTAGAAAACAAGAAAATCAGCCTGCTAGCGCCAGACTGTTCTCTTTGAGGATATAAAAAAATGCAAATATTGCTTGACTCCACCATCCATCTATAGGTAGATTTATTATTTATCCTGCTAGCACCAGACTCTTCTCTTTGACTGTGGAAAAAATGTCTTCGTAAGTGGGAAAAATTTCAAATACTGAATCTAATTGGGTAAGTTCCAAAATTAACCGTACAGGAGCTTGCACGTTGCATAGAACCAAGCGGCAACCACTCTGACGTGCAGCTTTCAACCCTTTTACTAAGGGGACTAACCCAGAACTGTCCATGAAATTAACTTCTGCTAGGTCGATAACCCAGAGTTGATGAGCTTGGGGCACTACTCTAGCCATCTGTTCACTCAAAGTCTTACCGCCTTCCAAATCTATGCTGGCTTGGGGTTTAAACAAAATAACTTGAAGTTCTTGTGTGAGAATCATGAGTTTAACAGGGTAATTGGAACACTTGACAAAAAATTGAAAAAAGACATCAATACCTCTTCTCTTTCAACAGCAAAATTACTGTTTTACCCAGATATTTGGGCAATTGCAGTCGTGCAGTTGAGAGGGATTATTTCAGTATTCATGCCGTATAATTTGTGATAACTTTCATCAATATAGGCATAAGCGCCTAACAATTTCGGTATCAACCGTATCTTTTACAAGATTTTTATAATTTAACTGGATATTTATAAATTTCTTATAAATATTTTAATTTTTTTTTAATAAATTTTGAACTTGTGGTAGGAAATCTAAAAAATGTATAGTTAATAGTCAAAAATTAATAGTTGCCATAGATTCTAACTTATGGATGATTCAGAATTAAACTAATGACTCAATGGCTGTATGTAGCGGTTTAATTGACACCCCGCGCATAAACAAGCAAAGATATAATAAAAGTAAAAATTTGTAAAGACGGCGGTATGGGATGTCTTTAGATCTGATTTCACTAGAAAATATCCAGGAAGTCGCCCACACTTACGGGTATTGGGCAATTTTTTTGGGAATTTTGCTAGAAAATTTAGGCATTCCCCTTCCTGGCGAAACCGTGACCTTAGTAGGCGGGTTTCTAGCTGGCAGCGATGAACTGAATTTCTGGCTGGTTCTCGGTGATGCAATTATGGGTGCTGTAATTGGCGGCACTTGTGGCTATTGGATTGGTAGAGTTAGCGGTTGGCCTTTTTTGGTAAAAGTTGGTAGCATATTTCGGATTTCTGAAGTGCGGTTGCTGACTATCAAAGAACAATTTAGTCAAAATTCTGCTAAAGCAGTATTTTTTGGACGTTTTCTAGCATTGTTGCGAGTTTTTGCTGCACCACTAGCTGGTATAGCCGAAATGCCCTTTGGAAAATTCTTTTTATACAACTTTTTAGGAGCAGTTGCTTGGGCTAGTTTGATGGTGACATTAGCTTTCTTTGCTGGCAAAATTGTCTCTTTAGAACAATTGGTTGCTTGGGTGGGTCAATTTGCGATCGCAGCCTTCCTGATCCTCGCTGGCTTAATTATTGTCCCCCTATGGTTAGAGTCTCGCCAAGTTAAGGAAGTGAGTAATGAGGAGTGAGGAGAGACGCGATTAATCGCGTCTGTACAAGAGTGAGGAGTAAAGTGAAAAGTTATTTCTTTTAACTTTCACTTCTTGTATTTTGCATTTTTAACTCCTAACTCTTAACTCCTAACCTCGAACTTGCTGTGACCAAATGCGAGTTGGTAGTCCCCAAACGTAGATAAAGCCTTCAGCAGCTTTGTGGTCAAATTTGTCTTCGGCTCCGTAGGTTGCCAAATCGGGAGTATAAAGGGAATTGTCACTGGAACGCCCAACAATCGTAGAGTTGCCCTTGAACAACTTCACTCGCACAGTTCCAGAGACTCGCTCTTGTGTCTTTTGAATAAAGGCATCCAGTGCAACTTTGAGTGGACTGTACCACAAACCGTTGTAAACGATTTGGCTGTAAGTTTCTTCAATCCCACGCTTGTAATGGGTGACATCTGCCGTCAAAGTCAAACTTTCTAAATCCCTATGTGCCTGAATTAGGACTAACATCGCTGGTGATTCGTAGATTTCCCGTGATTTGATCCCCACCAGACGGTTTTCGATCATGTCGATCCGTCCGATACCATGATTTCCTACCGCCTGATTGAGTTGTTCAATTAGTTCAACTGGCTGTTTCGCTATGCCGTTGAGGGTTGTCGGAATACCACCTTGGAAACCAATTTCGATGTACTCTGGCTCGTTGGGAGTATCAGCGATCGCTTTGGTCATCTCATAAATTTCTTCTGGTGGCTCAAATGACGGATCTTCGAGTAAACCAGCTTCAATGCTACGACCAAGCAAATTCTTATCAATGCTGTAGGGAGAGGATTTTTTGACTGGTGAGGCGATACCAAACTTTTCCCCGTAAGCGATCGTTTCCTCGCGGCTCATGCCCCATTCTCTGGCTGGTGCGAGGATTTTTAGGTTGGGGTTTAAGGCAGTGACAGAGACATCAAAGCGAACCTGATCATTACCTTTGCCGGTGCAACCGTGAGCGATCGCATCAGCACCATATTTTTCGGCTGTTTCTACTAATACCTTAGCAATCAGTGGACGAGCAAGGGCAGTTCCGAGAGGATAACGATTTTCATAAAGGGCGTTGGCTTGAATCGCTCCAAAGGCGTAATCTTTAACGAAGCTGTCTTTGACATCCGC
>Ga0335397_10004682_pt1 | contig 18015 bp, 13 predicted proteins | sample MAT04_FD_205740 | JGI IMG/M metagenome (GOLD analysis project Ga0335397, IMG submission 205740) | Freshwater microbial communities from Lake Fryxell liftoff mats and glacier meltwater in Antarctica - MAT-04 (spades assembly) (version 2) ... | reverse complement strand
CCGCTGACCGTCCCGTCGCCCGCGGTCGCTGCTACGGAACAGCAGCGCCCTCCGAGCTGATCGCGCGTTCGCATCCACGAGCGACAGTCTGCGGCACCCACAGAACTCCGTCGAGAACGCGGCTCACACAGGGCGTACGGAAATGTAACTGTCGCTCAGCAAGGGGGACCGGAGGTCCCCAACAAGGCGAAGATTCGCCTTCGGCGAACGGCGCCGCAGACGGCGCCGATTTCACGCCTGCGATGCGCGAGGCTGTGAGCTTCCACTTGTGACGTCAAGCGATCAGCAGATCGAGAAACGGCGTGCGTTGCGCACGCCGGTCGGCGCGCAGCGCCGATTCTCCCTGGGGGAGGCTCGTCGCGCAGCGACGAGGAGGACCGGAGGTCCCCGCAGGGAAGACCGGAGGTCCCCGCAGGGAAGACCGGAGGTCCCCGCAGGGAAGACCGGAGGTCCCCGCAGGGAAGACCGGAGGTCCCCACCTACTTGAGGCGGGTGCCGCCCACTGGGGCGTTGTCGCCGAAGGACGCCGGTGGCGCCTGCTCGGCTACGGGCGGCGCCGGCGCGGCTGCAGGCTGCCCCGCAGGCGCCTCAGGGGCCCCGCTACCGAGATAGATCGTAGGGAACTGCGAGCGTCGCGGCGCGGCCGTCGACGCCGCCGTGGGCGCCGCAGGGGGCTCGCCGAGCAGGCCGACGTCGCCGTCGACGCGCTGCTCCTCGGTGAGCTTCCAGTCGCCCTTCGCGTCGGAGTGCCACTTCTGCTTGACCGTCGTGACGCGTAGGTCGCCTTCGTTGGCGCGGTACCACGCGATCTTCACGTAGGACTCGGCGTCGTCCTCGCCGATGATCTTGAGGCCGGTGAGGTCGTAGTCGGCGACGCGGACGCTCCCGCCCCAGGCGCGACGACGCTCGAAGAACCCGTCGCGTGCCTTCGGGGAGATGTGCTCGGCGGCCATCTCCATTCGACCGAAGCGCGCGTTGAGGTTCAGCTCGAGGGCTGCCTCCTGCGCCTTGGCGGGTTTCGACTGGCCTGCGAGGCCGCAGCCCAGCGCGAGCGAGGCGAGCAGGGCGGCGGCGGCCGTGGCGAAGGCGAAGGAATGGCGCGTGCGCATCCAGGGACCGTACGCATGGTCACAGGCGCCTGGCCAAGTTCTCGGCGTACGAAATCGCGCTCAGTACGGAACGGCCGCGACGAAATAGACCTTGTCGATGCCGCCGCTCGAGAGGCCGCGGGCGTAGCCGAGCCGGAACGTGAAGGACGCGATGTAGCCGAGCGTGCTGTCGAACCAGAGCTCGGCGCCCGTCCCGGTCTTGAACTGGGCGGTGTCGAGGAGGTCGAACGCGCTGCCGTAGTCGAGGAAGACGTTGCCGCTGATGCGATTGAGGAAGATGGGAAGCGTCGACGGGCCGCGATCGATGTTGACGATCGGGAAGCGGTACTCGAGGTTGCCGAGCGCGTAGCTGCGGCCCGCGACGATGACCGGCGGATACCCGCGGAGCGTGATGCCGCCCTGGATGAGCACGTTGCGCACGGTGTCGACCAGCGGCAGATCGACGAAGCTGCCCACGTAGAAGGCGCCGCGACCGGGGAACACGCCGCCGCTCGTGCCCGCGCCCGCGTGGAAGGCGAGCGAGTGATGCTTCAGCCACGGCATCAGGTAGTACATCGAGAGGTCGCCGTTCGAGACGAACCCGGAGAAGTCGCTGCCGAGGCGAGGGTCCGTGAGGTCGAACGAGAGACCGAGCGAGTAGCCGCGCTCGGCGCCGACGCTCCACAAGTAGCGTTCGGCGTTCGTGTACGAGTAGCCGAAGTGCAGCGTGCTCGTCAGCCCGCGCGTGGGGTACGAGGGCGTCTCGTACGGGTCGAGCTTGTCGATGGGGGTCGGGAGCTCGGCGCCGGTGCGCGCGATGCTGTGGACGATCACGTACGAGCGTGAGTCGGCTGCCCTTGGCTGCGAGTAGACGAGCGAGCTCGCGAACCCGGTGGTCTCCTGGACGACGGTCGGTCGATACGAGCCGAGCGCGAAGCCGCCGCGGGGCGTGATCGTGCGGAACACCGAGACCCCCATGTCGACCGGAAGGCGACCGTACGTGTAGGCGAGCGAGCCCTGGAGCTCGGGCTTCTCGAGCTCCGTGACCGACGTCGCGCTCACGGCGTGGATGCCCGTGAGGTCCTGCTGCGCGGCCGTGATGATGACGGCGCGGCCGAAGCTGCCTTCGGTGATCTGGACGCCGTAACGTCGTGGGAGGAGGGTCGGCCACGCGTTGTAGGGCTTCACGTCCCAGCGCTTCTGCGGGATCTCCGGAACCGGCGGGCGCGTGTCGACGTACTCGGGGGCTTCGGTCCACTTCGTCTCGTCGATCGACATCGCGAAGAGGTCGTAGCCCGCGGTCGTGTAGCCGACGTACGCGAGCGTCTTTCCGTCGGGAGAGGGCTCCGGCATGTACGCGCCAGTCAGCACGTTCGTGACCTGACGCACGCGATCGGTCGCGAGCTCCCACGCGTACACGTTCATGATGCCCGTGCGGTCGGAGTGGAAGAACAGGAAGCGACCGTCCGCGGAGAAGCTCGGCGCGCCGTCGACGGCGCGATCATTCGTCAGGTCGCGCCACGTCCCGTCGCGCACGTCGACGTAGCGGATGTCCCGGTAGCCGCCGCGCTTCCAGACGCTGTACGCGACATGCGTGCCGTCGGGCGACCAGCGCGGCGTGAACGCCTGCTCCATGAAGCTGGCGGGCACGAGCTCGCGGACGTTGTCGAGGCCCTCGTCGTGGAGGTCGCCGATGTTGAGTGCTCGGGTGCCGGAGCGATTCACGTTGAAGACGACGCGGCGACCGTCGGGCGAAACGGCGGGGTCGGCCGCACGCATCCCGCGGGTCACGCGGACACGTCCGCCGTCGGGGGTGCCGAACGAGCTGCGCTTCCCGGGCTCGAGGCGCTCGAGGTCACCGTAGAGGAAGACGTTCTTGTAGAACTCCTGCGAGCCGAAGACGACGCCGCCCTCGGGCGTGAAGCTCGCGACCGACTCGCCGTTCATTCGCGCGATGTGCTCGGCGTCCCCTTCGCTCTCCTTCGTCTGGACGACGGCGCCCTTCGCGTCGCGCTTGACGGGCAGCGCCCAGAGCCCGGGCCGGATGTGCTGGTCCTCGCGGTAGTAGAGGAGGCCGCCCGCATACTCGGGCCACGCGTTCTTCGGGATCCATCGCGGGTAGCGCGCGGTCTGGCCGTGATGCGTGAGCCGCGTCCCCTCGCGGAGGCCCTTCGCCCGCACCGCGGTGGCCTGCGCCTCGTACCGCTCCTTCATGCTCGCGATCCACTCGGGGTACATCTCGACGTACGTCGAGCCGGTCGCGCGGCGGATCGAGCGGTTGAAGCCCCACGGGATGATCTGCTTGCCGTAGTCGGCCGACATCTTGCGGAGCGCTTCTTCGCCGTACTTCTGCGCGATCCACTGCGTGAAGTAGGAGCCGTAGAGGTAGTAGAGGTTCCCCTGCGGCCAGCGGCGCACGATGTTCGCGAGCTGATCGAGCGACGCGACGTTGTCGCCCAGCACGTCGGCCCGCATGAACATGTCCCACTGCGAGTTACGCAGGCGGCCGGCGCTCGTGCGTTCGCTCTCGTGGTAGACGCCGAGCCCCTCGAGGATCCATCGGGGTTGCACTTGATTGGGCGCCATCGTCTTGCCGAGCACGGCGTTGACGATCGCGGGCAGCCCGCGGATGTGATCGGTGTGGAGGATGTGCGTGTACTCGTGCGTGACGAGCTCGAGGTACCAGTCGTCCACGTCACCGAGCGGCGACATGTCCTCCGGTGCGGTCACGAGGAGACGGATCGCGTTGTACGGCAGCGCACCCGCCGAGCCGTTGGCGCTCTCGTTGATGTCGGCGAGGGAGATCTCGGTGAGCTCGCCGGGGACCCACCCGACGGACATGGTCATCTGGTCGTAGATGCCCTCGGAGACACTCGCGACGTGTTGCGCGATCTGCTCGAGGCCCGAGTGATACGTGATCCGAAAGTGTGGTGTCTGGAGCGTGTACCAGCGCAGCGACGGATCGCTGGCGGCGCGCGCGGGCGAGGGCTGTGCGCCGAGAACGAGGGCGCTCGCGACGAGGGTTACGAGCGCGACGAGGAGCCGGCGGAACACGCGGTCAGCTCGCGGCGAGCACCGCACCGCGCGCGTCGTTCGGCGGCACGCAGATGGGCTCCTCGTAGTCCGGCGTGATGACGCTCGCATGCGGCGCGCGCTGGTAGACCTCGGATACGAAGCCCGCTACGTCGATGCCGGGCAGGAGGTGCAGGCCCTCCTCGAGCGGTGCGAAGAACGCGTCGTGGTGGGTCGGCACGACGAGCTTCGGGCCGAGCGCGCTCACGAGCCGAGCAACGTAGTTCTCCGTGCCCTTGCGGCCCGCGAGGCACGCGAGGAGGACGTCGGCGTGCTCACCCTCGAGCTCGGCGTCGATGAGGTCGGCGCTTCCGTTGTGGTAGATGCTGACGCCCGGCGCCTTGATGAGCAGACCGAACGCGCCGCCCATGCGGTAGTGCCAGAGGCGACCCGGACCGCGCGGCGTGCTCCGCACCTCACCGATGAAGGGGACGCGACCGAAGGCGACCTTGCCGTGTCGGCTCGGGACGAAGCGGACCTCGATGTCGCCGAAGCGGACGAGCGCACCGTTCGCCGGAATCTGGACGAGCTGGCTCTCGGGCAGCCCTTCGGCGCGGCCCCATGCGCAGGTCGAAGGGGAGCCGACGAGCTTCGCCTTCGTGTGCCGCGCGATGCGCGGAGCGTCGGCGACGTGGTCGTAGTGGCTGTGGCCGCAGAGGACCGCATCGACCTTGCGCGGGACGTGGCGCGCGATCGCGAGATCGTCCGGGACCATCCGCCCCGCGATCCGCGAGAGGCCGGGACGCGTGAGGAAGGGGTCGACGAGGAGGGTCGCCTCCGCCGACTCGATGATGAAGCCCGCGGTGCCGAGCCACGTGATGCGTGCGCCCCAGCCCTGGCCGCTGCCTTGCGGCCGCAGCTCACGGCGCGGGCGAAAGCGCGGAAAGAGGCGCTCGTACAGGGACATGCCGGGGCGTGAGAGTAGCGCGGCGGGGGGCCGCGTCGATCAGATCTCGCCCGCTCGACGTCGTTCGGGCCTCAGAAGTCGTCGTAGAGGATGGGCTCGCGGTTGCGGACGTAACGAAGGACGAGCTGCTTCGCTTCCGGCGTGATGGCCGTGAACGCAGCACCGAAGCCGGGGGGCGCGTCGGCGCCGCCGTCCTCGCGCGTCCACTTCACGACGGCGTTCGCTTCGAATTCGTAGCCGCCGGGGAGGGACACCTTGAGGCGCACGGGCGTGCTCAGCTTCGGCAGCACGTAGGTCGACACGAAGAGACCGCCGTGATCGAAGATGTCGTTACCCGAGAGGCCCTTGTAGAAGTTCGTCGCGCTGTGCGCGCCGAGGTCGGCGTTCACGAGCTGGAGGTTTCCGGCAGGCGGTGCGGGGACCGGCATGCTGGGCGTCGCCGGAGCGCCGACGGGCTGCGCGTGCATCTGCGCGGCGAGAGGCGCGCCGTGGCCGCCGCTCGGTGCAGGAGCGGCGAACGGGTCGCGCGCGACCATCCCACCGCTGCCCTGCGGCGGGCCCTGCGGGAACGAGGGCTGCGGGGCCGGCTGCTGCGCGTAGGGCTGCTGCGGGGCCGGCTGCTGCGCGTAGGGCTGCTGCGGCGGCTGCTGGTAGGCCTGCTGCGGCGGCTGCTGGTGCGCCTGCTGCTGCGGGGCGGGCATCGGCTTCTGCGCCATCTCATGCGTCCGCTGCGGAGCGGCCTGCGGGGGCTGCTGCTGCTGCGGCGCGGCTTGCGGCTGAGCGCCGGCGACGGGACCGTTCGCCATGCGGCTCAGCGAGTGCACGAGGCTCAGCGAGGTCGCGACGGCCTCGAGCGCCTGCGTGACCGCGGGGTGCGTCGAGTTCGCCGCCTGCAGCTGCCCGAGCGCGCCACGCACGTGGTTCAGCGCGACATCGGCATGTGGCGCGAGCTGCTGGGTGCGCTCGATCTGGTGGAGCGCACCCATGGCCTGGGCGATCGGTGCAGCGAGCTCGACGAGCTGCGGAGGCACGCTCGGATCGGCTTGCAGGGCATTCAGGCCGCGGGCGAGGGATTCGCGCGCGCTCTTCGACGTCGTGATGGGATCGGTCACCGTGGTCCTCGGATCGTTCGGGAACGGAGAAGGTCGAATCGTAGGGCAAGCGCACCAGGCATTGGAACCGCGTACGGCATGGGCACCTGGGCATCCTCGGGATCCAACGTGGGTACCGGCTCACCACCGACCTGTCCTTTCATGTCGGCATACGGTGGCAAGTGCCTGGAATCACTAGCTTCGGCTCGGTAGCTTGTCGGCGGAACAGCCATCGCTCGGTGGGGTCGGGAGCTTCGGCTCGCACCCGGAGAAAAGTCACGATGTGCGGTGGCGCAGGCGACGGTGCCCTGGTGCGACGAGCTCCGTCGCCGGTTCAGTGCCGCTGAGCTGAGATGAGCGTGGCGATGGCCGCGGCGTCGAGCTCCTGCTCGTCGTCGTCGTCGTCGTCGCCTGCTGCGCGGCCCGCCAGCAGCTCGACGGCGCCGTCGCGGGCTCTCACCATCGCGATGCCGTCCTCGCGGACGATCGCCTCTCCGGGCTCGAGCGCGGCGAGCAGCTCGGGCCGGCCCGAGGTCGCGCGGACTCGAGTGAGCGTGAGCTCGAGGTCACCGAGCGCGGTGAACGCACCAGGCCATGGGCTCGCCGCGCGGACGCGTCGCTCGATCTGCGCGGCGTCGTCGCTCCAGCGGATCTCGAGATCGTCGTCGCTCGGCTGCGGTGCCTTGGTCGCGAGCGCCTCGTCTTGCACGAGGGGTGACGGCGGAGACCCGCTCGCATAGGCGCGAACGGTCTCGCGCAAGAGCGCAAGCGACGGCCGATCGAGCCGCTTGGCGAGTCTCCACGCGTTCCACGATGGATCGATCACGAGCTCGCGGCGCGCGAGGATCGCGCCCGTGTCGTACTCGTCGTCGAGGGCATGAGCCGTGACGCCCGTCACGCTGTCGCCCGCGTCGATCGCCCAGAAGTACGGGTCGGGACCGCGATGGCGAGGCAAGAGCGACGGATGCACGCCGAGGGCACCGAGCGGAGCGATCGCGCGAAACGAGGCCGGGACCTTGCGCGTCCAGAACCAGCTCACGACGAGGTCGGGCTTGCGTGCGGCGACGGCGCCAGCGAGGCGCTCGAGGTCGGGCATCATCGAGACGTTCTCGCGGCCGATCGCGCGGCGGAGGCGGCGTGTGCCGATCGCGTCGCGGCGACAGATCCCCGCCCAGACGACGTCGTGGCCGTCCGCACGGAGCAGCAGGGCTGCGATCGGTAGCCCGACGAATGCGATGCGCATGGCGTCGGTCTCCTCGGATCAGTCGCTCGAGATCAGGAGCTCGTGGTCGGCGTCGCCTGCAGCGCCATCGGCGCGATGCCCGGGGAGTTCTCCTCGCCGAGCTGCTTCAGGAGCGCCTGACGCGCGGCGTGCTCGACCAGCGCCCAGAGCTGCGCGCGATCGGTAGCGCGCCCGAGGAAGCCGATCGGGATGCGGAAGCCGCCCTTGTCGCGGCGTCCGCCGCCGTAGGCCTTGCCGCGCTCGTCGTGACCGAAGGCCTGCTCCAGCCACACCGCCGGGTCGACGCTCGGCGAGTGCGTGCGCAGCGACCCTTCGATGAAGCGATCGCCGACGATTCCGTAGACGACGACGGTGTCGATGTCCTCGCGGCGGATGAGGAAGTCCGCGGCCTGCGCGATGGTGTCGCGCTCGCTCTCGGCGACGAAGCCGACGCCCGCCATGGCGAAGTTGCGGCGGACGAAGAGGGACGACAGCGAACGCGCGATGACGTCCATGGCGCTCGGCGCGATGAGGCGGCGCGAGAGGTCCTGGAGGAGATCGCGATCGCACACGTCCGCCAGCTGCGATGCGGCGCGGAAGTCGGTGGAGCGAGCGAGCGAGAAGTCGTCGGTGTCGGTGGCGAGGCCGTGCATGAGCGCGGTCGCGACGCGACGGTCGTCGTCCTGATCGACGGAGAGCGGGAAGAGCTCGGCGAGGTACTCGACGAAGATCGTCGCGGTCGCGCCGACGTCGTTGCGCATGTCGACGAACTTCGCGCGCGGCGGGATGTGCGCGCGGTGGTGATCGACGATGGTGAGCACCTCGATGCCGTCGCTGCCCGCGAGGTCGGGGTCGATGTCGTGCGCGTCGACGAAGCCGAGGTAGTCGACCTTCTCGACGTCGTTGATGCTCTTCATCTTGCGGAGCTCGACGTTCAGCAGCTTCACGAGCGCGCGGTTCTCGCGATGCGACAGCTCGTGGCAGTAGCCGATGGTCGTCTTGCCGACGCCGAGCCGCTGCGCGATGTGCGCCTGCGCCAGAGCTGAAGCGATGCCGTCGGGATCGGGATGCCCGCGAAGGGCGATGAGGAGATGTTTGCCCTTCGCGGACGAGAGGGCCTCGGCAAAGCCGCGTGCGCGGTCCTGCTGAGGAAGAGGCAACCGACGGACCGGCTCGTTCATGGTGCGCTTGCTAGCGTCGCTCGACGCGCAGCCAAGTCAAGGTCGTTGGTGGCAGGCCGCGGCATGGAGAATGCAGCGCTCGGCGAAAACGCAGTGTTGCCACACCCCGGGCGATGGAGGTTGCGGTAGGCTTCACGGTCATGGCCGGCCCTGTTTCGTCTGCATCCGAAGGCGCATCGCCGGTGTCGTCGCTGACGCCGACGACCTCGACCGTTGCGCCGAGCGGGGCTGTCGCCCCTGCCGCAGCTGCTCCCGCGAGCGCTCCGGCTTCCACCTCGACCCCGCCCGTCGGGGCGACGTCTCCGCTCTCTTTCGACGCTTTGGCGCTCGCGAGCTCGTCCGGACCGGCCTCGTCGCCGTCGCTCCCGCCCACGACGCTCTCGCCCTCGCAGCAGCAGTCGATGACGGAGTCGCCGGACCTCCGGTCGACGACGCTCTACCTGAACCGCGAGCTGTCGTGGCTCGAGTTCAACGCGCGCGTGCTCGACGAGGCCGAGGCCGAGGTCGTGCCGCTCCTCGAGCGCCTCAAGTTCCACGCGATCGTCGCGTCGAACCTCGACGAGTTCTTCATGGTGCGCGTGGCCGGCCTGAAGCAGCAGCTGACCGGCGAGGTCGGCGAGCTCGCGGCGGACGGGCTCTCCGCACACGAGCAGCTCGTGAAGATCTCGGTGCGCGCGCACGAGCTCGTCGCGCAGCAGATGGCGAGCCTGATGGGCAACCTCGTTCCGCGGCTCGCTGCCGACGGGACGTTCGTGCTGCTCAAGCCCGAGCAGCTGCCTCCGGACGTCCTCACGATCCTGGACGAGCGCTTCCACAACGAGGTCTTCCCGATCCTCACGCCGATCGCGATCGACCCGGGCCATCCGTTCCCGCACGTGCGCAACAAGAGCCTCAACCTCGGCGTCATGTTCTCGCGCGAGGGCGAGACGGAGCCGGGCTTCGGTGTCGTGCAGGTGCCGATGATGCTGCCGCGCCTCCTCGAGGTGCAGGGCAGTCTCCGGACGGACAGCGGCGTCCCCACGAAGCATGCCTTCGTGCTGCTCGAGGACGTGATCGCGCGTCACGTCGGCACGATCTTCCCGGGCGTGCGACTGAAGGGCGTCTACGCGTTCCGCGTCACGCGCAACTTCGACCTCGAGTTCGACGAGGAGGAGGCCCAGGACCTGCTGCAGACCATCCAGCAGGAGCTGAGGCGCCGCGAGCGTGGGGCCGCGGTTCGTCTCGAGGTCGCCGGCGAGCCCACGCCGGACTCGCTCGCGAAGCTCGTGCGCGCGCTGAAGCTCGACCCCGAGCGCGACGTGTATCGCACGCCGTTCCTCAACGTGTCGGATCTCATGGGGTGGGTCCCGCGCGAAGAGCGTCGCGATCTGCGCGAGGATCCGTACAGCCCGCAGGTCGTGCCGCCCCTTCGCGACGCCGAGGACATCTTCTCGGCGATCCGTGAGGGGGACATCCTTCTCCACCATCCCTTCGAGTCGTTCGACCCGGTCGTCGAGCTGATCACGCGCGCCGCGGAGGACCCCGACGTCCTCGCGATCAAGCAGACGCTCTATCGCGCGGGTGGTGACTCGCCGATCGTGAAGGCGCTCGCGCGTGCGGCGGAGCTCGGCAAGCAGGTGACCGCGATCGTCGAGCTGAAGGCGCGCTTCGACGAGGAGTCGAACATCCAGTGGGCCCGCACGCTCGAGCAGAGCGGCGTTCACGTCGTCTACGGTCTTCTGGGCCTGAAGACGCACGCGAAGTGTCTGCTCATCGTCCGGCGTGAGCGTACCGGCGGGCTCCGTCGCTATGTCCACCTCGCGACGGGCAACTACAACACGACGAGCGCAAAGCTCTACACGGACGTGGGTCTGCTCACGGCGAAGCCGAACATCGCGGCGGACGCGTCGTCGCTGTTCAATCTCCTCACGGGCTACAGCGCGCCGGCGAAGTGGAACTCGCTTGTCGTCGCGCCGCTCGGGTTGCACGAGGCGGTGCTCGGCCTCATTGCGCGCGAGGCGGAGCATGCGCGGCAGGGGCGACCGGCTCGCATCGTCGCGAAGATGAACTCCCTCGTCGACGAGGACGTCATCGAGGCGCTCTATCGCGCGTCGCAGGCCGGCGTGCCGATCTCGCTGATCATCCGAGGCATCTGCTGTCTGCGACCGCAGGTGCCGGGGGTCAGTGACAACATCGAGGTGCGCGCGATCATCGACCGCTATCTCGAGCACGGGCGCATCTTCCACTTCGCGAACGCAGGCAAGGACGAGGTCTACATCTCGAGCGCGGACTGGATGCCGCGTAACTTCCATCGCCGCGTCGAGATCATGGTGCCGATCGAGGACGTGGCCGTTCGCGCTCGGCTCATCGAGATCCTCGCCATCCAGTGGTCGGACAACGTGAAGGCCTGGGTGCTCGAGTCGCACGGCGCGTACGTGCGCGTGGTGCCGAAGCCGGGCGCACCGCTCATCCGGAGCCAGCAGAAGTTCATCGAGCTCACGCGCGACAAGGTGAAGGTCGCCGATCAGGCGGCGCGTCCACTGAGCCGGTTCCACATGAACCCGACGGCGCAGAAATCGCCGCTCGAGGGGAAGGTCCCGCGCGCGCAGCGCCGGCGCCCGCGCCGCGACGAGCAGTGAGCGGTCAGAAGCGGGGGCGGTCGACCAGTCGTGGGTCATCGTCGTGCGCATGGTCGTGACGTTGGTGGGCTCGGTGATGAGGAGGCCGACTTCGCGGTTCTTCGTGAGCGATGTCCATCGCGTGCGAGGCGGGGCTTGCCGACGCCTCCCGGGCCCCAGAGCGTGACGAGCGCCCTCGCGACGCTCCAGGGCTGCGGGCCGATGTCCGCGACGCCCTCGCACGCGAAGGAGCCCGGTGTCTCCGTCCTGCCGCTCGGCACCATGCGCGCCGACGAGGCGCCCCGCGCCGAGCGCCGTCACGTCGCCGATCGAGGTGCTTCCGAGCGCGCCGCGGCGAGGCCCGTCCCGGCTCGTACCTTCCGCCCCGAGTACTGTCAGCGCTGCTCGACGCAATGAGCCGCAACGTGCCGGCTCGAGACCTCAGGCGACGTTGAGCAGGTTCCACACCGCGTGCACCACGAAGGCGGCGACGAGCCCGCCCTCGGCATAGGCCAGGCCGAAGCCGATCCCGAGCAGCACGGTCTGGTAGAGCGCGAGCTCGTAGATCCCGACGTGCGCGACGCCGAACGCCGCGGCCGACGCGAAGAGGCCGTACGTGAAGCCGTACTTGCGGACGAGGACGTTCATGAGGAGCCCGCGGTAGATCCGCTCCTCCGCGAGCGGCATCACCGCCGTCGTCATCAGGACGAGCGCGGTGGAGGCACGGATGCTGGCCACGCGACGCGCGAGCTCGCTCGCCTCCGCCGCGAGGAGGCGCCGCGTCGCCTCGTCGAGGCGGCCCGTGCAGCGGGCGAGCTCGCCGCCGGCATCGAAGAACTGATGCGTGCCATGAAGGAGCGACGCGGTGAGCACCAGACCGAGCGCGATCGCGAACAGCGCGCGCAGGACGTCGGCGCGCACGAGCACCCCCCGAGCCTCCTTCGCGGCGCGCTTTGCCCCGGCGTCGCCGCGCAGCACGACGGCCGGGACGATCACCGCATAGGCGACGAACGCGGTCGCTTGCATCCACACGCTCGTCCCGCCCCGTCGCAGGAGCCACAGGACGAGCGGCAGGCCGGCGGCCGCGGCGACCGCAGCCATCACGAGCGCGCCCGGCACGTCGGTCGCTCGGCGCGCTTTCACGGCGTTCGCGTCGGAGCGCGAGATCCCGAGCTTGCCCATGAGCTCGAGAGCCACCCGCGCGCGTGACGGTGCGCGCGCCAGGATGGCGACGGCAGCAAGCACCGAGAGCCCTGCCGCGGCCCACACCGCGGGGTGCACCCCCTTGCCGCAGAGCCGCGTCGTGACGAGGAACCAGCGCATCGCTACCGAGAGCATCGCGGCGCCGGCGACGGCGGGCATCCGTGGCGTCCGTCGTGTGAGCTCGAAGACGACGTAGGCCGCGACCAGCACGTCGGCGAGCAGCCTTCCGGTGCCGAGGAGCCCCTTTCCCGCCAGCTCGCGATCGAGCTCGACGAGCATCAGGAGGGGGACGACGGCAAGCGCAAGCACCACGAGCCGCGTGCGCGACCAGGCCGCGAGGCTCGGGACGGTAATCGCGGTCGCGACGTCGTCCCGCAGCGCGTCATCGCGCTCGAGGGCCACCGCGAGGGGCGCGAACGGGCCCTCCGCGGTCCGTGAAATCAGCGTGTCCGCGCGCGCGGCCACGGTGCCGCCGTCGGCGAGAAGCTCGTTCGGGGCGCAGCCCTGCACCGCCGAGTCGCCATCGTTGCGCACGTAGACCACGGCGCCATGATAATAAGGAGCGGTGACGTTCGGGCTAACACGCGGCGAGATAATCCTCATCGCGTTCATCTTTGCCCTCGTCTATGGCGCTGGATTCCTCCCCAGGCTCATCGCGCTCCTCACGGGCAGCGCTGCGGGCAAGCGGGGCAAGTCGACCGACGAATGAGGGGGCCGCGCCGAAGGCGCGGGTGAGGCGAATGAGAAGTGGCTGAGGGGAGCGCGCTTTCATGACGGCGGAGGAGCAAGGCGGAGGGGGGCCCCAGACCGGGGCAGGCCACGGGTCGAACAGGCCCGAGGGGAGCGCCCCGGGCCGATCGCCGATCGTCTTCGTGAGCGATGCCTCCGCAGAGGCCGAGCGCATCGGCGACACGATGCGTGGCGCCGGGTACGTCGTCGTCGACGTGCCGATCTCGATGCTCACCTCGCGCGTCGGCGCCCAGCGCCCGAACGTCGTCCTCATCGACATCGACGCCGAGAGCGTGCTCGACGAGCTCGGGCGCATCCGGAAGCTCCCCGGTTCGGGAGCGATCGACTTCGTTTACTTCGGCAGCGGCGCCGGTCCGGTGAAGAACGCGGAGGACGCCCTCTCGAACGACGGGAGCGCGTTCTTCGTGCGTCCCATCGACGTCGGGGCGCTCGTGCGCAAGATCGAGGCGCTCACCGGCGGTCCGCTCGCGCGCCCGGAAGCACGTCCCTCCACGCCGCCGCCTTCGCTCGCGATCGGTCGGGGCGTTGCCGCGAGCGCCAATGCCGGCTTCGGCCGCGATCGCGACCGCGACCCGCCGTCGAGCGATCGCCCGAGTCCGACTCCGAGCACGCCTTCGCTGCCCTCGCCCGGCGTGCGGACGCCCGGGCCGCCGTTGCCGATGAGCACCACGTCGCTCGCCGACCTCGTCGACGCGCCGCGGTCGCTCTCGCTCGCGACCTTCGGCACGGTGAGCCACGAGCTGCAGCAGATGCTCGCGGACGCCGAGCTTCGCGCCGAGGAGGTCATGTCGACCCCCGAGACCGCGCTGCCGAGCCCCGAAGAGGAGATCGAGGCCGTCCTCCCCGCGGACGTGCTCGCCTCGCTCGACGAGCCCATCGACGGCGACGAGGAGGAGGACGCGGCGGGCGAGCCCAACCGCGGCACCGGCGCGGGCGGCATCGGCGGGACGGGCGCATCGCTCGATCGCGAGGGCACCGGCGCGCACGCGAAGGGCACGACAGCAGGCGGCTCACGACAGCCGACCACCGGCTCTCAGGGACACGGCCGCCCGCCCGGAACGGGCTCGCAGACCCACGAACGACGAGTCGCGAGCGACACGCCTCCGCGGAGCATCACCGGTGGCATCACGACGACGCCGACGTCGATGACCAACCGTCCGCGCACGACCGATGCCATCCCGCCGTCGACCGCCTACGACGCGCCGAGGCGCTCGCCGCTGATCGAGGACGCTCCGACCGCGCAGAGCGTGCCGCGGCCCTCGTCGTGGCATCCGCCGCCGTCGATGCCGGGGCCCATCCCGCTACCGAACGAGCTCCGTGGGCCGAGCGTCAAGCCGGCGGCTCCGGTGGCGTCGACCTCGGCGACGGTGCTGGGGCCGTTCGATGGGCGCCGCTTCTTCGGCGATGCGATTGCACGGCGCGCGACGGGCGCGCTCTGCTTCGAGAGCGAAGGCGTCGTGCGGCGCATCGTGATGCGCGAGGGCGATCTCGTCGCCGCGGCGTCGGGCGGCGAGAACGAGTCGCTCGTTCATTTCCTCGCGGCGCGTGGCGAGCTTCCGCGCGACGAGGCCCCGCGTCTCGCCGCGAAGATCCCGCCTTACGGTCGCCACGCCGGGGCGGCGCTCGTGGCCCACGGGTGGCTTCGTCAGGATCAGCTCTGGCAGGTGCTGCGAGCCCACGCGGAGTGGATCGCCTCGGCAGTCCTCCGCCTGACGCGTGGCACCGCGCAGCTCGAGCCCGATCCGCCGGGGCGACTCCGCGGCGAGCCGAGCGTCTTCGGCGCCGCGACCGGCGCCGAGATCTTCGTCGACCTCGTGCGCCGCGCCGTGCCCCATGAGGACGCGCTCGAGCGCCTCGGCGGCGAGTCGAGCCGCATCACAGACGGTCCGAGCGCCGGTTTGCTTGCAGAGTGCAACCTTCCCCCGCAGGACCTCGACCTCCTCCATCGCGCGCGTGGTGGCACCGTGGCCGACCTCCTCGCCCGCGCGACGGACGGCGAGATCGTCGCCGTCGTCCATGCGCTCGCGCTCCTCGGCGTCATCGAGGTCGTTCCTTCTCCGGACTTCGCACGTCGCGCCGAGCCGCGCGGCGTGCCCGACGTGGAGATGGCGGCGCTCGACGAGGACGCCATCCGCGGCCGCGTTCGCGCGCGGCTCGAGCTGGTCGAGGAGGGCGATTACTTCGCGGTCCTCGGCGTGACTCGCGACGCTACCGGGTACGAGATCCGTCGCGCGTTCATCGAGCTGAGGCGCACGTTCGAGCCCTCGCGCATCCTGACGCCGCGCCTGCTCGACCTCGCCGACGACGTGCGGAAGATCGTCGTCGTGCTCGAGGAGGCCTACGAGATCCTCCGCGACAACGCCCGGCGCGAGCGCTACCGCCGCGCGATCGACGCGCGCCCGGAATAGGCCGCGGCGCGGATCGCCTGCCAGTACGCGGCGTCGTAAGGGACGAGGTCGCGCTGCTCGAGCACGAAGGACGCATGCGCGGGCGTTCCCTGCGCGTCGAACGAGACGAGCGTCGTGGCGATCGAGCGGCGCGCGCCGCCGGCGAGCTCGACGATCTCGTCGAGCGGCACCGAGACGAGGCCCGTGACCTCCGGGCCGGGCCGGTAGCCCTCGAGGGCTCGGTCGCAGCGCAGCAGATGAACGTCGTGGAGCTCGCGGTCGACGAGCCCGTTCGCGTGGACGTGCTCCTGCCGGTGACGCACGAGCGGCTCGAGCTCGGCGACGTCGACGTGGAGGCCGAGCTCCTCGTCGATCTCCCGCGCGGACTCGGCCGTCGTCTCGCCGAAGCGCACGTGCCCGGCCGCGCTCGCGTCGAAGCGCCCGGGCCACACGTCCTTGAAGGCCGCGCGCTTCTGGAGAACGACCTCGAGCCCTGCGCCCGTGCGTCGCACGATCCAGCAGAAGAACGCGAGGTGCCAGTCGCCGTCGCGATGGATCGCCCCGCGCGCCTTGGCTATACCGGTCGGCTCACCGCTCGCGTCGTAAACCTCGAGCAGCTCGGCGGGATCGCTCGTCGCAGCGTTGTCCAGGACACCTTGCTCCACGCCTCCGAGCGTAGCGCTGTGGTACGCCTCGGGCATGATCGACAACGGCCAGAAGCTCCCCGAATTCAGCCTCGAGAACCAGGACGGCCAGAGCCGCAACAACGCGACTTACGCCGGCAAGTGGCTCGTCCTCTACGTCTACCCGAAGGACGACACCCCCGGCTGCACCATCCAGGGTAAATCGTTCACCGCGACGAAGGCGGACTTCGACGCCGCGAACGCGGTCGTCGTCGGCCTCAGCGCGGACGACGTGAAGTCCCACAAGGACTTCTGCAACAAGTTCTCCTTCACGATCGAGCTGCTCGCGGACCCGGCGACGAAGCTGCTCGGCGCGCTCGGCGTCGCTCAGTCCGAGTACAAGGGCACGATGTACTGGGAGCGCACGACGTTCCTCGTCGACCCGACGGGCACCGTCCGCAAGGTCTACACGAAGGTCGACCCGAACGGCCACGAGCAGGCGGTCCTCGAGGACATCGCCGCGCTGAAGGGCTGAAGGTGCGTCCGGAAGTGAAAGCGTTGTCGCTGACCTGGACGGAGGTGTCTTTCCCCCGCTCCGGGGTTAGCGCGCGTGGGCCGCACGCGCCCCGTCTTTCCTGGAGGACGATGGAGGTGCCGAGTTCGGCCATCGGGAACGCGGATCATGACGACTCGCTCAAGGTCATCCACCGCGCCCTCGACGCGGGGATCAACTCATCGACACTGCCGAGTGTCACGGCGTTCTTGCCGCGCAGCGGTCCCGGTTGCCGAGGCGAACACCAGATGGCCTCTTCACCATACGCTGATCGCGGGCTCCACGTGCGACCTGGCTTCCACGAATTCTCCGCCGCATCCGCGAGCTCGCTGCGGCGGGCCGCGTTCGCTTCACCTTCAAGGCCGTCCGTGAACTTGCCTCCTCCGAGCACGACGCGCATCGCGATCTCGACCCCATCGTCCTCAACGCTCTTCGCCGTGCCGGCACCCTCAGCCGCTCGCAGCTTGCAGAAGTAGTTGTCGTCCATCACCCCTCACGGCCACCGTCCAATTTCTTGGACAAGCACTCCGCGCGCTCTGCACGTGCAGCGACCTCGCGGTGCGCGGACGCCGAGAGGTCATCGTGGAGACACGCCACGAGCCAAACGCAGGCACGGAAAACCGCTACGCGGCACAGTCACACTTGGGCGCGCAGCCACCGACTCATTTCGCGCGGCGCAAGTGTTCGGCCTTGCTCGGGGGGGGGGCGGCCGGATCCGGGCGCCACGTCGTGCGGAGATGTCGCCGCTCTTGGCGGCGGCTGCGCCGGTCTCGTAGAACGTCTTTACGCGGTCGCGGAAGTCCTCGGTCTCTGCGCACGGTTCGAGCTCGGCGAGCTTCTTCGTGTCGCGAATGAGGTGTGCGCCGCAGAAGGCGTTGCACCACGTGCCTTGGCCCGCGTAGACCGAGTAGAAGTCGGTGACGAGCGTGCCCGGGTACTTCGCACCGAGGATGCTCTCGGCGACCCAGCGGCCGCGCGACAGTTCGACGCGGTAGAGCGAGAGCTTTTCGGTGCGCGCGACCCAGCACCAGCCGGGCAATCCGTCCTGCCGAAAGCCCGTCTCGTCCATCCCCACGACGCTCGCGCTCCGAAGGGCGGCCACGATTTCCTCGATGACCGGCGCCGAGCGCACCGCAAGCCTGTCGTACATGCGGAAAAGGCCGCCTGGCGAGATCTCGACTCCGAACCACTGCCCCATGAACTTCCCGATTCCACCGAGGGACGCACCCAACTCGAAGCGCATGGAGACCGCGAGACTCTGCAAGTTCGGGCCGAACGTGACCGGCGCCACGGTGGTCCCGTTTCCCGATGCCCCAGGCAGTGGCGCTACGACACGCGCCG
>Ga0335397_10004680_pt1 | contig 18016 bp, 20 predicted proteins | sample MAT04_FD_205740 | JGI IMG/M metagenome (GOLD analysis project Ga0335397, IMG submission 205740) | Freshwater microbial communities from Lake Fryxell liftoff mats and glacier meltwater in Antarctica - MAT-04 (spades assembly) (version 2) ... | reverse complement strand
GGCGAGGAGATCGAGCACCCGTCGACGGAACTCTGGCGGATAACCGCGTCTTCCCATGTCTGCCTCCTATCGAGGACAGCAGCATGATCTCCAGCTATCTCACTCCACGAAAGGCGGGGCATACCAAGTGCTGGGGGTCCGTGCGGAAGCGCGCGCTCGATCGCTTCACGAGCGCGATGGCGACCTTCGTCAGCCGCTGCAGGAAACGTGACTTAGGCATGGGCGAACTTGCAGCCATGCGTACCAGTCATGACTCCGTCTCAACCGCCGAGGACCTGTTCCTCGATGTCGGTTCGTCCGTCTACTCCGGGTACCTGGCTCGCCTGGTCGAGCGAGGCCAGCAGGACTTCGATGGGCTGATGTGGGAGGCCGTCAGGGGGCTCCGGGGCGGCAATTCGCGGTTCGCTCGCGACCGGGGACGAGAGCAGGGCGACCTGTCCAGAGTCAGATTCGTGATGATCGACGAGTTCCAGGACTTCTCGCAGATGTTCTTCGGAATAGTGGCGGGGATCCGACAGGCCAGTCCGACCGCGAGCTTCTTCTGCGTTGGCGACGACTGGCAGGCGATCAACGGATTCGCCGGGGCTGAGCTTCGCTACTTCGCCAACTTCCCCGAGTACTTCCGAGACACGTCGCAGCGAGATATCCGCAGGAACTACCGGTCGGCTGCGAGAGTGGTTGACGTGGGTAATGCCCTCATGGACGGCAGGGGCCCGACTGCCATCGCCGCTCGACCCGACACAGGTGAGGTATGGGTGTGCGAGATGGATCGATTCGACGCCTCGCCAGGAGAACTTCAACGCCACGGCCGGGACGAGATCACCCCCGCTGTCCTCCGCCTCGTTCGTCGCTTCCTCGACCAAGGACACGAGGTGGCATTGCTTTCTCGGAGGCATGCCGTCCCGTGGTTCGTCCAGTATCCGACTGCGGCTCGCAACGGCACTGACGGGCTCGAGCGCTTCGCGGAACGCCTACGGTCCTTCCTGCCGGACGTGGATCATGACCGCCTGGTCGCATCGACGACCCACGGATACAAAGGGCTGGAGAGGCCTGCGGTCATCGTGCTCGACGCTTTGCAGGGCTCGTATCCACTTGTCCATCCTGCTTGGGCCTTCCTGAGGATCTTCGGCGACAGCGTCGATCAGATCATCGAGGACGAACGGCGACTCTTCTACGTGGCCGTCACAAGGGCGAAGGAAGTGCTGGCCTTGGTGACCGAGAGACGACGCCTGAGCCCGTACTTGTACGACATACGACAGCACGCGTTGCGGCTGGACTGGGGACAGCTGCGGCCGGTCGCGTCGCTTGACGGTCCCCGTGTCGAGGTCCGGGTGTATCGCGCATATGAGGTCCGGGAGCAACTCAAAGATCTCGAATACACCTTCAACGGCAACGGCAGCTACTGGTCCCGGGTAGTCATGGCCGATGGCTTCTCATTCGAAGCGCTCATCGGTGAACCCTGGGCGGGCGCGGAGCTGGTCGTGAAGGTGTACTCGGACTCCGGCGACCTGCTCCACTCGTGGCCCAAGTCATAGGGCTGTTGGGCAGTCGGCCGCACCGGTGCATATGGCACCAGGAGCAGCAGATGGGCCGGATGCGCACGATGTGCTCATAGTGTGGGGCGCGGACCGTGCCACATGTGCCCGCTGGCTCTAGAAGTAGGGCTTATGTCTGACGTTGGCGGACCGGGAACAGTCCGCGACCACGAGCCAGGGAATGACCCGGGCGCCGGTGATGAGGCCGAGGACATAGCAGGCCGTCCCGTAGGCGGCGAGCAGGAGCAGCCCGTCAGGCATCATCGGGCGCAAAGCGCCGGCCGGGCGGGGGCGCCGGCCCGAACGGGTCGACCGTGGTCGCGATGTCGACCAGCAGCGCCTGCAGCCCCTCGGGCGACTTGACCTTGCCGAGCGCATTGGTCATGCCCGTGACGCCCGCGGTCGCATCCACCCCCGCCGCGTTGAACAGGTTGATGAGTTCGGTGCCCTGCTGCCAATCCATGTTGGCGGCCTGGAGGACGGGCGCGAGCTTGGCGAGGACGTCCTGCGAGTCGGTGATGCTGCCGCCATAGGTCTGCTGGCCCGCGATGAGGGTGTCCATGATCCCGCCGGTGTCGGCGGCGGTGAGGTTCCAGGCGTCGAGGATGTCATCGAACGCGAGGACCGCGTCGGCCCCCTGGCCCGTTGCGCGCTCGTACCGCAGGAACGAGTCGAGGCTCCCGTCCGCGGCCTCGCCCGTCAGACCCAGGTCGGTCCGGATGCGGGTGGCGGAGGATGCGATGTCGTCCATGGAGACGAGACTCGACCCCGCCGCTGCATTGACGACGTCGGCGAAGTGGCGCGCCTCGTCCGCGGATGCACCGGTGTCGGCCTGGAAGCGCGCTGCCCGGTCCTCCATCTCGAGGGCCCCCTTGGCCGCGAGCCCGAGGCCGCCGCCGATGAGCGCGCCGGTCACCTTCATGGCGGTGCCCGCCCCGGTGGACAGGCCACCGATGGACTTCTCCGCCCGCGCGACGCCCTGCTCCACGCCGCTGGCGTCGAGGCCGAGCTTGATGAGCAGCGACGCGAGGGTGCCGGGCATCAGGCGCACCCGGCGGGTCGGACCACGGTCTGTACCATGACCCTCGTCCCCCGATCCCCGAGACAGGAGAGATCCAGATGCGTCGCACCCTCGTCATCCTCGCCGCCCTGTTCCTGGCCGTCGTCCCGGCGCCGGTCCTCGGGCAGTCTCCCGCGCCGGCGGGGCCGACGTCCTTCCAGATCGCGCCGGGCGTCGTCGCGGAGTTGCTGGCATCCACGGGGAAGGACCCCGCCGCCGTCCGGTTCCGCTTCGCGCCGGGCTCGGCGGTCGACCTCCCGGGGAACCAGGGTGTGTCCGTCGCCGGGATCGAGTCCGGCGGCCTCGTCGTGACGACAACCGTCGACCTGGCCGTGACCGATGCGTCCGGCTCGGCGAGGACCGCTCCCGCCGGGACCGCGGACACGATGGAGCAGGGCGACTACTTCCTCATCCCTCCGCAGGCTCCCGGCCACGTCGAGAACCACGGCACGAGCGAGGCGACGATGGTCGTCGCGTTCCTCCCCGTCCAGGGTCCGGCCCCGGAGGCGTCCGCATCGCCGCATGGCTGACGTAGGCATCACCGCCTCTTGACCCCGCCGAACGCCGCCATGGCGGCATCGATCCGCGGGCGGGGGTCGTCCCGCCCGGGCTCCGGCCGCGGACCCCACTGGGGCAGGAAGTCGTCGGGTGTCCAGGGTGTCCGGCGCTGCTTCGGGTCGCGGTTGACATTGGCGATGAGCGCCAGCAGCTGGGCCATGCGGGCGTCGTCCGCCTCCGCCCCGAACGGTTCCAGACGGGCATAGGCCAGCCACTCGGTGAACTCCTGCGAACTCACCGCACGCTGGCAGGCGGCGACCGACCGATGTCCGAGCGCCAGCGTCAGTCGGAACCAGAACCGACGCTCGGGTCGTTTCCCAGTGCGACCGTAAGCTCATCGACCTCGTCCTCCGCCAGACCTGAGAGACGCTGTGCGACTCGGAACACCCGCTGGAGTGCCGCCGCGTTCTTGGAGCCGAGCGCCTCGACCTGGCCATCGGTGAAGACGCGGCTGTCGTCGGCCTTGCGTACCGAGGCCGCGACGAGCTTCGCGCGCATGTTGCGCAGGTTGACCTCGCGGCTCTTGCCCCGGTTCTCGAGCAGCGACACTTCGAACGCGTCGCGCTCGGTCCCCGTCAGCGAGCGGACCCGGAGGCGGAAACCCCACTCGGGCACCTCGATGACCTCGTCCTGGAGGTCCGACTGGTCGAGGACCGCGGCTGCGTCCTCGAGGAGCGGCAGCTCCATCGTCTTGGTGCCCATCAGGGTGCCGGCGGCGCGAACACGGGGGCGCCGGACGGCCGCAGGGTCACGTCCGCCGAGAGATGCCCGTCGACCGGGGCGCTGTTGGAGAACCCGGTGACGTAGGCCGAGAACGTCCACGTCGAGCCGTCGGGGTAGGTCAGGACGTAGCTGTCCAGCGAGCGGTCCGCCCACGCCGCGAGCAACCCCGTGTCGTTGTCGTGGGAGGGGTCGGATGGCAGGAACACGAGCGGGAAGGTCATCTCGCCGGTGCGTTTTATGGTCGGGATGAACTCCTCGACCCCATCGGGCGAGTCGTGGTTGGTGATCTCGTCGGTGTCGGTGGACAGGTCCGGTCCACTGATGTCCTGGACCTGCGCGATGTGCTGGAGCCCACGCGCGAGCGTGGTCCCCAGGGTGCCGATGGCTTCGCTCACGGGTGTTGCCTCCTAGGATTGCGGGGACGGCTCGAGTGGTGTGGGTGGGGAGTGCTGATGGACGTCTCGGGTGCGATCGCGGTCACGCTGGTGGCCGACTTCGACGCCTGGTTGCGCGAAGAGGGACCGAGCGAGCACGAGGTGGTCGTGGCCATCGTCAAGCGCTCGACCGGACGCGCCACGGTGGGCCTGCCGGACCTCCAGGAGGTCGCCACGTGCCATTGCTGGGTGGACACCCAGGCCCAGCGGATCGACGAGGAGTGGTATGCGATCCGGTTCGTCCCGAGGCGGTCCGGGTCGACGTGGGGGCCGAAGAACCGGGCCATGGCGAGGCGCCTGTTGGCCGAGGATCGGATGACCGAGCGAGGGCTCGCGACGCTGCCCTGTGGCCGACGAAGAACCGCGGGTCATGGGGCAGCAGCCGGCGGTCCGGCAGGTGCAGGATGCCGTTAGCGGTGACCACCAGGTCGTGCGGGTCGGGCAGCCCCTCCCCCGCGAGCCAGGCCGGCGGCTGGACCGTCGGCGGAAGATGCGTGACCGCCGCGAGCGCCTCGAGCACGTTGGCGACCTTGGACTTCGTCGGGTCCCAGGGACGGAGTTCGATGCCGAACTTGGTCTCTACCTCGTAGATCGCATGCTCGAGGTAGGCATAGGTCTCCGCCCTGACCGTGGCCGCATCACGTTCAGGCCAGCAGCGGCCGTCCCAGGCGCAGTACCCGCCCCGCCAGGCCCGGATGACGGGCAGGCCGTCGGCGCCCGTGAACCGGTCGGCGACGAGCTTCCGGGCCACGGCCATCGGCGAGGGGGGCTGCGGCACCACGACCTGGACCACCACTGCGGGTGAGGCTTCAGCGGGGCGGGCCTCCGCGATGAGCCGACGGGCATGATCGGGAGCGGCATCGGCGGCATCCCAGCCCGTTGGTATATCCGATGGGGGCGTGACCCAGACCATGGATCGGGCGATGCCGTCCAGCTCGGCCGCGATGCGCGTCATGTGCTGCCGGCCGGGACCATCCCCATCCGGCCACAGCACCACATCGAGCCCGGACAAGGCGAGCAGCGCGTCGCGGCACGGGATGGTGGCCGCGCCCGTGACGGTGCCGACGACCGAGATGTCCAGATCATGGAGCGCGTCCGCAGCCCTCTCGCCCTCCACGATCACGGCCCTATCCGACCCGCTCGAAACGAGGTCGTCGATGCGGTACAGGGCGAAGGACGTGGGCGAGACGCCGCGCAGGCCCTTGCGGCCGTCACGTTTCCACCACAGGCGCTTGGTGCCATCGGCGTGATCGAGCCGGACATGCTCGATGCACTCGGCGGATAGGCTCCCGTCGGCCATCCGCACCCGGTACCGGGTCTCGCGACCCGGGGCGGAGCCACGGGCAGGGCGAGGATCGGTGCGCGGGTACAGGTCCGCCATGCGCAGCCCCACGGCACCCACGACCGCCTCCTGTGCGCACCCCGCGTGGCAGTTCACCAGGGCCCGGCCGTCGTCGCCCGTGCCCACCGACAGGCTCGCGTGCCGGTCCTCGTGCGCTGGGCAGCGCGCCACCCAGCCGTCTCCGGAGGGCCGGACGCCGTCGAGCAGGTCGAGCAGCCGCCTCACCGGGTCGTCGGTGGGGTCGGTCCCGGGGTGCGTCACCCCTCGCGCACCGCGCCAGCGACGTACTCCTCGAGATCAGCCGGCCGCACCCGCACGGCGCGACCGCTGCGCACCGAGCGGATCTGGCCGTAGGCGACGAGCTTCCACGCCATCGACTTCGAGATCGAGAGTCGCTGCGCCACCTCGTCGAGCCGCAGGAGGCGCCCGTCCGCACCGTCCACCACGTTCATGGCCTTGCCTCCTGTCACACCGTGTGCGATGATGTCCACTGTTCCCTGCCAACTGCCCGGGACCACTAGACGGATGGTATCGTAGGTCGATGTCCCGCGCAACACCGAATCATTCAGGGACACCTGAGATGACGGTCCCATGAGCCAGCGCCCGCGTCTCGCCGGTGACGGTCGCCTGCTGGTGCCGTCCAAGGTCGCGTTCGACCACCACGGGTTCCTTCACGGGCGCCTGTCCGACCGCACCATCGACCCCTTCGACTGGACCGAGGATCGGCTGCTGCTCGCCGAGTCGTTCGCGCGCCTCGACCTCGCTGACCGTGCCGCGTCGAAGCGCTGGTTCGTCCAGCACGGGGTCATCGACCGTGCCGCCTTCGTGGGGCCCCCCTCGGAGGTCATCAGCGACGACTGGCTGCCCGAGCGAGGACCCGAGGAGCTGACGGACCACCGCGGCGACATCGAGATCGAGCAGCACAACGTCTTGTGGCACCTGGCCACGCTGGCGCGCCTGAGCGAGCGACGGTCGACACGGGAGTGGGATCCCGCCTGGGGACAGCTGGTCGTCGACGGTCCTGGCGGCGGTCTCATCGTCGGGGGGCCTGACGCTGGCGCGAGGCACACGCTGCCGACGACCATCGACGTGCTCCGCCGCCAGTTCGCGAACGACCCGAGTCGCCAGCGCGAGGCGGACGAGGCCGAGCGCCTGCGTGCTTTGACCGACGACTGGCCGGTCGTCGAGGTCGGGGAGTTCCTGTGGTATGAGTCCTGGGACCGCGACGAGGACGGACCCGACGGCCCCCTGCCATCGAGCGCTGAGGACAAGGCCCGGGTCCTCGGCTCCACGTGGGACCAGGCCGTGGCCCTCGAGCGCCTCCTGATCGTCCCCTACGTGGCTCGCGCGGTCGAGCGCCGGTTCACGGTCCCATTCGAATCCCAGGACGTGGGCGGGAGCACTCGCTCGGTGCTCGTGCCGCGCGAGGAACGCGTCTGGCAGTCGATCCTGGCGCCGATCTACCTCCAGCTGTTCGAAGCGCTGCGACGCATCACCGAGGGCGAGCCGGGTGCCGCCATCTGCCGCGAATGCGGGCGCCCGTTCCTGGTGCTCGATGCACGGCGTCGCTTCTTCTGCAACGAGCGGGAGCGGTTCCGCCACTCGAAACGCGAGCAGCGGCGGCGCGTCGAGGTCCACGACTCGGCTACGGCGACCATGGAGATCACGGTCCGGAGGCGACCGTCGTGACCCGGCGCGGCCCCAACGAGGGCTCCCTCCACGAGCGGTGGGACGGTCGGTGGGCGGGCAGCGTCCAGATCGGCTATGTGGACGGCAAGCGCGTCCGCAAGCACGTCATGGGCCACTCCCGCACCGAGGTCAAGGAGAAGATGGCCGCGGTGCTGCGCGCCCACGAGGAGAAGCGCCCGATCCCCGACCAGCGCGAGAGGGTCGGGCCCTTCCTCCGCCGCTGGCTGGACGAGGTGGCCAGGCCGACGCTGCGCGCCTCGACGTACAGCAGCTACGACGACATCCTGGTCGGGCACCTCATCCCGGGCCTGGGCAGGATCGCGCTCGCCAAGCTGACCCCGGCCGAGATCCAGACGTTCCTCAACCGCAAGCTGGAGAGCGGGCTGTCACCCCGCCGAGTGCAGTACATCCACGCGGTCCTGCGCCGGGCCCTGGTCACCGCCGAGAAGTGGGGAATGGTCAGCCGCAACGTGGCGAAGCTGGTCGACCCGCCGCGGGTTCCGAAGCACGAGATCTCGCCGCTCACGCCCGAGCAGGCACGCCAGTTGATCGAGGCGTCGGTCGACGACCGCCATCGCGCGCTGTACGTGACGGCGCTCGGCACGGGGCTCCGGCAGGGGGAGCTGCTGGGTCTGCGGTGGGAGGACGTCGACCTGGAAGCCGGGAGGCTACGGGTCCGCCACACGCTGGCTAACGTCAAAGGGCAGCTCACGCTGCTCGAGCCCAAGACCGACCGCAGCCGACGCACCGTGATGCTGGCGGATGCAGTGGTGACCGCTCTCCGGGCGCACCGGACCCGGCAGCGGATGGAGCGGCTCGTCTCAGGCTCCCGCTGGGTGGACAGCTGTCACGTGTTCACCACGATGCATGGCACGCCGTACCACGCGGCGACCATCACCCGGGCCTTCCAGGCGGTGCTCGAGCGGGCCGGCCTGCCTCGGTCGCGGTTCCACGACCTGCGTCACGCGGCGGCGACGTTCTTGCTCGCGCAAGGCATGACGCTCGAGGACGTGAAGCAGCTCCTCGGGCACAGCTCCATCACGCTGACGTCGAACACCTACGGGCACATCCTTGAGCAGCGGCAAGTGGCGCGCGCGATGGACGCGGTGCTGGGCGGGTAGGCGACGCGCCTACGCATCGCAGGTCGGCCTGGCCCCGGCCCCTGACGAGCCGGAGCCAGGCCCCCGGCTTCAGCGCGGCATCGTGATCTTGAACACCCACGGTCCCTTGATCCGGATGCGCTTCGCCGGGTACCCCGGGTCCGAGGTCAACTCATCGATGCGGAGCGTCCAGTCTCCGGCCGGGTCGTCGCTGCCCGGCTCCCAGCCGATGTCCGCTTGGTTGCCGTTCGTACCGCCGCCCCCAGAGTAGAACCGCTCGCCGCGGTGCTCCAGCCGTCCCGTCGCCGACCAGACGTCGTCAAGAGAGCGGCGAAGGGGGTCGCCGCTCCAGTGCAGGAAAGCGATGACCGAGGTGGGTGAGACCGCCAGGCGATCGAGGGTGATCGTGACACCCGAGGCAGCATCGGCCACCGAGCCGGTCCAGGTCGAGCCGCCCGCGTTGGCCAAGGTGAACGAGAACCGCCACGGTCCATCGATCCTCCTGGGATTCGGCCCTGGGCCGTGGCATGCAGCGGCCGCTGGCGGATCCGCCGCCGTGCCACCCCGGAGCGATGGCTCGGGCCGGAGGGGAGTGGCCACAGGTGCTCCCGGAGCACACAGATACGGGATGTCCAGCTCGAGCCTGGCCCGGTCGCCGATGCCACGCGGGGTCGAGAAGTTCAGCACCGCGGCTGAGCCGCGCTTGCTGGGCACCTGGTAGACGCCGCCGCCGCGGGCATCCCGACCATCGACATGGAGATCGGCCTTGGCGTAGTGGTAGCCCTCCATGGTCAATCCGATGACCACCCGGGCATCGTCCATGTAGGCGCTGTCCACGCCTACGGTCACGCCCCGGACCGTCTGGCTCAAGCCGAGTGGCTTGGCGCGCGACCAGGCCAGCTCCCACGCAGGGGTCGAGTCCCGGAACACCCGGTCGATGAGGCTCACCCCACCCGCGGCCACGGTCACCATCGCCACGATCGCGATGAGCGCCACGCCGCGCGACCTGCGCAGCCGCGGCAGCGCCGGGAGACCGATCCGGCGCGCCGGCGGCGCGGCCATGGCGGCAGTGACACGCGCATCCATGTGAACCAGGGCAGCGGTCGTCGGGAAGGCGCCGAGCGCGGTCGTCAGGGCGCTATCGAGGTCCAGGTCAGTCGTCGTCACGGAGTGCCTCCTTGAGGGTGTCGAGGCCGCGCTCGATGAGTTTCTGGACCGCGTCTGGGCTCTTGCCCAGGACACGGCCGATCTCGGCGCTGGTGAGCCCGGCGGTGTATCGGAGCGCGATCGCGTCGCGGGTCGGTGCGGGCAACCGCGCCAGCGATTGAGTCAGCTCGGCCGCGAGCTGGCCACCATCCCCAGGTGATGGGATCTCCGAGACCTCGTCGAGGGAGGTCAGCTGGGTCGATCGGCGGCGGTCGTTGAGGTAGGTATTGCGGGCGATCCGCAGCAGCCAGGCGCCGAGGCCGCCGCCGCTGCCCCTGTAGCTGCGAAGCGACCGGAGCGCCCGCTCGAAGGTCGTCGCGGCCAGGTCTGCGGCGGAATCGTCGTCGAGCCCGAGCGCACGCAGGTAGCGATAGACCGGCAACCGGTATCGCTCGTAGATGGTCGCGAACCGGGAGCGGTCCAAGATCGCGTCCGCCACGAGCTGGGCATCGTCGGGAAAATGCTCACGTCCGGCCACCATGCCGGCCGCGGTCGTCACCTCGTCCACATCCGCAGTGTCTCCCGTGCCACGGTGCCCTGGCAGGGCATCGCTACATGGATGACACGCGGGGACGGTCGATCCGGACATCCGCGCGAAAGGATCTGCCAGGCCGCCGTACCTCCGGCGCCCATGGACGAGTCACGAACGTCGTCCCTGCGACACGGTCCCGATGGGTTCCCAGGTGCTTGAGCCGAGGCAGCGGGAGATGGGGACAGCAGCCCCTAGTTGTCCATCCTGGCCGCGGCCTCGCCTACCGCCGAAGCCAAGCTAGTCTGCGGTGCCCCCGTCGACGAAGGTCTCGTCGCAAGCTGCTGATGAGGTAGTCCCCGAAGCCGAGGTTCTCGAGCCGAACGATGTAGTCAGCCGACAACTCTTGAGGAGCTGCTCCGACGTTGTGCACCACGAGCAGGTGCTCGCGCATGGGGCTGCGCACCGTCAGTTCTGCGCCGGAAGCTTGGGCCTTCGCGGCATGTCGGGAGAGGCGGCGCCTGTCAGCGCGGCTCGTCATCGGCGCGTGGGTGCTCATTCGGGCGGAGTATGGTCGGTAGCAGCCATGTCTGCCTAGTCCCCGCGCAAGAGGGACTGTATCGCGCCTGTCGACCGGCGCACGCCCGACCGATTGGCAGCAGATCGCATGGTCTCGGTCATCCCTTTCCGGGTGCACCCGACGGTGGCTATGCCGATCAGCTTGCCCCTATCTGAGAACAGGGGCACCACGAAGACGCTCCAGTACTGCTCCACGAGGCAGAACTCCTCATGTGTGAGGTGGAGCCGCTCATCCGGGGGCAAGGCATCGAACGCCTCAGCGCCGTCCTTGAGCTTTGCTTGCTGTGGCTCGAGGTCAACGACTCCTCCTTTACGACGAGACCAGCCAAGACCGACCGCGCCCTTGTCCTTCACCCAGCGGATGCCTGACGAAGCCACCTGCGGGTCCATCTTGAAGATCCCGACCCGCTCGAGATGCGCGTCTCGCATGAACGGACGCCGGACGCGCCACACATGCGCGGCGAGTGCGTCCACAGGCAGCTTCGACCCTTCGCAGAAGCCCAGGGTCAGATCCTGCGCCAGTTCGTTGAAGGCCTTGGTCCGCTGGACAGCTCGAATCTTGTGAAGCAGGTAGAGCGCGCCGAAGGCCGTGGCGGTTCCAGCCAACGTCCCGCAGACCACGATTGCCCAATGCAACTCGCCGGCAATCCCGGTGGTCCAGAAGTTGGTGTCCGGGATGCCCTTTGCCTCAAGGGTAACCTGACCCGCATATGCGATGGCTACGACTGCGGCCAACTGACCCAAGAACCTGAGGAGCCCGCGAGCAGTTGGATGGGAGTCGAGCAAGTACAGACTCATTCCGGTGGCGAGGTTGGATCGGAGGTGGAGCGAAATCGTATCCAAGTTGTCGCGCGTCAGGCGGACCCTTCCGTCCACCCGGTCCTATACCGGGCCGCCACGTCCATGGAGTTCGTTCGCCGTGGCTGGCAGCGTGGCTGGCAGTGGCCAGCAGAAGCTAGCACTGCACCACTGATACCTAGGTATCCATCGCCATCTACGAGCAAATACTGGTGAGCCGGCTGGGATTCGAACCCAGGACACGAGGATTAAAAGTCCGCCTGTCCGCCGTCCATGGCGTGGTGTGAGGCCAGTCTGCGTACGTTTCCCGCGCGGCTGTCGTCCACAGGGTCCATCAGGTGGTGTGGAGACTGTTGGCCGTGGCTGGCAGCCTGGCTGGCAAGGTGGTCAAACGGATCAAGTGTTGCTGCCCTGCCGAAGCAAGACCGCCACTCACCCCGGCCGGTCGTCGGTGTATGCAGCTCCGGCAGCACCTCATCGGCGCCTGTCATCTAGGGCTTTCTTAGTGGCAATTGCGGTGGCGGTTGCGATCCCGCCTACCATCACTGACAGGAGCACCACCACTACAACGCTAGCCTTCCCTTGCAATGCGCCGGCCACCAGGACCAAGGCGGACACCGTACCCCCAATGAAGACCTCAGCTGCGTGTTCGGGCAGCCGGCCTGCGCGCGACCGTCGCCTGAGGGCAGGCGCAACAGTCAACCACGAGCCGACCACCAAAACGATAGCGACGACAGAGATGATTGAGTTCATGGTCAGAAGGGTAGCCATCGGAATTGAATATCCGTGCAACTCGAACTACCAGAGTCAAGCGCAAGGCCAGTAAAGCCAAAGGTCAGACTTGCGGCCAGGAGGTCCAAAGGCACCAGTACGAGTTCCGCAGGCGGAAACGCCAAGGCAACGAATGTCGCCTCACCCAAGGCGCCGTCAATGCCGCCCATACCCGCAATCCCAATGACACCCGCAATTCCGGCGCCCGTGCAAGAGTTCTCGATATACATCGTGAAATTCTGGCGTGGAAGCCGCCGGAAGTAGAACGATATCCGCTGTGCTTGGATACCCCTGAGATAGGCCCTATAGCTGAGGTGGTTGCGGACATATGCCACACCCAGCGCGTGGCGCCATGCTACCTTACCCACGGTGACCCTGGACTTGCCATTCGGGTCACTGCCATCCACGGGAGCACCCTCAGCATAGGCAAAAAGTTGCCTCGAGTCCGGATTGACAGGCTCACCTAGCAATCCGTCCTCGCTGATGAAGCGCCCGAGGCCGGGCGCATACCAGCGCGTAACGGCCCACGAGATGCCGGTGGCGGTGTCGTTCCAGGAGCCTTGGAAGCGCCAGTCGGGCAGGCTGGCGCCCGACGCGGCGGCAATGTTGCCCCAGGGGTCGTATCGCAAGGTTGCCACGACGGCGCCCGAGCCGTCGGCGAGCCAAGTGACGTCCCCATGGCCGTTGGTGCCGCAATAGCGGGGGTTTGAGTTCGAACCGGTCCACGTGGCCAGTCGTTCACCTGCCCAGCCGTTCCCCACCTTGATCTGACTGGTGCCGGTGGCGTTGTCCACGACCTCCGAGACCTGGGTGCTCGTGCCGCTGTAGCGGAACCGGATCGTCGAGCCCGACCGGGCCACGGTGCGCAGCCGGTCGAGCGCGTCGTAGGTGTAAGTGCTGATGAGTGCCGTGGTGGAGCTGTTGCGGACCTCCTTAAGGCGGCCGATGCTGTCCCACGCCATCGTCTGGCCGGGCTGGCTGGTCATTCGCCCGTCGAGGTCGTGGCTGTAGCCCGACGTCGTGATCCGGTCCGCCGCGTCGAAGGTCAGGGTGGTCGGCGACCCCGCGCCGATGGTCAGGCTGTCGCGGTTGAGGACCTTCTGCCAGCCGTATGCCTGATTGGTACTCGCACCGAGCGGGGACGTGTATCCGGTTAGCCGCCCGGGAGCGTCAGAACTCAGACCTGAGGTGCCGTTGGCCGGGTCCCCGGTGACAGTCGATGCCTCCGAGAGTCGCAGTCCGGCCCGGTTATATGTGTAGGTTAGAGAGGCGCGGGTCGGCGTGCCGCCGGAGCCGGTGGTGACTTTGGTCAGCAGTCTGCCGATGGTGTCGTAGCCGTCGGTCGTGACGTTGGAGTTGGGGTCGGTACGCGTGGAGACCTGTCCGTCGGCCCGGTACGTCGTCACGAACGCGCTGCCCGACAGGGGCAGCGTAGCGCTGGTCTCGCGGCCGACCTTGTCGAGCGCGAACGTCGAGCTGCCCGCGGCATCCGAGCGGGTCGGCGCCGTGAAGCTGTAGGTGGTGGCGGTGTGAGCGCTGCCGTCGTCGGGCGTCACATCGGTCGCTCGGTTCAGCCGGTCGAGCGTGGTGCCGATGGTGCCGGACGGGCCTTGGGCGCTGGTCAGGTTACCGTTGGCGTCGTAGCCGTAGGTCGTCGTGACGCCGTCCGCGACCCGGGTGAGCAACCGATTGGCGTTGTCATAGGTCCAGGTGATGGCGATCGCCGGTGTGCCGACCCGGTTGGCCTGGGTCAGGCGGTTGCCGCGCTTGTCGTAGGTCCAGTAGAGGGCGTTACCGAGGCCATCGGTCCGGCTCGTCATCCTACCCGCGCCATCGTATGCGTAGGACTGGGTGTCGCCCCGAGCGTCGATGGCCGATGCGAGGTTGCCGTTCGAATCGTAGGTGTAGCGCGTGGACAGGTCACTCGTGGTAGTCCCCGACACCGCTGTCGAGCACGGGTTGGCCAGCGCCTGGAGGTCCGTCGTCGCCGCCTCCAGCACGCGGCATAGTCGTGCGCCGCCGTCGTACGCATAGCGGGTCGTTAAGGTGTTGGTGGCACCTGATCCATCGGACGGCTTGGGCGTCGTCACCGCGACCTGGTTGCCGAGGTCGTCATACGAATAACTCGTCGTGATATTGGTGACCGCGTTGGCGGTCCCCGCGCCGGTGCACGTCGCCGGGTTCGATGGTGCCGTCGTCCCCGAGTCGGTGCAGTTCACGATCTGGGACGTCATCCGACCCTGGTCGTCATAGATGCGCCGAGTCACCACAAATGTCGTGCGGTCATCAGTCGGAGCCTTGGTGGCCACGTCCCGACCACGATCATCGAAGTAGTAGTAAGTGGTGAGGTTCTGGTCGGATACTGTGGCCGACGCGACGTAGTTTTCAGTCGTCCAGACGAGTCGATCCGACGCGTCGTACCCGTGGCGGGTCTCGCGACCGTTCGGCGCGACTTCGGACGTCTGGTTGCCGCGGGCGTCGTAGCTAAAGGAGGTGGTCAGGTTCCATGTGGCATCGGCCGTGCCGGCACCCGTGCAGGAATCCCAGACCGGCGGGATGGTCGTACCGGTCGTCGTGCAGTTTTGCACCGTCTTGACCAACCTGCCGCCAGCGTCATACCAGGACCGGGAGATGGTGCCGCGAGGATCCTTGGACGCGACGTCACCGGGGAGCCTCCCCGATCTGAGGTCCCCCCAGGTCAGCGACGCCGCTGCGACAGCCCTTTGCGGGCGTTGCAGGACGGACACAGGACGCCGGGCTGTCGGGGGAGTGGGTCGCCACCGAGCGCCAGCGGGTCGGGGTGGTCGCAGGCGAGTCCACCGGGAGCGACGGGATGCGCGAGCCGACGCCAGCCGGGGCACGTCCATCCGTGGCGGGCGACCCATGCCTCGATCGTCCGCCTGGCCAGGGGCCGCCAGGCCGCGGTGCGATACACCGGGTTCGAGGGCTTCCGCGCGAAGCGGCCGCCGAAGCCCGGGCGTCGCCCATGCACCGGGCAGAACGGACCAGGTGTGGTCGGATTGGGGCAGCGGACACCCGGGGTGGTCCAGCCGCGGCAGATGACGGTACGGGTCATCAGGCGGGTCGGAGACGTCGTCCGAGGGGTGGCGGAGGGGCATCCCGGCCAGCCTATCCGGGCGCGGTGCCCCTGCCTAGGGTGAGAGCGAACAGGTGTTCTGTTCCGATACAAACGTGAGGTTGGTGGACACCATGCCTTCACGGCAGGGTGCCTGCCGAGTGGGAAACGAACAGGCAGATAGTGGCCGGATGAAGTGTTCGCGCCCCGCACGCGGCGCACTTGCCACCCGTCGCGTAGCGGGACTGCACCAGGGTGCGCTCGCTGAAGGTGACAAGGGTCGACCCTCGACGCGACGGTCGGCTCGTGGCCCGAGCCGGGTTCGTCGCGCGCGTTGAGTCCATCCTCGCACGAAGAGGAGCCGACGGGTCATCGGAGGACCCGTCGGCTCGTGGTTGCGCTGACTACTCGTCGAGATTGGCGAAACCAGGGCACTCCTCGGTCTTGGGATCGGGGGTGCACTTCGTGTCTTGGCCCTCTCCAGTCCAGTTCGCCCCTTTGGGGATCTCCACCAGGAACCGCCCCGGTCCCTGGTGGGCAAGGCCGTCGTCGGAACGCTGGGAGCTGCCCACCGTGCCGAGTCCACCGCCCCCGACGGCCACCAGGACCGCCACTCCCAATGCGTACAACCAGTTCAAACCCATCTCACCACCTCAGAGTGTGTCGTCTGTCCATGGATCGGCCGTATCGAGATCGTTGAGCGACCCGTCGCCGTTGGTGTCGTTCTTGTTCTTGGTCGTGCACTTGTACCTGGATGGCGGGGTGCCCGAGTTCTGCACTACTACGCACGGGTCTGCGCCGCCCCACTTGTCCACCCAGAACCAGTCACCACCGCGACGGTACTGGGCGCGCATGTTGATGTCGCTCGTCGAGGTCGGCTTGTGGCCGAGCTGCGACTTCGTGTTGTTGGTTTCGGCACCCCACCAGCCAAGGTTGCCCGTGCTGCTTCCCCAGGTCCGCGCGCGGGTCGTGCACGTGTAGTCGTCACCCATCGTGATGTCGCGGATGCAGTAGCGCCAGATCGGATCGCCGCTGCTGTTGGTGTCGGACTCCACCTTGAAGCCGTACGTGCGACCGCCGACCGGGTCGTTGGGATACCAGCCGGCGTCGTACATGACGCCGCCAGTGTTGTCGTACTTCGTGAAGGCGAAGTGCTGCTTGTCGTCGTTCGGCCACAGGTTGGCGCACGCCGCATTGGCCTCGCAGCGCCCGTAGCCGACCTGGACGATGCAATAGCAGGCGTCCGTCTGCAGGTTCGCTGGCAGCACCCACGGCACATCGAAATTGACACCGAAGTCCGTGTGACCCGGGCTCGTGCATCCCGTCAGGTTGACGACGGTTGCGCGCCCGGCCACCGCCGAGATGCCGGGGCCGTACTTCTCGCGAAAGAACGCCCCGTACGAACTCTTGGCTGATCCGCTCGAGCAGGTGCCCACTGTCGACTGGGCAGACGCCGTGGGTGCGAGGCCCACTCCTGACACTGCCAGCAGGCCCGCCGCGGCCAGGATCGTGGCCCTCAGGCGACTGCGCCACCGAGACCAGAACGTGGAAGCTGGTCCATGCCATGCGTCCTCCTTGTTCAGGATCCCCCACGCCGGCGAATCTACACCCGAACCGTCATCCGTCAACCATGGTGTCGAAATCGAATCGAGCGGGCAATCCCGCGGTGCCGGACCGGGGTCATGACCTCGGGGAGGTTTCCGCACGTCCGGCAGCGGCCGCCTGGCGCAGACGGGTGCTGGAGCAGCGGCCGCTCGATGACTTCGACGGGTCGATGACGGGGGCGGCAGTGGCACGGGACCGGTGCCGGGCGGTCACTCAGTGAGGGACTTGAGCTTCACCAAGTCAAGGTAAATCAGATCCTCCGCCGCGGAGCCAAACTCGCCGGCCTGGTCCGTGTTCGGGCAGGCAGCTAGCACCGTGGCGCCCACATCCGCCATGCCTCTAGGTCGGAGACGTAATCCGTCAGCTCGGCCATGGCGTCGGTCACTCCGACGTCAGGTTGCCGTCATCCCACTCGACCTCGCCTCTGGCGCAGGCCCGCAGCTTCTTGACGCTGCGCAGCATGTTGCTCAGAGAGCGTTGTCATCCTCGACCACGGCACTGAAGTCCTCAGCCAGCTCCATCGCCAGCTCACGCCGCAGCCACCATGCAGCCTGGGCTGCGTTGCTGGCCCCGACCCGTGCCATCAATCGGGAGACGCGTTGCCGGCACGTCGACTCCGCGATGGCCATGACGCGGGCGGCCTCCTTGTGCGAGCCGGTCTCCAGATAGGCGAGCAGGGTCCGCAGTTCCCGTCGCACGACCGGCGTTGCCGAGTCTTCGGCCAGCGCACGAGCACAAGCAGGGTAGGCGGTCACGCCCCGGTCTCCCCGCCGACCGCGGCCAGCGCGACGGAGGCGACGGCATCGTCCCAGGGCTCCCCGGGATGCTCACCCAGCCGAGCATGCACGAGGGCCTCGAGGTCGGCGGGCGGCTCCACGGCCTGCGCCTGCCGGGCCGCGCCCGGAGCGGCTGCCTGGAGGGCTCGGTCGAGGAGGCCGACCTGGTAGGCGCGTCGGTATGCGCTGCCCAGACCAGCCGCGTCCGGGATGACCTTGGCGATGCCCTGCTCCGCGAGCCGGGACTCGATGAGGGACACCAGCTCGCCGCTCGTGAGCATGTTCAGCTCCACCC
>Ga0335397_10004679_pt1 | contig 18017 bp, 13 predicted proteins | sample MAT04_FD_205740 | JGI IMG/M metagenome (GOLD analysis project Ga0335397, IMG submission 205740) | Freshwater microbial communities from Lake Fryxell liftoff mats and glacier meltwater in Antarctica - MAT-04 (spades assembly) (version 2) ... | reverse complement strand
CCGGAACCAGCGGTCTCCGCGTTCGAGTCTCGCCTGTCGACACGACCCGTCGCCACGGCATTGCCCGTGCTGAATTGAGCGATAAGCGGGTAGCCAGATCGTCATTCATCGACGATAATTGCAAAGAGGCACGCCAGCCCGCCGCGCGACCAAGGGAATTCCTCGTTCTCAGGATCCCTTGCTTGCGCCGCGGGCTGGTTAATTCCTTTTTCAACCCGCAACATTGAACAGCCCCATGATCGCTGTCGAACATCTGACGAAGAGATTTGCCGACCTGCATTACGAGGGCGGGTTCACGGCATTGGATGGCGTCAGCTTTCAGGTGAAACCCGGAGAAATTTTCGGCTTGCTCGGTCCAAACGGCGCGGGTAAGACGACCTGTCTGCGGATTTTGAGCACGGTGTTGCGTCCGACGTCCGGGGCCGCGTTTGTCGCCGGTTACGATGTCGCAACGCACCCCGCGGAAGTCCGCGCCCGCATCGGATTCATGTCGAATAACACGGGCATTTACGACCGGATGACGGCGCACGAACTCGTCGCTTATTTCGGTCGATTGTACGGCATCCCCGAAGTGGAACTCGCACGGCGGATTGATCACCTCTTCGACCGCCTGCAGATGCGGGAAATCCGCGACATGCTGGGGTCGAAGATGTCGACCGGCATGAAACAGAAAGTTTCCATCGCCCGCACCATCGTTCATGATCCGCCGGTCTTAATCTTCGATGAACCAACCTCCGGGCTGGATGTGCTCGTGGCCCGCAAGGTCGTTGATGAAGTCCGGGCCTTGCGCGATCAGGGCAAATGCATCATCTATTCCACGCATATCATGAGCGAAGTGGAAAAGCTGTGCGATCGGATTGCGATCATTTACAAAGGCCGCATTCTCGCGATGGGGACCGTCAATGATCTGGTCCGTGAGCATCGGCAGGCGGATATGGAGGAATTGTTTTTCGCCTTGATCGAACAATATGACTCCGAAATCGGCGTCACGACATAACTTTTACGCCGTTAAAAAACTACGCTTCTGCGAAGCGTCGCTAAGTTCGTACCTATGACTCTCCGCAACATTGGTCTCATTTTTCGGCGCGAAGTCGTGGACCAGTTCCGCGACCGGCGGACGCTGTTTATGATCGCCGTGTTGCCCGTGCTGTTGTACCCCGCCCTGGGCATCGGCATGGTGCAGATGACGGTGCTGTTCTCCGAACAGCCGCGAACAGTTGTGATTCTTGACGCGGACCAGTTGCCGCCGCCGGAATTGCTCGACGGTTCACATTTCGCGCCGCGATGGTTTGCGAATCCGCACGATGCCGAGAAATTGATCGTCATCACGGATCGTCCGGATGATCAGGCCGCGACAGCGCCTGAGTCGGCTGCTGAACCAACAACGAAAGATCAGGCACTCGCCGCCGCGCGAGCCATGCAGGCGTTGTTACAGGAGCGTCAAACTCTGCCGCCGCTGAAGACCGATGCGGCGAGTGACAAGCGAAGGTATCAGATTCGAGAAGAACTCGGGGCGTTGTTCCGTGAGAGCCGCTTTCAAGTGCTGCTCGTCGTTCCGGACGACTTCCGCGATTACTTGGCGCATTGGCGGAGCAGTCTCGAACAGCGCGGCCGCGCGGAAGCCGTCAAGATATTCCCGCGTCCCATCATTCTGGAGAACAGTGCCGACGAGAAATCAATGATTGCTCATGCGCGAGTGATGGAAGTCATCCAGCAATGGGAACGTGAAATTCTTCAAGCGGAGCTGGCGACGGCCGGTCTGCCGCAGACGTTACCAACGCCAATTCATGTCGAAGAGATCGATCTCGCGCAGAAGGAGCAGTTATCCGCGAATATGTGGAGCAAACTGTTTCCCGCGTTGCTGGTCATCATGGCGCTCACCGGCGCGTTCTATCCAGCCATCGACCTGTGTGCCGGCGAGAAAGAGCGCGGCACAATGGAGACGCTGCTGATCTGCCCGGCGTCGCGCACCGAAATCGTCCTCGGCAAATTCCTGACCGTGATGCTCTTCAGCGTGACGACCGCGCTGCTCAACCTCAGCAGCCTCGGCTTCACGGGGAAATACATGGCCTCGCTGGGCGGGGGCGGCGCGATGTCTCGACTGGGGGATGTTTCCCTGCCGGCATTCAGTTCGCTGGTGTGGGTCGTGGTGATGCTGATCCCGCTCTCAACCCTATTCAGCGCCTTGTGCCTGGCATTCGCGACATTTGCCCGCAGCAGTAAGGAAGGCCAGTATTACCTGACGCCGTTGTTGATGGTGACAATGGGCCTGACGGTATTCTGCATGTCACCGGCGGTCGAGTTACAGCCGTTTTACAGCGTGATGCCCGTGATGGGGCCGACTTTGCTGTTGAAAGGTTTGCTGAAAGGCCAGGGGGCGGACAGCGACTTGATCCTCTACGCCGCGCCGGTGCTATTGACATCGTTGGGGTACAGTGTGCTGGCGTTGTGGTGGGCCATCGATCAGTTCGCGGGCGAGGATGTGTTGTTCCGTGAAGCCGAGCGATTTGATCTGCGATTGTGGGTGCGTCATTTATTGCGTGACAAAGATCCGACACCGACATTCTCCGAAGCGGTCTTCTGCTTTGTTCTGATCATGTTGTTGCAGTTCGCAGCACTCAAAGTGATGCAGGTCCCTTTGCAGAATGCGGATGCCGACACGCGCACCGGGCTGATGCTGCAAACGCTGATCGTGCAGCAATTGGCGATCATCGCCACGCCTGCGCTGTTCATGGGCATCATGCTGGTGTCCGACATGCGGAAGACGTTTCTGATCTATTGGCCGCGACTCGGTCATTTGCTGGCGGGGGCGCTGTTGGCGATTTGCCTGCAACCGCTGTCTTCAGCCTTGGGTCAGGCGATGGAATGGTTTTTCCCGCCATTGCCGCGTGAACTACTCGAGAAGCTCGTCACAATGACATCCGGCGAAGTGCCGCTGTGGCTCACGCTGCTGGCCTTTGCGGCGGCTCCGGCTCTTTGCGAAGAGATCGCCTTTCGCGGCTTTCTCTTAAGCGGCTTTCGGCGAACGGGCCGCACCACGCTGGCCATCGTCCTGTCGAGCCTGCTCTTCGGCGTGATGCACCTGATCCCACAGCAAGTCTTCAACGCCGCGCTGGTCGGCTTGGTGTTGGGTTACATCGCCGTGAAGACTGACAGCCTATTGCCCGGCATCGTCTTTCACTTCTGCTACAACGGCCTGGAAGTGATGCGATTTCGTTACGGTTCCCACGTTCCGACGGAAAGTGTCTGGAGCCTGTTCTTTTCTCGCACCGAAGGCGGCCTGCGCTACGAGCCGGTGCTGCTGGTCATCTGCGGGACAATGGCGATCCTCTTGCTACTGTACCTCAAGCTCGGCCCGCGCCGCACCGATCCTCGCTTCGATGCGACTACGACGCTGCTGACTTCGCGCTCGGTGCCTAGCCGGTGAACGGGACCGCATGCTGACGCGAACTCGACTTTGAATGTCGAGTCAGCGTCTGGTTGGTAGTCAATGATCTACCTGCAAATATCTCCCAGCGGATTGGAAGATTGATCGGCATTCAGGCATGATAATGACGCAACTCGAAGTGCGTCTTTTGCAAGGACCATGTCCATGCCCTGCCGATTAGTGTTCGTTTTATCCGCCGCCATGGTGCTAATACTCCATACCGCGACGGAGGACGCAGCGGGAGCAGACCCTGTTCAGGCGGAAGTGGAAACCCGCGCGGCGACGCCGCTGGGGAATGCTGCGCTTTCAGTGAATGGTCGCATTCAGCCGCACGGGTTGCCGACGAATTACTGGTTTGAATATGGCACCTCAACCGACTATGGCAAAATGACCGCCGTGCAGCCTTTGCCACCCCAACTGGCCGCGTTTTATCACGAGAGCTGGGATCACGGGCCGGCCGGCTGGCAAGGGGGCATGTCGGGCAAGGACCTTGTGCATCAGCCTGAAGGGGGAGCAGCCGGTGCTTTCATGCGGTTCAACGAGCCGAGCGGCGATGATCCAAACCACATCGACGGCATCGGCACGCTGCATCTCACGTCGTACTTCTATCCTTCCACGCATCCCAGTGCCGCCGGTGCGCAGGGTTGGCTGGGTGGCGGTCGTTGTGATTTTCGCGATGCCAAGGTGACGATCTCGGTGCGTGGTAATGAGTTTGTGCCCAACGGTTCAGAACTCGTCTGGTGGACGCAGAGTGATAACGATCTCGCGCAGCAACTGACTGCGAACTGGCGACGCGCCAATTGGGCCTACACCGGTTACAGCCTGGCCGATGCGCTCCTCTCCGGCCAATGGGAACAAGTCACCTACCGCTTGACGAACGACACGCAGGCCTGGACCTACGGGGGGAACAATCTGGCCCAGAACCGCCCGAACTATGCTTACGATTCCATCAACAATTCGCTCGCGAATGTCTCCTGCGATTTCTTCCATCTGCTCGCTTTCGTCAATCCGCAACAGCGACCGACCGGTTCCATCGACCTTGATGAATTCTCGTTGGCCTATCGAAACTACTCGCTCGTTCACCCGGCGAATGGTGGCAGGTTAATGGCCGCTCCGAAAGATGGGCTGGATGATCCGGCTCAGCTCACCGATGGCTGGCGTCACGGCAAAGACCGCATGTGGCGCAGCGTGAAAGACCCGCAAACCGCGCAAGAGTTCGTCTATGATTTCGACAAACCGGTGTCGATCAAGACCGTGCAATTGCATCAACATCCTGAATGGCCGAGCAAAGATGTCGAAATTTCCACATCAGAGGACAGCCAAAAATTCGTTCCGCTGCTGACCAAAGTCATGCCCGAGAATTCGCCCGCCGGGCCGAACTTCGCGTTTCTGCTCGAACGGAATCTGGATCGCCAGGCCACCGCCGTCAAAGTTCGGATCGTGTCGGGTTATCGCGGCGAACATTGGGGGCTGGGTGAAATCGAAGTCTTCGGCGAAGGTGCCACCTCGACGACGGATGACGACTGGTATCACGTCACGCTGGATTTCGTCGACTTGAAGCCGGGCGAGACATACCATTATCGGCTTGTGTCGGAAAACGCCGCCGGCAAAGTGATGGGAGCGGATGCCGTCTTCATGATCCCGAATGATACCAAGCCGCATGTCATCACGGGTGAAGCACACCGCATCAATGGTACAAAGGCCACCGTCACAGGACGGCTGACGCCGATGGGCAAACGGACATCGTTTTATTTTGAATACGGCCTCGATGCGAACTACGGCTCGAAATCCGCAGTGCAGTATGGCGGCCTGCAAGTAACCCCGCGCTCGGCTTCCGCCGATCTGGCAGACCTCAAGCCGGAGACGACGTATCACTATCGACTGGTGGGCGTCAACGACGATGGCACGACGTATGGGGCCGATGCGACCTTCCAGACGAAGGCCAATTAATTTCTCTGCCTGCTTCCGAGCGGAGAGTATCAGCTCCCTGCATGCGGCATCCACAACTGAAATGCAGAGTCACTCTCATGAATCCACTCTCCGTAGTCCAGTTTGAAATTTCGCCCGGCGAGAGGCGTCTGGGTGTCATCCGCGGCGACGAACTGCTGGATGTCACTTCAGTGGAACCCAAGATGCAGCGGGTGACTGACGCCTATCGCCAGGCGCGGTCGCAAGGAATTTTGTTGATTGAGTTGCTGAGCCAATTGGCCAACCGATCGACAACACGGTTGAATTATCCACAATTATTGGGGGAAGAAGTTTCCACCAATCGCCCCGTATTGCGGCCACCGGTTGATCTCGCTGATCCTTACCGCGTGTTGATCACCGGAACCGGCCTGACGCATTTAGGCAGCATGCAATCCCGCGATCAGATGCACGTTGTGGCAGAAAAGTCGCCGACGGTGCCCGCAGCGCCGATAACCGACTCCAGGAAAATGTTCGAGTGGGGTCTCGCGGGCGGGCGACCCTCGGCGGGGACGCGCGGCGTCGCACCGGAATGGTTTTACAAAGGGAACGGCACCATCTTGCGCGGACCGGGCGAACCGCTCGACATTCCCGACTTCACGCAGGATGGCGGCGAAGAACCCGAAATCGTCGGCTGCTATTTCATTGATGATGACGGCCAACCGGTTCGGCTGGGATTCGCACTCGGCAACGAATGGTCCGATCACGCGGTCGAGAAGCAGAACTATCTTTACCTGGCCCCATCGAAACTTCGGACCTGCTCTGTCGGTCCGGAATTAGTCATCGGTCATGAATTTCAGGAAATCGAACTGCGCTGCACCGTCACCCGGAACGGAAAAACTCTCTACGACAGTGGAACGCTGTGGTCAGGCGAGAAGCACATGTGCCATTCGCTCGCCAACATGGAAGATCATCACTTCAAGTATCCTCCACATCGCTGCCCGGGAGATGTCCATCTCTACTACTTCGGGACCAGCAAATTGAGCTATGGTTCCCGCGACTGGACATACGCCGCAGGCGATGAAATCCACATCACTGCTCCGCAGTTCTCCGCGCCGCTCGTGAATTTCGTGCAGAAGTCCACGGAGAGTCTGACGCCCAGGGGAGTGATCTGCGCATAGAGACTGGTGTATTCGCCGCGGACGTCAGCAAACATTGTCTCAGGCGCTGATGGCTGCTCGGGATTTTGCCGTGTATAACGGCAGCTTAACAATCGCGCAGCCGCTCGAACGTGTCCTTCACCCCCAGGATCACATTGATGGGCATGTTGTCGAGCATGGATAGCAATTGCGTGATACGGGCCGTTTGCGCTGTCTGAATTATTGCCCGCTCGAAGCTGACGACGATGCCGACGCGCTGGCAATCTTCCGCTGTGAGATGCCGCAATGTCCAGGCGATGGATTTCCCCCCCCGATTTTAACGGTTGCTACTGTCAGTTCAGTTATCCAATGGTGTCAATGCACCTGCAACTGCGGAACGACTTGCGCCAGGGGGGTTGGCGTGATCGTTTGCGGATTGAGGACTTCCTGCACCGCGTTCACAGGCACGCCGATCAACTGGTCTTCGATCCAGCACGAAACGTACTGCCTGCCGTAGTCCAATGGACGTGAGATGCCGTCACGGAGGCTGGGAGCAGCGATTGTCGCCGTCATGCACTGATTCCTGTCATCATGCGATCTTGACCTTCGATGATTTCCGACAGCGTATCTCGCAATTGTTGCGGATGGAACTTGATCAGCAGGCGATCGAAGCCGGCCGCCATGATTCGCGTTCCATGCACGTCCGCATCCAGCGAAGTGATCGCTACCAGAGGGACATCCAGCGTATCCTGCCGTTTGCGACACCACTCGGCGAACTGGCAGCCATCCATCCCGGGCATTTCAATGTCGCACAAGATCACGTCGAACTCATCACCCTTGTCGAGCAACTCCATCGCCCGCTCCGCTCCATCGACGACCGTCGCCCGGTAGCCTTCAGATTCTAACGCCGTCCGCACCAGCTGGCGGAAGAACATGGAATCGTCAATGACGAGCACCTTCCGCGCGGCACGCAAAGTCGATGTCCGCCGGAACCAATCGGGATTCACCTGCAAAAAGTAATGCTGCGTATCCAGCACATCCGTCGCCTGCCCGGCGATGATCGCGGTGCCCAGCACACCCGGCCGCGTCGATGGCATGCGAATGATCAACGGCTCTTCGATGATGTCCTGAATCCGATCCACCATCAGTCCGAGTGCCTGCTGTCCATCCGAGAAAACAACGATGGGCTGCATTTCGCGAGTGGAATCCGTCCCCTCGAGGCCACTGATGGGAACGAGCGGCAGCAACTGCCCGCGATACTGAACGACCAGGCGATCGCCACGGCGTTCCAGCGTTCGGATGGGCAGCTCTTCCAACCGAGAGACCAGCGCCAGTGGCACGGCCATCGTGTCGCCTTGGGCCGTATTGAACAACAGCAAACTGGTCAGCTCGATGTGCTGTCCATCAGGCTCGCGTAGCTTTTCCAGATCCTGAGTCTTCGCCGAGATGCCGCCCATTTGTGTCGCGACGCCAGCCACGTCCAGAATCATGATGACGCGGCCATCGCCGAGAATCGTGGTTCCCTGATAAACCTTGATCTTTTTGAGCAGCGCTCCAACCGGCTTGACCACAATTTCCTGAGTGTCGAACACCTCGTCGACCATCAGGCCGAACTGCTCTTCACCAACCTGCACCACGACGATGTTGATATCGTCTTCATCGTTGAGTTGATGGCCGTCCAGCTTCAGCACTTTGTGCAGATGAATTAATGGGAGCAGCCGGTCGCGCAGCCGGAAGACTTCGTGTCTGTGGATGCGTTCGATCTTGCGTCGGTCTTCCGCCGTTAACCTCACGAGTTCGACGACACCGAGTTGCGGAATGGCAAAACACTGCCCGCCACTTTCAACCACTAAAGCCGAGATGATGGCCAATGTCAGCGGGATTTTGATTCGAACTTTCGTCCCCTGTCCGGGAACGGAGGTCATTTCCACCGTGCCGCCGATCCGTTCGATTTCTGTCCGCACGACATCCATGCCCACGCCGCGGCCGGATACCGATGTCACCTGATCGGCTGTGGAGAATCCCGCGCGGAAGATCAGGCGGATGATCTCCGCATCCGGCAGATGGGTGGCTTCCGCCTCTGTGATCAGCCGCTGCTCCAGCGCTTTTTTGATGACACGTTGTCGATTGATTCCCGCTCCGTCGTCATCGATGCAGATGATGACGTGACCGCCTTGATGGAACGCATTCAGCTTCAATCGTCCCGCTTCGTGCTTGCCGATGGAACGCCGAATGTCTGGGGCCTCAATGCCATGATCGGCGGAGTTGCGAACCATATGTGTGAGCGGATCTTTGATCGCATCCAGTACGGTGCGATCCAGTTCCGTTTCGGCCCCTTGCATCTCCAATACGATCTGCTTGCCCGTCACGCGGCTGAGATCGCGCACCAGCCGGGGCAATTTGCTCCATGCGTTGCCGATCGGCTGCATGCGGGTTTTCATCAGCCCTTCCTGCAAATCGGCAGTGACGCGGTTGAGGTGCGAGATCGGGCCTGCGTATTTCGATTCATCCTCGCCACGCACCATCTGGAGCAGTTGATTACGCGTCAGCACCAATTCGCCGACGAGATTCATCAGCCGATCCAGCACGTCCACATTCACGCGGATGGAGAGTTCGGAAACGCTCTTCTTTGACTCGCCTGAACTGTTCGGTTCGTGATCGTGATCATTGGGCGGACTGATCGACACGATGGCGGGCGCGACGGAAACTGGCGCAACCTGCACACTCTCAACGAGTACAACCGGCGTTGCAGTTTCAACCACCGCAGCGATGGCGACCGGTGGCGGCGCGATGACATCCGGGGTGCGCGGCGTGGCACCACGGCCGGCGGTTGGTTCACCCAGCGAGGCCAGCAAGTCGAGTTTATGGATCAGCCTGGTCGAGTCGACATTCGGCTCTTCACCAGTCGCTTCCAGACCTTGCAGCAAATCCTTGATGCGGTCGACCCCCTCCAGCACGATGGAGATCGCCGACGAATTCACATCCAGCGTTCCATCCCGCATTTTTCCCAGCACATTCTCCGCCGCATGAGCCACCCGCCCCAGCCCGTTCAGCCCCAGGAATCCGCAGGTTCCCTTGATGGTGTGAATTGTCCGAAAAATGCTTGCAAGTAGCTCAGAGTTCGTTGGTTCCTTCTCCAAACACACGATGGATGTGTCGAGTTGCGACAGGTTTTCCCAGCTTTCCGCCAGAAATTCCTGAATGACTTCATCAGCCATCGACACACCTCAGACGCGAGCGGTAACACAGAAATAACCTGCCAAGTGATCGCGACGGGAGAAACGCTCACCCTTCGGATCTTGAGACCCTAGAACATCACTATCTATCGTCCGCCGTCTGATGAACTCGCGCGGCTTCATCGGCTGATTTCGCTTCGGGAGGGCTGACCCCGTGGTCTCAATGAACATGATCGCCACATCTTTCGCATCCCACCTATTTTCACATCGTGAGGTCCAACCGACGGCATTGATGCCAAATCAGCACACTTCATGGTGAATGATGCTCTTGTGGTTTGAAACGGGTTGACCTACAATTTCGTCCAGTTTGAGGCGGAAGTACTTGACTCCAGAACGGTTGCGGATTTTTCGCAGCGAACTGGAGTACTTTTTCCAACAACTCAAGTGTGTTTTTCGGCGGGTCTTTTCCGAGGAGTAATCTAAGTGGCACCGGTTCGCATCGGCATTAATGGTTTTGGTCGGATTGGACGCGTCAGTTTCCGTGCCATGGCGGCCCGGCCGGACGAATTCGAGATCGTCGCCATCAACGATCTGGGCAAGCCCGAATCGCTGGCCATGCTGCTGAAATACGACTCCGTTCACGGGCGCTTCCCCGGTACGGTGACCTCGGACGGCGACAGCCTGATCGTCAACGGGAAGAAAGTGAAAGTTTGCGCTGAACGCGATCCCGCCAAGCTCCCTTGGAAAGACCTCGGCGTCGAGATCGCCTTGGAATCGACCGGCTTCTTCACCGGCCGGGCGAAAGATGGCAAGCCGGGTTACGACAGCCACATCGAAGCCGGCGCGCGCAAAGTCATCTTGTCCGCCCCTGCGAAGGACAAGCCCGACATGACCGTCGTCATGGGGGTGAATTCCGATCAGATTAAGCCGGAATACAAATTCCTTTCCAATGCCAGTTGCACCACGAATTGCCTGGCACCGATGGCGAAGGTGCTGCACGAAACATTCGGCATCCAGCGAGGCCTGATGACCACCTGCCACGCCTACACCAACGATCAGAAACTCGCAGATCAGTTGCATGACAACATCCACCGGTCGCGAGCCGCGGCGGTGAATATCATTCCGACCTCCACCGGAGCCGCGAAAGCGGTGGGTGAAGTGCTGCCGGCCCTGAACGGTAAACTGACGGGGATTTCGCTCCGGGTGCCGGTGCCGTGCGGGTCGATCACCGATCTCGTCGTGGAACTGGAAAAAGATGTCACGATCGAAGACGTGAACGGCGCGATCAAGGCCGCTTCGGAAGGGCCGCTCAAGGGCATTCTCGAGTACAACACCGATCCGATCGTCTCCAGCGACATCATCGGCAACGCCCACAGCTGCATCTTCGACGCTCCCTGGACGATGGTGATCCAGAACCGGATGGTCAAAGTCCTCGGCTGGTACGACAACGAGTTTGGCTACTCGAACCGCACCGCTGATCTGATCGCCAAAGTCGCGAAGATGAAATAGCCGTCATCGAGAGACGACATCAAGCCACGAGCAGCGGGAAACAAGAGTCGCAGGACATCCTGCCTCTTGTTTCCTGAATCTTGGCACTTCGTCAGGTTCATGCCCAGGAGCTTCCGTTGAAGCGCACACTGCTGGAGCACATCTCGCCTGTCATCGCGCCGTCGATGCTGAAATGTGATTTCGGCGCGCTGAATCACGAAATGGAAAAACTTTCCGCCGCAGGTTCGGACTGGCTCCATTGGGACGTCATGGATGGCCATTTCGTCCCCAATTTATCGTATGGTGCGATGGTGATTGCGGGAGTCCGCGAGCGGACGAACGCATATTTTGATGCGCATCTGATGATCAGCGAACCGGCGACGTACCTCGATGACTATTTGAAAGCCGGATGCGATGCGATCACATTTCACATCGAAGCCGTGCCGGAACCGACGGAACTGCTCCGACGAATTCGGTCTCAGCATGTCGCAGCGGGTTTGGCCCTCAATCCCGGCACGCCGGTCGAACGGATTTTGCCCTATGTCGCGGATTGTGATCTCGTGCTGGTGATGAGTGTCGAGCCGGGTTTCGGCGGCCAGACGTTTATGCCGCAGGTTTTGGATAAAGTTCGGACTCTGCGAAAGGTGTTGCCGCCCACCGTGAGAATTTCGATTGATGGGGGAATCTCGCGGTCGACAATTCGTGAGGCGGCTCAGGCGGGGGCGGAGATTTTTGTGGCGGGGAGTGCGATTTTTGATGAAACCGAATACGCAGCCGCCCTGACGGAATTGAAAGCTTTGGCCGAGATTGGCGGGCAGTCGGCCTGATGTTGTTCAAAAGAGCCTGATGTTGTTCGAAAGAGATCGTGCCGCTCGGTTGCAGATCGCGTTCGAGATGCGACAATGAGTGCGGGCGTGACGGGGTCGCACGCCAGATGTGGTGTAATCCGGCCGGTTGAGCCGGTTTTCGGAGCATGGAGCGGACATGAGTTCTGCGGTACCGAGTGATGCCGATGCGGCCAGCAATGGTCTGCCGGCCCGGAAGAAGCGGGGCGTGCCCGAGGGGTTGTGGGTTCGCTGCGACGCGTGCAAAAACACGGTGTTTCGCAAGCTGATCGATCAGAACTTCGGTCTGTGCCCGGATTGCGGTCATCATTTCTACATCACCGCCCAGACCCGCATCGAACAACTCTTCGACGCCGACAGCTTTGAAGAGTGGTATGCCGAGATGACCTCGAAAGACCCGCTCGATTTCGTGGACACGAAGCCCTACCGAGATCGTCTCAAAGCTGAGCAGAAACGAACCGGACTCCGCGATGCCTGCATTGTCGGCAAAGGTTATATGCGCGGCCGCCCGCTGGTCTGCGGCATGACTGACTCGGCATTCATCATGGGGAGCATGGGGTCGGTCGTCGGCGAGAAACTGACCCGCGCGATCGAAAAGGCGACCGAACTCGCCCTGCCGCTGGTCATCATCAGCGGTTCCGGCGGCGGCGCCCGCATGCATGAGGGCATCATCTCGCTGATCCAGATGGGAAAAGTCTCGGCCGCGCTCGCCCGGTATCACGAGGCCGGCGGACTGTATATTTCCGTCCTGACCAACCCGACGATGGGTGGCGTCGCGGCGAGTTTCGCCTCGCTGGGCGACATTATTCTCGCCGAGCCGAAAGCGCTGATCGGTTTCGCCGGCCCGCGCGTGGTGGTGGCCACCGTCGGTAAAAAGTTGCCGGAAGGTTTTCAAACCAGCGAGTTCCTTCTCGCCCACGGCTTTGTGGATCGCATCGTCCCGCGCTATGAACTCAAGCGGGAAATTTCGCGATTGATCGACTACTGCGGCAATCCGCGTCTTTCGTGAGCAGGGCCGACAGGTGGAACACACCCCGGCTCCTGAGCAACACGACGACAGCAAAACGTCGGCATCCGTCTGGCTGATTCTCTGGCTGACGATGCTAATCTACGGCGCGATTGCCGCGCCGATTCCCGGCGTCAATGAACCCCATTATCTCGGCAAAGCAAAACACTTCTGGAACCCCGCGTGGTGTCCGGACGATTTACTGCTGGAATCCTCCAATGCCCATTATGTCTTCTATTTCACGGTGGGTTTCTGGTCGCAGTGGCTGTCCTTGCCGATGCTGGCGATCTTCGCCCGCGGAATCGGCTATGGCTTGCTGGCGCGCGGCTGGCAACGAACGACGCAGGTGATCGGCTTCTCCGGTTGGCAAGCGTGGTTGTCCTGCCTGGGATTTCTCAGCTTCGCCAGTTGGGGGAACTTCTCCGGGGAATGGCTCGTCGGCGGCATTGAGGGCAAAACGCTGTCCTATGCCTGCTTACTCCTGGCCTTTGCCGGCTGGCAGACTCTGCGACCTGCGCGCGCGGCCGTTTGGGCCGGGCTGGCGATCTCGTTTCACCCTGTCGTCGGTGCCTGGGCCGTGCTGGCGGCGCTACTCACGATTTTCATTAGGCACAGTCCCTGGCGTGACTGGAAATCTTCGGCGACCGCAGTGACTCTGCTGCTGCTGGCCGCATTACCCGGACTCATCCCCGCCATCTCGTTGATCTTCACGACCGATTCCGCGGATGTCCGCATCAATGGGACTTATCTCCAAGTCTACTACCGACTCGCACATCACCTCGATCCGATGAAGTTCTCCGCCCGCAGTTACTGGTGCTATGCCGGGCTGTGTTTAGGCATCCTGCTTCTGCGGCGGACTTTGCAATCCAGCATTCCCGGCTGCGCCTGGCTGCGGATCACCGGTTGGTCCGTTGTGTTCGCCGCAGCGGGACTCGCAGTCGGGTATGGCCCGCGACCGGCCGCCGACATGCCGTATTATCTCCAGCGGATGACGTTGCTCAAGTTCTACCCGTTTCGGCTGTTCGACGTGTTGATCCCGCTGACGGTCGCCCTGCAGGGCACGTTGCTGATGACACATTGGCTCCGTCACTCGTCACGCCGACACCGTCAATCTGTACTGTCACTTGTCACAATCGGACTGGTGGCGATCAGTGCGGGTGGCCTCTGGCGACAATCCGTCATCCGTTCTCCGACGATCTTCGACGCGCCGGAGTGGAGAGATGTCTGCAGTTGGGCCGCGGAACACATGGCAGCAGATGCGCTGATTCAGACGCCGATTCACAACTCCAATTTCAAATGGCATGCGGGCCGCGCGGAGTATGTGACTTATAAAGATGTTCCCCAGGACAATCGCGGGTTGGTTGAATGGAATCGCCGCATGCGATTTCTGGCACAGTGGTATCGCGATCATGCCTCCGATGGTTACTCCGCGGCGGAACTCCAGGAGTTGCGTGCCCAAACGGACATCGATTACATCATTACCGACCGACTGGGGCCGTTCGAACTGCCGCCGTGCTACACGAATGCCCGGTTCCGCGTGTACGATTTAACGCAATCGCCGTGAACAGGCTTCCCCGGTTGGATCAATCAGGAATTTTGCCGATGTCTCACCTGTGCCGCAGGATACTGCTGTTGGGGATCGTCGTATGTTGCAGCGGCTACATGGCCGGCACAACGCACGCGGAGGACGCCCCTGACCCATCGGGTGAAGACTGGCCCATCTTTCTTGGTCCCCTGGTAACAGGCGTCTCACGCGAAACAGGGTTGCTCGAAAGCTGGCCCGCCGAGGTGCCGCCGGTTGTCTGGAAACGGCGTGTCGGCACAGGCTACAGCGCCCCGTCCGTGCGTGGAAAGCGGACCGTCGTGCATCATCGGCTGAAAGATCAGGACATTGTTGAATGCATGGACTCCCTGACGGGGGAAACGTTTTGGCGGTATGAATACGACACCGATTACGCCGATCCCTATGGCTACAACAACGGACCGCGCTGCACGCCGCTGCTCACGCAGGACAAGTGCTACACCTATGGTGCGCAAGGGAAACTCGTCTGCCTCGATCTCGCTGAGGGAAAACTGATCTGGGAGCGCGACACCGGCAAGGACTGGAATGTCCCCGATCATTTCTTCGGTTTCGGCTGCACCCCGATCCTGGAAGGGGGGTTGCTGATTGTGCTGGTCGGCGGCCAGCCGAACTCCGGAGTTGTCGCGCTTGACCCGACCACCGGCAAGACTGTGTGGGAGGCCGTCGGTAAAGAGACCTGGGATGGCGTACTCCAAGATGAAAATAACAACAAGCCCTACAAATGGACGGGCCGTGAAATGATCGTCAGCTATTCCTCGCCGCTGGCCGTCACCATTCATGGTCAGCGCCATCTGCTGTGCCTGATGCGGCAGGGGCTGGTGTCGCTCGATCCCAAAACTGGCGAATTGAATTTCAAATACTGGTTCCGCGCCCGCGTGAATGAAAGTGTGAATGCCGCGCGGCCGGTTGTTGTGGGCGACAAGATTTTCCTCTCGGCCGCATATGAGACGGGAGCCGCCTTGTTGCAGGTGAAGCCCGATGGCAAGGATTACGACCTCGTCTGGCGAGATCGAAAAGGCCTTTCCACTCACTGGTCGACGACGATCGCTGTGAAAGATCATCTGTATGGATTCAGCGGGCGGCACGAAGAAGAGGCCATGTTGCAGTGCATCGAACTCGACACCGGCAAACTGGTCTGGGAAACGAGCGGCTTCGGGGGCGATGTTTCTGAACTGAGACAAGATCCGAAAACCGGCAAAATCCTCAATGCGAAGACCGGCCAACCCGATCACTGGCCGTTCTATGGCCGCGGTTCCAAGATCATCGCCGATGGCAAATTCATCGTCCTGGGAGAGCGCGGCACATTGGCCCTGGTGAAAATCAGCCCGGACAAGTTCGAGGAAATCTCCCGCCTTTCTTATCCGGAAATTCATTACCCCGCGTGGGCCGCTCCCGTTCTGTCACGCGGGAAACTGTATCTCCGCAGTGAAGACCATGTGCTGTGTCTGGATTTGGCCAAACCGCAGGCGGAATAGTCACCCCCGCCACATCTGCTACTTCAATTCTTTGATCTGAATCTTGCGGAACTCAACCCGCAACGGCGGGCCGCTATGGACCTGCAAGGCGATGAAGCCGGTGCGTGGAATCTCAGCATCCGTCTCGCGGTAGTCGACCGTCGTCACGCCATTGATCCCGAGTGTGATCCGTTCGCCTTCAGCTCGAATCATATACTCATTCCAGCCGTCTTTTTTCAGCACATCGTTCAATTTGGAATCGGCCTGCATCAGGATCTTATTGCGGCGCGATTCGTCGTAGAGACAGCCCCAATACTTTTCACCGATGTCGGCCTGATAACCGGACACTTCGGTACTGTTGTCGACGGGTTTTGAACGGAATTGCACACCCGTGTTGCCGATGCCGTCTTTCAGACGAAACTCCAACCGGAGTTCAAAGTTTTCAAAGTTCGATTTCGTTCGCAAGAACTGATTGTGCTTGATGCCCGGCGAATCTCCCACGATCATGCCGTTTTCAACTTTCCATAAGTCGAAGTCGCCGTCCCAACCCGTGAGGTCTTTGCCGTTGAATAGCGGCAGAAACTCAGGCTCGGCAGCCTGTGAACTTAACGGCGCGATTGCCAAAGCGAGCCAGATTAAAACGTGCGTGCAGCGCTGCATGACGTTCTCCACAATGGGTGAATACCACGCTTCGACGAAGCGTCGCTAAGATTTTGCTTGCTGGAGCAACGCCGCGGCATAGCCCACCACATCGCCACGAGTCTCCGCGGTGCGCAGCAATGCATCGTAACGGCCCGCTTCGCGGCACATCTCGGCGAAGTTATCCGCGAAGCCCTCATCCGCCGTGATCAGATACTTCTCGGCGAGCGGAATCGCCTCGTCATAACGTTTCACACGGACCAACAGGTCGACGATGACATACGCGATCATCGGTTTGTCATGTTCGTCGGGCTCTTGATCGAGCTGTCGCTGAAAGTAAGCCAGAGCTTCATCACGGCCGTCGTTCGCCAGGAAGCGGAAGAACTCGCGGTGAGACGGATAAAAGTCCTGGAACGGGGGATCACCCGCGTATTGAAACTGCGGCGAGAGTTGTCGACCGTACTCGGTGAGATCCAGCGCGAGGGCGACTTCCGGACTTTCCGGCGGCAACGCGCGGGCGAAGCGGCAGGTCGCGTTCAGGTGCGACACATCAATGTGATAATTGTTGTCCGCGAACAGCCACTCGCGACCAGAGACCAACTCGCGCAGAGATTTCGCCGGAGGTGCGAACGGCATCCGCTTGGTGACATCGTGTTGAACGGAATGGACCAGATCGTGATGGAGCGATTTGACCAGAATCGCGGCCGCTTTGGCGCGATCGTCGGCCTTGAGCTGCGCGAAACTCTGATCGAGCGAGGTGATAGTGCTGCAGGTCCCATGCGTTTTCAGCATGATCTCGACACCCTTCGCCGGGGCGAGTCCCTTGTACAACGCCAGGTCGATCATTTCTTCCGATTCCTGACTGCCGCCTTCACGCGGAATGGCAAACGCATTCACGGCGGCGGCGATCGGTTCGGTCTCGCGAATGGCGTGAAAATACATCCATGCCTGCCCGAGCTTGCCATCTTTCAGCAAAAGTTCGCCCGCTTCGCGCGCGGCAGCAGTGTAAACCAGCTCGAAGTCATCTCGCAGTTTCGGAGGGACATCATCGAACGATGTCGGCCGGTTGAGGGGCAGGCCCAACTCGTGTTTCTTTTTGAGCAGCCGGGCATCGAAAATCCGGTGGAAGTCTTTTCGTTCGACCAATGTCTGGACGAGTTGATCGAAGAGACCAACCGAACCGCCGGCCTGGAGTTGCTGTTGCAGATTCTGAAAGTGGGCGTCGGATGACATGGGAGAGTCCTTGGATCGTTGAGCCGATGTACCACGCTTCTACGAAGCGTCGCTAAGCCAGTTCTTTAATGACTGCAGCCGCAGCCGCCGGTTCCACAACCGCCGCCGCTGCTCTCGACAGCA
>Ga0335397_10004678_pt1 | contig 18020 bp, 23 predicted proteins | sample MAT04_FD_205740 | JGI IMG/M metagenome (GOLD analysis project Ga0335397, IMG submission 205740) | Freshwater microbial communities from Lake Fryxell liftoff mats and glacier meltwater in Antarctica - MAT-04 (spades assembly) (version 2) ... | reverse complement strand
CCCGTTTATGGCTCGGTGGAAAAACTCGACAACTCGCTCGTCGAAGCCGCCTTCGACCTCGGCGCCGGGCCGATCCGCACCTTCCAAAAGGTCATCGTCCCCCTCACCCAGCCCGGCATCGTCGCCGGCATCCTCCTCGTCTTCATCCCGGCGATCGGCATGTTTGCCATCACCCAACTCATGGGCGGCGGGATCAAGCCGACGATCGGTGAAGTCATCCAGAACCAGTTCCTCCAGGCGCGCGACTGGCCTTTCGGCGCGGCCCTCGGTATGACCATTGTCGTCGTCTTCGCGGTCACCTTTTGGTTCACGTCGCGCAAGCAGGAAGCTGCGTAGCTCCAAACGCCGTCATTCTGAGCGGAGTGTAACGCAGTCGAAGAATCGCAGACCGCGCCGGGGCGGAGGTGGGTGGCGCGATCCCCTCGCTCCACAAACGACCGTCGGCGGTGAAGCGACGGGGTTGCGCCCGCCTTCGCCCGCGCGCGGTCTCGCCGACTCGGCTCTTCGACTGCGTTACACTCCGCTCAGAATGACATGCTTTTTTTTAACTGGGCCACGCCCTGGCGAAGCAGCCCCGCTTGTCAAAAGCGCGCCTGCGGCCTAACTTCCGGCATCCCGCCGGAGATGGCGGCCCCTATTTTATGCCAAACGCCATGGTCATCGGACTGGGTGGAGTCGGTTCCGTCATCGGGCGGAAGCTCCACGAATATGAGTGTTTCGACCGGATCATCCTGGCCGATGTCGATGCGACGTATGCCCACGTCCTGCACAACACCACCAAACGCAGCCGCTTCGAGGTCATCACGCTCAACGCCATGGAGACCAACAAGGTCGCCGCCGCCATGGTCGAACACCAGATCGCCGTCACCCTCAACGCCTGCAACTGCTACACCAACTACTCCATCCTCGAAGCCTGCCAGCGCGCCGGGTCGCATTACATCGACATGGCCGCCGATATTTATGCCGCGCCGGGCGTGAAGAAGGCGGGCAAAAACTCCTTCGAGGCCGAGATCGAAAAATTTCACAGCAGCTATCTCGAAAAGGATCTCGCCGGCTTGCTCTGCCTCGGCTGCGACCCCGGCGCCGTCAATATCTTCGCCCGCTGGGCCATGGACCGCCTCGACACCGCGACCAGCATTCGCGTGCTCGATGCCGACAATGCCATCGTCAAAGGCTACCGCCTCGCCGTCCTCTTCTCGCCCGAGACCCTCTTCGAGGAACTCAACGCCGTGCCCTACTTCGTCAAGGACGGCAAAGTGGTCGGCGGCCGCCCGCTCGAGACCGAGGTCGATTGGTATCGTTTCCCCGACCCCATCGGCATGCAGAAAACCTACGCCGTCGCCCACGAGGAAGGCGTCTCGCTCGGCATCTATCCGCCCTTCGTCGAGAAAGGCGTGAAGTATAGCGTCTTCAAATACGGCATCAGCGACCAGATGGTGAATGTCGCCAAGAGCATCGACCTGCTGAACCTCGACACCTGGAAAAAGGTGAAAGTCGATGGCGTGGAAGTCGCCCCGATCCGCGTCGCCACGGCCAATCTGCCCAAGCCCGCCAGCCTCGGCGCGACCGTCGATGGTTATTCGTGCGTCGGCACCGAAGTCCGCGGGACCAAGGAACGCAAGCGCGTCGAGTACTTCATCTACACGATGGACAGCCACCGCGACGCTTACGAAAAATGGGGCTACTCGCTGACCGTCCTCCAGACCGGCATCCCGCCCGCCCTCGCCGCCAAGTTGTTAGTCACCGGCCAGCTCAAGGAACGCGGCGTCCTCATGCCCGAGGCGCTCGACCCCGAGCCGTTCATGGAAAACTTCAGCCGCGAAGGGCTGTCGATCTTCGTCGAAAAGCGGGAAGTCGAGCGGATGTAAACGGACCGCTCACCGGTCGCCAACTGCGCCGCCTTGCACCGCTCCCGCGAGCGTCCACAACGGTGTCATTCTGAGCGGAGTGGTCTTGTGGGCGCAGGCGGGAAGGTCACGCAGTCGAAGAACCCCGTCGAACAACCGGCGATGATCATTCGTGGAGCCACGGGGTTGCGCCCGCCTTCGCCAGCGAAACACCATCGTCCACAGCACCGGCCGGGCCGTGTGGCGCCGCACCCCATCGAGCCACCAGCGCGGGTCCAGATGCTTCAGTCGCTTCGAGAGGGGCCGACCGACCGCCCCAGGAGCGGCTCTGGCCGCCGCCGCGGCGTTCGGGCGGGCTTGCAAGGGCGGCATGGGCGTAGCACGCTTCGCCTCATGAGCACGCCGCTGCTTGAATCGAAGCCGAACGTGATGATGGGCAAACCGGTGATCACGGGGACGCGGTTGACCGTGGAACTGATCCTCGAAAAGCTGGCGGCGGGCGAGACTCCCGAGCAGATCGTGGAAGCGCATCCCCGGCTGACCCGCGAGGCGGTGCTGGCCGCCGTAGCTTTCGCCGGTCAGGCGCTGCGCGCAGATGTGATTTACCCCTTGGCCTCCGAGGCAGCATGAACCTGCTGGCCGACGAGAATCTCGATCGGCAGATTGTCGCGTAACTCCGGACGGCGGGACACGAGGCGCTCGCGGTGGCGGAGACGGAACCCGGAGTGGATGACGCCACGGTGCTGGACCGGGCCAATGCGCATGGCGCGTTGCTCGTGACGGAAGACAAGGATTGCGGCGAACTCGTCTTCCGCCAGCAGCTCGTGCATCGCGGGGGGATTCTCGTTCGGCTGGCGGGCCCAAGCACCATCGTCAAAGCGGCCTTGGTCACAAAGACGCTGGCCGCTCATGCGGAAGAATTACCGCAAGCGTTCACGGTCATCTCGCCGGGAGCGGTCCGGATTCGCCGCGCCGGTAGAAGAGACCTTAGCGCCCGCCCCAGGACCGGCTCTGGCCTCCGCCGCGGCGTTGTTCGCCGGGCGCTCGGTTTTGGCCGGCGCCACGGAAACGGCCGACATCACCGCCACGAGGCTGCTGCGGACGCTGCTGGCGTGGGCCGCGCGGGGGAGCGGGTGGCTCGGGCGGGGCGGCGCTGGTATAGTCGAAGCCTTCGAGGCGTTTGCGCGGGAGGCCGCGGCCGATGAAGCGTTCGAGCGAGCGCAGGTCGCCATGTTCATCTGGGCAGACGAAGCTGAGGGCGTCGCCGACCTGGTTGGCGCGACCGGTGCGACCGATGCGGTGGACGTAGTCTTCGTTGGTCATCGGGAAGTCGTAGTTGATGACGTGGCTGATGCCGTCCACGTCGATGCCGCGGGCGGCGATGTCGGTGGCGACGAGGACGCGGACTTTGCCTTCCTTAAACTCCCCGAGGGCGCGCAGGCGCTGGTTTTGCGAGCGGTTGCTGTGCAGGGTGCCGCACTTGATGTTCACGCTTTCGAGCTTCCGCGCGATGCGGTCGGCACCGTGTTTGGTCCGGCTGAAGACGAGCACGCTATCCATGCCGGGCTGGCCGAGGAGGGAGACGAGAAGGGCGAGCTTGAGGTGGCGCGGGACTTCGTAAGCGATCTGGGTGACGGTCTCGGCGGGATTTGACCGGCGGCCGACCTGGACGGTGTGCGGCTGGTGGAGGAACTCGTGGGTCAGCGCCTCGATCTCGGGCGAGAGGGTGGCGGAGAAGAGGAGCGTCTGGCGGTTCTTGGGGAGCTTCTTGACGACGCGGCGGATGCTCGGGAGGAAGCCCATGTCGAGCATGCGGTCGGCTTCATCGAGGACGAGGAACTGGAGGCCGGTCCAGTCGCCGTGGCGCTGGTCCATGAGATCGAGGAGGCGGCCGGGGCAGGCGACGATGAGTTCGACATTCTCGCGGAGGGCCATGACCTGCGGGCGTTCGCCGACGCCGCCATAGACCGTGGCCATCTTCAGCGGGAGATGTTTGGCGTAGGCGCGGACGTTCTCCTCGATCTGGGCGACGAGCTCGCGGGTCGGGGCGAGGACGAGGACGCGGATCTTCCGCCCGAGCGGCGGCTTCGAGGCGAGGAGCTGGAGCATCGGCAGGACGAAGGCGGCAGTCTTGCCAGTGCCGGTCTGGGCGATGCCGATGAGATCGACGCCGGTGAGGATCTTCGGGATGGCCGCGGCTTGGATGGGCGTGGGTTCGGTGTAACCGGCTTCTTTGAGGGCGGCGAGGATGCGGGGTTCGAGACCGAGGGCAGCAAAAGGCATGGGAATATTAGGAGTAAGGAATTGGCGTTGAGGAGGTGCAGGCGGACGTTCTCGCAAGGAGCAGCAGAAGCCGTGGCGGCACCGACAGTCGAACCGGGAGGGGGCGGACTATGGCCGCGGAACTTTGGAATAGCAACAGCGATAGCTAGGCGAGACCGGCGCGGGTGAGTTGCCGCGCGGGGTCCCAAACGCTCGGGGCTTTTCGCGAAGGGCTCCACCACTTCATTCCGTCGGCAATCCATCGGGCGCGGGCTTCTTCGTAAGTGAGACCTCGATCGTCGTCATCGAAACCGAACTGGTAGCCGCAGGCGGGGCAGATTTCATCGGAGGCGCCGCCGGAGTCATTGCGCGGGGGTTCGTCGAGTTCCGGCCAGCCACAAACGGGGCAGAGGTGTTTCATCGCGCGGTGCGGAGGTCGATGCGCTCGCCGGGCTGGCGGTCGAAGTAATCGGGGCTGCCGGGCTTGAAGAAAGTGCGGGTGGTGCCGTCGCGATTGTAGGCGGCGAAGGCGCCTGTCGCCGGATCGAAGACGCGGAGGCTGCCATCGGTGTCGCGCTTGGCTAATAGGCCGGTGGCCTTCCCGCGCTGGAGAAAGGCGGCGGCCTGCGCGGCGTAGTCGTCGGCGTCGCGGGCCTGGAAGTCCTGACCGTGGCGGGCGAAGTGGTCGGCGAGCGTTTCGATGCGGCCCCAAGTCCGGCCGGTCGGCAGAAGGCCGGTGGCAGGCGCGCGGCTCTCGGTCTTGGCTGGTGCGGGCGCGGCAGACGGCTGGTTTTTCGGCTGCCCGACAAACCACGAGACGCCGAGAATGGCGGCGAGGATGATGAGCTTGAAGACCTGCCGCGACATGGCCGCGGGTTCTTACGCAAGGCAGGCCATGGCCTTCGACTCTTCGTTGGCGTAAGGCTGCTGCGGCGTGAGGTTCAGCTCGGCGAGGAGTTGCTGATCTTCGTCCACGCCGGGGTTTTCGGCGGTGAGGAGTTTGTCGCCGTAGAAGATGCTGTTGGCGCCCGCGAAAAAGCAGAGCGCCTGGCCTTCCTTCGTGAGCCGGGTGCGGCCGGCGCTGAGGCGGACCTTGGCCTTCGGCAACGCGATGCGGGTGGTGGCGATGAGGCGGACGAGCGCGAAGACATCGACCGGCGGCTGTTCTGCGAGCGGGGTGCCGGGCATGGCCATGAGGCAATTGATCGGCACACTCTCGGGCGCGGGGTCGAAGTTGGTCAGGACTTCGAGCATCTTCAGGCGGTCGGCGACGGTCTCGCCGAGGCCGATGATGCCACCGCAGCAGACGTCCATGCCGGCCTGTTGCACGGCCTGGATGGTGTTCACGCGATCCTGAAAGGTGTGGGTGCTGACGATCTCGGGATAAAACTCGGGCGACGTGTCGATGTTGTGATTGTAGGCGGTGACGCCGGCTTCCTTGAGCTTGCGCGCCTCGGGGAGCGAGAGCTGGCCGAGGGTCACGCACACTTCCATGCCGAGCTTGCTGACTTCGCGGATCGTGCCGAGCACCTGCTCAAACTTGGCGTCGCCATCGCGCACGCCCTTCCACGCCGCGCCCATGCAAAAGCGGGTGGAGCCGTGCTCCTTCGCGCGGCGCGCGACCTCCATCACCGCGTCCGTTTCCATGAGCTTTTCCGCTTTCACGTCGGTCTTGTAGCGCGCGCTCTGGGCGCAGTAGCCGCAGTCTTCGGAACAACCGCCGGTCTTGATCGAAAGGAGAGTGCAGAGTTGCACTTCGCCACGCTTCCAGTGGTCGAGATAGGTAATGCGGGCCTGCTGGATGAGGTCGAAGAAGGGCTGCTCGTAGATGGCTTGAAGCTCGGGGAAGGTCATCGCTGCCACGATGCGAAGCACCGCCGGACGTGTCCAGCGTTTAGACCGCGCGCCCGCGAAAACGCGCCGCTTGACTTCAAAAGGTCGCTCCTTACCTTGCGCCTCCGCCCTTCTGTCGTCCGCATGTTTCGCCTTTCCGTTCTCCGTTTTTTGCCCGCCGCAGCCGCTGTCGTGCTGCTCATCACGTCCGCGAGAGGGCAGGAGGTGCTCGATGGTATTGCGGCGGTGGTCAATAATGACGTGGTCACTTTTTCCCAAGTCCGCGAACTGGTGGGACCGAAGGAGAAGGCGGCCCGCGAGACGCTGAAAGGCGAGGTGCTGGTGGAGAAGATCAAGGAGATCCGCCTTTCGGCGATCAACGATCTCATTGACCGGGCGCTCATTCTTCAAGACTTCAAAACCAAGGGGTTTACCATTCCCCCATATCTGATCGAGGAGCGGATTCAGGAAATTATCCGGGACTCCTTCGGCGGCGACCGGCAGGCGTTTTTGCGCACGCTTTCCGCCCAGGGCTTCACTCTCGAGAAGTTTCGCGAATTCCAGCGCGATTCGATCATCGTCCAGGAGATGCGGCGCCAGGCCGTGAAAGGCGCGACCACGGTGTCCGACCAGAAAGTGCAGGGATACTACGCGGAGCACGCCGAGGAGTACAGCACGCAGGAGGAGATCAAGCTGCGTATGATCGTCATCCGCGGCGGGGTGGAAAACGCCTCGAAGCGCAAAATGATCGAGGAGATCCGGGAGAAAATCGTTGGCGGGGCCGAGTTTGGCGATCTGGCCAAGATGTATTCGGAGGGCTCGGAACAGGAAGCCTACGGCGATGTCGGCTGGATCAATCGCAAGCACTTCAACGAAAGCCTGACCAAGATCGCCTTTGCGCTGAAGCCCGGCCAGATGAGCCAGATCATCGAACTCGGCGGCAGCTACTATCTTCTCTTCTGCGAAGCGAAGAAGCAGGCCAGCATGAAGCCGCTGAAAGAAGTCCGGCCAGAGATCGAGAAGGTGCTGCTCCAGAACGAACGCCAAAAGCAGCAGCAGGAATGGCTGCTCAAGCTGCGGAAGAAGGCGTTCATCAAGCTCTATTGATGGCAGCGGAGGCATGAGCCCTTCCTCCGCGGGCGGCACGCTCGCCAAGTACTGGAAGGTCTTCGACATCGGCCTTCAGAATACCTTCGTCTATCGCTGGAATTTCCTCCTGCGGGCGGTCTTCGGCATCGTGCCGCTCATCGGCACGGTCTATCTGTGGCAGGCGATCTTCCGCCCGGGGCAGGAGGCGATCAGCGGCTACGACTATTCGTCGATGATCTTCTACTTCATGCTCACGGTCTTCCTCGACAACCTGATCACGCCGACCGAGGACGAGTGGCAAATCGCCGCGGAAATCCGCGACGGAAAAATCAGCGCCTACCTCACCAAACCCCTCAACTATCTCGGCTACCGCATCGGCCTCTACCTTAGTTACCGGCTGCTCTACATCAGCGTCGTGTTCCTCCCGATCGTCGCGCTCGGCTGGATCTTTCGCGATCATCTGCGGTTCCCGGAGCACGCCGTGACCTGGCTGGCCTTCGGCGCTTCGACGGTGATGGCCGCGTTTCTCCAGTTCTTCATCGCCTACTCGCTGGCGCTGATTGCTTTCTGGGTGCTGGAGATTTCCACCATCGTTTTCATCCTCTACTCGTTCGAGTATTTCCTCAGCGGCCACGTCTTCCCGCTCGATATCATGCCCGCGTGGTTGCAGGGCTTCATCCACTGGTCGCCTTTCACCTACGAGCTGTTCTTCCCCGCGCAGATCTACATGGAGCGGGTGAAAGGCGCGGCCCTCGCAGAAGGCCTGGCGATCCAGGCGGGCTGGGTGCTCCTCACCTATCTCCTCGCCAAGGTACTGTGGGCGCGCGGCGTGCGGAAGTATCAGGCCGTCGGAGGCTGAACGCCCATGCGCCGTTACCTCGAAATTTACTGGCTGATGATCCGCAACTCGCTGATCCGCGAGATGAATTTCAAGGCCAACTTCACCCTCTGGATGGTCGTCGAGTTGCTCTGGTTCATCGGGCAAATCATTTTCCTCGAAGTGCTCTTCAGCCATGTGGACAGCATCGGTGACTGGTCGAAGTGGGAGTGCGTGCTGCTCGTCGGCACGCATCAGATCACGGCGCAGCTTTTCCAGGCGTTCTTCTACGTGAACCTCGCGGAGCTACCCGATCTCATCCGCACCGGACGGCTCGACATCATGCTGCTCCTGCCGGTCGATGCGCAGTTCGCCGTGTCCACGCGGAAGTTCGGCATGGACAACGTGGTCAATGCGCTCGTCGGCGTGGCCATCGTGATCTTCTGCCTCGTCCAATTGCAGGTCGTGCCGCAACCGCATCAGATCGCGCTTTACGTCGTGGCCATCGCTTTCGGCGTGGCGGTGCACTACGCGGTGCTCTTCGGCCTCGCCACGGTCGCGTTCTGGATCATGCGCGCGCAGGGGTTGATCTACGGGTACTACAATGTCTTCAACATCGCGCGTTACCCCGACGTGGTTTTCCACGGGATTTTCAAGGTTATCTTCAGCTACTTCATCCCGGTGATCATCGTCGCCAACGTGCCCTCCCGCATCCTCGCGCGGGCGCTCGAATCGCCCTGGAGCGGTCTCGCCCAGCTCGCTGGCGCCGCGCTTTTCATCGTCCTCGCCACGCGGATTTTCTGGCTCTTTGCGTTGCGTCGTTACTCGTCCGCGAGTTCCTGAATACTCGTCCGCGAGTTCCTGAAATACTCCTCCGCCAGCTCTTCAAAACCGCCACTTTCCACGGTTCCGCAGATGCTTGAAAATACGTGCCGTTTCCCCTTGCGCGGCTTTGGGAATGCAATTATCTATCCGCCCTCATTTTCCCGTAACGCCCAAGCCTGACCCCTTTTCCCCCGCTCCATTTATGGCCAAAGCCAAGCCCGCCAAATCCACCTCGAAACCCAAGAAATCCGCTCCAGCAAAAACGCTGAAAAGCGCGAAGAAGCCTGCAGGGAAGAAGGTAAAACTGGTGAGCAAGTCGGCCCAGCTCGCCGCCAAAGCGGCGGCGAAAGCCAATGCCAAAACCCCCGTCAAAGTGAACGGCTCGGCGAAGAGCGGCAACAAGCATCCTGCGCCCGCAGCCAGTCACGCGCCCGAACGGCCCAACGGCCAACCGCTCAAGCCGGTGGTGCTCACCCCTTTCCTGAAGAAGCAAAAAGAGAAGCTGCTCCAGCTCCGCGATTCGATGCTCGACTCGATGATGGGCGTGGCCAAGGACAACCTCCGCACCCGCGCCGAAGGCAGTGAAGCGAGCGCGTTCGGCATGCATCAGGCGGACGCGGGCAGCGACGCCTACGACCGCGACTTCGCGCTCAGCCTCCTCTCGCAGGAGCAGGACGCACTTTATGAGATCGAAGAGGCGATCAAACGCATCGATTTCGGCACCTACGGCGTCTGCGAAATGAGCGGCAAGCCGATCGCTCATGCCCGGCTCGAAGCGCTCCCCTTCGCGCGCTACACCGTCGAGTGCCAGTCACAGATTGAGAAGATGGGCAAAGTCACCCGCGCCCGCGTTCCCGTCACTTCGCTCTTCGGTCTGACCGACGAAGAAGGCGGCGGCGAAAGTGAAGAAGAAGAACCTGCAACCGACACCAAGGAATAACCCACACACCATTTTATGGGCCGCGATTTTATCATTCTCGAATGCACCGAGGCGAAAGCCGAAGGCAAACCCGTCTCGCGCTACATCTCGTCGCGCAACAAAAAGAGCCCGAACACTCCGAACCGGCTCGAAAAGAAGAAGTACAACCCGAACCTCAAGCGCCACACGCTTCACCGGGAAACCAAGTAACACGCCATGCAGCCCAAGACTCCGCAACGCCGCACCAATTTCCGCAAAGCCAACCGCACGATGCCGCGGCGGCGTATCGACATCGCCCTCGAGGCGCTGGATTACAAAAACCCGGACATTCTGAAGAAGTTTGTCACCGAGAGCGGCAAGATCCTTCCCCGTCGGCTGACCGGCATGCCCGCGCATTTCCACCGGAAAATCACGCGCGAGATCAAGCGCGCCCGGGCCGTGCTGCTCATGCGGTAAGGCTGCCATCCACAGCATTTGCGTCAAAAAAGCGCGCCCGTCCGGGCGCGCTTTTTTGCGTCCAGAGATCGGTGCTGGGAAAGTTCACCCAAACGCCATGTTTCACCTTGCTGAAACAAACAACCTCGCTTACGTCTCCGCCGGATGTTGGGCGAGCCAAGGGCTTGGTGCGCTTGTGTTTCCCTCAGCCAGCAACCGATTCCATGAGCAGATTTCTTTTTTTCCTCCTCATCGGTTGCTTCCTCCCAGTGTTTCGGCGGTTCATCCCGTTGCGTCACTGGCGGCTTGGAAGGACGCTCTTCGCAGCGGCTTCCTCCGACATCCCCCGGCGAAGTTTTTCCCTCGTGGCCACCCGGCGCGTTTTCCGATCTGCGAACGCGTCGAACCATCGGCGGAGCCGTGCACCTCGCGTGCGCTTCCCGGGCACTGCAACACCTCGACATCTGAAAACCTATCCACATGAGACCCCACGATTCCAAGGGTTCGGGCCGCCGCCAAGGACGCGGCCCGCGCCGCCCCTCCAATTCCCGCAACGAATCCCGTACCCCGCAACCTCCCCCCGCAAAAAAGACCTTCTGGCAGAAGCTGGTGGCCTTTTTCAAACCGGCGCCGGCCTCTGCTAATGGCAGTCGGCGCCCTGCCGACGCACCCGCGCGCGGCGAAAGCCGCACCAGCCGCAAACCGGAATCGGTCGAAGTCACTTCCTCGAAACTCTACATCGGCAACCTCAGCTACGACGCCACCGAGAACGACCTGCTCGAATTGTTCAACGGCGTTGGCCTCGTGAAAAATGCCGAGGTCGTGACCCACAAATACAACGAGAAATCGAAAGGCTTCGGCTTCGTTACCATGACGACCATCGACGAGGCAAAACGCGCCGTCGTCGAACTCCACGACAAGGAATTCATGGGCCGCAAGCTCGTCGTCAGCGGCGCCAAGACTGGCGAACGCGAGCCAAACTACCGCGGTTAAGAACCGCCTGAATAGTCTTTTCAAAAGGCCCGCTGTTCGCAGCGGGCCTTTTGCTTTTCCCGTTCTGTCGATCCGCGCTCTTTGCCCTACTCTCTCGCCACTCGCGTGACTTCCGCCTCCCCGCCACTCTTCATCGTCGCCGGACCGACTGCCGTGGGAAAATCCGAACTCGCCGTGACCATCGCCGAACGCTGCGGCGGAGAAATCGTCAGCGCCGACGCCTTCCAGGTTTATCAGGGCCTGGACATCCTCACCGCGAAACCTTCACCCGATCTCCAGGCGCGCGTGCCCCATCATCTCATCGGCGAAATCCCTCTCACCCAAGCCTTCGATGTCGCGCAATACCTGCGCCTGGCCCGCGAGCGGATTGCCGCCATCCGCTCGCGCGGACGGATCCCGATCATCGTCGGCGGCACCGGACTCTATTTGCGCGCGCTGACTCACGGACTGGCGGAGTTGCCCGCCGCCGATGCCACACTTCGGGCGAAATTTGAATCGCAAACATCCGGCGAACTCAGCCAACAACTCGCCGCGCTGGATCCCGCTGGTCACGCCGGGATCGATCTCCAGAATCGGCGGCGCGTCATCCGTGCTCTCGAAGTTTGCCTGCTCTCCGGGCGTCCATTTTCCAGCTTTCGCGATGAATGGAAGGAAACAGCCATCGCCGCCAGCGGCGTGGTGCTCAACCGCGCGCGGGAGGAACTTTACGACCGAATTCATCGGCGGACCGAAGCCATGTTTGCCGCAGGCGTGATCGAGGAAGTCCGCCACACCGGACCCATCGGGCCAACCGCCCTCCAGACACTGGGCTGGCGGCAAATCGGTGCATTGCTTGCCGGGACAATGACTCATCAGGACTGCGTGCTGGAGATTCAACAGGCCACGCGGCGTTATGCCAAACGTCAACTCACTTGGTTTCGCCGCGAGCCTCACCTCGAGTTCATCGACCTCACGGGCGACGACATTCCGCCTGCGCTCATCGAGGCCTTGGCCCGGAGAGCGCTGGCGACGACCGGGTGACAGTTCAGGAACTTCGTCATTTACGCCTCAGCCAGAACGACTATCGTCCGCGTCGTTCTTCCCCTCCACCTACCAAGGCGGGGGCTACCCCGGGCAATCTCCAAAAAACGATTGAAGATTATGGCCAAAAAAACCGACAGCAAGATCAAGCCTGCGACTCCCGCCAAACGTGCGACCAAGCCCGCAGCGAAGAAGAAACCAGCACGGGCTAAAGCGAAACCCGCGGCGAAAATAGCCAAGCCAAAAGCGCCCGCCTACACGACCGACGATGTCGCACTCCGCGCCTATTTCATCGCGGAGAAACGCCAGGCTCACGGCTTGCCGGGCAACGAACATCAGGATTGGATCGACGCCGAGCGCCAGCTCGCCGCGGAAAGCAAGAGTCCTAAGAGTCCCAAGAGCCCCAAGAGCCCCAAGAGCCCCAAGAAGACCAAAAAAGCCTGAGCTTGGGCGGCGCACCACGCCGGGTTAGTTTCCCGCCATGCCGGAAACCACCTCTCCCTATCAAGCCCTGGCCGCCGCCCTGCGCGCACGTCTCGCCGTGATTGCCGACCGCGAGCTTTACGCCCGCGATCCGACCGAACATCTCGCACGGTTGCGCACCATTTCGGAGGAAGTCATCGCCTTGCAAGGCCAGCTCCCGGCGCCGATCGATCCGCAGCTCACGCATTACCTCCAGCGGTCCAGCTACGACAAGGCACTCGCCTTTCTCGAAGCACTTTCGCTGAAGGCGCGAGATTTTTCCTGACCGCACGGCTGGCCCGTGTATTCTCGCCCTCCCCATTCATCTCATGGACCCACTCATCGCCCTCCTCCGCCAAAACGCCCGCACCTCGACCGGCGATCTCGCCCGCGAACTCAACATCGCCGAGAACGCGGTCGTGGAACGGATCGCCAAGCTGGAAGCGGACGGCGTGGTTCTCGGCTACCAGGCGGTGGTCGATCCGCAGAAGGCACTCGGTTCCACGGTCACGGCGGTCGTCGAAGTGAAGATCACGCCGGAGCGCGGCGGCGGTTTCGACCGGCTCGCGGCGCGCATCGCGAAATTTTCCGAAGTGCAAAGCTGCTACCTGATGAGCGGCGGCTACGACCTGCTCGTCGTCCTCGAAGGCACCAGCCTGCAGGACATCGCCACCTTCATCGCGGAAAAGTTGAGCACGATCAAAGGCGTCATCTCCACCGCGACGCGCTTCCGGCTCAAGGCTTACAAGGAAAACGGCGTCTCCCTCACCCGCGAACCCAAGCCGCAGCGGCTCGCGGTCACGCCATGAGAGCATTTATGATTTACGATTTACGATTCACGATTGCGGCCGATCGAGCTCGCTAGCCGCGTCCCCGCGGCTGGCCTCCTCACGCTCGCGGGACGGCGCGGCTCTCCCCCTCCCTCAAATCATCCATCGTAAATCGTAAATCATAAATCTTCATGACCTTGAAAAAGCACATCGCGGCGCACGTCCGCGACCTTCCCAAATCCGGCATCCGCGAGTTCTTCGACATCGTGGCGCAGGAAAAGGAAGTCATCTCCCTTGGCGTCGGCGAGCCCGACTTCGACACCCCGTGGCACATCCGCGAAGCGGCGATCTACTCGCTCGAGCACGGCCGCACCCACTACACCTCCAACCTCGGGCTGCCCGAACTGCGCAGCTCCATCTGCCGCTATGTCCACAAGCACTTCAGCGTCGCCTACGACCCGCGCACCGAAGTCATCATCACCGTCGGCGTGAGCGAGGCCATCGACCTCGCCCTGCGCGCCGTCCTCAACCCCGGCGACGAAGTCCTTTACCACGAGCCCTGTTACGTGAGCTACGGGCCGAGCGTGAGCATGGCGCATGGCAAGCCCGTCGCCGTCCCGACCCGCGCCGAGGATAATTTCCGCCTCACCGCGGAAGCGCTGAAAGCCCACATCACCGAGCGCTCCAAGGTGCTGATGCTCAACTTCCCCTGTAACCCGACCGGCGCCACGCAGACGCGGGCCGAGCTGGAAAAGATCGCGCACCTTTGCATCGACCACGATCTCATCGTTCTCACCGATGAAATCTATAGCGAGCTGACCTACGACGGCGCGGACCACATCAGCATCGCGTCGCTCCCCGGCATGCGCGAGCGCTGCGTCTTCCTCCACGGCTTCTCGAAGGCCTTCGCCATGACCGGCTGGCGCATCGGCTACGCCTGCGCGCCGGCCATCCTCACCGATGCGATGATGAAGATTCATCAATACGCCATTCTCTGCGCGAACACGACTTCGCAGGACGCCGCCATCGAAGCGCTCGAACACGGCGCGCGCGGCGTCGAGACGATGCGGCGCGAATACGAGCACCGGCGCAACTACATCGTCCGCGCCTTCAACGATCTCGGCCTCGAGTGTCTCAAGCCAGTCGGCGCATTTTACGTCTTTCCGAAAATCACCAGGACCGGCCTGACCAGCCGCGAGTTTTCGTTCGGATTGCTGGAGAAAAAGAAAGTCGCGTGCGTGCCCGGGCCGGCGTTCGGCCCGAGCGGCGAAGGCTTTGTCCGTTGTTGCTACGCCACGAGTCTCGACCAAATCAAAATCGCCATGCAACGCATCGGCGAATTCATCACGGAGGTGAAAAAGTGAAAGCCGAAGTTAAAAAAGCCGTCCTGCTCGCCGCCGGCAAAGGCACGCGCATGCGCGAACTGACCACCGACCTGCCGAAGCCGATGATCGCCGTTCGCGGCCAGCCGATCCTTCGACACATCGTCGATGGGCTGAAAGCTGCGGGCGTCACACACTTCCAAATCATCGTCGGTTACCGCGCCGACGTGGTGCGCGACTATTTCGGGGATGGCTCGCAATTCGGCATCGCCGTCGAATACGCCGACCAGGTCGTGCAGGACGGCACCGGGCGCGTGGTGGAGCTGGCCAAGGACTTCGCCGGCGCCGATCCGTTCATCCTCAGCTACGGCGACATCCTCATCGATCCGGCGAACTATCACCGCCTCGTCGCGCTGGACGACGCCGAGGCTCTGGTCAGCGTGAAACACAACCCGGGGGAAATCGCCAAGGGCGGCGCGGTCTTCGTCAACGAACGCTTCGAGATGACCGACCTGCGGGAAAAGCCTCAGCCCGGCGAACCGACGAGTCCGTGGTACAATGCGGGCGTCTATACGTTTCGACCGAGCATCTTCGAATTCACCGCGCAGCTCGAAAAATCCCCGCGCGGCGAATACGAACTCACCGACGCCATCCGCGCTCTGGCGCTCAGCGGGAAGCGGGTGCAGGTGCTGGAATTAACGGGCGACTGGGCCGATGTGCGCGACCCCGAGGTGCTCGCGCAGTTGAACGCCGCGCAATAAAGCCGCTCAACGATCCGGGTCGATCACCAGTTCTTCCGCCTTCTTGTTCGAGAGTTCGGGACGGGTGATCGAAGCGACGAGAATCTGATCCGCATTTTGCAGGATCACCGTGCCGTCATTGATCCTCTGAACCCGGATCCGCACCGGCGGCACCGTCGTGCCCTTGGGCATCCGCAGGAATTCCCCCTCGCTGTAAGCGCGACCGTTGATGACCGCGAGCGACGGCGTCGTCCCGGTGCCGATCAGGATGCTGGTGACCTTGAAACTTTTCTCGTCGAGCTTCACCCGCGCCACTTCGGGAACCGCGGCGGTCTGCGCGACCCCTCCCGATTTCCGCTTCACCCAGCCGATTGGCCAGAAAGGCGCACGCGGATTTTCGCCGTCCGCCGAAAACTTCGACCGGTTCTTCAATTCGTAGGGGGGCACGGTGGACGCCACGGCAGCATCGGGCTTGGCGGGTGCGGCCTCTTCGGCATGGAGCGCCGCGACGCCGCACAGCAGAGTGGCAGCAAAACGTGTGAGGAGAGGGCTCATTGCTTGACGAGGTTGTTGAGGGTGATGAGCGCGTGCTGAGATTCGACATCTTCGCGGCTGGCGTCGATCTGGAGGGCGCCGATTTCAAACAAGGGCTCCTGATTTTCGAGCGCGGCCACCGCCTCGGCAAAGTTCACAAACTCCACCTTCGGCAGATCCACGCCCCAGACGAGTTTGCGAAAGCCTGGCAGTTCCTTGTCCGGCATTTCGCCATTCATGCGGGTCAGCGCCTTATCGATGCCCTGCTTTTTGAAAAACTCCGTCATGCGCGTGGGGAACCAGGCGACGGGCGAACCTTCCGGAATCATCGTGTCCACCTGCCGGGCAGTGAGCATGGCGGCGTCGGCATTCAGTTCCAATTGCCTGGTCTTTTCGATCTGTTCCTTGGCTTTGGCGATCTCGGGCCCGAGGGCGGCGATGCTCGCCTGCGTCGCCTCCTGCCGTTTGCTCAACGGTCCGAGCAGGAGATCGAAGTAACTGTAGATCAAGCCGAAGAACAGCAAGACCCCGAGGACCACTTTCTGGATTTCTTCTTTGCCGAGTTTCATCTTTTTTTGCGCACGGGGGCGTTGGATTTTTCTTCGCCGGTATAAAGTTGAACGTTGATGGCAAAGACGGCCGTGGCCGTTTGCTTGCCATCGAGCATCACCATCTCGGTCCCGTCCTCAAGCATCTTGAAGGTCGAGGTCACGTTCTTGTAATTGGGGGAAAATTTCTCCGCGATCGCCGTCCGAAGATCCTCGGCGACCCGCCGCGGATCGATGCCTGCGGACAAGCCGTCGATCGTGATCATGCAGCGCCTCAGACCTTCCCCCGAAATATCGCCACCCATGCGGGTGATCTGCACTTCCCGCGGCACGACTTGCATGATCTGCGCGAGGACTGGCGCCCAGTAGAAACGCCCCTCCATCCGCTTGGCGAGCTGCGTGCTGATTTGGGATTGGGCGGTCAATTCTTCCTCGCGCTTTCTGGCCGCCTTGGCCGCCGGTTCGACTTGGTCGAACTCCGCCTTCACTCGCGCCAACTCGTCGCTCATGCTGTGCATCTTCATGAACTGGATGAGGTACCAGCAGGCGCACATCGCAGCGATGGCGGACAGCGCGTAGATCGAAATTTTCAGCGGGTCGCGGCGTTTCAGCGCCTTCGCCTTGAGGACTTCGTGATAGAGATTGAGACGGAGGGCCATAACTTAGCTTGCTTTCAAAAGTTCGGCGGCCGCGCCGCAGGCCACATTGAGGTCGAGGCTATCCTGCGCCAGCGTGGCGGCGCGTTCCGGCGACAGCGCCGATTCACATTTTGCCACCGCGCTCCACGATTCGCACGGCAGACGCAATTCCTCGGCCAGGACTTTCAGCAGCGTCTGCGATTTTGCCGGACCGCCGGAGACGAAGACTTTGCTGATCGTCTCCTCGTGGCGGTGTTCGAGGAAGCCGATGGAATTTTGGATTTCGCGAATCAGGGCGTTCAGCGCGACGCGGGTGTATTCGACCATCACTTCGTCCTCCTGTTCGAGCGCCTGCAAGACGGCTTCGCGGCCCTCGCCGCTCAAGCCCGTGAGCGCCTCGACCAGCGCCTTTCCCCCAAACTCGATCGTCCTCACGAGGATCAATTCGCGCTTCACTCCGACCATCACCGTCGAACTCGTATGCCCGATATCGACGAGGAAGAACGCCTGGTTATTGAAGATGTCCTCGTAGGCAAACTCGAAGGCGTTGAACGCGCAAATCGGGGCGATCTGGAGGACGCCGATTTCATTGCCACTCTGCTCCACGGCGGCACCCACGAGGGTCACCTGCGCACGCGGAAGTCCCCCGACGAGATAGCGCTTATAGCCGAGCCCGCCCGTCTCCACGCTCTTGTCGTTCGTCGGGATCTGATCGCAGTCGAGGACGAATTGCCGGCAATCCTGATTCAGCAACACCATGCCGTTGAGCCGCAGCGCCTCGCGGAGAATCTGGGGCGGCGTCTCCGGCTGTTCGATGATGCGGATAAGCGACTGCGGGCTGGAGATACCCACCGCACACGCCTTCGCCGAGCCGCCCATTTCTTTCAGCAGCGACTTGAGATGTTTCCCCATGATCTCCGCGGTATCGGCCGGTTCCTCGAAAGTGTGGGTGGCATAATGCGTCAG
>Ga0335397_10004677_pt1 | contig 18020 bp, 16 predicted proteins | sample MAT04_FD_205740 | JGI IMG/M metagenome (GOLD analysis project Ga0335397, IMG submission 205740) | Freshwater microbial communities from Lake Fryxell liftoff mats and glacier meltwater in Antarctica - MAT-04 (spades assembly) (version 2) ... | reverse complement strand
GATGTCGTGCGCGAAGCCGCCATGCCCTGCGACGTGCTGCTCGTCGATGCCTACGACAGCGACGGCCTGCCGGCGCGACTGAGCAACGCACGTTTCTACGACGACTGCCAGCAGGCGCTCGAGCCCGGCGGCGTGATGGTGGTGAACCTGCACGCCGGCCACGCGCGCTTCGACATCCTGGTCGACCGCGTGCGGCGCAGCTTCGACGGCCAGGTGCTGGTGGTGCACGCCTCTGACCGCAGCAACAGCATCGTCTTCGCCGTCAAGAGCCGCCGGCTGGCCGCCGTGCGCCGCGGCGCACTGCGGCGCCCGCCGGGCCTGTCCGCCGAGGCCTTCGCGCCGCTGCGCGCCGACTTCGCCGCCGTGCTGGTGGCGCTGGCCGGGCACCAGGAAGACGAGCGCGCCAGACCACTGGCCCTGTCCGGCCGAGTGGCATAGCATGTGAATTCAATGCGCATGCCACGCGCAGCTTCCGAAGACCCGTCCATGGAACTCAAGACCGCGCGGCTCACGCTGCTGATCGACCCCAACAAGAAGGCCGCCTTCGAGAGCCTGTGCGCGAAGCAGGACCTGACGCCTTCGCAGGTCGTGCGCCAGCTGATCCGCGACTACCTGGCGCACCACGGCACCGTCTACCAGGCCAGCGGCGCAGCGGCCGAGGCGGCCGAGGCGACCGCACCGGCCCCGCCCGCCAGCCGCAGCAATCGCCGCGCGTGAACGCCTGGGCGGCAGCGGCAGGCCCCGCGTCGTGGTTGCACCTCGACTGGGTTCTGCTGCTGTGTGCCGGCTGGCTGATCGTCGGGGCGTGTGGCGGCCTGGTGCTGCGCCGCCTGGCCTTTGTCGCGCGGGTACTGTTTCCGCTGGGTGGCGCGCTGGGGCTGGCGCTCTTCCTCGTGGCGGCCAGCGCGCTGGGCAACAGCGCCGAGGTGGCGGTGCTGCCCATCGGCCTGCCTTCGCTGCCCTTCCACCTGCGGCTGGACAGCCTGGCGGCCTACTTCCTGATGGTCATCGGCGCCGCGTCGGCCGGCATATCGGTTTTCGCCGCCGGTTACTTCCGCCAGGGCGAAGGCACGCCGCCGGGGCTGCTGTGCCTGGAGTACCACCTCTTCCTGGCCAGCATGGTGGGCGTGCTGCTGGCCGACGACGCCTACGCCTTCATGGTGATGTGGGAGACGATGGCGCTGTCGTCCTTCTTCCTCGTCACCGCCAACCACCGCATCCCCGAGGTGCGCAGCGCCGGCTACCTCTACATCACGATGGCGCACATCGGCGCCATCGCCATCCTGCTGTGTTTCGGCGTGCTGCAGGCCAGTACGGGCGACTACAGCTTCAACAACATGCGCGCGCAGCGCCTGGACGCCTTCTGGTCGTCGACGGCATTCGGCCTGGCGGTGCTGGGCTTCGGCGCCAAGGCCGGCATCCTGCCCCTGCACGTCTGGCTGCCCGAGGCGCACCCGGCCGCACCTTCGCCCGTGTCGGCGCTGATGAGCGGCGTCATGCTGAACACCGCGATCTACGGCCTGCTGCGCGTCAGCCTCGACCTGCTGCACCTGCAGCTGTGGTGGTGGGGCGGCGTGCTGCTGGCGCTGGGCCTGGCCACGGCGCTGTTCGGCGTCGTCTTCGCCGCCGTGCAGACCGACATGAAGCGTCTGCTGGCCTATTCATCGATCGAGAACATGGGCCTGCTGTTCGCCGGCATGGGGCTGACGCTGATCTTCGCCGGCTACCACATGCTGCCGATGGCCGCGTTGGCGCTCACGGCCACGCTCTACCACGTGGCCAGCCACGCGGCCTTCAAGAGCCTGCTCTTCCTGGGCACGGGCAGCGTGCTGCACGCCACCTCTGAACGCAACCTGGGCAAGCTGGGCGGCCTCATCCGCACCATGCCCTGGGTGGGCTGGCTGATGCTGCTGGGCGTGCTGGCCAGCGCCGGGCTGCCGCCTTTGGGCGGCTTCGTCTCGGAGTGGCTGCTGTTGCAGAGTTTCCTGTTCACGCCCGGGCTGCCGGTGCCGCTGCTGACGATGCTGATCCCGGTGGTGGCCGCGGTCATCGCGCTGGTGGCGGCGCTGGCCGGGTACGTGATGGTGAAGTTCTTCGGCGTCATCTTTCTGGGCCAGCCGCGCGAGGACAAGCTCGCGCAGGCCCATGACGCCGGCGCATGGGAACGCGCCGGCATGGGCTGGCTGGCGCTGGGCTGTGTGGCGCTGGGCCTGCTGCCGGTGCAGTTCATCCAGCTCATCGACCCCGTCACCCAGCAACTGGTGGGCGCCGGCCTGGGCGCACGCGTGGCCGCCGGCGGCGGCTGGCTGCTGGCGCCGGACAGCGTGGCGCAGGCCAGCTATGGGCCGGTGATCTTCCTGCTGGGCATCCTGGGTTGCTTCGCGCTCGCCTACGGCCTGGTGCGACGGCTCTACCACGGGCGCATGCGCCGCAGCCCGCCGTGGGCCTGCGGCTTCCCCTGGGGAACCGCGCGCATGCAGGACACGGCCGAGGGCTTCGGCCAGCCCATCCGGCAGATCTTCGAGCCCTTCTTCGTCATGCGGCGCCAGCTGCCGACACCCTTCGACGCCCAGCCGCGCTACCAGGTGACGGTGGAAGACCACTTCTGGCGCTGGCTCTACCTGCCCGCGGTCGATCTGGCGAACTACGTCGCGCGACTGCTGGGCCGGATGCAGCAAGGCCGCATCGCGGTCTACCTGCTGTACAGCTTCCTCACGCTGGTGGCCACCTTGCTGGTGGTGATGCAATGAGGCCGCTGCCATGACCTGGCTCAGCCTGCTGGCGCAGTTGCTGGAGATCGCCATCGCCGTGGCGCTGGCGCCGCTGCTCACCGGCTGGGTGAACCAGTGCCGGGCCTGGCTGCAGAACCGCAGCGCGCCCAGCCTGCTGCAGCCCTACCGCATGCTGCACAAGCTGTTCCACAAGGAATCGGTGCTGGCCGAGCATGCGTCGGATGTCTTCCGCAGTGCACCCTACGTCGTCTTCGGCTGCATGGTGCTGGCCTGTTCGATCATCCCCACCGTCTCCACCGACCTGCCGCTGGCGCCCGCCGCCGATGCCGTGGCGCTGGTGGGCCTGTTTGCGCTGGCGCGGGTGTTCATCTCGCTGGCGGCGATGGACGTCGGCACCGCCTTCGGCACGATGGGCGCGCGGCGCGAGATGCTGGTCGGCTTCCTGGCCGAACCGGCACTGCTGATGGTGCTGTTCTCGGCTTCGCTGATCTCGAACTCGACCTCGCTGACGACCATTGTCGAGACCCTGGCGCACCGCGAATTCGTGATCTACCCCGGCCTGGCCTTCGCCGCCGTGGCCTTCGTGATGGTGTCGCTGGCCGAAAACGCGCGCGTGCCGGTCGACAACCCGGCCACGCACCTGGAACTGACGATGATCCACGAGGCCATGATCCTCGAGTACTCGGGCCGCCACCTTGCGCTGGTCGAGTGGGCGGCGAGCCTGAAGCTTTTCGCCTATTCGTGCATCGGGCTGGCCTTGTTCTGCCCATGGGGCATCGCCGAGGCCCACGCTCCGCTGGCCATGCTGCTGGCGTTGCCGGCCTTGCTGCTGAAGCTGGCGGTGGGTGGTTTCCTGCTGGCGCTGCTGGAAAGCCTGAGCGCCAAGATGCGCATCTTCCGCGTGCCCGAGTTCCTGGGCACCGCCTTCCTGCTGTCGGTGATGGCGATGCTGGTGCACCTGCTGCTCAGCCGCTGACGAAGCCGTTGAAGAAGCCGCCCCATGAGTGAACTGCTGACCCAATTTGTCAACCTGCTCGGTGCGGGGCTGCTGATGCTGGCCTTCGCGATGATCTCGCAGCGGCGCATCCTTTCGCTCATCCACCTCTTCACCGCGCAGGGCGCCGTGCTGGCGCTGGCCACGGCGGTGGTGGGTTATGTCACCGACCAGCACCACCTCTACCTGTCGGCCGGCCTGACCTTCCTGCTCAAGGTGCTGCTCATCCCCTGGCTGCTGCACCGCGTGATCGACCGCCTGGGCATACGCTGGGACGTCGAGACGCTGCTCAACATCCCCACCACGATGCTGATCGGCATCGGCGTCGTGATCTTCGCCTTCAACCTGGCCATCCCGATCTCGGCGCTGTCGTCGGCGCTGGCCAGCGGCACGCTGGGCATCGCGCTGGCCTGCGTGCTGTTGTCCTTCCTGATGATGATCACCCGAGCCAAGGCGGTGCCCCAGGTCATCGGCTTCCTGGCGATGGAAAACGGCCTCTTCTTCGCCGCCACCGCAGCCACCTACGGCATGCCGATGGTGGTGGAACTGGGCATTGCACTCGATGTGCTGATCGGCGTGCTGATCCTGGGTGTCTTCATGTTCCAGATCCGCGAGCAGTTCGACAGCCTGGACATCAGCAACCTCGAGAAGCTGAAGGAGGATTGATGTGACACGACTGTCGGTTCTCGGCCCGTTGCGGACATTCACGTGTGTCCCGACCTTTCGAAGTGGGTTGCGTAACGTAGGCCGGGGTTTCGGCCCGGCGGCCGACTCCCTTTCTTTGCGGGTGCAAAGAAAGGAAGCAAAGAAAGTACCTTCAATACGGCACACCTTCAGAGCCGTTGTCATCGATCGCTGCGCTCCAGCCGCTGCTGCGCGCGATCTCGCGAAGCCTCGCTCGACAGACTGGCCCGGCAAGCGCCGGGCGACGCCAGCACCGACGTGCTGTCGAACGCCCTGGAGGCGCAGGCCGGGTGCCCGCAGCCCAAGGAGACCGCCTTGGCCTGCGACGCCACGGCGGGCATTGCGACGGCGCAGCCAAGCGCGAACGGCCTTGCCCCGCGACAGCATGACCGTGCACCGCGCCGCCACGGCCTGGACGGGCCAGTCTGTCGAGCGAGGCTTCGCGAGATCGCGCGCAGCAGCGGCCGGAGCGCAGCGATCGATGACAACGGCTCTGAAGGTGTGCCCTATTGAAGGTGCTTTCTTTGCTTCCTTTCTTTGCACCCGCAAAGAAAGGGAGTCGGCCGCCGGGCCGAAACCCCGGCCTACGTTACGCAACGCACCTCGAAAGGCCGAGACAGCCCAAGACGTCGCCAACGTCCGTAACGGGCCGCAAGCAGCCACTGCATCCGCGCGCATCGCGCCCCGCGGGTCAAGCTACCTGGCACGGAGCCACTGAGTGCAAGGCTTCGAACTCAACACACTCGCCTTCCTGCTCGGCTGCCCGCTGGCCGGTGGGCTGGTGCTGGCGCTGTTCGGCCACAAGGACAACGCGCGCGACATCAACGTCGCGTTCAGCCTGGGCACCTTCATCGCCGCCTGCGTGCTGACGGCGGACATCGTCGCCAGCGGCCCGCAGCTGATGTGGCACGAAGAGTTCTACATCGATGCGCTCAACGTCTTCCTCGTCACGCTGACAGCCTTTGTCGGCCTGACCACCGCGGTGTTCTCGCGCCCCTACATGCGCGTGGAGCGCGACCACGGCAAGATGACGCCGCCGCGCATGCGGCTCTACCACAGCATGTACCAGCTGTTCAGCTTCACGATGCTGCTGGCGCTGACCACCAACAACCTGGGCATCATCTGGGTGGCGATGGAAGCGGCCACGCTGACCACCGTGCTGCTGGTCAGCGTCTACCGCACGGCGGCCAGCCTGGAAGCGGCGTGGAAGTATTTCATCCTGTGCGGCGTGGGCATCGCGCAGGCGCTGTTCGGCACCGTGCTGCTGTACATGGCGGCCGAACGTGTGCTGGGTGCCGAAGGCGGTGCGCTGCTGTGGACGCACCTCGACGCCGTGAAGGGCCAGCTCGACCCCAACATCATCACGCTGGCCTTCGCCTTCCTGTTCATCGGCTACGGCACCAAGGTCGGTCTGGTGCCGGTGCACAACTGGCTGCCCGATGCCCATGCCGAAGGTCCGACGCCGGTGTCGGCCGTGCTCTCGGGGTTGCTGCTGAATGTGGCGCTCTATGCCGTGCTGCGCTGCAAGGTGCTGACCGACGGCGCTTTGGGCAGCGCCGAACTCTCGGGCCGGCTGATGATGGGCTTCGGCCTGCTCAGCGTGGTGGCGGCGGTGTTCTTCCTGATCCGCCAGCGCGACGTCAAGCGCATGTTCGCCTACTCGTCCATCGAGCACATGGGCATGATGACCTTCGCCTTCGGCATGGGCGGGCCGATCGCCACCTACGCCGGGCTGCTGCACATGACGGTGCACTCGCTCATCAAGTCGGCCATTTTCTTCGCCGTCGGCCACGCCACGCAGAAGGCGGGCACGCAGATGATGGAGGGTATCCGCGGCCTGATGACGGTCAGCCCCACAGTGGGTTGGGGGCTGATGCTGGGCGCGCTGGCCATCCTGGGCATGCCGCCCTTCGGCGTCTTCGCCAGCGAATTCCTCATCGTCACCACCGCGATGCGCGACCACCCCTGGGCCACACCCTTCCTGCTGCTGGCGCTGGGCGTGGCCTTCGCCTCGGTCTTCAGCCGGGTGCAGCCGATGGTCTTCGGCGAAACCAACGTCAAGCCGCTGTTGCACCCGCCGGCGCTGCTGCCGGTGTTTGCGCACCTGGCGCTGGGGCTGATGCTGGGCCTGTACATCCCGCCCTACCTCGACACCTGGTACCGGCAGGCCGCAGCGATGCTCGTGAACTGATGCCCCCAAGCTCACTTCGTTCGCTACCCCCCGGGGGGGCTCATGCTGCGGCCCGGCAGAGCCGGATCCGCGCATGGCCTCGGTCGACGCGGCTCGCGCGTCGTGCTCTCCGCGAAGCACCTTGGACTGCCTGAGATGGACGCACCGCGCCTGCTGCACACCCTGGGCCTGAGCCTGCAGCGCCTGCCCGCGCCCCTGCCCGTGTGGCATGCGCGCACCGACGCGCTGGGCTGGGCGCATGTGGCGCGGGCGCTGGCCGATGCCGGCAGCCTGCGCCCGCCGCGCCTGGTGTCGATGTGGGGTGTCGACCGCCATGCGGGCGGTGCGGGCCACAGCGCCTGCGTGGCCTACGCGCTGGCCGAGGGCCTGCTGTGGCTGGAACTGCCGTTGCGCGGCGAACTGCCGTCCTTCCCCGACCTGTCGCACCACTTCCCGGCCGCAGCCCGCATGCAGCGCACGATGGCCGACCTGTCAGGCCTGCGCGCCCATGGCGACGCCGACCACCGCGCCTGGCTTCAGCACGGCCTGTGGGCGGGCACGCCGCCGCTGCAGCACGGCACGGCGCCCGCGCCCACGGGCACGCTGCCGGTCGACTACCCCTTCGTGCGTGTCGAAGGGGAGGGTGTGCACGAGATCGCCGTCGGCCCGGTGCATGCCGGCATCATCGAGCCGGGGCATTTCCGCTTCTCGGTCGTCGGCGAGAAGGTGCTGCGGCTGGAACAGCATTTGGGTTACACGCACAAGGGCATCGAGCGCCGCTTCACCGAACTGGCGCCCCTGCACGCGTACCGTCTGGCCGGGCGTGTGTCCGGCGACAGCACGGTGGCCTATGCCTGGGCGTATTGCATGGCCCTGGAATCGGCCTGGACTGTGACCGTGCCGACACGTGCGCTGTGCCTGCGCGCGCTGATGCTGGAGCGCGAGCGCGTGGCCAACCACCTCGGCGACCTGGGTGCGCTCGGCAACGACGCCGCGCTGGCCTTCGGCCTGACGCAGTTCTCACGCTTGCGCGAGGACTGGCAGCGCCTGTCGGGGCAGCATTTCGGCCACCGCTTCATGATGGACGCCGTGGTGCCGGGCGGTGTCGCGGCCGACCTGTCGCCGGGGCAGTGCGACGCCATGCGCCAGCAGTGCGATGCGGTCGAGACCGATGTGCGGCGTTTGCGCCAGGTCTACGATGAACACGCCGGGCTGCAGGACCGTTTCATGACCACCGGCCGCGTGAGCCCCGAACTGGCCGCACAACTGGGCCTGACCGGGCTGGCCGGCCGCGCCAGCGGGCAGGCCTTCGACCTGCGCTGCGACCAGCCGGGGGCGCCCTACGACACGCTGCAGGTGAACAAGGCGGGCAGTGAAGGCGGCGACGTCGCCGCGCGCGTGGCGGTGCGCTTCGACGAGGTCTTCGAATCGCTGCGGCTGATCCGTGCGCTTTGCGATGGGCTGCCGCAGGGGGCCGTGCGCAGCGAGCCGGTGCCGCCGGCTGCGGGCGCCATCGGCGCGGGCTGGGTCGAAGGCTGGCGCGGTGAGGTGCTGGTGGCGCTGGAGCTCGGCGCCGACGGCCGCATCCTGCGCTGCCACGCGCACGACCCGTCGTGGCAGAACTGGCCGGTGCTGGAACACGCCATCATGGGCAACATCGTTCCGGACTTCCCGCTCATCAACAAGTCCTTCAACCTCAGCTATTCGGGGCACGATCTCTAGATGTGGCACGTCCTGCGCCAGATCGTCCGCACCGGCATCGTCACCGAGCCGCTGCCCGACGCCGCACCTGAAGCCGCCGACGCGGCAGCTGTGGCGGGCCGCATCCAGGCCGACATGCTCGACATCCTGGGCCAGGCGCTGGCCATCCGCCAGGTCGATGCCGGCTCGTGCAACGGTTGCGAGCTCGAGATCCAAGCGCTGAACAACCCCTACTACAACCTCGAGGGCCTGGGCATCAAGTTCGTCGCCAGCCCGCGCCATGCCGACCTGCTGCTCGTCACCGGGCCGGTGTCGCGGCACATGGAAGAGGCGCTGCGCCGCACCTACGAGGCCACGCCCGAACCGCGGCTGGTCGTGGCGGTGGGCGACTGCGGCTGCGACGGCGGCATCTTCGGCGAGAGCTACGCCAGTTGCGGCCGCGTGGCCAACGTGATCCCGGTGGATGCCGTCATCCCGGGCTGCCCGCCGCCGCCGCTGGACATCCTGCGCGGCATCCTGGCCGTGGTGCGCCACCGGCAGCTGCGGCCGCGCCCGCGCTGAACCACCGCCGTTGATCCAGGGCAAGGCCGGGGGCGCACGGCCTGTCTACACTGCCTGCCCATGCGCCGCCTGTTGCTGGTCTGCCTGCTGTTGATGCTGCCGTTCCAGGGCGTCTGGTCGGCAGTGGCCGGCATCGGTCTGCCCGGCCCGATCTGCGCCGCAGCACAGGAGCTGTCGCCGCAAGACGCTCACCAGCCTGGCGCGGACGCGCAGGCTGCGGTCGTCGACGCTGCAGACACCGAATCCTGCTGTGCCGCGGACTGCAGCAGCTGCCACCCGCATCCCCTGGTGGCCCTCATCAGCGTGCCGGTGGTGCTGAACAGCGGCACCGGCAGCATCGCAGCCAGCCCTTGCACCCGTGGTGCACCCGACCACATCCCCGACCGGGTGCTGCGGCCGCCGTCCGTGCCCACGGCCTGACGCACGCCGCGCGGCCCGCTGCAGGCGTGCCGCCGCCGGGTGCGCTGCGCCGGCGGCCAGGCGCCGCCCTGGCGCGCAGGCCCTGTGCCCTGTCCACCCCCCTTCACCGTCATGGAAGGCGCTGCCCACGGCCGCCTTCACCAGGAGTCCCGAATGAGCCGCAAGTCCCAGAAAAGCCCGACCGCCCCGGCCCCTTCCGCGCCGCCCCGGCCCGCGGCCACGGCCGCGCAGAGCGGCCAGGCCAGCCGCCGTGGCCTGATCGTCGCCGCCGGCGCCGCCGTGCTGGCGGCGGCAGGCGCCGGCGCCTACTTCGCCTTCGGCAGCCGCGGCCCTGCGTCCGCGCGGCCGGGCCTGGCCAGCACACACGCGCCCACGCTGGGGCCGGCGACCGCGAAGGTGCACATCGTCGAGTTCCTCGACCCCGCCTGCGAAACCTGCGCCGCGTTCTACCCGCTGGTCAAACGCATCCTGGCCGACAACCGCGACCGCATCCGCCTGTCCCTGCGCCACGTGCCACTGCACCGCGGCTCTGACGATGTCGTGCGCATGCTCGAGGCCAGCCGCAAGCAGGACCGCTACTGGCCCACGCTGGAGGCCCTGCTGGCCGCGCAGAACTTCTGGGCGCCGAACCACACGGCCCAGCCTGCGCTGGCCCTGCAGGCGATCGCCGGCGTCGGTCTGAACATGGCACAGCTGACGGCCGACATGCGTGCACCCGAGGTTGAAGAACGCATGGCGCAGGACAGCCGCGACGCCGCGCTGCTGCAGGTCACGAAGACACCGGAGTACTTCGTCAACGGCCGCCAGATGGCCAGCTTCGGCCGCCAGCAACTGCAGGCACTGATCAGCGACGCGCTGCAGCGTGCCTATTGAAGCCCCTGACGAAGCCCCTGACCCTGCGAGAACGGATGAGCGTCATGACTGAATTCCTGCGCCCGGCCGGACGGGCCTGGGCGGTACTGGTGCTGCTGCTGGGCCTGTGGCTCGGCGCCACGGTGCCGGCCCAAGCCACTGCGGCTGCGGCGCCGGCTTCGGCAGCTTCGGGCGCCGTAGCCACTCAGCCCGACTTCGAGGTTTTTGTGCGTGAAGGCTGTCCGCACTGCGCGAAGGCCAAGGTCTTTCTCGAAGGGCTGGCGAAACAGCGGCCCGGGCTGCGCATCGTCATCCGCGACGTCGTCCAGGAGCCTGCGGCGATGCAGCGGCTGCAGGACATCGCGCGCCAGCAAGGCGGCGGCGCGGCGGTCGTGCCTGCCTTCTTCGTCGGTGGGCAGCTCATCCTCGGGTTCTCGGAAGAAGCCTCGACCGACAAGCTGCTGCTGGGCGCGCTGCGGGGCGTCAAGCCGGCCGCGGGCGCCGCTTCGGCCTCAGGGTCGAGCTGCGCCGCGCAGGAAGAGTCGACCTGCAAGGCCGAGGTGCCGCCCGATGCCGTGGACAACAGCGCCTTCGAGGTCACGATGTTCGGCAGGACGGTTTCGCTCGACGACGTCGGCCTGCCGGTCTTCACGGTCGTGATGGGTCTGCTCGACGGCCTGAACCCGTGTTCGATGTGGGTGCTGATCCTGATGATCTCGCTGCTGTCGACGCTGAACGACCGCAAGCGCATGCTGGCCGTCGCCGGCACCTTCGTGCTGGTCGAGGGCGTGGCCTACTTCGTCTTCATGGCGGCGTGGTTGAACCTGTTCCTGCTCATCGGCCTGTCGCGCGCTTCGCAGCTGGTTATCGCGGCCATTGCCATTGTTGCGGGCCTGATCAACATGAAGGACTTCGTGATGCCGGGGCGCGGGCCATCACTGTCGATCTCGGACAAGTCCAAGCCCGGCATCTACGCCCGCATGCGCGACATCCTGCGCGCCAAGAGCCTGCCGGCGGCCATCATCGGCGTCATCGTGCTGGCGCTGCTGGTGCAGGTGGTCGAGTTCCTGTGCACCTCGGGTTTCCCGGCGCTGTTCACGCGCATCCTCACGCTGCGCCAGCTCGACAGCGCCAGCTACTACGGCTACCTGCTGCTCTACAACCTGGCCTACATGTTCGACGACGTGGTCGTGCTGGCCATCGGTGTCACCACGCTGTCGAACCGGCGGCTGCAGGACAAGGAAGGGCGCTGGCTGAAGCTGATCAGCGGCGTGGTGATGGTGGCGCTGGGCGTGTACCTGATCGTCAGTGGCTGAGCGGCTGAGCGGCCCCCGTCCACAAACCGAACGGCCCGCATCCGCGGGCCGTGAGATGCCGGTGGCGCAGACTCAGTCGCCCTTGATGCCCTTCTCGCGGATCACCTTGCCGTAGCGCGCCAGCTGTTCGCGCGTCAGCGCCAGCAGCTGTTCGGGGCTGTTGCCGTCGGGCACGAGGCCTAAAGCCGCGTAGCGCTGCTTGATCTCCGGGTCGGCCAGGGCCTTGACAACTTCGCGGTTCAGCCGGTCGACGATGTCCCTGGGTGTGCCCTTGGGCGCCGTCAGCGCAAACCAGGTGCTGAAATCGAAGCCGTTGATGCCGGCTTCCTTCAGCGTGGGCGCGTCCGGGTACTCGGGGTGGCGCTTGTCGGCCATCACGCCGATCAGGCGCAGCTTGCCGCCCTTGGCCAGTGCGGCCACCGTCGCGATGCCCTGGAAGGTGACGTTCACCTGCCCGCCGGCCACGTCCTGCGCGGCCTGGCTGGCGCCGCGGTAGGGCACGTGGCGCAGGTCGATGCCGGTGTGCGCCGCGAACATCGCGCCGCCCATGTGCTGCGGGCTGCCGTTGCCGCCCGAGGCGTAGGTGATGGTGCCGGGCGCTGCCTTGGCTGCCGCCACCAGGTCGCCAACGGTCTTGAAGGGCGAGTCGGTGGCCACCGCGACGCTGAACTCGATGACCGCGGCGCGCGAGATGTAGGCGAAGTCGGTCAGCGGGTCGAAGGGCATGGCCGGGTTCAGGTTCGGCACCATCGTGATGACGCTGTCGTTGAAGCCACCGATGGTGTAGCCGTCGGGTGCCGCCTTGGCCAGACGGTCGGCGCCGATGATGCCGGCCGCGCCGGTGACGTTCTCGACCACGATCGACTGGCCCATGTTGACCGACATCTTCTGCGCCAGCAGGCGCGCCGCAACGTCGACCGCGCTGCCGGCCGCCAGCGGCACGATCATGCGGATGGGCTTGTTCGGGTAGCTGCCCTGGGCCTGCGCCTGTGCGGCGATACCGAGTGCTGCGAACGCGGCCAGGGCGAGCACGGCGCGCCGAAGGCTGCGCTGGGGGTTGAAGCTGTTCATGGGGTCTTGTGTCTCCTGTGGATGGATGCGTAGGTGCGCGGGGAAGGGTTCAGACGGTCAGGCCGAGCAGCCGGATGGCGTTTTCGCCGAGGATGTCGATGCGGTCGTCGTCGCTGAGTTCGGGTGTGCCCATGACGTGGCCGACGGGGTCGTCTTCCCACGGGATCGGATGGTCGGTGCCGATCATGATCTGGGCCGCGCCGACCTCGGCCGCCAGGTGGCGCAGCGCCTCGCCGGTGAAGACCAGCGAGTCGAAGTAGATCTGGCGGATGTACTCGGTGGGCTTTTTCTTCAGCTGAACTTCGGGATTGCAGTTCTGCGGCGACACGAAGCAGCTGCGGTCCATGCGCGGCGCGTACGAACCCAGGAAGCCGCCGCCGTGCGCGCCCAGCAGCTTCAGCTCAGGGTACTTGTCGAGCACACCTTCGAAGATCAGCTTCTGCAGTGCGATGGTGGTGTCCAGCGGGTTGCCGATGACGTTCGACAGCCAGCCGTTGCCCTTGAAGCGCGCCGCCAGCTCGGGCGTGCTCTGCGGGTGGATGAAGAGCATCACGCCCAGTTCCTGCGCCTTGGCCAGCACCGGGTGGTAACGCGGATTGGCGAAGTCGTCGCCGGCCACGCTGCCGCCGATGGCCGCGCCCTTGAGGCCGAACTTCTTCACCGCCTCTTCCAGCTGCTGCACCGCCAGCTCGGGGTGCTGCAGGGTCAGCGAGGCGAAGGCCGCAAAACGCTTCGGCTGCAGCGCACACAGCTCGGCCAGGCTCTCGTTGTGGATGCGGCAGATGGCCTCGGCGGTGTCGCGGTCCTGCTTGTACCAGTAGGGGTTGATGCTCAGCACCTGCATGTCGATGCCCATGCGGTCCATCGCCGCCAGGCGAGCGTCGACCTCGATGAAGTGTTCGGGCACGCCCTTCACCGGCGGCAGCACGGCCTTGGCGTCGGCGCCCATCAGGTCGAGCGCCTTCTGGAAGTAGCAGTGCGCGTGCACGTCCACCGTGCGCGCGCGTTGGCCCTTGAGGATGACGGGTGGGCGTCGTGTCGAGCCGGCCGCAGCGCCGTCCATCGGCATCGCCGGCATCAGCGCGCAGCCGCAGAAGCGCAGGCCGCCGAGGCGGTGGCCGCCGTGGGCGGAGGGGAACAACCAGTTCAAGGCCATGCGTGGGGGTCCTGTGTCGTGACGCGATGTCGGGTGGGGTGTGCGGGGCCGCTCAGGCCGGCGGGGCCGCCGCTGCCGCGGCGCGCTGGATGGCACGCAGCATGCGCTGCTGGGCACCGCAGCGGCACAGGTGTTTGTCCAGCGCCTGCACGATGTCTTCGCGGCTCGGCCGCGGCTGGCGCGCCAGCAGCGCGGCCGCCGCGGTGACAATGCCGGCCACGCAGTAGCCGCATTGCGCTGCGCGCTCGTGCAGGAAGGCGGTCTGCAGCGGGTGCGGTGCTGCGGGCGTGCCCAGGCCTTCGAGCGTGGTGACCTGGTGGCCCTGCACGGCCCACAGCGGCAGGTTGCACGAGGTCTGCGGCTGGCCATCGACCAGCACCACGCAGGCCCCGCATTCGCCCTCGCCGCAGCCGAACTTGGGACCGCTCAGGCCGAGCTCGTCACGCAGCACCGACAACAGGTTGCGCTTCTCGTCGAGCTCCAGCGTGCAGAGCTGGCCGTTGATCTCGAACATGGGTTCTCGTCGCCTCGGGTTCAGTGGCCGCCGTCGCCGGCGTGGATGGCGCGCAGCAGGTTGTCGGCGCTCAGGGGCAGGCAACGCAGGCGCAGACCCAGCGCGTCGTACACGGCGTTGGCCAGTGCGGCGGCCAGCGGGCCCTGCGCGGCTTCGCCGGCACCGAGCGGCGGCTCGTCGGGGCGGTCGATGACGTGCACCGCGACCTCGGGCACCTCGGCAAAGCGCAGCACGGGGTAGCCGGGCCAGTCGGTGCTGGTGACACCCTGCGCGTCGAAGTGCACCTGCTCCTTCAGCGTCCAGCTCAGGCTCTGCAGCGCGCCGCCTTCGATCTGGTTGATGACACCGTCGCGGTCGACCACCATGCCCACGTCGACGGCGAGGTCGAGGTTCAGCACGCGCACGTCGTGGCCCACCTGCACCCGCGCCAGCACCGCGCACCAGGCGCCGGTGTTCTTGTAGCGCGCCCAGGCCAGGCCGTGCCCGGTGCCTTCGGCTGCGCCGGCCCGGCCTGCCCACCAGGTTGAACGTGCGACCACCTCGTCCAGCACGGCCAGGCTGCGCGGGTCCTGCAGGTGGCGGCGGCGGAAGTCCAGCGGGCTTTCGCCGCGCGCGTGGGCGATCTCGTCGACGAAGGACTCGATGGCAAACACGTTGGCGTAGGCGCCCAGGGCGCGCATGGCCGAGGTGCGCAGCGGCATCACCGTCAGGCGGTGGTTGATGACCTTCAGGTTCGGCAGCGTGTAGGCCGGCACCGCGTTGCGGTCGGCGCCGCCGCCGGCCGCCAGCGGCGGGTTGATGGAAAGCGGCAGCGCCACGCCGCCGGCGCGCTGGCTGGCCGCCAGCAGCGCGGGTGTGGTGGCGCGGCCGGGGCGCGAGCTGTAGCCGTTGGCCCAGAGTTCGTGCTGCCAGTGCGTGAGCTGGCCGCTGTCGTCGAGCCGCGCCTGCAGCGCCACCAGATGCGCCGCACCGAGCGGGCTGTGCGCCAGCTCGTCGGCGCGGCTCCACAACACACGCACCGGCTGGCCGGGGCAGGCCAGGGCCATCAGCACGGCGTCGAAGGCCACGTCGTCGGCGCCGTTGTGGCCGTAGCAGCCCGCACCTTCGACATGGTGCACGGTGATGTCGTGTTTCTTCACCGGCGTCGGCCTGTCGGCCAGGGCCAGCACCAGGTCGTCGCGCAGGTTGTGGATGCCCTGGCTGTGCGTCCAGACCTCGAGCTGTCGGCCATCCCAGCACGCCACCGCGCAGGAAGGGCCGATCGAGGCGTGTGCCAGGTAGGGCTTGAAGTATTCGGCGCGGTGCTGGTCGCCGTCGGCGGGCCAGGTGGTGTCGCCGCGTTCGGCGGGCACGGTGGTGCTGTGCTCGGCGGCGCGCAGGAAGGCGGGCAGGGTGTGTTCGTCGGGCAGTGGCGGCCCGGGTGTCCAGGCCAGCGTGGCCTGCAGGCGCGCGGCAGCGGCTTCGGCCGCGTGTTCGGTGGCCGCGACCACGGCGACGAAGTTGCCGTCGGCCCAGCCTTTCACGCCCGCGGGCAACGCTGACGCCAGGGCCTCGGGTGGGGTCGCGAGCCGAGCCAGCAAGGTGGGCGCACGCAGCACCCGCCCGTGTTGCATGGCGGGCAGCCGCAGGTCGTGCAGGTAGCGCGCGTGGCCGAAGAGCTTGTCGGCGAGGTCGATGCGCGGCGTGTCGGCGCGGCCCAGCAGCCGCCGCTGCGCCGCCGGCTTGGGCGCAAACAGCCCGGCGTATTCGGTGTCGAGGTCGGCATCGCTGAGCAGCGCAGCGTAGTCGCCCAGGTGTTCGCCCTGCGGGCCGAAGAACTGGCCGTCGCGCAGCCCGATGCGCTCCACGGGCAGGCCGGTGCGGTCGGCGGCGCGCTGCAGCGCCATGCCGCGTACCTCGGCGCAGGCATGGCGCAGTGCGCCGCCGCTGTCCTGCACCGACAGGCTGCCCGAGGTCATGCCTTCGTCGGGCCCGCTGGCCGTGGTGGCGCTGTGCAGGCGCACCGCCTGCAGCGGCACGTCCAGTTCCTCGGCCACGATCAGCTGCAGCGCGGTCAGGATGCCCTGACCCAGTTCGACCTTGCCGGTGAACACCCGCACCACGCCGGGTTCGGCCAGGCTGAGCCATTGCCCCAGGCGGCGGTTGGTGTGCAGGCTGCCGGGCAGTTGCGGCTGGCCGTTGTTGCGGTCGATGACGAAGCCGCGAACAGCGGACGAAGCGGCGGCCGCAGGGGCGGGCGCAGGGGCGGGGGCGGGGGCGGGCAGGGTCGAGGACATGGCGGCTCGTCGGACGGCAGGTTCAGGCTTGCGTCGACGCCGGCGGCGCAGCGGCCGTGCCTTCGGCCTGCAGCGCGCCCACGGCACCGAACAGCGCGCGCAGCACCGGTGCTTCGATGTGGCGGGTGATGAAGACGATGCGCGAGCCGGTGTCGTCGCTGGGCCAGCGGTCGAGTGTCACCGGTGGATGAAAGACGTGTCCCACACCCTGCACCACCACCGGCTTGCCTTCGACGTTGACGATGCCCTTCACACGCAGCAGATCCTTGCCGCGCAGCGCGATCAGCATCTCCATCGCCGAAGAAAATGCGGCCCAGGTGAAGGGAGCATCGAAACGCAGCGACAGCGTCTTCACCGCCGGGTCGTGGCGCGCCGGCAGGCGCTGGGCCAGGTAGGCTGCGCCGGTGCTTGCTTCGGCTTCGGCTTCGGCTTCGGCTTCGGCGTCGGGTGCAGCCTTTAGCTCGCCCAGGAAGTGCAGTGTGCTGGCGTCGGCGCGTGCGCTGGCCAGGCCGATGCCGATCAACTCCTTCGGGTGCAGTTCGCCCATCGCGCAGCGCCGCAGCTCGGCCTGCGCGTTGATCACGCGCACGGCAGCCTGCAGCTGTGCCAGGCCGGCGTCGTCGGCGAGGTCGCACTTGGTGATGAAGATGCGGTCGGCCAGCGCGATCTGGCGCTCGGCCTCGGGCGAGGTCTCCAGTTGCTGCAGGGCGTTGACGGCGTCGACCAGCGTCACCACGCCGTCCAGCCGGTACTGCGCGCCCAGCATGCCGTCGCTGGCCAGGGTCTGGATCACCGGCGCCGGGTCGGCCAGCCCGGTGGTTTCGATGAACACACGGTCGAAGTCGGGAATCAGGCCGGCACGGCGCTCGCCGAACAGTTCACGCAGGGTCTCCTGCAGGTCGGTGCGCACGCTGCAGCACAGGCAGCCGTTGGCCAGCAGGCTGACGTTCTCGGACGACATCTTGACGAGGTCGTTGTCGATACCGACCTCGCCGATCTCGTTGATGACCACCGCCACCCGGTCCATGTCCGGATGGCGCAGCAGGCGGCTGATCAGCGTCGTCTTGCCGGCGCCGAGAAAGCCCGTGATCAGCGTGACCGGGATCTTGCCGGCCAGCGGGTCTCGCTCAGACATTCATCTCCAGGATGTAGAGACCGCCCGAGAAGCGGTCCATCGTGTAGACGATGCGGTTTTCGTCGACGTAGACGTCGTTCAACTGCACCGCGCCGCGCGGCGCCAGCGCCGGCGTGGCCGGCACGTAGTAGGCGACTTCCTCGACCTGATAGGGGTTGGTGGTGTCGTAGACGCGCACGCCGGCGTTGAAGAAGGTGCCGATGAACAGCGTGTCCGACTGGAACGAGCAGGGCAGCGGCAGGTTCTCGTGCAGGTTGTGCGCACCGAAGCGGCCGCCGCGTTTGGCGAAGGTGTCGTAGGGCGGCGCGGGGAAGGTCGAGATGGGCACCGGGTTGGCGTCGGAACGGGCGTCGACCACCCACACCAGCTTGGGCCAGTCGGCGCCATCGTCCTTCACGCACTCGTCCGAGACGATCCACAGCCCACGCTCGAACAGCG
>Ga0335397_10004674_pt1 | contig 18023 bp, 20 predicted proteins | sample MAT04_FD_205740 | JGI IMG/M metagenome (GOLD analysis project Ga0335397, IMG submission 205740) | Freshwater microbial communities from Lake Fryxell liftoff mats and glacier meltwater in Antarctica - MAT-04 (spades assembly) (version 2) ... | reverse complement strand
ATTCCATGTTAACGTTTGTGCCCCAAAACATGAAATGGTCCATAGTAATAATACAAAAAGAGAGCATATGCTTTCGTTTTAGTTTGCCTCAGCAGTATATTTTGCAGTGATATGTAATTCCATGTCTTGTTCTTTAATAGGACCATCAATAATTAATTCAGCCGGCTCTTGCGTCTCTAGTATCAATGTTGGTTGTGCTAATAGTTTCTTACGACCTGAATTTTTTAATTCATATACCCTTAATACCAATATCACTGCCTTATTTGGTTTAAGAGTTGATACTGAGAACATAACATTGTCACAGGTAAATTCTTGTTCATCAGTATCTGCAACTTCAAACGCTTGAGTAATCTGTTGTGTGTTATATTTCATATCAATCGTAATTGATACGCGTGCATGCATTGCAGTAAACGAAAAACACCCTAATACGAGGGTTAACATATATTTCATCGGTTTCCTTTTTTGTGGCGCTTATTTTTTATTTCTGGATAAGCACGTTTATTTAATTTTGCCACCGTTGTTGAATAATTTTTAGGTGGTTTTGGTGCCTTAAGAGGGATGCCCTGCTGCTTTAAATATTCACTCATTGTTTGGGGAAATGTTATTACCGGCTCTACCTTAGACATAATTGCACCGGCTAACTTAAGATAAGTTTTTGTAGATGGCAAACGAGGGTCAACCTCTGAAAAATTCTGCGCGGCTAATAATTCTTCTATAGTAGGATAACCTATTATTATTTTTCCTGGCCTAGCCAGTAAAATTTCTTGAAATGTATCGCTCGCACGTTTTATTCTTGTATGGTTAAATAATTGCAAAATTCTTAGGAGTGTTTGACCACTTGCAAAAGACAATTGATACATAGTTAGTAAGCAACTTAGTAACAGTAATTTATACATATACCACCTGTTAATTATTTTTAACTACAAAACTAATTAATCGATCGGTTACAAATATTACTTTAATTACGGTTGCTTGATCAAGCCATTTTGCAATTAGTTCGCGCGCTTTGGGTTCAACATCTGGTTGTATTGCGCCTTTTTTAACCAATAGATTACCACGTAGTTTACCATTAACTTGAATTGCTATAGTAAGTTCATCAACTTGTGCTAATAGCGGGTCATAGGGCTGCCAACTGCAATCTGATAATGACTTTTTGAGTAATTGCTCAACAAGTTCACTTGCCATATGCGGAGCCATTACACTCAATGCAACTAATAAGCGCTCAACTGACGCCGTACTTAACTTTGTTGATTGGGCAGTTGTATCATTGAGCCATTCCATCATTGCAGAAATAGCAGTGTTTGGTTTAAAGTGAGTAATACGCTCTTGGTAATCTTTTAAAAACTTGTGCAAGCGACGTGTAGTTGCGCTATCTTCTTGTTGTCCAAATGCAAGAATGTGTTCTGGATTGGTCAAATAATTCCATAAACGATTCAAGAATCGCTTAATGCCTTCAAGACCTGCATCTTGCCATTCGCAATCCAGTTCGGGTGGTCCCATAAACAATATATAGAGGCGCAGTGCATCAGAACCATATTGTTCAACCATGTCATCAGGATTTACAACATTGCCTTTAGATTTAGACATTTTTTCTACATGCCCGGATAATTCTGAATATTTAAGAACCATGCCTTGGTTAAATAAATGCTTAAACGGTTCATTAAATGGTAAATGACCAAGCTTGAATAATACTTTTACATAAAAGCGAGAGTACAATAAATGCAGAATTGCGTGTTCAATACCACCTACATATAAATCGACTGGCAACCAATATGCCATATCTTGCGCATCCCACGGTTTATCTTTTAAATGCGGGTTTGGATAGCGCAAGAAATACCAGCATGAACCAGCCCATTGTGGCATGGTATTTGTTTCACGTTTTGCAGGACCTGCGCAATTTGGACATTGAGTCTTAACCCATGCATCTATTGCAGCAAGTGGTGATTCGCCTGTTCCAGTTGGTTGATATTTTTCTACATGCGGCAATACAACCGGTAATTGATCTTCAGGAACCGGCATTACTCCGCATTTAGCACAATGAATAAGTGGAATCGGTTCACCCCAATAACGCTGGCGTGAAAATATCCAATCGCGGAGCTTATAGGTAACCATGCGCTCGCCAAGCTGTTGCTTGACGATGTCATCAATAATTTTTTTCTTGCCTTCAATATGCGCTGACAATCCATTTAATGGCCCACTGTTAATAAGCGTTCCTTCATTTGAATAACACCCGCCCGCACCATTAATTAATTTTTTATATTCATCACTTTCAACAACATACGTAATTGGTAAGTTGTACTTATTTGCAAACTCATTATCACGTTCATCGTGACCGGGTACACCCATAACAATACCAGTACCATAATCTTTAAGCACGTAAGATGTTGCATAAATAGGTACTTGTTGTTTAGTTACCGGGTTAAAAGCATACGCGCCGGTAAATACGCCGGTTTTGTCCTTAGATTCAACATTTTTTACACGTTCAGCTAATACTTTTTCACAATACGTTGCGACTTCTTGCGTATGTTTTTCAGGAACAATTAATTCTAATAATTCGTGATCAGGAGCAATAACTAAAAAGTTTACCCCAAAAATGGTTTCCGGGCAGGTGGTAAAAATTGGTAATTCAACTTTTTTGCCCGATTGATCGGTAGTTGAAAAGAATATTTCTACTCCCTCGCTTTTGCCAATCCAATTCTTTTGCATTAATTTTACTTTTTCAGGCCACTCAAGTGTATCTAAGTCATTTAATAAAGGCTCTGCATATTCAGTAATTTTAAGTACCCATTGAGAAATTTGTTTTTGTACTACGGGCGCACCACAACGCTCACACGAACCATTTACCACTTCTTCATTGGCTAGCCCTGTTAAACAAGACGGACACCAATTGATAGGCATATTTGAACGGTAGGCGAGCCCTGCCTTAAACATTTGCAAGAAGATCCACTGCGTCCATTTGTAATATTCTGGATCAGTAGTATTAACTTCTTTAGACCAGTCATAGATAGCTGCGATCTGTTTTAATTGCTTTTTAAAGTTAGCAATATTGTTAGCAGTACCGATTGCAGGTTGAATACCTTTTTTAATCGCATCATTTTCTGCAGGTAGGCCAAATGCATCCCAACCCATTGGGTGTAATACATTATAGCCTTCAAGCCATTTGATGCGAGCATAGATATCAGACAACACATAGCCTCGCCAGTGCCCAACATGCAATCCTGACCCTGATGGATACGGAAACATATCCAAACAATAATATTTGGCACCTGAACATTTAGATTTAGCTGCAGCAACCGGTTTGTTGCTCCATTGATTTTGCCATTTTTTTTCTATGCCTTGAAAGTCGTAGCTCATGCAAGTCCTTTATGACTGGATAATCGTGGTATACGTTTAGGGTACCAAAAAATAGAGTTCTTTAAATATATAACTGTAAAAAGTTGATCTTTCTTGAACATCATTGACTTTAATTGCAAATATATAATAAAATTTAAGTACCAAGTAACAAAATTATTTAAACAATAAGTAAAAAGGGGGGATTTAATGAAAATTTGCTTGCTCATACTTATAGTCAGTATTATTAGTACACCATTGCTTGTTAATGCATTGATCGATGAAATAGTTCATGGAGTTGCTGACGCAACAACTAATATTGTTCAAGCCAGCGCAGATGCAGTAGATAGTATTGATGATAGAATTTACAAAAATCGTTACCGTGGTTACCGTGGCTATGTACCATTAGGCCGTCGCCATGTAGCATATAGTTCTGCAGTAACGCGGTATTCTCCAAATTCTACTGTTGAACAACTGACTGACTTATACGCACTTAATAGATTAAATGATCTTGACGTAAAAGAAATTGAAATGGACCGCATTGTTAAGCCTGATTCAATTGTATCTCAAATTAAAACCACAATATCGAATGCCGGCGGCAAACAAGCATATTTAATTCAACAAGCGCTTGCAGGAACTATTGATATTCGTGATGTTCGATCATCTTTAGATGTTGAACAATTTCGTGAATTTAAATTTAAAGCTCGCGAAAAATCACTATCACTTGGACATAAATGGACTAATTGGGGCAGACCCAATGCTACTGCGCAATATAACCTTGAAACAATAAATAATAAGTAACACATTAATAGGCCTATTACTTAGTATTGGGTAATAGGGCCTATTAAATTTTGAAATAGATTATTTATTAGATTCTTTTGTTTCCGTTAAAAATGCCAATGCCAATGCACCCATGGCCATAACTGTATCATATGCTGCAATATCTTTATTATCTGTTAATAGAAAGTAGATTCACCGCAATCACCAATAATCATCCTGCAATTATACATACACCAATACGAGTTTTGGTAAAGACTAAAATTCCAGCAACAATTTCTACAATGCCTATTAACGCTAAAAATAAAACAGAATTTCCGCCCGCTTCATTAATAATATGAGGATTAACAAATCCAGCCCAATTGGCAATAAAAAGCTGGCATATGAAGAAGAGGCAAAAGTTTATCTAATCCCACAATAATGCAATTTTAATCCATAGATAACTTTTAATAAATTCCATGCATCATAGCATCATATACACGTCTACTTGCGCCAATAGTATTCATAAAAATTCTTTCTATATTATGTAATTTTCTTCTTTATTCTTTTTTTTGAGCTTGTTGTTTATCTAATAGTTCTCGTTGTTCAATTAACATCTGTCCTAATTTCATGCGCCATCCAGTTACTTCAAAAGGTGATTCTAGCTCTGCTTTCCAAGCATCTAAAGAAGCAATTCCAGCTTCCATTTGTGCTAATAAGCGAGGAGTTATTTTGTTACCTTGGTCAATTATTACTTCTAGGCATTGTGCCCATATTTCTTCAAGGGGTTGGTATGCTCTAAATTGAGCATTTGAAATAATTTTTCTTAGCAAATAACATAAAGGATATATTGCAATTTTAAGAGATGTTAGTCTCTTTTTAAGAGTAGCTACTCTATCTCCCAATAATAAAATTAAATCTGCCACTATTTTTGGGGGTGCTAGGGCAATACTATCCTGTGTTTTTTGAATCTCTTCATGAGACGTTCCAATATTATTTAACAATTTTTGTAAATAAACAACATAATGCTGCTGCAAATCCTGCCTTTCTTCTGGCTCTAGTAAATCATAATTATATAAGTCACGTGTTTGTGTTACCGTAGTATGAGATTTGAACAAATCAATTAATATTTTAACTCTTTTTTTTCGCCTTATGGGAGTTGTATCTGCTGACTCACAAACCAATTGCGCTAAAGCTTTAAAATGCTTCAATGCTTTCGTAGCGCAAGTTTGAATTTCCTCGACTTTAAAATTATAGCAATTATTAGCTGCCAATAAATACAGTACTGCTAAAAAGACTTCATCTAATAGCCTTTGGCTTGCATTAGGATCATTAGTAAGTTCTATAGAAGACTGCAATTGATTAAATATTTTAAAACCATTTTGCATAAACCTTGTTCCACTAACTATCAGTGGTATATCTCCAGGGGGGGATTTTAATTTTAAAATCCCTGCCCTGCTAACTTTAATATCAATACCCCCACCAGAAGCATTTAATAATTGATTAGATGATGGTTGAGCTGAACTGCCACGAGCAGTATTAAAGCTTAAAGGTAGCGATGAGCGTTTTTTTCTTGCATCAAATTCATCTGATGGAGGAGTATTGCTTTTTGGACTTGAACTGGAGGATGAAAATGAATAAAAATCTACACTTGCAAGAACTGCTTCCAATTGTCCTCCACTTGGAGTTTCATTCAAGCTTACACCAGATAAAAAAGCTGCTGAGCGTGGTTCGCAATTGCTAGAGGCTTCTTGATAAGCCGATTCAGTAACTGGAGGCAATGCATCTGGATCCAATTCCCTTTGTTCAGCTTGGTATGCACTATCTAATATCGCTGCAACTGTAGGTGATCGATCCCGAACTCTTGGCGAAGGACTCGCAAACCGCTGAGTTACTTTAGTAGAAGAACGTCGAGGTTGAGTAACACTTCTTTCTGTAGCAGTTGAAGTAGTTGATGAAGAGTCTCCTGAATGCGAATTCCAAGCAGCTATTCTTTCAGCTCCACTTGCGTGAATATTAAAACTTACTATTAAAAATAATAACGGAATAATTTTAGCAACCATCACCGTTCCCCCTTTTTTAAAATCCCTCATTGCAACGTCAAAAATACCTCATTCAAAACACACAAAACAAGAAAAGGTGTTTGAAAGAGAATTAGTTGTGATTTACCAATGAATAATTTATTATTTGCTTGCACACAACATAAATCCAAAGGATTAGATATGAGATATATTTTGGCATTAACCTTGTTACTTATTGGCTCACTTAATGCTGCCAGCAGCTCCACAAAGCCTACTGCAATTATTTTTCATGGACCATCTGCTAGATCTACTAATTTAGTGGAAGCATTCACTGTGATAGAAGAAAATAATTCTTCAAAAACTACTTGTGACAGCACTACTAATTGTATTGAAAGTGCAAATAAAACCCTGCAAAGCACGTTTCATGATGTAGAAATAAAACAGATAACTATAATTCATGGAATGGCAGAAAATCGTGCAGCAATACAACGTGTTATTGACGAATTATTTCCGTATGTTGTCTTAGAAAAAAAAACTGTATTGATAGACCCCAGACTGAAACGTTCTGTGCAGGCAGTAATCACTGGATTAGGTGTACGTAAAATTGCTGCAAAATTATAGGGGAGACCATGTCAGTAACTACCCAACAAGCCATTCCTAAAACAGTTCATGATGAACACGTTTTAGTAGTTAAACGTGAAGCACTATTTACACACGATGCATGGCAAGGTCTTAATACTGATGCTACTTCATTTATTTTGCATGTAATTGAACAACATCATGAATTTCAGCCGCGCAGTTTAATGGAGCAAGATCCACGCTACAAACAAATTATTCCTTATGTAGTGTTTACCTTTGAAAATAAATATTTTGTTATGCAACGCCAGGCTCATGCCTCTGAGCAACGCTTAAAAAGCAAATTCTCATTGGGGGTTGGCGGGCATATGCGTCAAACTGATTTGCAAGGTAGTTCTATTTTTGATTGGGCTCAACGAGAATTTCATGAAGAAGTTTCATATTGCGGTGCATTAAAAATTACTCCATTGGGGGTAATAAATGACGACTCTGATTTGGTAGGACAAGTTCATTTAGGATTAGTATTATTAATTGAAGGTGATAATGCTGATATCACTATTAAGTCAGAATTAAAAAGCGGACAGTTATTAACTCTTGATGAATTAAATCTAATTGCAGATACATTAGAAAATTGGAGTTCTATTGTGTTGAAAACAATAACTAAGTCATCTTTACTGCAATAATTCCATGAGCGATCAAAATGTGCCCTAGCTCATCTTGGTCATTAGTAATCCATTTATTGCATCCTAAATTTTCAAAATAGCGGCACTCAAATGGCGGGTGAGAAACTGTAGCGACCAAACCCGATTCATCAAACTGAAGAACTTCAGGATCGCCTTTTAATTGATCATAAGTCAATCGAGGATCAGGTTGTTGGTTTTCTAATTCAAAAAATGGCTCTTGCTTAGCTTCTTCTTGATCTTCAGAACCTTTAACTTCTTCGCCTTGGCTATCTTCTTGTTCATCATCATCTTCTTGAAAAACACCACCCGTAAATTTTCCGTCTTCATCCCAAAAACGAGCTATTTGATTTAATGTCCTACCAAAAAATTTTTCATCAGCTCCGCTTATTAACGAAACTGAATAAAACGAACATAGTAATAAAAATAATAGGTGTTTATAACTCATAGGTAACCCTTTGTTGATAAGACTCATTATTGCAATTCATTTTATAACCTTCGTATTCTAATTACCATCATCTGAATTTGGAAAGGAATTTAATGAAGCGCATACTTATATTGTTTGCAAGTATATTGTTACAAATTTCATTTACCAGCACAGAACCTCAAGAAAAAGTTCAATCATTTTGTTCGCAAATTTCATGCCGCGAATTACAAGCTATTACTCCAGAAAATCTCGGCACCCTCAAAGAACGTATCAGACATTACTTTTCATCAGGCACCTATGAAGCTGCAATAACATGTGTTGCAAATGAATTGACGAGTTACTTACAAACATTATTACCGATAGGCAAACAAAAATTAGCTATCGTATTTGATATTGATGAAACTTGTCTTTCAAATTGGGATTTTATTTTAAAAAATGATTTTGGATATAACAAATACCGTTTTAGAGCATGGGAAATGCTGGGTAAAGCAAAAGCTATTAAACCTATGCGCGCTGCATATCAATTTGCTATTAATAATGGCTTTGCAATCTTTTTTTTAACCGGACGCCGCGAAGCACTTTGTTGCTCAACCAAAAAAAATCTAATACGCGAAGGTTTTAAAAAATGGACTCACTTATATTGCAAACCCAATAGTTACAATGGATATTCTGCAATTGATTATAAACAAAAAGCACGTGCAGATATTGCAAGAAAGGGATATCGCATTATTGCTAATGCCGGCGATCAGACAAGTGATTTGAGTGGCGAGTTTCCTGGTGAGCGCAGCTTTTCTATGCCTAACCCTTTGTATATGATTCCTTAATTGGCTAATTCATATTGATAGGCAGGCGTGGTTTGCGACCACGTCATAGGCAATACATGCGTTTTAACTAACTTAAATCGTGGATTATCGGGCAATCTTTTAAGGCTTATAACCGTAAGCTTTTTTTGTTTTGTTTTAGCAAGTTTGTCAGTAATTTGCTTCATTAATTCATCGTTAAAACAGGTGGATGCCATGTACACAATAGTAAGGGGCGACAAATCAGCTTCTAGAAAATTCTTTTCTTGTAAGACAAGCAATTTACCAGCAGGCATTTCTTTTGATTTAATTAACTTATCTTTAACATTTTGCGCATGTTTTGCACGAGTAGTTGAAAGTTCAATTCCTATTGCCTTTTTAATAGGAGTTGCATACAACGCATATAAACAAAATCTTCCACATCCTGAACCCAAATCTCCCAACACATCTTGTTCGGTCGGCTTAAGATCATTAAATAATATACGTGCAGCCTCATCAGTTATTTCTCCATATGTTGGAGCTCCACCACATTGCGTAATTTTTTTGTGTTCTTCGGGCTCAATATGAAACCCATTTATTTTTTTAGGATCATATAGCTTTTGTAATACAGCGCAGGTCGAATCATGGCATTGCGGAGCAGACATTTTTGCATGAATAGCATTACAGATTAGCACTAATAAAATGATTACTCGTTTCATCTATTTCTCCTTAAGTAATTGATATAATCATATTAGTATCTCTCATCAAGATGAGTCAATAAATTAAAGGTTCATTGCATGCAAGCCATACAGTCAAGTAAGATTAATAAAAAATTACTGTGTATGAGGGGAGTAATAATTCATGATGCATCAAATTAAAGAAGGTTTTGCGCTCGCAACAAAAAGCTTTGCATTACTTAAACGCTATTCATTTCTTTTACTCTATACCCTCATTCCAACCTTGATTACCATAGTAATTGATATGGGATTATATTATTTCAACTCTCAGGAATCACAGTCGCCATTGCTTTCAGGAGTTTCAAAGCTGTTATACAACATTAAAACAGTACCCCAATGGTCTTTATACTTTGATGTTTTTATAATTTTTCTTGAAACATTAGTTGCAGTTTTTTGTCTTGCGGCATTGGTGTACCATGTTATGCAAATTTATAACAGAAACGCCATTTCAATGACTGATAGTTTTAGGACTATTTTTCACAAAGGAAAAACATTAACCCTCTGGGCAATAATAGGAACTGCTGAAACTTTTTTAATTCAGCGATTAGCTCTCCTAGGAAATACCTCTTCATTTTCTACATTAATACCGGTGCTGTTTTTTAGCTTTTTAATTGCTGCAGCGTGGGCATTTATAACCTTTTTGGTTATTCCTATTATAACGTTTCAAAATCTGTCAGTTACGCAAGCCATATGCCAATCTGCCATCATAGTACAAAACCGGTTTTATGTTGTTTTGGGGTGCTTTATTGGTATCGCTGCAATCATTTTTATGTGTTATGGAATCGTTGCTTTGCTCTGCAGCATAATTCAAAATTACACATTACTTTTTTTATGCGCCCTTTTGGACATTTTTGCTCGCTCTATTGTGGCTGCTACATATGGCGTTTTAAAAACCACCATGTACCGGAATTACCAGCAGCCTGATTGGCTGCATGTAGCGCAGCATAGCTTTGAATAAACATTCGTATAATTTTTCTATTTGGATTTACTGAATTATAAATACTTTTTACAGCTCTTAATTTGTAAAGAAGTAGATTGTGTGCTATTTTAGCTGATATGTATCAGCATTATTTTTTAAATATAACCCTCTAACCTCGGTGGCTGGAAGACCAGTCAATAGGAGCTATTTTACATGTCAAAAGAATTTATAAGGCCCGAACAGTTTGCAAAAGCTGACATGGCAATGTTGCCTTCAGACGATCTAAGCACATTATCGCAAGAGCAACATGATGAGCTTGGCGCACTTTATGAAGGTATTCTCGATCGTATTAACACCGGCAAACTCGTTAAGGGATCTATCGTCCGCATCGATTCTGATGGTGTTTTAGTAGATATCAATTACAAATCAGATGGTCTTATACCTCGCTATGAATTTGGCGAACATGAATTGAAAAAAATTCGTGTCGGTGACGAAGTTGAAGTAATTCTTGATGAATTAGAAAGCAGCGACGGAACAGTAATGCTTTCTTATGAGAAAGCAAAAGCTCTTAAAGCTTGGGACGAAATTACTCGACTATTTGAAGAAAACAAACCGGTTGAAGGTACCGTTACACACAAGGTCAAAGGTGGCTTGTCTGTTGATATCGGTGTTCCTGCATTCTTACCTGGTTCACAAATCGACCTACAACGTGTTGTTGATTTCGATCAATACGTTAACCACCCAATTACTGCTAGTATTATCAAGATCAATAAAAAACGCGGAAATGTTATCATTTCACGTCGTAAATATCTTTCAGAGCAACGTTCAGAAGCTAGAAAGAAGATCTTGGATACGCTTAGCTTGGGTCAAGTTATTCAAGGTACCGTTAAAAACATCACCAACTATGGTGTGTTTATTGACATAGGCGGCGTTGATGGATTGCTACATATTACTGATATGACTTGGGGCAGAATTTCTCACCCAAGCGAATTAGTTAAATTGGGTGATATGATCTCCGTTAAAGTACTTTCATTTGATAAAGACAATGAAAAGATTTCTCTTGGTCTTAAGCAATTGGCTCCTAATCCTTGGGAAAAAGTTGCAGCTACACTTAAAGTTGGCGATAAGATCAAAGGTAAAATTTCAAGCATTACTGATTACGGCTTGTTTATTGAAGTTCAAAAAGGCATTGAAGGCCTAGTTCATATCTCTGAAGTATCATGGACTGACAGAATCAATAACCTTTCTAACAAGTTCAAGACCGGACAAGACATTGACGTGGTTATCGTGTCATTAGACACTGAAAATCGCCGTATGTCTCTCAGTGTTAAACAACTTGAAAAAAATCCGTGGGAAACAGTTGAAGAACACTTCAAGATCGGTCAAAAGATCAAGGGAACCATCAGTAACATTACTGACTTTGGTGTCTTTGTTCAGCTGATGCCGGGCATCGACGGTTTAGTACATATTTCAGACCTTTCATGGACTGAACATATTGCACATCCTGGTGATATGTACCATCGCGGTGACGTGGTTGAAGCAGTGATCTTGGGTATTGATAAAGAAAACAAGAAAATATCATTGGGCATCAAGCAATTAACGCAAGATCCTTGGGAAGCAATTGAACAAGAATACCCGATGGGTACTATTCTTGAAGGTGAAGTATCAAAGATTACTAACTTTGGTGCATTCATTAAGCTTCCAAGCGGAATCGAAGGCTTAGTACACATTTCTGAATTATCAGAACAAAATGTAGACAAAGTTGAAGATGTTCTTGCAGTTGGCCAAAAGAAGCAGTTCCGTGTTATTAACGTTAACAAGAACGATCGCAAACTTGGTTTAAGCTTGAAGTTACAAGATAGTCCTGAACGCGGTGAATCAACTCGCGAAGCTCGTCAAGAACGTAAAGCTCCTAAAGCTCCAGCTGCTCGTAAAGAAACAGTTGAAGCTCCAAAAGCAAATGCTCCTAGATCTAAGAGCATGTTACAAATCGAACTTGAAAAGCACGCAGCTCGTAAAAACGATTCAAACGAATAAGGATTAGAATGGTAGAAAAAACATTTGCTATGATCAAGCCTGATGCTGTTGCTGCTAAAGACAGTGGCAAAATCTTAGATTTGGTCGAACAAAATGGTTTTAATATTGTACGCATGCATAAAGTGCAGCTGACCAAAGAAGGCGCGCAAATGCTGTATGCGGTGCACAAAGAGCGACCATTCTTTGGTGAAATGGTTGAGTTTATTACCTCAGGGCCAATTATTATCATGGCTCTTGAACGTGAAAACGCAGTTCAAGCTTGGCGCGATCTAATGGGCGCAACTGATCCTAAAAATTCAGCTGCCGGAACTATCCGTCAGTTGTTTGGCAAAAGCATTGGTAACAATGCTGCGCATGGTTCAGACAGCATAGAAAACGCACAAGCAGAATTGAACTTGTTCTTTGCAAATGCGTAATTAATAGGAAAATATCCTATACAAAAAAGAGAGAGCGGGGATAATACTCCGCTCTCTCTGTGTTTAATTTTTTATGGACATAGTGATTAATTATTATTTTATTCTTTTCTCATTAATAACCACATGTGGTAATGGTATCATTGCTGGTGATAGCAAATTAACACAAATGCGTAGAAACTCTGAGCCCAACGTAGTTACCACAACTAATTCTATAGATATCGGAATATTTAATGTTAGGTCGAGAGATGGAATCTGTTATGTTTCCTCATGCTTGCCGTTATTTACACTCAATATTTCATAATGCTTCTCCAGAATTATTATATACTTTAATTACTAGACGGCAACAACTTCAGACAGTTAAAACTCTTAAAGATCTAGCTACTTTAGAAATAAAAAAAACAAACCCTGATCTGATCAAGCTAAGCTTTCGACTTCCTGCCGAATTATTGGAACTGCTTAGATAATAATTAAATTATTTCTCAATTCATTTACCCAAATAGCTTACTGAAAGTTATGCTGCACTTTATTTATACATACAAAAAAAGCAGAAGTTTTTACGCTTCTGCTTTAATTATTATTTTTGAATTACAAAAAATTATAATTCATCGTCAGATTCATCTGCTGGTAAAACTACTTCGCTTTCACGACCCAGTTTTTTGAGCATTTCATCTAAAATGCCATTGATAAATTTATACGCATCTTTTTCTGCAAAACATTTTGCAAGTTCGATTGCTTCATTAATAATAATATTTGCAACCGTATCAGTGTGTAATAATTCCCATATAGCAAAACGCAAGATGAGTTTAGTGCATACACCAACTCGCTCAAATCGCCAATTGTGAAGTAGTGGTTTAATATCTTCATCTAATTTTTCACGATCCTGAATAACAGCATACGCTACTGAAAATACTTCACTATCAGCAGGAATATCTAAATCAAAGCCAATGTTAAAATTATCAACAATGCTTTCAAGACTTACTTGATAATCAAACCCTTCCATTGCATAGAGCAAATGGAAAATAAGTGATCGTACTTCTCGACGCGATAAGTCGTTGTATAAAATGTCTTTTGCTGGATGCATGCTATTCTGTTCTTGTTCGTATTGAGCGTGTAATGTCCCTGAACTCATAATAACCCCCTGTACAATTATTTTTTAATGCGTTCGATGTATTTTGAATCACGTGTATCAACTTTAACTAGATCGCCTTCTTCAACAAACAATGGTGCTTGCAATTTTAAGCCGGTTTCTAATGTTATTAATTTAGTTGCGCCACCTTGAGCGGTATCGCCACGAACACCTGGTGGAGCGTCAGTTACTTTTAATTCCATAAATAATGGAGGAGTAACGGCAATAGGTTTGCCTTGAAAATAGAGAATAGTGTAGATAATTTGCTCTTGGATGAATTCAAGAACTTCACTTAATTGATCTTTATTAAGACCCACTTGCTCAAAACTTTCTTGATCCATAAATTGGTATAAATCACCATCATGGTACAAGTATTGCATATCTTTGTACTCTAGGTCCGGGCTAGGAAACTTTTCTCCTGAGCGAAATAATTCTTCATGCACCAAACCGGTAATCATGTTTTTCATTCTGGTACGGACAAATGCACCGCCTTTTCCAGGTTTAACATGGTGATATTCTAAAACCATGTATGGCTCATTTTTAAGCAATATTTTTGCGCCTTTGCGAAAATCGGAAGTAGCTATCACGAAATTTTCCTTTAATTGGCAGTTTGAGTCTTTATTGTAAGTATAAAAAAGCAGGGGAAAATTGCAATGGGCGATCACATGAACCCTAGGGTCTTAAACGCTACCAATTTGCCCTTACCATGGACTTATTCACTATCGATTGTGCATCGGGGCTGTTTAGAGTAGAATGGAATTATATGGAGTAATTAATAGGAGCGTGTCAATGAATTTAAAATTACTTTTCTATTTGAATATAATAACCGTCGGAATATCTTGCTTTGCCAGCAATAATTCCAAAGTAGGTGAAGTATTAACCTTATCTGCTTTAGATTTATTAGATCCCATGGCACCACTCTTTGATAGCGCTAATTTTGGCGTAGCTCATAAACCTGAACCTGTCATTAAAATAAGTAAAGCTAAAACCGTACCTCGCACAGATCTTGATGAACAAGAATTTGCTCAGGTTATTGTTGGTTCACTACGTTTATCAATGAATAATTCAGGCTTGCTCGGTCAGATAGATGTATTACTTGCACATGAAAAAGTAAGAAATATTAAGATTTTTTTAATCTCATTTTTAACTGAGTACCAAAGGCAATATCAGCAACCTGCTAATAAAGCTGGAAATGATGAACGAGATAATGCGCTAGAAGAAATCTTTGCCCTTTCTAAAGAACAAGCACTTAGACAACCCAATGAGCAAGCAATAAAATTACTATTAAAAAGCTTAAAAGAAACGTATTTTCAAGTAGCTGGACTTCAAGAAATATTAAACCGCTGGTCGTATAAAGATCCACAAACATTTGTAGATTCTCTAGACAATGAAACATTATTAGCAATCTCAGATGAGAAAAATAAAAAACCGGCAATAATCGAACAATATGTATGCATGCTTTCATAGTAAATTAAAATAACGTATTGGAATTTCATGTTTGAATCTGAAAAAAATAGTGTAAAAATAAATTCAGCATTATTTATCACTGTTGATGTTGAAATTGAACAAATAATTGAAAACGAATTACAACGCCAAGAAGAAGAAATTAATTTAATTGCTTCAGAAAATTACACTTCACCTGCAGTATTAAAAGCTATGGGCTCAGTAATGACCAATAAGTATGCTGAAGGGTATGCCGGCAAACGATACTATGCAGGTTGCAATTGGGTAGACCAAGCAGAATTGATTGCTATTGAACGTTGCAAGCAATTATTTGGTGCTGAACATGTTAACGTACAAGCACATGCAGGCTCTCCTGCAAACATGGGGGTTTATTTTTCTATACTTAATCTGGGCGATACTATTTTGGGTATGAGTCTGGGTGAAGGAGGACATTTGACTCATGGCAGTTCAGTTAACTTTTCGGGTAAGTTATTTAAATCAGTTTCGTATCAGGTTAATAAAGAAACTGAACAACTTGATTATGATGAAATTGAACGTTTAGCAGTTGAACACAAACCAAAATTAATTATCGCCGGAGCATCTGCATATTCACGAACTATAGATTTTGAACGATTTGCTATTATTGCACAAAAAGTTGGCGCTTATTTTATGGCAGACATTGCACACATTGCCGGATTGATTGCTGCAAAACTACATCCTTCTCCAATTCCATATGCTGACTTTGTAACCAGCACTACCCACAAAACATTACGGGGCCCACGTGGCGGACTTATTATGTGTAAGCAAAAACATGCTGCTGCACTTGATAAAACAATTATGCCCGGTCTTCAAGGCGGACCGTTTATGAATATGATCGCTGCAAAAGCAGTTGCATTTCATGAAGCACTTCAGCCAGAATTTGTTGAATATCAAAAACAAGTAATTACCAACGCACAAGCAATGGCTGAAGAATTTAAAAATTTGGGTTATAAAATTGTAAGCGACGGAACTGATAATCATTTGTTTATTCTTGATTTGCGTTCAAAAAACATTACCGGAAAAACAGCTCAAGCAATATTAGAAAAAGCAGGTATTATTAGTAGCCGAAGCACTGTACCTTTTGACCCGCAACCGGGCTGGATTACCAGTGGAATTCGCATAGGCACCCCTGCAATCAGTACCCGAGGCATGAAAACTGACGCCGCAATAACTATTGTTCACTTGGTTGATGAGGCTCTTAAAGCTCATGAAAACGACGCAAAATTAGCCCAAATTAAGCAGCAAGTTAAAAAGCTTGCACTTACATACCCTATCTATTCATAACCGCTCAAAGCATTTTAGGGGATAAAGACTAGTTCATTTATCCCTCCTCTAAACCTGTATTCCTCAATATTTTCAGCCTGAAACATTTGGGGGCTAAGGTCTTTACTTTTTTTATTATTACATTATAATTATATACAAATGTAAATATTATTTTAAAATAAAAAATGGTGTAAGAGGTTATAATGAATTACCGTTATATTGCATTATGTATAGGTCTTATAGTTGCTATACCAGCAGCTATTTCAGCCTCATCAAGTACAAGTTCAACAGCAAATAGCAATGAGCAGGAACAAGATATATGCCCATACTGCAGAGATCCATTAAATGGCTCTATAATTGAGTTACAATGCGATCCAATACGACCTACCGCCTTGCATGCATTTCATACTAATTGTTTAAGCAATTGGGTTTATTCAAATCCTGATTACTTACGTAATTGTCCATTGTGTAATAGCGATCTATCACCATCAAGTGCACTAAAAATAGCTGGAGATCGATTAACTAATGAGTGGAATGGCGCTAGCGTAGAAGAAAAGAAAGTATTGAGCGAGTTTATATTGCGTCTAGCAAGAAACCGCGCAACTTCATTGCATATGATTCAAAATCAACAGCCATTACCTAATGCAGTACACGCAACACTCCAGGCTATCCAACCACCATCGGAGTTGCTTACTTTAGCAAAAGGATTTTCATGTGGAATGGTTCCCGGATATCAATTATTATTAAATCAAGCTAAAGATAATACGTACATAAAAGATGTTCCAAGCTGGTTATTGGTAACGTTTTATTTTGAAATTATATCACAAGCTGCATATCAAGGCTATACCAATATCACCCATGGAACTGACACCAAATATGTTTTTTCTAAACAACATTGGATCCGAATGATGGGAATGCTTATGGGATTTGCATTTATTTATTATGGCTCAGATCATACTTGGTTTTAAATGGAAACTATTATGAAAAAACTATTATTAATTATATCTCTGGCATTAATTGTTACCCAATCAACTCAATGCGTACAAGCAATTGCTGCTCGCTTGGGTTGGAAATTATTTAATGCATTTTGCTTTGCTGGATCAGCAGCTCAATGTGCTATTGAAGGATTTAACAGCTTAGATGCATTACAAAAGGCTGATAATATACCTCTATCTGAAGCTTAAATTTTTCCTCCAGTCTCACCATCAGTACAAAAATTTATTGAGCAAGAATCATCCAAGAAAGGAATTATAGAATATTTACAAAATAGTCATGAATGGGGTTATCAAAAGTGTAAAAAAATACTGCAAGACGATTATAATGATCCAAAAACCACCCCATATGAAAAATGCAAAATCAAGCTACATCTAATAACTCTGGGTCTTGATTTTAGCATTTGGGAATCACACCCATCAACTAAAAGTCGAATTGCTAAATTTAGAGAACGTATAGATACATTAAACAAAGAAACAAA
>Ga0335397_10004672_pt1 | contig 18025 bp, 20 predicted proteins | sample MAT04_FD_205740 | JGI IMG/M metagenome (GOLD analysis project Ga0335397, IMG submission 205740) | Freshwater microbial communities from Lake Fryxell liftoff mats and glacier meltwater in Antarctica - MAT-04 (spades assembly) (version 2) ... | reverse complement strand
CTTTACGCTGCGAACCCTTGTTTCGGAGCCAGGCGCTGAGCGCGGATCTGAATTTTCTGCATGGCGCGGACTGGGCTGGCGCGATTCCGCTGACTGAAGCTGCGACGCAGTATGCCGGGCATCTTACCGGACTTGCCGAGCGTGCTCCGATGCTGTTGGCGGCACATGCCTATATGCGCTATCTGGGTGACCTGAGTGGCGGGCAAATGCTTGGACGCATCGTTAGCAAGAGCCTTGAGCTGCAACCTGACCAGGGCGTGCATTTTTATGAGTTCGGCAGCGCAGAGGATGTTGCATATCTGGCCAGGCAGTTTCGCACCGGACTGGATTTAATGGCAGATGATCAGGCGAACGCAGAGGATTTGGTAGAAGAAGCCTGCGCCGCGTTTGCGCGTCATACAACACTGTTCGAAGAACTCGCCGAACCCTGACCGTCCCGCTACTCCGCCGCTACGCCCGTAAACGTTCGAATCTGTTCGTAGAGCGATGCCGCGCGGTGGGTTGATGTTTCCAGCTCTTCGAGAAAGGTCGCCGCCAACGCGCCAATCGGGCCATCGGCGATGTCCATCGCGGCCAGGCTGGCGTTGGTCAGGATCGCCGCCATCACGTCGTCTGCGCCGCGATTAGTGCCGTCCATCGATGGCGTCAGGCCATGTCCGCGCGCCGCCCGCTGCATTGATCCTTTGAGGTGGCGTCGTGCAGCCGCGGCACGTTTGTTTTCGGGCAGGTCAAATAAAGTCACGATGAAGCCGAGCGACTCGCCATCCCGACCGGGCACCGTCTCCGCGCGCACCGACACCGGCAAGCCGATATGCCCCTCGCGCGCGAGCGTCATTTCGCCGCGCCACGGCGGCTGTCCGGCTTTAAGTGTTGCCAAAGCCTGACGCATCAACTGCGGCTCGATGAACATTTTCGCCACGTCTTGCAGGATGGCGATCTCTGATTCAACACGTCCGGTCAGTGCAGCAAATGCGTGGTTACAGAAAAGGAGGTGCCCGCGCGCGTCTGCAATCACCACCGGCTCGCCCGAGCGTTGCACCGATGCCCGGACGCCTGCGAGCTGATGCTCCGCGATCAACAGTCGCACCGAATGCACCTGCACGATGATGTCCACAAGCGCGAGGCCAATGGCGCGACCCAGCACGATCTCCGCGCTTGTCCACGGTAGCGCTGTGCCACGCACGATCTCCGACCACGCCGCGAACGAGCAGCGCGGCGATAGCTCCATCGGGTCGTTGTTCACCATCGGCTTTGACGGATCGCCCGCCCACGTCACCGACAACAATTGCTCCTTGCGGAACCACATCAAATATTCCGAGCCTTCGCGCGACAGCCTGACCGCCATCACGCCGCTAGCGGTGGGGGTTAACAGGCCAAGCGCGGGGTTGGCCTTGGCAACCGACGAACAACTGAAGAGCGTATCAAACGATTGCGCATCGACCCATGACTGCAACTCACGCAGTTCCGGCGTCGACGGCACTTCGCCCGAGGTCAGGATTTCGCCTGCAGTGAACAACGCCGCCCCGGTCGCCTCGAGTGGTTGAAACAACGTGCGTGGATTGCGGAATAGTGCGAGCCGCCAGTCGCCTTCGGTCGAGGTCGCCTCGATCAGGCGTTGCTCAACGCGGCGCACCATGACGGCGACCTGAGCGTGCGCGTAATTTTCAATCGCCGCAATGCGCGTCGAAACCACCTCCGCCAACAAGTCACACGCAGCACGCACGGCAAATCGCACGTTACGCGCCGAGTAATGATGTGCAGCAACAAGCCCCCACAGCTTGCCTTCGCGCACTAACAAAACCACCACTGTCGCCTGACGCCCATGTTTTTCAGATACTGCAATTGCTGGTTCAGAGCTGTGTGTCGAAGTGATCGCCAATCACAGCATCGACAGGGGCGCGCGCATTCGAGGTGGAGCGAAGGCTCGGTCCAATGCCGAGAGCGTGGTTGCATCCAGCGCCAGTGAAAGTGCGCCAAGATTCTCGTCCAGGCGAGCAATGTGCGTTGTTTTCGGAATCACGATCATCTCAGGCTGCGCGAGCAGCCATGCAATCGCGAGCTGCGCCGGTGTCACACTCATGTCGAGGGCAATGGATTTGAGCTTAGTGGATTCCAGTAACCGCGCCTGCTCAATCGGCGAATACGCCATGGTCGGAATCCTGCGTTCACGCTGCCACGGCAGCAGGTCAAATTCGATGCCGCGCCGCGAGAGGTTGTAGAGCACCTGATTGGTGGCGACGTTCGTTCCATTCGTAACGGTGGCAAGCTCCTGCATGTCTGCCACATCGAAATTCGACACGCCCCACGCACGAATCTTGCCTTGCGCTTTGAGTGTTTCGAATGCGTCGACCGTCTCCGCAATCGGGTGTTCGCCGGGCCAGTGCAGCAGGTAGCAGTCGATGTAGTCCATCCGCAGTCGTTTGAGGCTCCGCTCGCATGCGGTAATCGTGCCGCTGCGTGACGCGTTGTGCGGATACACCTTACTCACCAAGTACAAACGCTCGCGGTTGCCAGCGACTGCCTGCGCGATGACTTCTTCCGCGCCGCCATCGCCGTACATTTCCGCCGTATCGATGAGCGTCACGCCGCGCTCAATCGCTGCCTGGATGACCGCGATCTCTGCCTGCGCGGCGGACGCGCGCTCGCCCATGCGCCAGGTGCCGATGCCAAAACGTGGCATTGACGAGCCGTTTGGCAGGGGAAGGGCGGGGATGTTCATACCCACAATCGTAGCGCGCCGCCGGGCGCACGCGCTCCGCTGCGCGTCGGTAATTAACGCGCCTTGGTAAATTCTTTTAACACGGGCGTGTCGAATTCGACGGCGATTTTTGGGCCGCCTTGGCCAGACGCGTCGTGGGTCCATTTGCCGGCCAGTTTTTGCGGCGTGCTCGTCGTCAAAGTCATCGTTCCTGGGTCGGCAGTTCCCGACGCCTGAACTCGCTGCCCGTTTGCGACGAACCAGTACAAAAGGCGTGGGCCGGAGTCGAATTCGACGGTCATTCCGCTCTCCAGCTTGTCGGTCACGCACGACATCGTGCCGCACGACTTGATGTGCGCGCCTTGATCCACTTCGGACAGGACGAGCAGGCTAACCGCTTTGTCACCAAACGAATTGGGACCCTTGACCAGATAAGCGTGCTTGACGTTGACGGTCGCGGCCGTCTTGCCGGTAGCCGTCAGGGTGCCCTTTGCGGGTTCGGCGGCGGCCCGTGGGCTGGCCAGAGCCATGAGCGCAGCGGCCGTCAGCGCGACCAGCGTCGCTACCGGAAGCGCAACGAGCGAGCGTGGCAGGCAGGACGATCCTCGTGGGTTTGAGTGGTTCATGTCGATTTCCGTAGTGTGGTTGGTGACACACGTAAAGACGCAAACGAGGCGCGGACAAGAACGGTCGAAGCCGTCGTGCGGAATTCAGCATTGCGCTGAAATGACCGCTATACGAGGGCTAAGGCTTTAAAACGAAGATTGTCGATTAATGCAGAAAATTGGCATCAGCCTTCGTGCAGTGGTTGTTTCAGCCATAAGCTGTACTTGAGCTTCCTTCCTGATCCGCTTGCCTGGGCCCATCAAACGCCCGCCCGCCGAAACCATTGTGTAAACAGCACGCGCACCAGCCAGTAAACCAGCATCACCAGCACGATCACCACCGGGATCGCCAGAAGCGCCACGTTGCGGAACGGCTCCGGAAACAGCTTGGCCTGACCGAGGAAGAAGGCCGAGGTCGCGACGTACATCGCAAAACACATGCGCCACAAATGCCGCGCGATGCGATGCTTGCCGCTGACGCCGCCCGCCAGCATCATGCGTACGTCGAGCAGCGACGCAATGATCGCGACGGCACCAAACATGAAGTGCGCTGGCACCGGCAAACCGTCAATCTTGCCGCTCGCGCTGCCCCATCCGCCGACACCCAGCGCAATGCCGTACAGACCCGTCAGCATGGCCGTCGACGCGGCTGCGATGTCAAACCAGTGAAGCTTTTCCGCAGTGCGCGTCCGAACCGTACGCAGCGCCGTGACCACCAGATAAAAAGTCAACACGCCCGCGATCACCGAAAGCCGCACCGGTTTCACCGCCGCGATGACTGCCTCGGTGGCGGTCATCAGCAGCATCGAATACACAAAAATCATCCCGCTTTTGCGATGCAGATTCGCGCCCTTCGTCGCGTACAGCGCAACCGCGCCCGCGATCAGCGCGATTGATCCGCCAATGATGTGCGGCGCACGCAATGCCCAATCGAGCCAGTGATTGAAATCCATGTTTTGTCTCCTGAAACTTTGGCGATGCGGTCAGAGCAGAGGACGCCAAAACACGTTGAATGCTCCGAAAGCACCGATTGCCGTCACCACGCTGGAAGCAACCAGCAGTACGGACGTCGCGAATTTTGCGGACGTGCCCCCGCTTTGCTTCACACGAAGATAGATTTCCAGAATCAGCAGAGGCAGCAGAAACGAGCCCAACTTCCACGAAATATCAAACCAGCCACCGCCACCTTTGGCGATGCCGACCGGACCCTGATTGATGATGATCCAGGCCATGTAGCCCAAGCGCAGAAACAGAACGCCGTTGGCAAGCAGAAACGTGCGCAGCGCCCAGCGACGGTGGGCAGTAAAGTCACGCGCTAACGCACAGCGCCACGCCATCACCGCGCAGCCGATGATGAGCACCGCGTTCAGACTGATAGTGAGCGAACTAATCAGCAGATTGCGACGGCCGCCGATCCACACCAGATACAGTCCACCGACGCTCAGCAGAATCGCCAACACGATGAACACGCGACCCGTCCATCGATGTACTTTCGGGAAGCGCGCGCGAAGCTGCGGAACCAGTTGCAGCGTGCCGCCGAACGTCATTACCGCAGCCAGCAACACATGTGCCGCAAATTGCAGATTGCCAATCGTGTCGCCCCGTACAAAGCCGTGCGGCACCATCTTGTTGCGGCTCCACGCTTCAAAATCGCCCTGAAGCGTCGGGCCGGCATAAAAGCCCAGGATGTAATAAACAAACAGCCACATGCCAATCGTGGCGACAATGAACCACAGTTGCGCGGACGTTTTCAGCGCGGTGTTCGCAATGGAACTCCAGTCGCGACGGTTATTCAGGACGAGCGTATTCATCGACGTCTCCTTCGAGAGTTTCGGTTGGGTGGGGGAACGGGGAGGGCCGGGGCGGCTAGATCAAAGCGTCACAGCGGTTCGCGTCGTCGTCGCAAGCGGACGGTCGCGAACACGAGCCCCGCTGCGATCAAGAGGCCGATCCACAACTCGGGGTTCGACAACAACTTCGACGGATCGGGCAGCGTCTGCTCGCTCGAATCGGTGGTGAAGCCGTGCTCAAACGCGCCGATTAAGCGAGACCGTAAGAACGCTTTGACGTCCGATGATCCGGATCCTGCTGACACTAGGGCGAGCGCAGCCAGCGGCGGCACGACGGCCCAAACGAACGTTCCGCGCTTTGCCCAGACCGACACGAACAGCAGCCACGCATAAACCGGCGCGTACCAGAGCGCAGTCACAACGAGAAAGTAGAAGAGGCCGACGGGCATCTTCGCAAACGGAAGTTTCGACCACAACGTCGCTGCGCTCATGCCATGCGCGAGCACGACCGCCGTGCTCACGAACACGATGACGAGTTGCGCCGCCGTGATGATTACAAACACCATCAGCGGCAACACCAGCATCGGAATGCTCGCCTTCGCCAGAACAGTGGTCGCATCCGATACCGGCAACGATTTCCAGAACAGAATGCTGCGGTCGCGGCGTTCACCGTGCAACGCATCGAGGCAATAAAAGCATCCGACCAGCACCGACGTGATCATTACCAGCACCGCGACCGCGCTGTACGGCGCGGAGAGCTGCGACGTTTGCTGCATCGGATTGAGCGTTGCCACCTTGGCAAGACTTGCCACCACGCCCGGCACAACTGCGCCGAATGCACCAATCATCGAAACCACAGCCACGATCAACGGCGCGAAGTAGAGCGAGCGGTGTTCCCACAATTCGCGACGAACCGACCAGTAGAACAGACGCACGGGTCGACGGGTGTTGGTGCTTTTCATGCGGCTCCTTTTATGGTGCTCGGCTGATTGGTGACGACCGCAACGAACACGTCGGACAGGCTCGGTGTGCGCACGTCGCCCAGTGTGGCGAGCGCTTCAGGATCGGCGTCGCGATAGAGAAACACGCTGCGACCGAACGTGTGCCGTTCGTGAATCGGCCCGAGCTCGCGCGCCGCGGCGAGGTCGTCCGGACGCACCAAAAGCTCAAAAAAATGCGACTCAAAATCGGTCGTGCTGCAACTCAAAACGATCTTGCCGCCATCGACAAAAATCACGTCGGTCAGCACATGCTGAACCTCGTCGATGTGATGTGTCGCGATCAGAATGGTGCGCTCTTTGTCGTAGTAATCGTGAATCAACGATTCGTAAAACTGCTTTTGAAACAGGATGTCGAGACCGAGCGTCGGCTCATCAAGCACCAGCAATTTCGCGTCAATCGCCATCACCAGCGCGAGGTGCAATTGCATCACCATGCCTTTCGACAGCTCAGCGACTTTGCTGCTGCGCTTGATCGTCGTTTTTGCAAGAAAGCCCTCGGCCTGCGCGCGGTTGAAGCGCGGGTGCACACCGTCGACGTAATCCAGCGCCTGCGACACGCGCATCCAGCGCGGCAGCACGGCCACATCCGCGATGAAACACACATCGCGCATCAGCTCATCCCGTTCCGTCCACGGATCGCGCCCGAGAACGCTCAATTCGCCCTGATACGGCGTCAGGCCGAGGATTGAATTCAGGGCCGTCGTTTTGCCCGCGCCATTCGGCCCGACGATACCGACGATGCGTCCCGGCGCGATGCTCAGATCGATGCCGTTCACGGCGATGTGTTTGTCGAAAACTTTGGTCAAGCCTCGCGCCTTGATGATGGGCGCGGCGTCTGGCGCGGTGTCGGGTGAAGTGAAAGACATGGTTCAGCGTCTCCGTTTTTCTTTTGATGCCGGTTCGTTTGGGCTGGTGTCGGCGGCGCCGCTTGCAGCGTTGAGCAAATCTTCCGGCGTCAACCCCAGTCGTTGAATGGTGGCGTGAATCTTTGGCCACTCGTCCGCCAAAAAGCGTTCGCGTTCGCCCATCGAGAGCAGCGCCCGCGCCCCCACATTCACAAACATGCCCAGCCCGCGCCGCGACTCCACAATCTGCTCATCGGCCAGTTGCTGATAAGCCTTCAGCACCGTCAGCGGATTCACGCGACTCTCGGCGGCGACCGTGCGTACGGATGGCAGCGGATCGCCTTCGTTTAACGTGCCGTCAATAATCATCGCAATCACCCGCTCACGAATCTGGCGGTAAATCGGCTGACTGTCATTCCATTCACGATCCATGACGGCGCTAGCCAGCCTCCGCGAGCGGCGCATCGTGTGTCGGCAAAATCGTGAGGAATGTGTGCAACGGGTCGCCTTGTACGTAGCAATGCGGTTAATGTGAACTGGTGTTGTAGTGAACTATATCACCTGTTTTGCGAGTTGTCAGCGCTGACCTTGAATTCCTTCGCCAGTCTCTTGGCACCGCACCTAAGCAACGTTTACTCCGACGCGAATCCACGGTGCTCTCCTACGCCGCCCCGCCAGAACTTCGCCGATGATTGGCGAAGCTCAGCTGGATCAGTCGAACCCCTGTTTCGTCGGGCTTGGCATCACTAAAGCTGTAACCGGAGCAGGTGCGCTGAGGCGAACCTCCCGGGCAACGTCAACTAATGGAGATCAGACTATGAACCCAAATCGAAGATTATTTACTGCGGGTTTCGCCGCCCTCGGCGTATCGGCCCTAGCGGGACGCGCGATGGCCGCGGACAAAGATGACAAAGCAAAAGGCAACGGGAAGGGAAAAGGCAAAGCGAAGCACAAAAACGGCAAGCAATTGCTGGGCGACAAGATCAAGAAAAACGGTAAACATGTCCTTGAAACGAACGGTCCGAACACGGTGTCTGTGGACGTGAAAGACGGCAAGATCGCCGGCATGAACGTCAAGCACAGCAAGAAGGGCGAATTGCCGGTCAGGAAATACAAGAGCACCACAAAAATGGCGTCAGCCGACGTCATGCAGTATGCGTCCATGCAGCACGTGCAGCTGCAACAACTGGGCACCGTATGGATCGGTTTTGCCTACTATGACGATTACGGTTATGAAGAAATCTACTGGTACCCGTACGACATGATTTATGACGGCGACACTGGTGCTATCGAATACATTCCGGTGTATTGATTTAGCGCGGAGCGAGGAGACGCTGAGACGTCAATCAGTGTGACGCGGTGAAGCCGATGCAGTTGTCGCAGCAGCGCAAATGCGGCAGCCTCAGTCGCGCGTCGGCAAGAATGTGACCTCGAAAGCAATTCCAGCTTAATCGGCCCGCAGGCGCGAAGCTGGCAAGGGGCGCTCCGCCACCGCTGTGCCCCTGGCTAAAACCCGTTCTCCGCCGCAAACAAGCGCAGCGCCTCAGCGGATTCCGGAGCACGCAAAACGTCCCCGTGATTCGCGCCCATTGCGATCACCAAACGCTTGCGGGAAGCAGGCGTCGCCGACGCGTCGAACACCCGCTGCGAGAGTACGACCGGGGTCTGGCTATCCTTCTCGGCACCAATCACCAATAGCGGCCCGGTGTAGGTTTTAACCGCGCGAATGTTGTCGACCGCCAGCAAGCGCGGATCAACGGTCACGTTCACGAACGGCTTGACGTACCAGGGCGTAGCGCGCTCCAGCATGTCCGGCACATTGCTCACCGTGGTGATCAAAATCGCACCATCCAGCTCGCGCTTCTCCAGCAATCCGCCGGCGACCACGCTGCCGAGCGAATAGCCAGCAACGACAACTTTCTTGCCACTATCTCGCGCCACTTTCGCCTCGGTATCAAAGATCAACAGCGCGTCGGCGGAGAGCGCGTCAAGCGTCGGCGTCCCGCTACTTTGACCATAGCCGCGATAGTCAACAAACACAAGATTCGGTCGCCAGTCCCGCGTCAATTCCTGCGCTGTACTGACTGCAAATTTGCCCACAGTACTCGCGTTTCCACCGAAGAAAATGACGGTAGATTTTGCGTCAGGGTGAACGAATCGGGCGCGGTAGAGCAGGTTGCCGTCAGCAGTCGGCAGCTTGTCGGTGTTGATCGAATAGCCTGCTGGCAAAGCGGCGGAAGTGCTGTCAATCTCACCCGACGCGACCGCCCGCAAAAAACTCGTGTCTTGCACATGCACCGTGCAGCTGGAGAGGGTGACGGTGCAGAGTAGAAGAAGTACCAGGCGCTTCATTTGTAGATTCATTTTTACTTGCCGAATGCGATCATATTGCACCTCAATCTGAGCCTGCCAACGTGGTCAAGGCGCGACGCATCCGACCAGTTGCTTTTGCGCCCGTTTGTCGAAGCTCAACATGCTGCTGCATCCGTGAGTTACGTAGAGGAAGTGAAACAAGCATTCCGCGAAATCGACATTCTTCGTTTCGTGCGCCTCCAGTGCCATTTCGACTGCGCTTTCATCAATCACTTCCACGTCGTGCAGCTCAAGCAGTTGCCGGAGCAAAGCAACCGTGGACGCGTTGTTCGCGCCGTCGCGAGAACGTAACACCCACTCTAATTCCAGAAACGTGGGTGCGCACACGGTGAGGCGCTGTCCGGCCGCGATGGCGCGCTTGATCGCCTTGCGTGCAGCGGGCGATTGCTCGGCGTCATCGTCGAGCAGAAATCGAGCGAGAACGTTGGTATCGAGACCAATCATTTCGTCGATTTAGATTTGTAGATCGATGTCTTCGGGCCGCGCGTCTGCTTGCCGCCAGGCAGTTTCCATGCGCCCGCAAGGTCTTCGATGCTCTTCGTCTTCGCGCGCATGATCACCGTGCGATCCGGCAGCAGCGTGAAGTTAAGTTCGTCCGAAGCCTGCAAACCCAACGCATCCCGAATGTCCTTCGGGATCGTCGTTTGGCCTTTGCTGGTGAGAGTGGCGGTAGACATGTTTTTCCTTACGTTTTGAAGTTATGTAAGGATTATAGATCGCGATCCATAGGGTGCGCACCGGAGTGCGCACCGAGCCGTTCATGCGACCCAGGTTTCCCAGCCAAAGAACGGTGCGCATTTTGATGCGCACCCTACCTTGCTACAAATCGCGACCATAGGAGCGATTTGGTCATTTATGAGCCACCCCACGTCGAAACCCGATGCCGGTGAAAGAAGCGCAGAGTAGGGCGAAACTCGAAGAGGTTCCGCCGAACGCGGTGGACGGCAACGTAACGGTTGAAATGCTTACCGCGGTGGCACGAGTCGGAACCGCAAGCGTTCCGACCTACACGCTGGCTATTGCAAGGATCGACGTAGCGACGCCGAAACCTCCCACACATGGCAGCTACCATCGCCATATTTCGAGACTTTGATGTAACTGTTAGTGGCCATCAGATTCAGCACGAAGGCCACGAACGAACGCGTCTTATTAGTACGTTCGGCTAGTTGGTCGCTAGCCCGAACGTCCTCGTTGACGATTAGCGCAGCAATCTGTGTTACCACCATTTGATAGTCTTCGACATACGCTTCGGCGTACTCTTGAAAGCCATAGTCCTTAAGAAAGACGTTAGTTACAGGAGCACCAATAGCGCGGCCAACCCCAATGAAGCCTTTCTGCTCGAGAATTTCTATCGAATCGAGAATTTCTTGGTTCGGTATGTCCCGCAGCGATTTTTCGTCGCGCAGAACATCCCAATCGATGATGGCTGCATCTGCGTTCAGCTCTAAATCGGCGATGACACGCAGAATCAGGTCGTCAACGCGTAGCAGTCCGGCAACTTTTGGCAAAGTGCCAGAAAATTGCGCGGGTCTGTGACCTAAGGGTGGCCGCACATCGGAATCAAAAATCGCAGACAAGATGCGTTGCATGCTCTCGTCATAGTTGTCGAGATTGTCTATTCGTTGCCAGAGAGTTGACTGAAGACTTGCCGGTACTTCGCAATCGTCCAGGACGATGGGGATTAGCTTGGTACCTTTGCTGATTCTGCCAACTATGGAGGCGTTCAATTCTTCGCGAACCCAAGGTTTTTGAACGCTAACACTTGATAAGACGATGATGACCGCAGTGGCTTGCTTAAGCCCCTCTTCGAATATCTTGTCTACCAAACTATCGCCCGGTTTCATTTCCCACTGATCTAGCCACGCGTCAACTCCTTTGGCGCGTAAACGCTTCGCAAAGTCAACGACAAACCTCGCCTTGTCCTCGCTGGCGTGGCTTACAAAAACCTTAGGGGGATGATGCGTTGCGTGCGCTTCCATCGACAAGACCGGATCCTCTCAGATAAAACGAAAAGCTGCCCCTACCCCGCAACCTGCGTATTCCGCAACCGGATATGCAACTCCCGAAGTTGCTTCTCAGTCACCGGCGTAGGCGCATCGACCATTAAGTCCTGCCCTCGCTGCGTTTTCGGGAATGCAATCACATCACGAATCGACTCAGCCTCGCACATCATCGTAACGATGCGATCCAAACCGAACGCGATACCTGCATGCGGCGGTGCGCCGTATTGCAAAGCGTCGAGCAAAAAGCCAAATTTGGCGCGTTGATCTTCTTCGCTGATGCCGAGCGTGGCGAACTGTTTGGCTTGCAGTTCCGGGCGATGGATACGCACGGAGCCGCCGCCTAGTTCCCAGCCGTTCATGGCGACGTCGTAGGCTTTGGCGAGCACCTGACTTGGGTCGGTGTCGAGCAGTGGCCAATGGTCGTCTTTCGGGCTGGTGAAGGGGTGATGAGCGGCGACGTAGCGCTTGTTTTCTTCGTCGTACTCGTAGCACGGGAAGTCGACAACCCAGCACGGCTTGAAGCCTTTTTCGAAGAAGCCGAGTTCCTGTCCGTGTTGCACGCCGATCTTGGCGCGCAGTGCGCCCATCGCGTCGTTCACGACCTTTTTGCGGTCTGCGCCGAAGAAGATGATGTCGCCGCTTTGCGCGCCGCTGCGCTGCATGATTTGCGCCAGCGAATCCGGCGTGAGGAACTTCACGACTGGGCTTTGCAGACCTTCATCGTTTAACTTCGTGACGTCGTTGACCTTGATCCAGGCGAGACCCTTCGCGCCGTAGATGGCGACGAACGCGGTGTAGTCGTCAATCTCTTTGCGCGAGATTTTTGCGCCGCCGGGAACACGCAGGCACACGACACGACCGTCCTTCAAATCGGCAGCGCCCCGGAAGACTTTGAAGTCCACCGTTTTCATCACGTCGGTGAGTTCGGTCAGCTCCAGCTTGACGCGCAGGTCGGGCTTGTCACTGCCGTATTTGCCCATCGCTTCTGCGTACGGCAGGCGCGGGAATTTCGGCAGGTCAATGCCGATGCCTTTCTTCCAAAGATGACGGATGAGCTCTTCCATCATGTCCTGCACTTCGAACTCGTCCAGGAACGAAGTTTCGATATCAATCTGCGTGAATTCGGGCTGACGATCAGCACGCAAATCCTCATCGCGGAAACATTTGACGATCTGGTAGTAGCGATCAAAACCCGCGACCATCAGAAGCTGTTTGAACAGCTGTGGCGATTGCGGCAACGCGTAGAACTGGCCGTCACTTAAGCGCGAAGGAACCAGGAATTCGCGTGCGCCTTCGGGCGTGCTTTTGTAGAGCACCGGGGTTTCGATGTCGACGAAGCCACGCTCGTCGAGAAACTCGCGCGCAGCCCGCGCGACACGAGCGCGCAGCATGATGTTTTTCGCCATTTGCGGACGACGCAAATCGAGGTAGCGATATTTCAGGCGCAGCTCTTCGTTGACGTTGTCCTCGTCGATCATGAACGGCGGGGTGAGCGCGGCGTTGAAGATCTCAATCTCGTGGGCGAAAATTTCGATGCCGCCGGAGACCATGTCTTTGTTGACGGTGCCTTCAGGACGCGACCGGACATGGCCGGTGACGCGGATGCAGAATTCGTTCCTCAGCGTTTCGGCCAGCTTGAAGGCGTCGGGGCGGTCCGGGTCGATGACAACCTGACTGATGCCTTCGCGGTCGCGGAGGTCAACGAAGATGACGCCGCCGTGGTCGCGACGACGATGCACCCAGCCGGTGACGGTGACGATTTGGTCGATGTATTTGGCGTCGACTAAGCCGGTGTAAGTAGTTCTCATAGTGATCTCTTTGTCATGCAGAGCTTCGCGAAGAATCAGGTTGATTTATCCCCGATTTCACAAAGCAAAATGTTGTGTGAGCGCCGTCTGATCCCTCGCGATGCTCAGGGTGACAGGGCCGGAAAGTGAGTGGCGGGTGTTTGGTTCGGGAGAGCAGCGCGTTGAAGGACAGACGCGCCGATCACCCGGTCAATTTCGGTCGCTGCCGTCGAAGGGTGGCGGCGCTGCAGCCCAACGCGCTAGCTCGCCTTGCGTCGATGGCGGCGCGGCGACACCCATGGAGATGATGTATTTCAATGCCTGATCGACACTCATGTCGAGTGGCACGAGTTTGGCTTTGGGCACCAGCAGCATATAGCCACCGGTCGGGTTCGGCGTGGTCGGGATGTACACCGCGACGTGATCTTCGCCAAGTTTGTCGCGCATTTCGCCCTCAACCTTGTTGGTCAGGAAGGCGATCGAATGCAGACCCGGATGCGGGAACTCGATGAGGACGGCCTTGCTAAACGCCTGCCCGTTTTCGGAGAGGACGGGATCGGTCAGTTGCTTGACACTTTTGTAGACACCGCCGACCACCGGGATGCGGTGGACCAAGCTATCCCATGCTTTGACAAACTGTTTGCCAAACACGTTGCTGGCAATCACGCCAGTGACAAACAAAAGAACGAACGCTAGGATGATGCCGAAACCGGGAACCAGATCTCCGTTCCAGATGGGACGCCACTGGGCGGGCAGAAGAAGAATGGTTTGATCCAGCGATGTGATCAAAAAATGCAATACCCAGATCGTGATGCCGATTGGCACCAGTACCAGTAACCCAGCGAGCAGATATTTGCGGATGAGTTTCACGGTATCGTCCCGCTATTCGCTCTTGCTGGAGCTGGCAGGCGCAGGAGACGGTGCTGGAGCGGGGGCGGGTGCGGGCGTAGCGTTGGTGGTTGCGGCACCGGCGGCAGCGGGGGCAGACGCTGGCGTGGCGGCCGGGGCGGGCGCTCCCTCTTTGCTTTCTTTGCCGTCCTTGTTTTCTGCCGGCTTTTTGCCGCCGTCACGGAAGTCGGTTACATACCAGCCCGTGCCCTTGAGCGCGAAACCGGCAGCTGAGAGCTTCTTGTAATACTTGGTACTCGCACATTTTGGGCACGCCGTAATGGGGGCGTCTGCCATTTTTTGCATATGGTCGTAGGTGTAACCACAGTCAGGGCAGGCGTATTCGTAAATCGGCATGATGCGGGGCGGGCTCGACGGTAAGGTAGATTGGGGCGCGCAGAAGGCGCTAAACCCTTAATTATACGGCGTCTGCGTCACTTTTTTGTGCGCTGCGGTAGCGACATAAAGGGGTCCAAAAAGGCGGCCAGAACTGACGGTGTGACGAGGTGCGGGCACGAATGCCTGAGATGCGGGTAATTGCCTTTGCACGAGGTCATTTCGCCTTTATCATGCTCACAAACGGGGCAAAAAACAACCCTAAGTGCAGACGGAGAAAGAGTATGGTCACGGAATACATATGGTGGATCGCAGCCGCCATCCTGGTTGGTGTCGAAATGATGACCGGCACTTTCTATCTGCTGATCGTGGCGCTCGCTTGTGTGGTCGGCGGAATTGTGGCGGTGCTAGGGTATGACGCGGGCTGGCAATGGGGCCTGGCAGCAGTGGTTGAGGTGGCGGGAACGCTGGCCATCGTCCGCTGGAAGAAGCGGTTTATGGCGAAACCGAAACTGTCGAATAATCTTGATATCGGCCAAAAAGTCAGCGTGCTCGAGTGGCATGAAGACGGCACCGCCCGGGTTTCCTATCGCGGCACGCAGTGGGACGCAATACTTGATTCCGCCGCCACGCCGAGGCGTGAACAGATGATGATTATGGAAACCCGTGGCTCGCGACTGGTGCTTGGGCCTGTGCCGGGATGAAAGATTGTTTGGTAGTAATTTTCGTTACCTCGCGCCGCGTTTGTGGGAGCGGCTTTAGCCGCGATTCCCATGCGCGCCGGCAATCGCGGCTAAAGCCGCTCCCACAAGCGACGCTGGTTTGGCGCTCAGACGACTAACCCATGGCCACTCCCAATAAACCCCCGGGCGACGATCCGTTTTCGCGACTGCTTGCCGATTTGAGCAAGCAGATTGAGTCGCGCCTCAAGGATTGGGCGGCGAAGAACATGGGCGGCAAAACCACGGGCAACATTGCGGGCAAACCGAAGACGCAGATGACTGAAACACGTCCTACGCAATCGGCTCCGGCGCAAGGCGTTCGCTCTGCTGATCCAGCGAAAACGGTAACGCCGCAGCCTACTTCGATTGCGATGCCAAAGTACGACGGCGGCGAGATTCCGGAAAAAGAATTTGACAGCAGAAAGCTTATTTTCCGCCTGATCTTTTTCGTGCTGCCCGCGCTTGGCATTGGCAAATACCTGTGGTCTGGAAAGTGGAAGTCCAACACGGACTACAACGAGTTCAACAACATTAACGACGGTTTCAGTTCTGTTATCAACGGTTTTTTTGGGGAGATCACCATGAGTGGTTTATTGAGTTCAATCGTGCCGCTGGCGATATTCATCGTTGGCATCATCTTCGTCATTAAAGCGATCCGCGTCGTGCCGCAGCAGCGCGCGCTGGTGGTCGAGCGGCTGGGTAAATACCATGCCACGCTGGAGCCGGGCTTGCGCTTCACGATTCCTTTTGTGGATCGCATTTCGGCGAAGCATGATCTGCGCGAAGTGCCGCTCGACGTGCCGCCGCAGGTCTGCATCACCAAGGACAACACGCAGTTGCAGGTCGATGGCATTCTGTATTTTCAGGTGACCGATCCGAAGCTCGCCACCTACGGTTCATCGAACTTCATGCTTGCGATCACCCAGCTCGCGCAGACGACGCTGCGCAGCGTCGTCGGAAAGCTCGAACTCGACAAGACCTTCGAAGAGCGCGACATGATTAACCACGCGGTGGTCAGCGCGCTTGATCTGGCGGCCGCCAACTGGGGTGTGAAAGTGTTGCGCTACGAGATCAAGGATTTGACGCCGCCGAAAGAAATTCTGCATGCGATGCAGGCGCAGATCACGGCCGAGCGTGAAAAGCGCGCATTGATCGCTGCTTCCGAGGGTCGCAAGCAGGAGCAGATCAACATCGCGATGGGTCAGAAAGAAGCGGCGATTGCCAAGTCCGAAGGCACCAAAATCTCCGATATCAATCAGGCGCAAGGTGAAGCCGCTGCGATCATTGCGAAGGCAGACGCTAACGCCGAAGCGATCCGCAAAATCGCTATGGCGATTGAATCGCAAGGTGGTTTGCAGGCTGTCAACCTGAAAGTGGCGGAGCAATACATCGCCGCGCTGGGCAATATTGCGAAGGCGGGCAATACGATTGTGGTGCCGCAGAATTTGACCGATATCGCGAGCCTGGTGACGACAGCGACCAGTGTGCTCAAGTCGCAGAAAGCGATCTCCTAGCCATGAATGTGCTGTCAACCCGCATGATTCACGCGGCGCTGATCGGCGTGGTTGCGTTGAGTCTCGCCGCATGCGTCGGCAGCGCGAATGTGCGTGCAGAAAATCGCTGCGAGCGAACGTGAGCGGGGTTGGCAGCTTGAGCTGGAAGGGCGCGGCGACGGATGTAACGACCAATGTCAGCGGGATTGGGCGCGTGAGCAAAGGGTAAAGGCCTATGACTTGTGTGACGAAATTTGTGCAATCTCGCTACTGGGTTCTGGCGTTACTGATCGTTGCTGCGCTCGTGTGCTACTCCATCGGTTTTGACAAGGGCTCGGTGATTGCGCTTCTGCTTGGCGCTGGATTCGAAATTGCCATGTGGGTTCGCATTGCGCGATGGCAGCGTCGAGGCACTGATCGCCCGTGACGCGGTCGTGCTGCTGCACGGCCTCGCAAGCAACCACACGCGCTGGAGCGAGTTTGTTGAGCACTCTCCGCTCGCCGCCACACATGATCTGTTGACGCCCGATCTGCGCGGGCACGGCTCGGCTGCGACGGTCAGCGATCATGGCGATCTTGAGCGCTGGGTTGATGACCTCGCGGATTTGCTGGACAAAGCCGGCCATCAACGCGCCGTGATCGTCGGTCATAGTCTGGGGGCACAAGTGGCCATGCATTTCGCGGCGAAGCACCCGGATCGTACGACCTCGCTGTTTCTCATTGACCCGGTGCTGCGCACGGCACTGCTGCCGAAGAATCACTGGGTTCTTACCGCTTCGCCGCTATTCGCGGCTGCCGCAGCGACGATACGTTTCGCCAACCGACTGGGCATTTATCGTCGTCACATCGAGCCGCTTGATCTGCGCGAGCTCGACCGAGCGGCCCGCATCGCGTTGCAGTCCCCGGAGAATACCGAAGCCTTCATCAAGCATTACAGTTCAACGCACGCCGATCTGAAACACATTCACACCGCACAGTATTTGCAGGATATCGTCGAACTGCTGCGACCGCCGCCAGAGTTTGCGAGGCTCTCCTGCCCGGTTCGTGTGCTGCTCTCCACGGGTGCGACGTTCGCTGGCGAAAGCGAAACCCGGCGGGACTATTCTGCGCTCGCGAACGCAACGTTTGCCACGATTGACTGCCACCATTGGCCCGTGACCGAGCGACCAGACGAGGTGCGATTAGCCATAGAAACGTGGGTCGCGAGCGGGTCTGAAAACCCTTTAGCTTTTCGGTGAAACCACGGCTGCATTGGGGCTGAGCGCGGTTTATAGCAATTATCGATAAGTTACTTTTAAGCCGCTTAGCCCTAATGCAATAAGGCTTTCAGCAAAAAGCTGTAATGCTGCGTGAACCTCCATCCCCATCTTCGACCGCTCGTGCGATAGCCTATGTTTTGCCGCTCAACGGTCGTCACCGCTCGTTAAACATCGAACTCAGGAATGCCACCGTGAATCTCGCCGACCTTTCCGCCGAAGACTTGT
>Ga0335397_10004671_pt1 | contig 18026 bp, 14 predicted proteins | sample MAT04_FD_205740 | JGI IMG/M metagenome (GOLD analysis project Ga0335397, IMG submission 205740) | Freshwater microbial communities from Lake Fryxell liftoff mats and glacier meltwater in Antarctica - MAT-04 (spades assembly) (version 2) ... | reverse complement strand
GGCACGGGACGTGCCCGCCCACCTAGTTCCATGTACCACGTCATGTGTCGCATTGCGCTTCGTGGGTTTGCTCGGTTGGCTCCGGCATGGCCAACCGATACAAAGTTACGCTGACAAAGACAGAACGCGATCAGCTCACTGAGTTGACTCGCAGTGGCAACTCCCCGGCGGCGAAGTTTGTGCATGCGCGCGCCTTGCTCCTGTGTGATGCCGGCAAGTTCGGCGATCCTTGGAAGGTGGCCGATGCCGCGGCGGCGTTGGGCGTAAGCTCGCGCACGATCGAACACCTCAAGCAGCGTTTTGTGGAGGAGGGCCTCGAGTCCGCGCTGGTGCGCAAGCCCCAGAGTAAACCGCGGGCGGTGGACTTTGACGGCGCGTTTGACGCCCGCCTCACGGCTTTGGCCTGCTCGGATGCACCGCCCGGACGGCAACGCTGGACCGTACGCCTGCTGGCGGAAAAGCTCGTGGAGTTGAAGATCGCCGCTCGCGTCTCGACGATGACGGTGCACCGCTCGCTAAAAAAAACGAACTGCAGCCTCACCTGAGCAAATACTGGAAGATTCCGCCCGACGGGGACGCCGCTTTCGTGGCCGCGATGGAGGATGTGCTGACGGTTTACCAATTGCCGTACGATCCGTGTTTTCCCGTGGTGTGCATGGACGAGTCCAACAAGCAACTGGTGGGCGAGGTGCGGGCGCCCATTCCCGCTGCACCCGGCCACGGGCAAATCCTCGATCACGAATATGTCCGCAACGGGGTTGCGACGTTGTTCGTGGAGGTCGAACCGCTGGTGGGACGACGCCACGTCGCGGTCACCGAGCGCCGGACCCGCCAGGATTGGGCTCAGTTTATCAAGGTCATGCTCGATGAGCGTTATCCGAAGGCGACGAAGGTGCGGTTGGTCATGGACAACCTCAACACGCATGAGCCCGCCTCGCTCTACGAGACCTTCCCGCCCGCCGAAGCCGCCGCCTGGCCGCCCGGCTCGAAATCCACTATACCCCAAAACACGGCAGCCGGCTGAACATCGCAGAAATCGAATTGAGCGCACTCAACAGCCAGTGCCTGCGTCGCCGCATCCCCTCGGCTCACGTCATGCGCCGCGAAATCGCCGCTTGGCAAGCGGATCGCCACAATCGCGGTGCTCCGGTCAACTGGCGCTTCACCACCGAAGACGCCCGTATCAAACTCACCCGCCTTTATCCGAAGTTATAGCCGTTACGGGATACTAGAGCCGCACGGTCTGCTTCCCCGCCCGGAGCGCCGTCTCTTTCCCGCCCCACACAAACACCCCCGTCGTTTCCGGCGGCAGCTCGACTAACGCCTCGGCGCGGCCGGCCGAAAATTTCGCGCGCAATCGGATCATCCCGCGCGGATGCGGCAGTTCGCTCTCGATCTTTTTCAACGTGCCCGGCTGCGGCGCGATGCGCACCTGCTTGAAACCCGGCGCGGCCGGCCGGATGCCCGCAATCGTGGCGTGCAGGTGAAAGACCGGATGCGCGCCCCACGCGTGGCAGTCCGAGCGCGCCGGCTCCGGGCTCTCGACGGGAGTCTTGAAGCCTTGGTTCACCAGACCGCGCCACATTTCCAGTTTCTCCAGCACGAGGTCCGCGCGCCCGGCCTTGCCCAGCGCCTCGAACAGGTAGTGCTGAAAATAAATCGTCGCCGCCGCCAGTCCGTTCACCGCGGCATCCACCCACCGGGCCGGATCCGGAATCCGCAGCCCACCGATCACCGCAAGCGCCTGTCCGTGCTGGCTGAAGGTCGCATGGGTTTCCTCGTCGGCCCACAACCCGCGTTTCTCATCCCAGAAATGCCGTGCCAGCGAGGCCGCCAGCGCCTGAGCGCGGGCCGACCAGCGCTGCGCCAGCGCGGGCTCGCCACTCCACGACTCCAGCTCCGCCGCGCGTTGCAGCGTGATGAGATACTGCAAATTGAGCAGGCCCGAGAGTTTGCCCTCGCGCTGACCCGGACCCCAGCCCGCGAACCAGCCCGGCACCCAGTCCATGAAAAGCCAGCCCGGTGGCTTCACCAGCAGGCCGTCGGTGTTCGTTTCCGTCTGGAGTGCCTCCATGAGCGCCCGCATCCCCGGCAGCCGCTGACGCAGCCAGGCCGGGTCATCCCGCCAGAGCGCAAAGTCATGCAACATCCACGGCCAGATCATCGCGAAAGTTGAACTCTCCTGCCGCTCAAACGACGGATGCCGCATGGTCGGGTAACCCGTCCGGCCACGCGAAAGGTCGAACAACTCCATGCCGCGACGGGGCAGCCTGTCGTCCCCTGCAAACACATACGCCAGCAGCATCTGAATGCGGCTGTCCGCCACATACATCATCTGCTCATAATACGGGCAGTCCACGAAGACATCATGCATGCACGACCGCAGCCCGCGTTCGCTGAGCTCAATGAGCGGGGCCAGCGTCGGATCGCTCGTGACCAGGCTCGCCGTCGGCGCCAGCGGGAAACCCGTCCGCTCCACCGCCAGCGTGTGCAGCGTCACCGGCTTCGCGCCCACCTTCACGCTTACGAGCAGATACCGCCCGGAACGCCACCACGGCGTGCTGGCCCAGCGTCGGCCCGCGCCACCCAGTTTCCACGTGTCGCCGAAACCGAAGAAAAGTTTCCCCGCGACCGCGTTCCGGTCGCCTTTCGGGCCCGGCGAATTGTCGATCTCCGGGTCCTCGTGGTCAAAAAGTGACTCCGCCCATTCGCAGCGCACCTTCGTCCCAGGGCCGCCGGCAAATTCCAGGACCGGAAACCCGCAGAGATAGTCGTCCGTATCAATCAGCACCGTGACCTGGTGCCGCGCGGGCAGCGTCAGTGCCGCACCGTCTCTTAGCAGGCCCGTCCAGTCCGCGACCTGGGCCGGCGCGGCTTCAGCCCCCAGCTTCAATTTCTGCGCCCCGTGATACCGCGGCAGCCGCGCGCGGACCTTGCCGCCGCGCCACAAGTCATGCCGCTGCTCCGGCAACCCCGACGGCCGCAACTGCCAGCCCCGCGCGAGGACGCCGCAGGGATTGTCCGTCACCGGCGGGCGCACCACGGCGGGTTTCACCCACTTCGCCCGGTTCGCGTCAAACTTCGCAAGGTCCACCTGCGCCGCACAGCCAATGACGTGATAGGAGCGGTTGAGCTTCTTGCCCCAAACCATGCCGTCGAGCCGGGCCGCTTTCCACGGTGCCGAACCCGTCGAAAAACGCGCCGCCGCACTGCCCAGCCCCGCACAGACGAACCCGCCGCGCCACGTCATGCGCCCCTCGGGCGCCTGCGGCGGCGCCGCCCACCAAACCAACGCTTCGAGGCGATGCGCGCCGGCGCGGAACTTGATCTGGTAGGTCGCATAGGACCAATGGGACTTGTCCCCGGTATCCGGGCCACGGGCGATCACCGCACCGTCGAGGGCGAGGGTGTAGCACAGATCCGCGCTCACCTGCAGCCGCACGGTTTCCGCGCGCGCCGACTTCACGTTCAGCCGGAAAAGCACAAAACCCGGCTCGCCCTCGGCCAGCGCGGGATGCCAGAGCCAGCTCGCACCCTCGAGCGGGTGGATCGGCTCCATGTTCGGCGTGCCGTGCGGGACCGCCGGGTCGGTGATGCGTCGGCATACGGCTTCACCGGCAAAGGGGGCAAAAAGCATGATCCGGCCTATCCGTTGAGCCGGGAAAATCGAAGGTCAAAATTCGGAAACTGGGACCATCGAACCGGAAATTCACCCGGAGATCGCAAAGCCCAAGCCCCCGGAATTTAGCCACGAAAAGCACGAAAAGAGTCACAGGCTACGGAAAAGATTCAATTGCGCCTATAGGCACGCGGGAGATTTTATCCCAAAGGCCAAACTCTTCTTGCGCCTCTTCGTGGCCAACCTGCCGAGGCTCGAAGGATCGATCTTCGCGTTCCTTGCCCCCTTCGCGGTGAAGGGATGGAGATCGAATCCGCGACAGGCTTAGATTCTTACGCCACCAGTCCCGCCAACACCCGGCTCACCGCAAACGCCCCACGCACCGCGGCAAAGCCCGCCATCAGCTCGTGCGGCGCGCCCGCGCGCGGAAACACCATCTCGAGCGTGGCTCCACTGCAGCGCACCGCTGCGTCCACGCCTTCCACGTGGATCACACACTCGCGGCAGTCCGACGGATAAGTCACCGACAGTCCGCCTTCGCCGTCGAGCGCCTCGATCACGTCAATGATCGCCTCAACCCGTGCGCCCTTTTTTAGCGCGAAGGAGATCTCCGTGAACTTCCCGGCAAAGACCGCGGCGAATTCCTCTGTCTGTGCCAGGTCGCCATTTTTCAAGTCCCGCAGCGTCGTCGTGACGAGGTATCTCCCGGGAGTCGTTTCCTCCAGCAGGTAGAAAATCTCCACCGTGAAATCCTTCGCCGTCAGCACCGCGAGCGCGCCGGTCACATTGAGCGCGATATCCTTGCGCTTATACTCAAGTCGCGTCCGCACGTCCTGAAACAGCTTCTCCGCCTGTGCCGCCAGCTCGGGCCCGCAGATTTTTCCCAGGAAGCCATTCGTCACCGCATTCGCCGCATCCGGCACCGTGTGGTGCCCTTTCTTAAACCCGCCCAGCGCCTTCACCTGTCCGCCGCTTCGGCCGATGAAGCCAATGCCGGAAATGATACTGGAAGGAAGTTCGCCCGTCATGCGCCGCCGAGCAAACCCGGCACCGCCCGCACCGCCAACCGAAAACAGTCATATCACGGGGGCGCGGCGCCCCCGCCGCGTTCCGACTCCAACCGCGGCGCGGGCGCCGCGGCTCCCTCTCAATTCCCCACTCAATCTTCAGGCGGCAACCTTGCCGTTGCGGCTGCAGAGTTTGATCAGCCCGTAGACCGCGAGCACTGGCAGCCAGATCGGCGCCAGCGCCACAGCGACCACGAGCGCCACGGCAATCACGCCCACCACCAAGGATAGCCCGGTGGCCAGAAGCGCGGCGAGTCCACCGGCGAGCAGGGCCCCGGCAGCCAGCAGCCCCACCACCACCAGCACAACCGGCACCATCAACACGGGGAAGACATGGATCACGACCAGCGCCAGGAGCGCGAAGAGGAGAATTTTTCCGAAGGTATTCATGCCCGAAGAACACCGCATCCCCCAAAAAGTCGCAGCCAATCCACTTGTCACTCATCAGGTGACAAATGCGTGGGCACCGTCCGCTCGCGGGGGCGGGTCGGGTGCCCCCGGGGAACAGGGCGCCTGCGGGGGTCATGATTTATCCCTGACAGGCTTCCCGCAATAGGTTGACCTTCCGTTTCCCCTCGACTGTCTGAGTAAGACCCCATGAACCCGCTCCACTCGTTTTGGCCGCGCTGCCGCGCGCTCTTTGGCCGGCGACAATGGGAGGCAGACATGGCCGAGGAAATGGGGCTGCACCTTGAGGTGCGCACTGAGGAAAATATCGCCGCCGGGATGCCGGCCGACGAGGCGCGCCACGCCGCCCAGCGGGAATTCGGCGGCATCGAGCAGATCAAGGAAGCCGCGCGGGACCAACACGGCTTCGCGTGGCTGGAAAACTTCACGCAGGATGTCCGCTTCGGCACCCGCATGCTGCGCAAGCAGCCCGGTTTCACCGCGGTCGCCGTCCTTACCCTCGCCCTCGGCCTCGGCGCCACCACCGCCATTTTCAGTGTCGTGGACAGCGTGCTGCTGCGACCCCTCGCGTATCCCCGCGCCGACGAACTTTTGGTGTTCGGCGAGAACTCGCCGAAAGTCCCGCAGGTCGCCGCGTCACCCGGCGCCTACCTCGCGTGGCGCCGGCAGTCCGCGAGCTTCACCCACCTCGCCGCGTGGAACTTCGGGCCGTATAACCTCACGGGCGAGGGCGAGCCCCGCCGGGTTTTCGCCCAGCGCGTGACCGTCGGTTATTTTGGCACGATCGGACTCACCCCCGAGGTGGGGCGGGATTTTCAGGCCGCCGACGAATCCGCCGGTCAGGACAACGTGGTGATTCTCAGCCACAGTCTCTAGCTCGACCAGTTCGGCGGCCGCGCCTCGGTCCTCGGCCAGGCCATCATGATGGACGAGCGCCCGTTCCGCATCGTGGGCGTGATGCCGGAGCGCTTCCTGTTCGACCGGCAGGCCGATATCTACACGCCCCTCGTCTTCACGGCCGAGGACCAGGAAAATTTCTCCGAACGCTCCCTCCTGGCCATCGGCCGCGTGAAACCGGGTGTTTCCCTCGATCAGGCCAAGGCCAGCCTCACCGCGATTTCCGAACGGCTCGCCCAGAAACTCCCCGCCACCAACAAGGGCTGGGGTATCTTCGCCCTGCCCCTGCTCGACGCCACCGTGGGCCGCGTGCGGGTGCTGTTGTATCTCATGCTGGGTGCGGTCGGTTTTCTGCTCCTCATCGCCTGCGTCAACGTCGCCAACCTTCTGCTCTCCCGCGCCAGCTCGCGTCAGCGCGAAATCGCCGTGCGTGTCGCGCTCGGCGCCGGCCGCAGCCGCATCATCCGCCAGCTCCTGTGCGAAAGCCTTCTCATTGCCGCGCTCGGCGGCGTGCTCGGCGCCCTCGTGGGTTACGGCGGCATGAAACTGCTGCTCGCATTCGCGCCGGACGGCCTGCCGCGCTTGGCGGAGGCCTCCATGAACGGCCGCATGCTCGCGTTCACTTGCGGGCTGGCGGAGTGCACCGGGCTCGGCTTCGGCCTGGCGCCCGCACTGGAAGCCACCGGCGTGAATGCCGTGGAGACGCTCAAGGACGGCGGCCACGGCCTGACCGAAAGCCGGCGTCGGCGACGGCTGCGGAGTGCGCTTGTCGCGCTCGAGGTGGCGCTCGCGCTCATTCTCCTCACCGGCGCCGGCCTGCTCGCGCGCAGTTTTATCCGGCTACAGCACGTGGATCCCGGCTTCCAAGCGCGGGACAATTACATGAGCAACATCGCGCTCATCCCGCGGAAATACCCGACCGACTCCTCCCGCGCCGCATTTGTAGACCAAGCCGTGACCCAGCTCGCGGCGTTGCCCGGCATCCAAGGCGTCGCCTTCACCAACCACACCGTCCCCACCATGGGCATGCCGCGGTCCTTTTTTAACATTGAGGGACGCGCGCTTGAGCCCATGCAGCTGCCGCCGGGGTTTTACTACGCCGTCACGCCCGGGTATTTCGAAGTCATGGGGATTCCCTTGGTGCGCGGCCGAGGCTTCTCCGCGCAGGACGTGGCCGGAGCTCCGCGCGTTGCGCTCATCAACGAGGAAATGGTGCGCCTGCATTTTCCCGAATCCGACCCAATCGGCCAGCATCTGAGCGTGGGCGGTGGCCGCGACGTGTGGCGGGAAATCATCGGAGTAGTCGGTGATGTGCTCCAGGGCGGCGCCGGCCAGCCCAAGCGCGCCCAGATTTACGAGCCGTTCGCGCAGAGCCCGGGCGCGTCGACCTCGTTTGTCATCCGCACGTCCCTCCCCACCAATGAGCTATCCTATGCCGTCAGCAAGGCGGTCCATGCCATCGACCTGGAAATCCCCCTCACGCTGGTGTATCCCCTCGTCAGCGCGACCAGCACCAATCTGGCCGCCACGCGTTTTTCGCTGTTTCTCTTCGGCGTGTTTGCCGTGCTGGCCCTCTTCCTCGCCGCGATCGGGGTGTATGGCGTGATGACGTATGCCGTGAACCAGCGGTCCGGCGAGATCGGCATCCGCATGGCGCTCGGCGCGCAACCGCGCGACGTGATGCGGCTGATCCTCCGCCAGGGCGCGCGCATGGTCGGCGCCGGCCTCCTCGCCGGACTCGGCGGCGCACTGGCCGTCACCCACCTGCTGGACTGGATGCTCTTTGAAGTGAGCCCCACCGATCCACTCACCCTGGCCGCCATCATGATGCTGCTCTCTTCAGTAGCCATGCTCGCCTGCTGGCTGCCCGCCCGCCGCGCCACCAAGGTGGATCCACTCGTCGCCCTCCGCTGCGAGTAGCGGTAGCACACTGCTAGAGTGCGAAGTGACCAGTGACAAGGGACGAGTCCTGAGCATATGTTCTCGGCTATCGGCGTTCAGGTCTTCTCTCGTCACTCGTCACTCGTCTCTCGTCTCTCTTCACTTGTAACTCGTCACTTGTAACGACCACTGGCCGCCGCCGCCACTTCCCAGTTGCCAGCCGGGCCTTCCTGACCGAAGTTCCCGAAAACACCCCCCTTCCCGATGGTCACCTCCACCCCCTTGCTTTCCTACCAGCGTGAACTCGACGCCTCCCCCGCGGCGTTCGGCGAGCTGCGTCCGTCCAACGACTATCTCGACCAGCCCGAGGTGCTGAACCAGCGGCTCGAGGAGGACGGCTATCTTTTTGTCCCCGGCTTTTTTAACCGCGACCTGATCATGTCCGCCCGCGCCAGCGTGACCGACCGCCTCGCCGCCGAGGGCGCGCTCGATCCCGCTTTCCCCTCCCTCGAGGGCCGATGCGTGCCCGGCAAGGCCCTCGGCTTCCGCGGCGATCTCGCGCTCAAGAATCCCGCGATCGACCGCGTGGTCTACGGTCCGGAGCTGCTCGGGTTTTACGAAACCCTCTTCGGCGAGCCGGTGCGGCATTTCGACCACACTTGGTTTCGCGCGATCAGCCGCGGCCAGGGCACGCCCCCGCATTGCGACCTCGTTTACATGAGCCGCGGCACCCACCAGCTGCTCAGCTGCTGGATCCCCTACGGCGAGGTGCCGCTCGAGGTCGGCGGCCTGATCGTGCTGGAGGGCTCGCACCTCCAGACCGAGCGCCTCAAGAGCTATCTCGCGGTGGACGTGGACCTGTATTGCGAAAACCGCCCGCGCGAGGTCGAGAAGGTCATCACCAAGGGCGGCTGGAGCCACCCGGGTTGGCTGACCAACAATCCGGTTTCCCTCCGCGAAAAAATGGGCGGCCGCTGGCTCACCGCCGAGTACCAGCCCGGCGATTTTCTCACCTTCAAGATGACGCTCATCCACGCGAGCCTGGACAACCAGACGGACAAGGTGCGCCTCTCCTCCGACACGCGCTACCAGCGCGCGAGCCAGCCCGCCGACGCCCGCTGGGTCGGCGTCAATCCCGCCGGCCACGGCCCCCGCGCGAAGCAGGGCATGATCTGCTGATCTTCTAATGTAGGGCGGGGTCGCCGAACCCACCCATCCTCCGCAGCCCTTTCCCGCGGATTACGCAGTTCGACGCGGATAAATTCAGTCACCTGCGTTCGTCTGCGGAATCCGCGGAAATGTATTCGCGGGATCCAGGCGGGGTTCGGCGACCCCGCCCTACATCCCCTTGGTGGTTTCCAGCGCGAGCTTCATCTGCAGCGCGAGGCCCTCCGACATCGTCTGCGCCGCCTCGGATTCCGCGCGGCGGATTTTCGACCTTTCCCCGGACAGGCGGGACCAGCCGACGATGATGGGATCCTGCGGCTTCACCAGCACGAGCGTGGCCCGCAACTCGGCCTTCAGGTCCATGAGAATTGCCGCCGGCATATCCGCGTCCATCGCGGCGGCGAATTTCTCGGCGCTGCCGTTCTCGCCAATGAGATGGTAGAAATTCCGGTCCCAGCCCATGCTGACTTCCGTGCCAATCATATCATAAGGTGCCTGGCCGAACGAAAGGCCCTCCTGGTAGTCGCGGAAATTGCGGATCTCCTCCGGCACGACCACGCCATTCACCGCCGGGAGCCACAGGCTGGCGTCGGTGAAGAGCTGATTGCCCGGGACGCTCGTGAGGAACTTCAGGAAATCCAGCGCCTCCGCGGGATGGCGGCTCGCCTTGTTGAGATACATCGACACTGCCGTCTCGCCGATGCCTTCGCCGCCCAGTCCTACCACGTATTTCCCGACCTCCGGGTCGTCCGGCGTCGCCGGCATCAGTTTCATCGGCTGGATCTTGAACGACGCCAGCCGCCGCAGGCTCGTGGCATCCCAGGTGCCGTAAAAGAAGAACAGCGCCTGGCCCCGCAGGAACTCGATCATGGCATCGTCGCGGCGCAGCTGGATGAACCCCGGCTTCATTGAATTCGTGGCTTCGCGCACCAGCTGCAACCCGGCCGTGACGGCGGGTTCACTGAAACTCCAGCGGCCACCGAGGTAGGCGGCCAGCATCTGCCGGTTGTAAAGGTAGAGCGTCCCGCCGTCGTCCAACCGCTGGTTCACGCCGATCAGCGGCGCGGTAAACACGGTCTCCGCGACGGCCCGCGTCGTGTCACGGCTGCCCGCCAGCCCGGCAATCGGGCTCCCGGTTTCGCGGGAATACTCCTTCACCCGCGCGAGGATTTTCCGCAGGTCGTCGAAGTTTTGCGGCACCACGACCTCGCCTAGGATTTTCTTCATCAGGTCCACGTTGCAGAAGAGCCGCAGCGTGCACTCGCTGATGTTCACCGCGTAGATCTGCCCGGGGTCGGGCGAGTCCCGTTTGGGCGCGAGCAGCTTGTCGTGAAACGTGTCCTGCCACGGGATTTTTTCCTGCGAGGTGCCAACATTATAGGGATTCGGCTTGGCCAGCTCCGCCGTCAGCGGCGCGAAATAGCGCGCCGGGATGTCCTTCTGCCCTGGCAGCCAGGCCCCCCATTCCATCAGGTCCGCCCCCGTGCCGCCCGTGAGATTCGAGCGCATCCACTGGGGGTAGATCGACGCGCCGGGAATCTGGAGCTGTACGACGTGCACGCGCGGGTTAAGTTCCTCGTAGCGCGTGATCGCCGCATTGATGCCGTCGGGCGGCCCTCGCTCGATCTGCCAGTGGGCAAAATAAATCGTGACCGGGCGGGGGTGGATCAAGGGCTGGGAGCGGGTGAAAACCCAATACGCCGAGGCCCCGAAGGCCGCCACGAGCAGCACGAGGCCGAGCCTGGACTGGAGCCGCCTCATGCGCCGCCCCCCTTCGCCAGCCGGCGATTCGCGGCGGCGAGCTTTTCCCGGATGGTAAATGCGCGGACGTTGGTCGGATACTCGGCGAGATATCTTTCGAAATACTCCCGGGCCCGCACCCAGTCTCCGGCTCGCTCCGACAGCACGCCGATTTGCACGATCAAGTCCTCGCGGGCCGTGCCGGTGATCCCGCTGACCCGGTCGGCGGCGATGAGGTGCGGCAGGAAACGCGCCTGGGGTTGGTGCAGCACGATGCCGGCCTGCCCGATCTGCAGATCGAGGTCCCGCCGCAGGAGTGGCTCCGAAATGCGCGAAAGCACGGCCTCGGCCGGCGCGAGCCGATCCGCTTTCAAATCCGTCGAATCGGGCAGCATGTAGAGCTTCAACATCCCCAGTTTCACCAAGCCCAGCTGCGCCCAATGGCTCTGCGGCTGTCGCTGGGCCAAGGCCTCATAGAGTTCAGCCGCCCTGGCAAAATCCGGCTCGTTCAGGTGGAGCTGGTAGATCCGCGCCCGCAGATAGGCCGCCTGCGCCGCAATCTGATCCTGACCCTGCGCCAGCTCCGTCAGTACCGTCTCGGCCTCGCGCAAGTTCCCATCCGTGGCGGGCTGCGCGCCCATCCGACCGGCGGCCCAGATCAGCCGCTCCGACCGCGAGCCGGAGTCGCGGCGCAACTGGCGGAGTACGTCCTGCGGGCGGCTGTTGACCAGGGCCTCCGCTGCCCGCTCCAAATCCACCGGCGCGGCGGCGCGGGCCGCGAGCAGGGGACCCACCAGCAGGAGGAGGAAAATATTTCGCGCGGGGTACACGAAAAGCACTCTTCAATGTGGAAGTTCACCCTGCTCCCACAAGCCCTACCGGAAGAATTATTTGCGAACGGCCCCGTCACTTCACCGGCCCGGCGAGGTCCAACTGCCGGCTCATCTGCAGCATCAGCGCCTCGGATTGCGTTTGGGAACTTTCCTGCCTTTCCCGCGCCAGGGTCAGGCTCCCGTCCGCCTGACCCCGCCGGCTGAGTGCCGCCAGCGCCATGATGCGCACATCCTGCGGCCGCACGATGATCGCGCGGTTGGTGACTTCCTTGCGCAGGTCCGTCCGCACTGCCGCCGGCATCTCGGCCTCCATCGCGTCAACGAACTGATCTACGCTCCCCCGCGGATCGGTCAGCAGGTACAGGTTCCGGAACACCGCCGCGGCGGTCGTGGAACCCATTCCCATCATGTATTCCCCGCCAAAGGAATAGCAGTCGAGCGGGGTCAGGTAGGCCGCGATGTCGGCCGGGACCTTCACCTCGCGCACCGACGGGAGCCAGCCGCTGTGGTCCGTGAACAGCTGGTTACCCTGCACGCTGCTCATGAAGCGCATGAAGTCGACCGCCTCCTTCGGGTGAGCGCTCTGCTTGTTGAGATAAAATTCCATCGTGGTGCCGCCCCCGCCGTCGGCAAATTTCCCAAAGAAATAAGGCCCCATTACGGGGTCCGCCTTCGTCAACTGCGGGAAGCGCAGCACATCGAGCGGAAAAGTCGCCGCGCTCCGGATGCTCGTGCCATCCCACGTCCCCGCGAAGATGAACACCGCGTCGCCGCGCAGAAACTCCTGCGTCGCCGCGTCACGCATCGACTGGAGGAAACCGGGCTTCATGCTGGTGCTGACCTCGCGCATCAGCGTCAGCCCGGCCTTCGCCTCCGGCGAGCGGTAGCTCCAGCGCCCTTCCAGGTACAGGCCCAGCTCGTCGTAGGCATACAACGAGAGCGTGCCGTGGCGGTCGTTGCGCTGGCTGCTCTTCATCATCGCGCCCTGCATGAGGAATTGCATCAGCCAGCTCGCATTGTCGCGCGCGCCGGCGAGGGTGAAGACGGGCTTGCCGGTGCGGGCCGCGTAGTCGGCCACCTGCTGGAAAACCACGCGGAGCTCGGCGTAGGTCTGCGGGGTCCGGTCCGACCCGGTGATGGTCCGCAACAGCTCCCGGTTGCAGAAGAGCCGCACGGCCACCTCCGTCAGCGTCGCCGCATAAAACTGTCCCGGATCCGGCGCGTTCACGCGCTGGTTGAGCAACCCGTCCGTGAAAGTCTGCACCCACGGCACGTGCTCCAGCGCCGTGCCCTTGTTGTAGGGATTCGGTTTCAGCATCTCGTCCGTGATCGGCTCAAAGTACCGCGCGGGGATGTCCGACAAGCCGTCGAGCCACACCCCGTATTGGATCAGGTCCGCGCCCGTGCCGCCGACCAGGTTGGTCCGCATCCACTGGTTGTAAACGCGGCCCGGCACCAGCACCTGCTCGACCTTCACCCGTGGATTGAGCTCCTCGTACCGCTTGATGATCGCGTCCACCCCGTCGGGCGGGCCTTTCTCAATCTGCCAGTGGGCGATTCGGATCGTCACCGGCCGGCTCGAGACCACCGGCGCCGAGCGCGTGAAAACCCAATAGACGGCGAGGAGATAGGACCCCACCAGCAGCACGAGACCGAGCCGGCGTTTGCCGTCTTTTTTCACGGCTGGCCTCCCTTCGCCTTGGTCTCGAGCTCCGCGAGGTCCTCCAACCGCCGGCGCACGGTGACACTGCGGAGGTTGGGCGTGAAGTCGCGCAGGTAGGCCTCGAAATACGCGCGCGACTCGGCGTAGCGACCCGCGCGCAACGAAAGTTCACCCAGTTCGATCGCGAGGTCCTCCGGCACCTGGCCCACGAGGCCGCCGATCCGGTTCACCTCTTTCAGGTGGGCCAGCACCAGCTCAAGCGGCTGCTCATAAAACGTCCCGGCATGCGCGATCTGCAGGTGCAGGTCGCGCTGCAGTTTCTCCTCGTGAATCCGCCCCAGCAGCGCGGTCGCCGCCGCCATCCGCCCGGCCGGGTCCGACGGTTCCGGCAGCGCGTAGAGCAGCAGCAGGCCGAGTTTAACCAAACCCAGCTGCGCCCAATGGCTCTCCGGATGCCGGTCCGCCAGCGCCCGATAGTGCTGCGCTGCCCGTTGATAATCCGGCTGCTGAAAATGGACCTGAAACAGCCGCGCCTGCATGTAGGCCGAAGCGTCCGCGATCTCGTCATTGCCCCTGGCCAGCCCCGCAAACGTGGCCTCGGCCTCGTGCAGGCGGTCCTGCGTCACCGGCTGGTAGTCCACCGCCACCACCGCCTGCGCAAATTCGTGCTCGCGCGTGGGCGCGCCCCGGGACCCGTCGAGCTTCATATAGGCATCACGGACAAGGTGATCTGCCATGAGCTGCCACGCCGCCGCGGTGTCATCCGACGCCGGCAACTCCGCCCGGGCCGCAGGCAGCAGGATCACGCACAACCAGGCGCCGCACCAACGGCGCCACTCAGGATAAGGGGCAAGCACCCCGCATGGTGAAAGAGCCGCTCTACCGACGACAAGAACTACCTGTGTGTGCGCCGTGCTTTCCCCCGAAAGTTCTACCGGTAGGGCGGGTCTTCGACCCGCCTTCATCTCACCTTCTTCAATCCTCCCAGCCAATGTAACCCATCGCGTTACTTTGGCCGGACCTGCCTCCCCGTTCATCGCCGCCTCAATGGCGGGTCGGAGACCCGCCCTACTTCCCCACAATATCCTCCGGCTCCGGCCGGTAGGGCGGGTCTTCGACCCGCCTACTTCCTCACAGGATCCCCCGTTCCAGCCAGGTGTGCTCGCCGGCGATGATTTCCTGCGCGAGGTCGTAGCCGTGCTGGTCGGAGTTTTGGCCAACCCCGGCGAAATTCTGCGCAATCCGCAGGTGCGCTTGGGCCGCGAAATCATCCATCAGCGTCAGCACCTTTTCCTCCGGTTCACCGTCCCGCAGCAGCTTTTGCGCAAACACACAGCTCGCCGAGATCGCGAAGAGGTCGCCACCGATGTCCGCCAGCCGGCCGAGCAGCACCTGCCGTTTCTCCAGCTTCGGGCCAAATTTCACCATCTGGTGAAACAGCGTCCGCGCCAGCTTGCGGCTGAGCGACGACACCCGGTTAAAATGCGCCGCCAGGCGCGGATGCATCTCCGCCGGCGCGCGCCCGTTGAAGGGCAGCCACTGCGCGGGATACCACAGCGCATAAAATTTCGCCGCCGCCCACCCGCTTTTCAGCCGCTCGCTCCACGGACGCTCGGAGTTGAGCGCCACGCCGGCCAGCTTCAGGTGCGGGTCCAGCGCCTCGCGCATGATAAAGAGCCGCATGATTTCCGAGGACCCCTCGAAGATTGTGGTGACGCGGTTGTCGCGCATCAGCCGCTCCACCGGATGCGGCTTCTCTCCGCGCGCCTTCAACGATGACACCGTCTCATAGCCACGGCCGCCGCGGATCTGCATCACGTCGTCCAGGCAGAACCAAGACTTCTCGGTGGACCAGAGCTTGCACATCGAGGCCTCCAGCCGGATGTCGGCCGACTTGTCGCGGTCGACGATGCGCGAGGTGGTGATCAGCATCGCCTCCATCGCAAACGTGTGCGCCGCGATCCGCCGGATCTTCTCCGCGATCGCCGCATGCTGCCCGATGGGCACGCCCCACTGGATCCGTTCCGCACTCCACTCGCGGGCAATCGCCAGCGCACGCTTCGCCACGCCGATGCTCGACGCCGGGATCGACAGCCGGCCGGCGTTGAGCGTGGACAGCGCCACCTTCAGTCCCCGGCCCTCGCCCGCGATGATGTTCGCCGCCGGCACCCGGACCGCGTTGAAGCGGATCACGCCGTTGTAGAGCGCGTGCAGGCCCATGAACTGGCAGCGGTGCACGAGCTCGACGCCGGGCGAATTGGCCTCGACGACAAACGCCGTCAACTGCGGGCGAGGTTTGCCGTCCACGATCTTCGGCGCCGTGCGCGCAATGACCACAAACAGCCCGGCGCACGTGCCGTTGGAGCACCAGAGTTTTTCACCGGTGAGGACATAGTCGGTGCCGTGCAGCTTTGCCTCCGTCGTCAACCGCGCGGGATCCGACCCGACGCCGGCCTCCGTCAGCGCAAACGCCGACAGCTCGCCCGCCGCGACCCGGGGGAGGAATTTTCGTTTCTGTTCGGGCGTGCCGAAGAGCATCAACGGCTGCGGCACGCCGACCGACTGGTGCACGGAGAGGTGCGCGAACACGTTCATGCAGTGGCTCGCGATGAGCTGGCACGCGCGGCAGTAGGTCGTCTGCGAAAAACCCAGCCCCCCGTACTCGCGCGACACCTTGATGCCGTAGGCGCCGAGCCGCGCGAGACCCGCCATGACCCCGGCGGGAATCTCGCCGGTGCGGTCAATCTCGTCGGGGTCCACCTGGTCCCGCAGGAAAACTCCCAACTCCGCCAGGAACTGATCGGCCCGCGCTTTCTCGGCGGCGTCCACTTCGGTGACGGGATAAAGTTTCTCCGGCCGGAAGCCTCCCATGAAGAGATGCGCGACGAAGCTCAGATCGTCGGGCGACTCGCGCGCAGCTTCCGTGACCTGCAGGGCGGCGCGCTGCCCTTCGTTCATCTGGGACATGTCGATGACCGAACGGACGTCATCGGCTTTCGGGGGTGGGGTTTCGAGAGCGGACATAGGGGTTGGCGGCGGAGCCGCGGTTGATTTTCCCCACTCAACTCCCACTTTATGACACGGTCAACGACCCCGCCGCCGCCGGCCACAGTCTACACACGCGCCACTGCCCCCGTGTGCCGGGCGAATTGGGGAAGTCTAGTCACACGAAACGTCTCGATGACGGTAAGAACTAACTGATCTAACCTCGGATTTTACAGGAGGAAACGGAGGCAACGAAGGTTTCTGAAATTTCCTGTATATCCCATTCTATCCTCGCTCCGTTCTCTCCGTTTCCTCCTGTAAAAAGTCTGCGTTTAGGTTTTCGTAGACCCGCCCAAATCCGGCACCGCGAGCTGGACCCCGCCCTGCTCCGCCGAATCGTGCGCGATCAGACCGGGAATCATGTAACGCGCAGCCTGCCAGATGTTATTGGGCGGCTGGATACCGCTCACGCACGCTTGCACGAAGTCATCGACGAGGAACTGGTGCGACCCCCAGTGGTTGTTCGGCATCTTGGCGAATTCCCTTGGCAGCCGCGCCGTGTCGTGCGCCGCGGCCGTCCCCCCATACACGCCCAGTCGCAGCGTAAGGATGTCATCCAGCCGTTTCGTGTCCTCAAACCCCTTGCCGATAATTACCTGCCCGGCCTGGGTGTACTCAAAACTGGCCTCGGTGCCGCAGACCGTCATGAACTCGCCGCCCGGGTGACCCACACGGCGGAATTCGTTCACCCGCGCGCAGGCCCCGTCGCTCATCGCGAACAGCGCGGTCTCGTTCGAGAAGGCATTGCGGTACTTGTTCACCTTCGGGTCGTAGATGCCGTCCGGATGCCGGTCGCGCCAGCCGAGGGCCGACACGTGCGTCATGTGCGCGCCGGTGACGCCAACCACCTGGCTGATCGAGTGGGTCGCGTAGTGCATCGGCGGCGAGCCGGCGAGTTCGAGGAATTTGTCGCCGGTGCGCGCGCGGATGATCCCGCGGGAGTCGATGCTCTTGATGTCCCAGTCGTGATGATAACTCGCGTCCACAAAGGTGATGTCGCCGAACACCCCCCGCCGGTGCTGGTCGCGGCACCACACGACGTGCGGATAATAGTAACTCGTTTCACCCATCATGTAGATGCGGCCGGTCTGCTCGACCGCGGCGATGATGGCCTTGATCTCGGGAATCGTCTCCGCGCACGGCACGGCCGAGTAGACATGCTTGCCCGCGCGCAGCGATTTCACCGCCTGCGGGCCGTGCAGCCAGTGCTGCGTGATGATGGCGACCGCGTCCACGTCCGTGCCGAGGATGTCGTCGAGCGACGGACACGTGCGCGCGATGCCGAACTTTTCCGCGTTGGCCCGCAGCTTCGCGGCGTCGAGGTCGCAGAGCACCACCTCGTCAACCGACGGGTGCGCCTTGAACAGCGGGATGAACCCCTGGGCCATCTGGCCAGTGCCGACCATGCCGATCTTGAAGCTCATGAGGGGAGGATTTTCTTAACCGCGAATCCGCCGTCGCCCTCTTGGGCTATGGCGTGACAAGTGGACGCGAATTCACGCGAATGGATGAGAGCATGTTGGTCAAACCCGCAGCCTTTCCGCATTTGCGACACAAAGGTCACAGAGGAGGCACGGAGGGCACGGAGGGATTCTCTGTGTCCTCGGATTGATCCCTCTGTGCCCTCTGTGACTGCAGCCTGATTCATTGTATGGGATTCGCGCCCATTCGCGGTTAAAAAATCCGGACGGTACTTTGCCGCCCGC
>Ga0335397_10004670_pt1 | contig 18030 bp, 17 predicted proteins | sample MAT04_FD_205740 | JGI IMG/M metagenome (GOLD analysis project Ga0335397, IMG submission 205740) | Freshwater microbial communities from Lake Fryxell liftoff mats and glacier meltwater in Antarctica - MAT-04 (spades assembly) (version 2) ... | reverse complement strand
TATTGAATATTCTCTGCGCACCTGCCACCAGGGATAGTTTTGGCGCCAGGTTTATGTTTCCATATAAGTCTGAAACAAAAGAATAACCTTTATAATTACCTCTTGCAAATTTTGCAAAGCCACCTACACTTGCACTGTCATCTTTAAGCAAACGTTGGGTATTAATGTATGTATTTACAAAATGCAATGCAGATTTTTTAGCGGTATAATTAAGTGCCAGGCTATTGATCAAATTGCTATTTTTATTGGTATAATCTTTATCATCTTTAAAAGCACCTGCATCTAAGCCTGTATTATATTTGCCGTAATTACCAGTGTAACGCACATCAAATTTTGTATTGATACGGTAGCCAAGATTTGCCTGAAAATTATTCTGAATATATTTGTCATCATCAAAATTTGCGGCACGGGTACTATCGTATGCGCTTGAAAATCCTTTGCTGTTGGTATAACCATATTGCAGGTTATAAGTAAAATTCTTTGCGCCGCCATTTAAGCCTGCATTGGCTTTAAAGGTTTGATAGCTTCCGTAAGACAGCATCGCATTAGGACTTATTTTTTTTACAGCTCCTTTTTTTGTGATGATGTTTATAACGCCGGCCACAGCATCGCTACCCCATAAAGTACTTTGTGCACCTTTTAAAATTTCAATGCGTTCTACCTGGGCAAGGTTGATATTATTGAGGTCAAAATAACTGGAGATATAAGACGGATCTGCAACGGGCACACCATCCAGCAATATTAGAGTGTTGCTTGTGGCTGCACCTCGGATGTAATAATCCTGGTTACTGCCAAGATTACTATTGGCCCCATTTACAAAAATACCTGCCTGGTAATTTAAGATTTCTGTAATTGTTTTTCCTGCATTTCGCTGCAGTGTGGCCTGGTTAATCACAGTAACCACTTTGCCGGTTTGTGATTGTTTAAGCTGTGTTTTGGTAGCGGTTACCACTACTTCATCCATGGTGGTACTGTCGTGTTGCGCATACGATTGACTGCTGAAAATTACAGCAGCCACAATAAAAATTTTCTTTTTCATTTGTAGAAAATTGTTTTTTGTAACTGCTCTCGTGGAAAAAATGGTAACTGTAAATAGTAAACAGTAACCTGAAATATAATTGCCTTGCAGCGCTTACACTCCATGCCTTTCGCCCGAAAGCCGTGAATGAATAATATGATACCTGGCAGGTCTTCTGGCTTGGCTTCTGTTGAACACCTTCCCGCCGATTGCTCAGCAGTGGTATGAAGATTCAACGATGTGAAAAGTGAAAAGTGAAAGGTGAAAAATAAACGCTGGAGCCACAATTATGGATGACTTTTGACCTTTGATCTCTGACCTTTGACTTTTGACTTTTCGGGCCTTACAGCTACGGGGATAGCGCCGGATTTACACCGGACTTCCCTTTTAATCCCGCAAATGCGGGAACCAAATTCATTGCAAATGTATAGAAAAAAGAGAATGATAAAACAAATTATTATTGGCCAAATAATAACTAATAATAATCAATTCCTGTTACTAATGCTGGCATACTTATTAGGGCCGCTACCTCAAGAATCTAAAGTAAATTTGATTAATTTTAACCCGCAAAGATCATTTGGAAACCAATAAAATCTATCTGAGCACTGTTTACGTATCTATAAAAAGTACACATACCAATTACAATCAAACTGCAATTATGAAAAATTTTTTTACAAATTTATTTTCAGTACCTGTATGCCTGCTGCTATTGGCAACATCCTTGCATGCACAGAAGCAAGCGAAAGGTATTTATGTGATAAATATCAATACAAAAGTGCCGCTTGCCGATGTAACAGTGCAAAGCGATGACAATAGTTTTAGCGCTTTAACAGATGATAACGGCTTTATCCAACTGAATAAGCTTTCCGCTTCGGTAAAAAATTTAAATATTTCCTGCATCGGATACCAGTCCGTTTCTATTGATATTTCTTCGATAAATTTTACCGGCATTCCCGCTATTTTCAGCCTTACACCAAAAGTATCCAGCCTGCAGGAAATAAAAGTGCTGGCATCTGCCAACAAAGGAATTTTTAAAACCATCAGCGACCTTGATATTCACCTCCGCCCCATCAATAACTCTCAGGAAATATTGCGCATGGTTCCCGGATTGTTTATCGGACAGCATGCTGGCGGGGGCAAGGCAGAACAAATATTTTTAAGAGGGTTTGACCTGGATCATGGTACTGATATCAACATAACAGTAGATGGCCTGCCGGTAAATATGGTGAGCCATGCACATGGGCAAGGATATGCCGACCTGCACTTTGTAATACCGGAACTGATTGAAAAAGTAAATTTCAACAAAGGCCCTTATTTTGCAGATAAAGGAAATTTTACTACTGCCGGTTTTGTAGAATTTAAAACAAAAGATTACCTGGAAAATAATTTTGTAAAAGCAGAAGCTGGTCAGTTTAGTACATTTCGTGCAATAACAGGCATTAATTTATTAAATACAAAAATGAGCCGGAGAAGCCAGGGACTTTACTTTGCAGGCGAGGCTTCTTTTACAAAAGGTTATTTTGAAAGTCCGCAGGACTTTAGCCGCTTTAACGGCATGCTGAAATACCACGGCAATTTAAATGCACAAAACACTCTTACGGCAACGGTTAGTGGCTTTACCAGCAAATGGAACGCATCGGGCCAGATACCAGACAGAGCCGTAGAAAGTGGGCTGGTGGGTTTTTACGGCGCCATTGATAATACAGAAGGCGGCCATACTTCCAGGCACAACGCCAATATAGAATTACAAACAAAACTTAACAGCGGTGCTGTGATACGCAACCAGGTTTTTTACAGCAGGTACAAATTTGAATTGTATTCAAATTTTACTTTTTTTAAAGAAGACACGGCAAACGGCGACCAGATAAGGCAGAAAGAAGACAGGAATATACTGGGCTATAATGGGTCTTATCAAAATGAATTTGTAATTGGCAATATTAAGACTGAAACAAAAGCTGGCATTCAAATAAGGTATGATGCTGTAAACGACATCGAACTGACCCGCACAAAAAACCGGGCCGTGAATACGAACCAGATTATGCTGGGTGATGTAAATGAATTGAATGCAGGCATTTACTGGAGCCAGCGTTTTTCCTTTTCAAAAAGGCTGGATTTAACCACTGCGCTAAGAGCCGATTATTTCTCTAACCGCTACAACAATAAATTAGTGCTGCAGGAATTGCATACTAACTCTACCATCCTAAGCCCCAAACTTAATTTGAATTATAAGGTAAATGAAAAAGTGCAATTGTATTTGTACAGTGGCCGTGGCTTTCATAGTAATGATACAAGAGTAGCCGTGCAGCAAAACGGAAAAAAAGTATTGCCGCCTGCTTACGGGTCAGACCTTGGAGGCATTTTTAAAGTCAGTAAAAAATTAGTACTCCAATCTGCACTTTGGTACCTGTGGCTGCAGCAGGAATTTGTATATGTGGGCGATGAAGGTGTGGTAGAAGCAGGCGGACAAACCAGGCGTGTGGGCTTTGATGTTTCTGCAAGATATGAGCTGGCAAAAAATCTTTTTGCTGATGTGGATCTGAGCCTGGCCAATCCAAGAGCATTGGATGTAGCCAAAGCAGAAAGTTATTTACCATTGGCACCACGATTTACAAGTGTGGGTGGACTCACGTACCGCAAACAACAAGGCTGGAACGGAAGCCTGCGTTATCGTTATATGGATAACAGGCCGGCAAATGAAGATAATTCTGTAGTAGCAAAAGGCTATTTCATAATAGATGCAGCCATTAATTATACCTGGAAAAAATGGGAAGCAGGATTATCTGTTCAAAACCTGATGGACACAAGATGGAAAGAAACCCAGTTTGATACAGAAAGCCGATTGCAAACTGAACCGGCTCCGGTTTCCGAAATACATTTTACACCAGGCTCACCATTTTTTGCAAGATTAAGTATTACGGCATATTTCTAAAAGCATCTATGAAGTACATTAAAAAAGCCATCTCTACATTTTATAACGGCGGCTAAATTAATTTTTTTTCAACTGCCAGCCTTATTAAGCTGGCTGTATTTTTTACTTCCAGTTTTGCCAGTAAATTTTTTCTGTGGCTATCAACAGTAAAGGGACTTAAGAATATTTTTTCTGCAATTTGCGGATTGGTATAACCCTCTGCAATTAATTCCAGCACTTCTTTTTCTCTTGCAGTTAATTCAGGCAATGCTCGTGCTGCTGCAGATCGTTGATATTCCTGCAATGCCATGCCCACTTCGCCACTAAAATAAATATTGCCTTCATGCACCGCATGTATGGCGTTGATCAGTTCTTCTTTAGAGGAGTTTTTTAAAATATAACCAGACGCTCCATTCTCCACCATTTTTTTTATGTACAGTCCCTGGTTGAAAGTACTCAGTCCCAATATCATAATACCCGGATATTTTTCTTTCATCACTGCACACAATTCCACTCCATCCATACCGGGCATACTGATGTCCATCAATACCACATCGGCCGTATTGTTTACAAAAAATCCAAGGCAGGATGCAGCATTCATTGCATGGCCCATCCATGCAATATCTTTTTCATTTTGCAATAAAGAATGTATGCCTTCAATAACAACGGGGTGATCGTCCACAATAAAAACACTGATCATAATTATAAATTGAATTCAATATTTATCAAAGTTCCTTTGCCTGCTTCTGAATTAATTTCTAACCTTCCTTTTAAATAATCTACTCTTGATTGTATACTGGTAAGGCCGGCACCTTTATTTTCTTTCGGTAATTCCTTGTCAAACCCTTTTCCATTGTCTTCCACAATAATACTTAACCGGCCTTCTTCTTTTACCAACTGTACCATCACTTCTGTTGCAGCAGCATGCTTCATCGTATTATTAAGTAATTCCTGAATAATGCGGTAAATAATTATCTCCGCTGATTTATCAATTCTATCCCTCATACCAATGGATTGGTATTTTACAGCAAGCAAATTGGTTGTGTTGATGGTATTGCAATATTCTTTCAATGCTTCATCCAGGCCAAACTTCGTCAACATTTCGGGCATCATATTATGTGCCACCCGGCGCAATTCATTAATGGAAGTATCCAGCATATCTAATGACCTTTCAAACACCGTCATGTTATCGGGGGTGATTATTAAATTGTCTTTCATATTGCTTAATGAGAATTTTACGCCAGATAATAAACCACCCAAACCATCATGCAGGTCTTTTGCCAGGCGGCTTCGTTCTTCTTCCTGCCCTTGCAATAAAGAATCTACTGCTACCAGTTGCCTGTCTTTTTCTAATTCACGAATGCGTTGCTGCTGCAATTGTTCATGTTGCCTTGCGAGCAAATGCCGATGACGAAAATTGCGGTAACCCAAAAATCCTGTTAATATTAAAATAGCCAATGACCCAATTAAAAAATAATTGATAGTAGATTTTTGTTTGATTGATAACAATTGTATTTGTTTGTCTTTTTGTAATTGGATAATTTCCTTTTGCTTTTTTTCGGTTTCATATTTTTTTTCCAGCTCAGTAGTGCTTTGAATAACCTGCTCATTTAAAGCAATTTCCTGTATAGAATCTGCATTGTATTTTGCCCAACCTACAGTTGTATAATCTCCATCTCTTGCAGCTATATAAGAAAGCAGATTATAACTGTTCGACAATTCGAGCGTTAATGAATCCTGGGTTGCTATTTTAAGGGCTTCTTTAATATTTTTCTTAGCGTCAGCGTTTTTGCCGGTATAAAACAAAGCACCCGACATAGTAGTTAAAGCTTTTACCAGCATTACCCTGCTTTGTAAAGCTTTAGAAAGAGCCAATGATTTTTCAGAGACCTGCAGCATTTCATCAAACCGATTGTTTTTAGAATACAGTTCTGCCATGTACCCGTAAATAGTTGCTTCGGCATATTTATCATTTAAACGTATCGACTCTTTTACAGCAATATCATAAAAATACAAAGCGCTGTCAACCTGGTGCAGCTCCTGGTATGCCTGTGCCAAAGTTGAGTAAACCCTATTGATGTAATCATTCCTTTTCTTATACTTTTTATTAATTTTTATAGAAGCCAAAGCGTATTCAACAGCTTTTCTGGATTGTGAAACACTATTGTAACAATTAGCCAGGTTATGCAGGGTGGACGATAATTTGGACGAGTCTTTTATTGCTTCTACTACACTGTGTACCTGTAAGGAGAAGTCCAGTTGTTTTTGATAATTTAATTGTAATCCATAAACAATACCAATATGATTAAGCATGATAATTACTAAGGAAGAATCTTTTAATTGTCTTGCAAGTTGTAATCCCTTGTTATTTTCTTCCATTGATTTATCATACTCTCCCCTGGTAAATGATACAATGGAACTTTGTTGGTAATAGTAGTAAATACCTTTTATAAATTTCAGCGACTCTGATAATATTTTTGATCTTTCTAAATAATAAATGGATGAATCCTGGTTATTGGTTTCATAATATCTTGCTAGTTGCAGCAAAGTTTTAGCGGTACCGGTATCTTCTTTTGCATTTACAAGGAGCTGCAATAAACTATCCCTTTTATTGTTTTGCTGGGCCACAACAAATAGCTGTTGCAGAAATAGAATAAATATCAATATCCATTTTGGCATCGTACAAAATAACACTTTACTTTTCGCAATACATAGCCATTACTTTAAAATACCAGTTTCGGGTGATTGTTGTCAAATGCAATACAAATCACTGTTTCGGGTGATTGATATCATATACCCGCAATCTACATTTGAATTTAAGTATACCAATAGAAAAACCAAACAGATTAGACATTCATAAAATTACCATCAGGAGATGATGAAAGATTTAATGGTACTTATGTGAAGCGTGAATCGTATGGAAAAATTCCTTCTATAAGATTTACTTTGGATGACCGCCCGGTTGGACGGAGAAGATTTACAGAAAACGGCGTACTAATTTTATATCATGAATATGTTGATTATGTAAACCCCGCTAATATTGAAGGCTCCGGCAGATATAAAGTGAAAAACAATACAGTTCATTTTAATTGCACAGATAGAAGAAAAATAAAGACCGCTTTTTGGAGAGTTGAGTATGATATAAAAAATCAAAGCCCGGCCAGCTAAGGATGAGCATTAATGAAGATCCTTTTCGGAGACAATAACCAATAGAAAATGTTATGAAAAAAATTATCTTTTTTGTTTTGTCATTAACTTCTTTAAGTATATCGGCACAAAATATTGGTATTGGCACTACCACACCACAGGCCACATTGGATGTAAAAGGTAACCAGCGGATTGGCGGGGCATCTAATTATATGACCTTCGATTCACTCTCTGCAAAAATTGAATGGAAAAATGCCTTTTTGTATGCCCCGGTAAGCCAGGCCCTGATGAAACATTCAGCAGCAGCGGATGGATTGTTTTATAATAATATTGGCGGTATTGGAAAAATAGAATACAGGAATGCTTCGGGCAACCCTGTTTTTTATACCAGCTTTGTTAGTGGTGATGGATATTTTAGCAATCGTTTAGGCATTGGCAATCTTCCTTCATCGCCTCCCGTATGGATTACACCTGTCACCACTTTTGTAAGTTCAGGGCTTTCATCATTCACACTTGTAAATAATGGAGATCAACAAACAATTACTAGTGTTACCGTAACAGTTACGCAAAATTCATATATCGAAGTATCAGGTATTCTGGGGATTTATTCTGGGGGCTGTTTTGGTTGTGGCGATGCAAGTGTTTATTTGTTATTAAATGATCCTTCACAGTCTTATGAAGCGATTGTATGTGCCAATCCTCATGTAATTGGAGTAACTACCCTAAGTTTTTTACATCGTACAATTTTCCCATTGTCTGCAGGCAACTATGTTTTTACATTGAAAGTAAAAAAAATAAATGGACCTACCATTACGGATGCTACAGGCTATACGGGAACTTATGAAATTCCTGGAGAAAGGCTTACAGCTAAAGTGATTCCTTTTTAAAATGTTTAGCAAGTGGACATATATTTTTTTATGGACTTGTATAGGCAACTATCTTTAGTTTAACCATTTGTAAACAACACGATTCAGGTTAAAAATAAAATAAAAATTATGTTTAAAGCTATCCACGATTTTATAAATGTAAATGACATAAAAAAGATATTGTTAATTGAAGCAATGGTTTTAATGTACTTCTTTTCATCAGCACAAAATGTTGGCGTTGGTACCACAAACCCGTCAGAGAAATTAGAAGTGGCTGGAAATACAAAGGCAGCTAATTTTATATACAGTACACCAAAAACATTTTTTTATACACTGTCGGGAATTAATTTTATTCCTGAAAAAAGCTCAGATACAACTATATCAGGCATTGGAAATGGAGAAATTACTATGCAAACAAATGTAGCAGGTAAAAGAATTATAGCTCCGGTACAATTACCTGATGGCGCTACGTTGATAAACTTAAAAGTGTATATAAATGATAATTCTACCACAGATGATTTGCGGGTTACACTTTACCGTAAAACAATAACAGGTATTTTTTTTGCAGATAATTATGGCTCTCTTGTGTCTTCCGGTTCCGCTGGGTTGGCCTTGTATCAAACTCCCATTTCTACAACTGTAGTGGATAATTCGCTTTACACCTATTACTTATCGGTAGGTACCGAAATTAGTACCATTCCTTTTCCCGGCAATATTTATCTGCGGGCAGTTATTATAGAATATACAAAAACAACCACACAGTAATTTAAAGGCTATGAAAAAAATAATTTCTTTTCTCTTTTTATTGTTGGCAATAAATGCCGCTGCCCAAACGGATGCGGTTGAAGATACCACTGCCAAAATTGCTGTTACCGGATTTGGCAAAGATGATGGCGTTAAAACGGAAATAAAAATTGGAAAAGATGGTGGCAACATTTCTTCCTCGGATGGTATAGTAACATTAATTTTTCCGGAAGAGGCTCTTTCGAAAAAAATATCAATCAGCATTCAGCCGGTTCTTAATATGGCACCTAATGGTAATGGCAAAGCTTACAGAATGGAACCGTCTGGTATTGTTTTTAAAAAACGTGCAACCATAATTTTTAATTACGCAAATGAAGATACGGTTAACAATATGCAGGCATTATTTGGTATTGCAATGCAGGATGATAATGGTAAATGGTATAAGCTCGGTAAAACTGTAACGGATACTGTGGCTAAAACAATAACCGGGTACATCAACCATTTTAGTGTCTACGTAAATTTTAGCAAAGCCAAAATTTTGCCTAAATATACCAGGGTAAAAATAAATGGAAGCATAAGATTGAAAATTGTAGGTGCTGTATATGAAGATACAGAAGAGGAAGGAGAAATAATACCGCTGAAAATTGAATACCCTTCAATGAAATGGAGTGTAAACAGTATTGAAAAAGGAAATGCTGCTATCGGCTTTATTTCAGCATCATCAAATGGCACTGCTATTTTTAAAGCGCCTGCACAAATTCCTTCGCAAAACCCAGTTGCCATAAGTGTTTCCCCGATGCGCAATTTGTCGTCCTCCATTTCTCAGTACAATAATTTTAATATGGTAAGCAATATACTTATTTACGATAACGCCTACAAAGTAACCATGATACACAGTATGTATGAAGCACCATCTGCAGATAAATTTATGGCGGTAAACTACAAAGACTCCGGTAGCTTTATAGTGTCTGTTACAGGTAAAGAAGCAAAAGTAATTGAGAAGGAAAATAGAAATACAACCAGTGAATTAGATTATAAAGGCAAATGTAAAGTTGAACAACTGCAGCCGGGTACCGGCAACATACACATATTGGGTGTAAGCAGCATACGGGTTATTCCACCTGCAGCACCTGATGGTAACCCATGGGTAGAAATATTTTTTAAACGGGCACCAACAATCATTCCGTTACTAAAATTTACTTGTCCAGCGGTAGGAGGCAGAGGCAATGATTATACAAGCACTACAGAAATGGCAAGAGCTTTTACTGCCGGTGTGTTGCCTGCGTTTCCAACACAGGTTAGGTTTGAATTAAAAGAAGAGGAGCAAACTATTTTGATAATGGGAAAGGAAGGCGGCGAAAGTTTTGTAAAGTTTACTGTAAAGAAATTAAGTGATAATTAACTATCGCCATTTTTATAAAGTACCATTTTTAATAGAACCATACAGCAATAATCACTGTTTTAGGGGATTAAAAGCAATATTGCAGTGTATATTTTTACATTGCAAAAACAAAAAACTATTATGATTGTTGTAAACATTTTTCGTAAATAAATAAGAAATTTTATTTTTAAAATTATTCATCATGAAAAAGAAAATACAATTTGCTCCGGTTCTATTTTTTGTGATGTTTTGTTTAAATACAACTGTGCAAGCTCAAAATAAAACTTTTAAAAAAGGAGCAAAATATGATACCATTATCATAAAGCATCAAAATAAAGTTGCAAAAAAGCCAGTGGCAAAATCAGCAGTGCAGGAAACTATTTTACCAACACCAGAATATATAAACCAGCCATATTATTTTGATAAAAGCGGCAACAAATTAATTAAACTGGAAAATACAAGTGCATTGCTCACAACAAAAAAGAAAACGCTTGGCTTAAAAGGCGCTAAACAAATTTTAAGTATGGATGCAACTTCTTCCAAAATAAGATTTGTTGCTAAAAAAGACATTGTATTTATTATTAAAACAAGTGGCGACGTAATTGACCTTACTTCTTATATTAAATTATACCAGTTTATTCCTGTTGAACAAAAAAGACAAGTAACAATAACTGCCAAAGAAGGTTTATTAACAGATAAGGACGAAGCTAAGGGAAAGCTGATGAGCTTTAGTGTAAAAATGATCTCGAAGGATAACTATCAAATACAATTGCCAGAACAGTTGGAAGCAGGGGAGTATGGTTTTGTGTGGGTTAAAAATATGGAGTTAAAAGAATTTACTGTTTTTGCCTTTGGTATTGATTGGAGCAACAGCGATTGATTTTTTGTAATAATCATTAACCTTTAAACATTACGCAATGAAGAAATTATTTCTCCCATTTATTTTACTTGCACCGTTTTTTGCAGTTGCACAATTTGGAATTAAAGCGGGAGTAAACTTTGCCAAAGTAAGTAATGCAGCATCTATTAACAGCAGCAATAAATCAGGATTTAATGCTGGATTATTTTTAGCGCCGGCATCAAAAAAAATAATCAGTTCCCGTACAGAATTAATTTTTTCCCGCCAGGGTTACGATTATAAAACCGCAACCAACACCGGCAACGTAAATCTTGATTATATACAAATGGGTCAGTTAGCTTCCATCAATATTACCAGGTATGTTTCACTATTGTTTGGTGCACAAACTGCTTACCTGGTAAGTGCGCAGGCCGATAGTACTAAAACCTCTGGCGGCCAGGCTGGTGCTTACAGTAACATAATGAATTTATATAACCGCATTGATTATGGTTATGCAGTGGGTGCCGAAGTACATCCGGCTATGGGATTGATTATTGGGGCAAGGTATAATGTGAGTTTAGCCAAAGTATATAAAGATCTGCAAAGTGCTCAACGGCCATCATTTACCAGCGCAGATGCAAAGAATAACGTGGTGCAGGTTTTTGCAGGCTGGCGCTTTGGTACTAAAAAGGATAAAAAATAATAATGATTTACTAAAGGATAATTAAAAAGATAATTATGAAAAAAATATTGCTTTCACTTTTTGTGTTTGTTGTTACAACCGTTGCAGTTGCACAAAAATATCCTGAGCCGGAATTTAGCAAAGAAGTTTACTATTTAAAAAAGGATAGTGTTCATTCGGTAATACGGCTTGAAAAAGGAAGTTCTAAAATGGAAAACAAAACAAGAATGGGCGGTATGGGGGGATCTGAAAGTGCCTACCTGCTGGAGGGAGAAAAATCAACAGTTAGACTCAATAATGGGAATAAGCTTTCTTTTGTTTTTTCAACGGGTAATTCTGCAGGTTCGTCTTCATCTGGCCAAAGCGATTCTATGATGAGGGCAAATGGCATCGACCCATCTGCTATGCAGGGCATGGGCGACATGGGAGGTATGAATGACCCCGCCAGTGCCATTGTATTGTATAAACTTGAAACAGCAAGTAATAAAAGAAAAGTGCTTCTACAAAAAAATCCGGGCATGATGCCATTTAGCAGTAAAAAACAACAATCTGGTGATAAGTATAGCTTCAGTGTTAAAAAGATACGGGAGGGTTATTGGGAACTGGTGATTGATAAAACATTGCCCAGGGGCGAATATGCATTTACCATGATGGGCATGGGTATGGGAAATATGGATGGCAGCATTACACTATTTGCTTTTGCAATTGAATAAATTGATTAGCTTTTATCCATCCCGGGATTGACAGAAGTAAAAGTTTTAAAAATAAATCAGTCCTCACTTTAGTGAAAGTATCCATTTTTGCCTGATGCACCCGCCTGTGACATACAGCAAGTTTTATTATTCCATTATTGGCATGAAATCTTTTTTGCACTTTTATATTTTAAAGGGATTAAAGATTTGCAGGCATGATATTATTGTCTCCAATTTATTTTTTTAAATTTTTTAAAAGGCTATTTTTATTTGTAAATAAATATTTCTGCCTGGCCTTGGTATATTTCCCCAATCCAAATGCTCATGATATTTTTTATCAAAAATATTCTCAACTCCCGCCTGTATCTCGGCATTCTTTTTTAATATAGATGAATTATATCCAAACCTTGAATTAAGTAAAAAATATCCTGGGGTTACATCCTCGCCGTAATGTCCGCTCACCTTATTTTGGCTTAATGCAGTTTCAGTTTCCAGTTGCACAGAGAAATGGCCCGGTTGATAACTAACAGAATTAATATTTTTTAAAGGCGCTACAAAAGGAAGCGGTTCGTTATTATTATCTTTTGCCAAAGTATAACGAATCGCTGACACAATGTTTACTGTAGCAAGTGGTTTAAAAAAGTAATTTTTTCGATTATCCGGCCAGGTCAGCATATACATAGGCGACTGTCCGGCTTGATACATCGTCATTGAAGCTTTTAAAAAAGCAGAAGAACCATCTGCCCTTAATAATAATTTTTGCTGATGCTTCAATAGCAATTCTCCTTCAGAATAAATACCAATCGTTTTACTTTTTCCGGGCATATCCATGTGCATTGGAACATTCGGACGTTTTGTATCATCCATAAAATGGCGGATACTATTGGCATAAATTTTTGTTTGCCATTTGTAAAACCGCTTTGTACTATTTTCCCAATGCACACTCAGTGAACCTATTTTGGCAGCAGCATATCCAACATCAATAGGTAATGCTGCATATCCGATATTCCATCCATCATCTGCAAGTATATCAGCTTTAAAGTAAGTGTATTTATTTTGCTGATATTTTACAGTCAACAAGTAATTTATTTTTTCATATTGAGAAAAAGAAATTATTTGCCCGCCACCGCTTCTATAATTATTATGGTGCCGATAAGTACCACTTGCCCCCAAAGCCCATTTGCCTGCCGGATAATTAAGCCGCAGAGATTCTTACAAACTTTGTGCTGCTGTTTGATATCCGCTGTTAAACACGCCCGTTAGTTTGTTGGGATGTAAAAAATCAGGTTCGGCCATTTTCATATTCAGGGTTCCTCCTGTTAAAGAGCCATTCATAAAACCGCTACCCGCTGTTTGCACCTGCAATTGCTGCAGGTTTATGGGTTCAATATAAATTGTTGCAGGATCCATTTTATCAGTACAGGCTCCGTGTATGCGCATACCATCAACCAATACATTAATTTGGCCTCCGCTAAAATACCTGATTGAGGGTTCCATTCCATAAGAACCACGACGCTGCAAGGTTATTTCGGGCAAACGGCCCAGGATATCTTCGAGGGTGGAAGCGTTATTTGATTTATAAAAATGAAATAATCGCTGCATAGACGATTTTTTTTTGCTGCTCACAAACAGCTCCTGCAAATCAATCACACACATACTATCTGCACCCATCACCGAAGAAATGGTTTGTGCCTGGCAAGAAATTTTAAATGAAATAAAAAGTAAAAAAAACATCCCTTTTTTCATAATAAATATTTTAAGCAGGCAGTTTTTAAAAACTGCCTGCTTTTTAAAATTAAAATTGTACTTCAAAAGATTGTGTAGAATCTGCAACTGCTGATCCAGACATATAATCCATATTCAGTTTCCATAAACCTGTCATAGTGAAGTTTACTTTTCCTTTGTAATGCCCTTTACCAATATGAACAGGGTTTACATTATTGGGCGAGCCATGGTTCATTGTAGGCATTTCGGGAGTAAGAATTACAGACAGGCTGCTATCTGCGGGAAAACTCATCATGGATACTTTTTTATAAATAGCAATTTCCATATCATTAATTCCCACTTTAGGAGAAGAAGGTTCAATTAAAGAAATAAAATACTTTTCTCCATTGTGCACAGCGGTAAATGAATTCATTTTTGATTTTGCAGGCTCTGCAACAGTAAAAGGAATTGTAATAAATCCTTCTTTACCAGACAAATGGTTATGCACATTCACTTTCACTGTCCAGGTGCCGCCCATAGAAGACATGATAAAAAATACACTGCATGGGTACAGGTGATTGAATGCTTCTTCAGATGCAGGATTTTCGTATGGAGCGGAATGTTGCATCATACCCATATTCATCATGGGGGTAAGTTTAACATGTGCATCTTCAATTCTGTTTCCGGTAATAGAATCGTACAATGCTATATAGAATTTGGTATAACCGGCATAAACAGCCGTTTCCTTTGTATAAACAATTACTTTAACAGCAGCGCCGGCTGCATATCCTTCGGCCTGTTTTGTAAGTCCAAATGTAGGGTCGGGTTCGGGAATATTTTCTAATGCTTCGCTCTTATCAATCTATGATTCTACGCATAAAATGATTAAGAAATTAAAATGTAGTCTTTTAAAAATGATATACCCAAATAGAAGCCACTGCAATGGCAATGGCTTCTAATATTGATTTCACAGATAAATTTTATTCTCCTTCTATTTTACATTCACCTGCCACTTTATGAAAAGTGTCATGGGCTTCTGTAAGCATTTTCATTAATTCTTTGTCGTCTTTATTTGCTTTAACTGCTTTATGAAGTTTGGCAATTTCCATGGCCAGTTTCTTCAATGTCTCTTTTGTTTCAACAGGTTTATAATTGGCAGGGATAGGCGAAGCATACCAGTTTTTTGCAATCATCAACAGACTGTCTGACTTGGTTTTGAGCGGAACAAAATTCCCATCTTCTGCAGGATGAAAAATGGGAGACATGATAGCATGAAAAGCTTTCATTTCTTTCCATTCAGGTTGTGCTGATTGAGCTACAGCAATAGAAATGCCGGCCAATAACATAAAGAACATTAATTTGATTTTCTTTTTCATTGTATTTTATTTAATGGTTAAATATTGTTTCGGGCTTTTTACAAATTCTTCCTTGCATTCTTTGGCACAAAATCCATATACCTTCCCTTCATAATGGGCAGTGTCGGAAACGCCGGCTGTTACAGGCATACCGCATACAAGGTCTTTTTTTGAATCAAATACCACATCCTTGAAAGACGCTTCAGGAATCACCTGCATGGTATCTTTTTTTACAACAGTAATGGCGTCTTCGGTTTTCTGCTTATTATCTGCACAGGAGATAAGTGTTTGTGCAATGAGTATAGCAGCAATCATTTTTTTATACATCGTTTTTTGTTTTATTAATTTTTGAAATTTGTTTTATAATAAAATAGTAACATAAACTTTTCCATTGCTATTAGACTTTACAATACCATAGCCAAGGTTTTGCGTTAGCGGAGTTTTATAGTTAGCCCCTATAGATATTTTCTTATATGCTGTAATATCTCTATGCGCAATTTGATGGCTTATAATAGTAATACTAATCCCGGATATTCAACAGAAGCAGTGATACCATGCTCCCAGAATATCTTACTATAACATAAAGCGGTATGCTACTCATTGAAATAATACCAGTGAAGGCAACAAAAAAATGTTACAGAATGTAAAAAATAAATAAACCGGTCAGGCAGATGGGGGATGAAAAATAGAACGGGGCATTTTTATTTCAGCAGCAATAAAGCAGTAATCGTAGCTGGAAGATACGAGCTGTAGATTGCAGGGGGTTATCGTAATAAAAGAAAAGCTGCTGTAAAATATATCTGTATTATACTGCATTTTAGCAGCCTCTTTATTTGATTCTTTTTTTTCTTCCTCCTGTATTTTTTTCATAGCCTGGCACTTGCCATTACAATGCATCTTAGGTCTTGCTTTGTTGATACAGTTTTTTGCATATGCAGCGGTGTTGGCATAATAATCCATCATTATAAATGGCTTATTAAAAGTTTGCACCACAAAAATTGCAATAAATAGTATGGATATTAACTGTTTCAAAATTTGAATGGTAAAGCTAAAGCAAAACATTTATAGCCCTGTATGATTGTGAGCATATATTTTTCAAGTTGAATAAATATGTTATATGGTTTATGTATCTTTTCGGCATGCAAGCAAAACCAAAATTAAACCTCTTCGATTTTACAATGATCATGGTAAGTTTTGTAATAGGGATGGGTATTTTCCGCACACCCGTTAATGTGGCAAAAGTGAGCGATACGCCATTTATATTTTTCTTTATCTGGATAGCAGGCGGGTTGGTAGCATTATGCGGCGCACTTACTTATGCAGAAATTGGCAGCCGCTACCCCGTTACCGGAGGATACTATAAAATATTTTCTTACGCTTACCACCCATCTATTGCGTTTGCAGTAAACTGTATCATACTAGTGAGCAATGCTGCATCCATGGCTGCTGTTGCTTTGGTAGGGGCCGAATACATTTCGGCGGTTGCTTTTAAAGACATTGCACAATTGCAAACGGTTCAGATCGTAATAGCCATCTCCTCTATATTATTATTTTATGCTGTAAACCTGTTTGGCTTAAAGATGAGTGCCCGTGCGCAAAATATTCTTACCATCATTAAAATTTCGATGATCTTATTGCTCATCACCCCTTTGTTTTTTGCAGACCTGCCAGATCAATCGGCTTTTGTAAGCAGGGGTAACATCAGTGCGGGGTTAATGGAATATGTAAAAGCTTTTGGGCTGGGCCTGGTGGCGGTATCCTTTACCTATGGCGGATATCAGCAGGTAATCAACTTTGGGGAAGAAGTGCAAAACCCTTCCCGCAATATTCCCAGGGCAGTATTTACCGGCATCTTTATTATAGTATTACTTTACCTAAGCATTAATTACGCTTATGTAAAAGTGATTGGGTTTGAGCAATTAAAAACATCTACCAATATTTCTGCAATTATGGCGGGCTACATATTTGGTGATGCCGGCGAAAGGGTAATGTCTGTGTTATTGTTCTTATCTGTATTGGCTTATGTAAATGTGGTATTAATGAGTAACCCAAGGGTGATGCAGGCCATGAGCGAAGAAGGTGTATTGCCAAAAGCATTTGAAAAAAGAACCAAAAAAAACAATGTATTGTTTACGGCCCTCACTGCATTTGCTGCATTGGGATCATTGATTGTATTTTGGGCAAAAACATTTGACGAAATTTTGAGTTTTACAATCTTTTTAGATTGCTTTGGAATGGCATTATCTGCAGCCACTATTTTTATTATCAGAAAAAAAACAGCTCATTTAAATAATACCGGTATTTACCAGATGAAATTATTTCCCCTTTTGCCGGTAATTTTTATTACTGCTTATACCTTTGTAGCCATTAGTATTTTTGTAGATAAACCCAACACAGGATTGCTGGGACTGGCAATACTGGGTGGTTTTATGGTTTTGTATTTTTTGGCAAAAAAAATGAATGGGGCTAAAGCCCCGGAGTAGAAAGATGAACATGATTCCCTAGCCTAAAGGCCAGGGCAATGCATAAAGGCCAAGGCAATTCATAGAAGCTCCCAGAGATTTTATCAATTGCCCCCGGCTTCAGCCGGGGGACCACAATGAATAAAATTTTGCGGGGCTTTAGCCCATTACTTAAACAAACATTATGGATATTTCTTACATCATCAACGAACTGGGCGAAGAAAGAGAAAACT
>Ga0335397_10004664_pt1 | contig 18044 bp, 18 predicted proteins | sample MAT04_FD_205740 | JGI IMG/M metagenome (GOLD analysis project Ga0335397, IMG submission 205740) | Freshwater microbial communities from Lake Fryxell liftoff mats and glacier meltwater in Antarctica - MAT-04 (spades assembly) (version 2) ... | reverse complement strand
GACAAGTTAATGTATCGGTTCGAGGACAATGGGGGCAGACGAGTCGCACTTCGGTATGACCAGACTGTTCCCCTCGCCCGCGTGATCGCCCAGTACCAAAATGAACTCCCCTCTCCATTTAAAAGATATCAGATTCAACCCGTCTGGCGAGCTGAAAATACTCAAAAGGGGAGATTTCGAGAATTCCTTCAATGTGATATCGATACTGTAGGGACGACCTCTCCCCTCTCTGACGCCGAAATACTCGCAATTATTTCCGATTCGTATGAGGCATTAGGATTTAAAAATTTTAAAATACTTGTTAATGATCGAACTATTTTTTCCACTATTACCGCTGTTAAGGTTGAAGAATTGCCGATGGTTATTAGAACAATTGATAAAATTAAAAAAATCGGACGGGAAAAAGTACTCGACGAACTTATAATAAATGGTATTTCCACAGAGCGAGCAACGAACATTATTCAAACAATTGAGACTCAAAAACCTCCTGTAAACATTGCGAATATTCTCAGTGCTGCTAAAGAATTTGGGATTCCTGATGAGCGGATAGAATTTGTTCCGACGCTGGCACGAGGACTCGACTACTACACTGGGATTATTATTGAAGTCGAAATTGATGGATATACTGTCGGTTCTGTGGGTGGTGGTGGGCGTTATGACAATCTCATCGGGATGTTTGCCGGCAGGCAGGTGCCGGCTGTTGGTTTTGCCTTTGGTTTTGATCGTATAACAGAGGCGTTAGAAGAACAAAAACTTTTCCCTGAAAACCTCGTTACGACCAAAGCTCTAGTCACAATCTTTTCTCCCAAATTACTAGATAACGCTATAGAGGCGTCCTATCAACTCCGTGCAGCAGGAATAGCAACGGAGCTCTATCTTGATCCGCAGGCAAAGATGGAAAAGCAACTTAAATATGCTGATCAAAAAGGTATCCCTTTCGTCATAATTATTGGCGAAGATGAGGCTGAAAAAAATGTACTAACCCTAAAAACCCTCAAGACAAGGGAGCAAAAAAAGGTTACACTGGAAGAAGCTCTGAAAGAACTTCAGTCTGCATAGGCACCATGAAACTGTCCAATTATAAACTCGCCATCCTGGCGCTCATTATTACCAATGTTATTTGGGGAGCGAGCATACCAATTTTTAAATGGTCTCTTCAGGAAGTCCCACCATTCACCTTCGCCTTCATGCGATTTTTTATCTCAGCCATTATCCTCCTTCCCTTCACTATTCATAGCCTAAAAATTTCTCGACAAGATTTTGTCTCGTTATTTGTCTTGTCATTTTTAGGATTTTTTCTTCATATTGGCATATTACTCTATGGGCTTAGCATCTCTTCAAGTGTCAATGCATCCGTCATAGCAACTGCCGCCCCCATCTTTTTACTCATAGGCTCAGCGATTCTTTTTAAAGAAAAGATTAAGTCCCGAACAATAGTTGGGACCGCTATCAGCCTTATCGGCGTAACTGCGATCATACTTAGGCCAATCTTTGATCACGGACTCGATGGAACTATTTTGGGTAATAGCCTCTTTGTCCTCTCTACTATCTCATTTGTCGGCTATACATTTATCCTCAAGAACTACGTAACGCATCTAAGAGCAGTAACGGTTACTTTTTATCTTTTCGCTTTTGCTACCCTCACATTTCTTCCCTTTTACCTCGTAGAGGCTACTCAGAAAAATATCTTATTCGCACTCAGTGGGCAAGCTTTTATCGGAATTCTTTTTGGAGCAGTATTCACATCTGTTATCGGCTATATCCTCTATAATTTCGCCATCAGAAAAGTGAAAGCGAGCGAAACGGGAATCTTCCTATATATTGATCCTTTTATCACTGTTTTAATCGCCGTACCGCTTCTTCATGAAAATATCACATTTACCTTCGTTATCGGAGCGCTTCTCGTATTTATAGGTATTTTTATAGCTGAAAAACGACTTCAATATCACCCGCTCAAACAACTCTTTCACAAAGAGTAGTCACGCCTGCTTGTAATATCTCTGTTTTTAGGCTATAATACCTCTATCCTAGGTAACAAAAGGACACTATGAAAGCAGCAACCCACCCACAATTTTTTGATCAAGCAAACGTTATTTGCGTTTGTGGAAATCGTTTTAATCTCGGATCTACTAAAGAGACAATTCATGTCGAACTTTGTAATAAGTGCCATCCTTTTTATACCGGTGAGCAAAAGTTCGTCGATACAGCTTCTCGTATCCAAAAATTCGAAACCAAACTTAAGACAGCTCAGGAGTATAAAGTTACTCACAAAGTTAAAGAAGAAGCTAAAAGAAAATCCAATGAGGCTCCTAAATCTCTTCGCGACATGCTTCTGGGTGTAAAGTAGCAGAACAATTAAGCTGTCATCTCGGGCCATGCGAGAGATCTTTTTGTAGATTTCTCACTTTGTTCGAAATGACAGTTTTTTTATGGTTATAATAGAACTATGAATGATTATCGCTATATACAACTTGAGGAGCTCAATAAGAAAATTGAAGATGCAAATACTCTTCTCAGTGATCCTGCTATGCAAGAATTAGTAAAGGAAGAAATCGCATCACTTGAACTCCAAAAACAAGCAATCGAAGAAACGCTCAAACACAGTCAGGAAAATCAACAAGAAGACAACCTCGATGACCGCAACGTACTAATAGAAGTAAAGGGCGCAGCAGGAGGGGATGAAGCGAGCATCTTCGCAGGAGAGCTCCTTCGCATGTATATGCGCTTCGCAGAAAGAAAGGGTCTTAAGGCAGAGTTCCTCGAGGAAAATGTACTTAAAATATCAGGGCGTGGCGCATTCAACGAGCTTAAATATGAGTCCGGGGTGCATCGTGTCCAACGTACCCCTAAAACTGAGAAAAAGGGCCGAATTCATACCTCAACCGTTACCGTCTCAGTGCTTCCTGAGCTAGAAGATATCGACCTTCACATAAATCCTGATGAGATCAGCTTTGAAGCGTTTAGAAGCGGTGGTCACGGGGGTCAAAACGTAAATAAAGTCTCTACAGCAGTAAGACTGGTATATCTCCCCACTGGACTTGCTGTCGTATCATCTGCTGAGCGCTCACAGATACAAAATCGTGAAATCGCAATGACACTGCTTCGCGCTCGGCTCTGGGAAATTGAAGTAGAAAAACAGCAGGATGAGTATTCATCACTTAAAGCAACCCAGGTTGGACGAGGAATGAGGAACGAAAAAATTAAAACATATAATTTTCCACAAGACCGCTTAACAGATCATAGAATGGGCAAATCATGGGGCAACCTCCCTGTTATCATGGATGGACTCATCCCCGATGAACACCTAGCTGACGAGAGCGTATCAGAGGTTCCTGAGGATTAAGCCAAAAACAAACTTCTTAAATCCCTTAAACCTCCCTATGTCTTTCTTTTTCTTTCCGTAGAGAGTCAAACTTAAACTTACTAATTTTTGTTACAAATTCTCTAGCATCAGCTACAGCATCCAGAGACATGTCAGGATATTGACCTAACATATTTATAATACTTTTTGAAAGCTCCATCCCAACTATTTTTTTTCGAAGTGTATCAACTGCGCCCGTATCCCCTGCCTTATTTAAATTCCCAACCAGCGCTTTGTACCCCAGTACATCTAATTCAAGCCTTTTATAAGAATCTGAAGATCGAGTATGAGATGAGGGCTGCCCAAGTGTCAAACCTAGATGAGCCTGAGTCATTCCCTGCGTATAATCCTTTGCAGATGATAATTCTTTAAATGATAACTCTCTTGAGGCGATATCAAAGCAAGTCCTGATATCAATAATAGTACGCACCGAAGCGGCTTCCATTTGTAATCCTCCTGCTTCTTCTAGTCGTCCCTCTGTCTCCAGATCTTCGATCATAGATTCATACCCTAAAAGCTGTGCGTTTTCTGAGTATTGTTTTTGAATCTCTTGCCTAAGCTGTTCAAATCCGGATTGGAGAGCTTCACTAACAGGAAGTTTTGGGAGTGGAGTATCTGGGCCAAATCTTTGTCTAAGCGAATCTTCATATGACTTTATCAGATTATCTGTTACCCCAAGAGTACCACCTTCTACAGCGCTTAGATGTGGGCGGGAATAACCAGTAGCTGTAGCCATTTTGCCAATTTGCAGGCCAGTTCGCTCACGCACTTGGGTTAAATATTCTGCTCTTGTAAGAGGATTTCCGTTTTCATCAACCTCAGCCGCTCTATCTCTGGCGAAATTCATCTGCTCATGGGGAGCTGTGTTACCCCTAGCATCAATTGCCATTAAATGCTCATTCATATATTCATATTATAATTAAAATAGAATTTATTCAAGATACGTCAGGTCGCTCTTTTTAAACCGCTCAATCATCTCAAGCCCATCTTCATTAATTAAAATCTTAGCTAAGTGGTGACCACCTGCTAAGTGTGGCAAAACAACATAATCAGCCCCTGCATCATATAAAGCCTTTGCATCGTCACCTTCAAGCGCAAAAACAACAACCATAATTTTTCGACTTACTTTCCTTATACTGTGAATTACTTGAAGATTATCATCAACATCAGGCACTGTAGATATGATTAGTCTTGCTTGAGTTAATCCAATGTGCTCCTGAATTTCAATATCGGTAATATCTCCAAATACACTTAGTGTACCTTGATCTCCTAATCTTTTAATAACATCTGGATCAAAATCGACAACCACAACTGAATCACTCTTTTGATGTAGAGCCTCAAGGATACTTTCTCCCATCCTGTTTGCTCCAACTAATACTATATGATCTTTTAACTCTCCCATCTCTATTCTCTTTTCCCTCGCGTTTTTTCGCTCAAATACTTGCAATACAGGTGCAAGTACTTTAAACAGTGGATTACTTCCCATAATCATATATGTTGAAACAACAAATGTGATCGCTCCAACAAGAGTAATAATTGATATCGCTTTATCTGATACATGCCCTAAATTATACCCCATAAACATAACAATTAGACTGAATTCAGAAATTTGTGCAACAGTAAGCCCTGCCATAAACGAAGTTCTTTTTCGATATCCTAGGATACCCAGGATCACCATAACAATAAGCGGGTTTCCAATTAAGACAAAAATCGAAAGAAGAAGTGAGGGTATGACAATTTCGAAGAAACTATCAAACATCATTCGCATTCCAAGTGTTACAAAAAAGAGCGTAATAAAAAAATCTCGTAGAGAACGGACCTTTGCAACAATCTGAAAATTCTGAGCGCTATTTGCTAAAGCAAGGCCAGCCAAAAACCCTCCTATTTCGATTGAAAAACCAACAACTGATGAGCTAACAAGCGCGGCCATACCGAATGCCCACGCAAGACTAAAAAGAAAAAGAATCTCTGAATTTTTCGAGATGTGATTAATCATTTTGGGGAGCAATGTATTACTCAAAACTATTATCCATCCGATAAGTACAATCGCTTTCAACATTAAGAGGAGAAACGTCATCGGTGATAGTTCCTGTGAACCACCAGTATTAAATCCAGAAAGTATTATTAATGCTATGATTGCGACAAAATCTTGTATTAATAAAACCCCGACAGCGATTTTCCCATAGAGACTTTTTAGATCTTTTTTATCAGAAAGAAGTTTAACAACAATAATCGTACTCGAAAACGTAAGTGCAATACTCAAATAAAGTGATGTCAAAGGCGAAAAGCCTAAAGCAAGACAAATCAAGTAACCAAAGGCTGAAGTAAAAATGATTTGGCCAATTCCTGTGAGTAATGCGACTTTTCCTACTGATTTCAATTCCTGAAATCGCATTTCTAATCCGAGCATAAAAAGGAGTAATGTTATTCCAATTTGTGCTAGAGATTCAATTACCTCTCCACTCTCTACTTTAAAAAGTGCAAGCGGTCCAATAATAATACCTGTTAAGATATATGCGAGAATTGGAGGTTGTTTTAAGTACCGAAAGAAAATAGATAGTCCTGATGCAAGTCCAATAATAAGGGTTAATTCTAGAAATATATGCTCCACCTATTTAGTGTAGCAAATTAATCATTAATTTGTAATTTACTTTTTATCTAAACTAAACGCATTTGGGTATACCACAAAATCCCTCACGTGAGAGATTTTGTTATTCAATAGAAAACACGAAGGCTATTCAACGACAACTGTACCAGTCATGCTGGGATGAATTTCGCAATGAAAAGCGTATGTTCCTGGCCGAGTAAAGGTATAGCTTCCTTTTTCGCCTGACTTCAAAACGCCTGTATCAAATGAGTCGTCATCTGCAACCACAGAATGATCGACAGTGTCTGAATTAAGCCATGTTACTGCTGTACCAGCCTTAACTGTTATAGTCTTTGGACTATAGTCAAAATTATTGATCGCAATAACCTGCCCTTCTTGAGCCATAACTTGCGTAGTGAGTTTAGTCACCACCTGACGAGATGATGAGGTTTGGTTAGATAAAAAAGCCAGAACACATACAATAATGATAAATCCACCCCCTAGTATAATAAGGAATGAATGATCATCAGTTGAATGTACTCTGGAGGTTGAACTCGCTTTTCTGGACGTACTTTTAGTAATTTTTTTCTTGGGCATAAACAATTAATCACCCCGACCTTCTCCCTACTTGTATTGTTAATTTAACTACGACAGTAGGGGTGTCACAAAGTCTTTACACTTAAGACACTCTTAGATTAATAATACAGTACCTACGGGATCAGTTGTCAACACGTAAAAAAGAAGAACTAGAGGTAGCTTACTTTAGCTTTTTGCTGGAGACCCTGTATAAGAGCTTGAAGCTTTTCATTGTACTTTTGCTGCTTGATGGTCTCTTTTACCTGAGCCTTAATAGCATTGACATCTGTCGTCTGAGGAATTGATTCTTTATTTTTCTCTAAGTAATCAGCAATTTCTTTATCGGTAACAACTACATCGCCTACTAATTTTTCTATGAGTTTCTGAATTTTAATACGCTCTTTATATGCTACTAATGTGTCTCCTTGTGCAGATAGTGCTTCTTCGAGTTTTTGACCAGATTTTTCTAGACTCTTTCGAGTAGTAGCGACCTCGTCATCAACTATTTTTTGGGTGATGACAACATTACGCTTCTTTGCTTCCTGAGCAAGAAGTGCTTTCGTAACAAGCTGATTAAGTGCCTGCTTACCAGCTGTCACACGAGCATCAGGAATATAGACACTCTCTGTCTCAAAGATATAGGCAAGGCGTGAAATAGGCTCACCGTTAACGGTAGCAACTACAAAAAGACTTCTATAATAGACAACCAGACCGATCAGTAAAATAACAGCTAGGCCGATAATAATTGGAAGTTTTTTTACTTTAAGTGCTGTTGGAAGATTTTGTCGTAGTGATGCAATCGGAGACTGTGTAACCCTAGATGATACAGACGGAGCAGCTGATCGAACAGCCTTTTTAACAACCGGAGCTTTTTTTATTTCAGATTGAGCTGTTTTTTTAGATTTAGTTGTCGTTGTTTTCGCTGTGGCCATTAGATAATTATAACTATATTAATTAAAAATGCAAATAGTAAATCTTGACTATTTTACCAACTGTTCGATGGCTTTTTCAAGCTGAATGTCATGCGAAATATCTTTGGTATCGAGTTCGACAACAACATCAGGTGTTAATCCCTTACCGTCTTTTCCATTTCCAACCCATACCCCTTTAGGAGTCAGCCACCTGGCTATGGTGACATGAAGACCTGAGCCCTGGCCGAGATCCTGCGTGTTCTGCATAGTGCCTTTACCAAATGATTGTTCGCCGATAAGAAGTGCCCTACCACCATCCCTGAGTGATCCTGCGGTAATCTCAGCTGCTGAAGCAGATCCTTTATTAATCAGAATAACAAGAGGAGTATCTAGCATTAGGCCAGTTCTTTTTACGGAAAGCGTCTCCTGCTCAGCACCACCCATATCCTGAATCACAACTGGTGTTCCAACTTTTAAGAACTCTGATGATATGAACACAGCATCGCTGACATACCCTCCTGGATTATTTCGCAAATCGAGAACTACACCCTTAATGGTTGCGTCTTGCTGCATCGAAAGAGCGAGCGAATTAGCCATGGAAAGCCATTCTTGATTAGTATTATCACCAAATTGTGAAAGTCTAATATAAATAACTTTTTTATCCTGTGCTGCCTTAAGAACAGTAGATTTGTCAATGGATACAATATCTTTTATAGCCTTTGTGTAATGCGTAACACTTTTTATAGTAATAGTGTCACGTGATATTTTAAGGACAGTTGGAGCCTTGGCATCTTTACGAAGAATGGTGAGTGCGACAGTTGTTCCACGAGGACCCCTAATCTTTTCAACTGCCTGCGTAAGAGACCAGCCAAGAGTAGTTGCATCATCTACTTTAAGGATTGCATCTCCTGCTTTAATTCCTGCTTTTTCAGCAGGACTTCCATCTATTGGCGAAACAACGATGACCTGCTTTTCTTTAAGCCCCAACTCTGCTCCGATGCCACTAAACTGTCCTGACAAAGCTTCTTTAAAATTAGAGTTCTGAACAGGAGGCAAATAAACAGTGTATGGATCATCAAGGCTATTTACCATGCCGGAGATAGCACCATCAAGCATTTTTTGAGGATCTATCGCTGATTTATTATAAAAATTCTCCTCGACCTGGGCCATAACAGACCAGAACTTCGTCATATCGAGTCGGGATACTGAAGATGGTGGCTCTTTACTACTTATTTCAAGTCGAGGATGATAACCCTTCCAGGCAAGATCGATCTTGGTAATACCAATATAGTATCCCACTAATGCTGCTATAAGAATGACTGCAAAAAAACGGATAATTCTCATACTTATTCTTGTAGAATAATAGACTTTTCTTCACCATGAAGAATAACAGGATTTTTAAACTTAACTAACTTTTTTCCGATAGCTGGGTCTATTGCTAAAATCGAAATATCGAGCTTACTTGACCTGCAATGTTCCAATAGCTCTTCTGACAATTCAGTACCCAAAATACCGACAACCCCAATGGCATCTGCTTTTGCTAGCGCTTCTCTTTCAATATCGGGTAAAAGCAAGATCTTACCTATCGCCTCTTTCACAATTTGCGAACTCACTATGGCTGCTTTATCACCCTCAGGTGTAAGGACAAAAATTTCACCAGTCACAGAACCACCAAAACCTTCTGAGCCTGTGAGCGCCTTATCCTCGCTCTCAATGACAATCTGATCATTATTACATACAGAAATTGTACCAGCAAGTGGTGAAAGAATATCTGCATTTTTAGCCGCTATTGGTACAACAGCCTCACTGCTTTCACTCCTAATATAGAGCCTCCCACTATCACGCTCGAAACGACTAACTGTCCCGATGACTTGCGAATAAACAATCAGCTTTTTAAGACCAGTTGCCACAAGCCTCTGTGCAACTATGTCCCCAGAACTAACCGTGTCGCCGGGAGCCTTAGTCAAGAATTTTCGCACAGCACCATCAGATACAGAAAGCGCTTCAGCAAGATCAATCATGGTCTCACTCGCCTGGAGAGACTCCTGCCTTAACATCTCGGGCTTTTTTTTAGTTGTTGCAAGAATCTGACCATTAGTAACCTTATCTCCCTTTTTAACAACAGGAGAATAGTCGGGGGGAAGAGATATTGGCAGTGAAGTCATAAATGAGAATTAGTCTCTAACAATAAACGGCAATAGTGCTAGATGACGAGCATATTTAATAGCATCTGTTAGTCGTCGCTGGTGCTTAGCGCAAAGACCTGTTCGAACTCGACCCATCATTTTACCTCGTTCAGAAACGAATTTCTGAAGCATAGTAACCTCAGAATAATGAGGGGTCTTTTGCTCATCACAAAAAACACATTTTTTAGGTGTAATTATTTTGCGCTTTGGGCGCATGGTAGTTTTTTTCATTGCCATATTGCTTTTCTTTCAGAAAAGAAATCCGAATATCGAATTTCTCCTTCGATCCCCAAGATCTAGGAATAAATCCTAAACTGATCTAAAATTAATAATTTCAAAACTGTTTAGTATTTAGATATTAGTATTTAGAGCTTGTCTAAAAAGGTATATCATCCGGTGGTATGAGCTCTTCTTCAGACTCTTTTACCGCTGGAGCTTCTTCCTTTATCTCTTTATCTTTTCTTGTGCCTGACTTAGTAAGCTTGGTATCTGTTGGCTCCTCTGAGCTTTCTGTTACCGCGTTACCTTTATTATCAAGAATGATCATGTCATCAGCAATTATTTCAGTAATTGACTTTTGTTGACCATCTTGAGCAGTCCATGATCTCGTAGAAAGTCGACCTTCAAAATATGCTTTTCGACCTTTTACCAAATACTGACTACAGATCTCTGCGAGTTTATTCCACGCGATAATGCGATGGAAGTCTGATGCTTCCTGTTTTTCCCCTGTCCCAGTTGTCCATGTGCGATTAGTAGCTAAGCCAATAGTACACACTGCTGTCCCCTGCGGTGTATAACGTAGTTCAGGATCTCTGGTAAGATTTCCAATTAACTGAACTTTATTTAACGATCTAGCCATAACGTTTTCTTTCAGAAAGAAACTCTAAATTCTAATGTCTAAATCCTAAACGATTTGTTTAGAGCTTAAATATTAGTGCTTAGGATTTACTTAGTACGAATAAGTAGGTGTCGTAAGACACTATCATTTCTGATAAGGCGTGTTTCAAAATCGGTTGGGATAGATGTCTCAGTCTCTAAATTTAGCTTAAGATACACACCTGCTGACTCTTTTTTAATCTTATATGCCAGTGGCTTTTGACCCCACTCGTCTTCTTTAGCGATTTTTACATCACCAAGCCAGGTAACGACCTGCTCCATGAATTTTTTTCGCTCAGGCGCTGATAGGGATGTTCGTAATACTAAAACTAAATCGTATAATCGCATAGATAGGCCTAATGATATCAAATTTGAGCCTCAGATAGCAAGTGGTAATCACTCAGCGTCATAAATCCCAAACGGTGTATAGATATGCCCCTGATCTAGCATATCATTGATAAATGAGGCTACTACAGAGTGCAGAACTGCTGCCTGACGAGCTCCATCAACATTATGAGGACTATATGCACTTTTACCAAACCCTCTTCTATCAAGCTCATAGCTACATGCACCCCCAAATCCCCATGAGAGAGATACGTTATTTAGAATCCCTTGCTCATCAAAATGAGCCCACTTAACTTTATCTCCAAGTTTAACGCCTATCTCTTGTGCCTTTTTCTTAAATTCAGCTTGATATTCAGGAGTAGTAACAGGCCCTTCTGATTTCAGGCATGTATCGGGTATTAATAGATTTGTAGAATAGTATCCTTGATTTCCGTGAGCAATTGACATAATCTGCCTTTCATCATTTCGCAAATATTGAACTTTATTCAAAAAACTCGCAACAGTTCCCATGAGCGGTGCAAACATCCGTGCATTACTCATTTTAGAAGCCCTATATTCACCATCCCTATTAAGTGCTACCGTTGCCTGTCCTCCCCCATATTTCTTATCAACTTCCACCCTCACCTCTTTTAAAAGCCCCGTGCTAGGTTCGACAATTAAATCACCTGGGAGAGCATAATTCTTAGCACAAACTATTTCAAATATTTTTCTTTGCCTTTCCCAGTCAATTGCTGAAATACCCTCACCCACCTCTTGCCAACCCTCAGGCAAGGCCAGATCCTTAAAGTCATAATGACCCTCCCCCCCTGGGCGGATAATACTTGAAATACGATATGAATGATCTGTGATCAATTCAGGTGTGGCAAGTGTATCTTTAGGAGACGAAGAAGATGATCCATCACTAAATGGATACTCAAATGGGGCAAATAGTCCTGTTTCCTGCCTACTCATCTATGGGTAGACAATAACAAGGATATGCCCCAGATGGCAAGCAGGAGTGCAATCATGGTAAAATTTGAAAACTTTATGAGTATTGAACAAAAAGCAAGACCTACAAGAACTAGGAGAGGTATGATTGATGTTGATCAATATCTACTGAAAGCTCAAAATCAAGATCTTCTAGCCGTAGATCCACGTCAACTATCCTTAAAAGATAAACTAAAAAGGAAAAGACAGGAAGAGTTGGCTCAAGAACAAGCCATAAATCCCGTAGCGAGAGCTATTTCTACTATCGTACAGGATCATACTGATGAGATAGTAGATACAGCACGTAGTCATCATCGAAAACAGGTTTTTGAAATGAGCATGACTGGAATGGGCAATCAAGAGATTGCAGATGCTCTTGGAATCAAAATCTCCCGCGTTAGCCACCTACTCATGTTAACTCGGAAGTATTTTAAGACAAACCACTTTGAGCCCGAAGGAATAAAACTTGTAAAAAGCTTTGGTGAGAAGTATTCATCTGCTGCACGAGATGGCAAATTAGTAGCTGAAATGTTTTTGGGCATGTACTACACAACAGAAGGGCATATCAGAAGTTATGAAAATGCCCACGGTAGAAACTATACCGATCAGCGATTAGCGCATCAGGGATACGTACGACTTCGGTCTTGTGTTTCAGCCAATGAACACAGAACAATTCAACAAAGTGAAAAGTATCAAAAGTACTTAAAATATGACGGCAGAGTTCTTTATATCAAGCCTGAAGATATTGAAAAATGTCAGAGCATACGAAGAAAGCGGACTGAGCCTGATGCTCCACCTGCTAATGAAAACTATATTGCATTAGGTGAATTTGTCTCACCAGAGCTTTCTCGAAAAGCACTACGAATGGCTCTTAAGAGCGGAAAGCTTAAGGGGGTTTTTACAAAAAAGGGATGGTTCGTTAAAGCTGAAGATTTTAAGGATTATATGATAAATTATCGTACGCCTAAAAATCATCTTCCAGTTCACGACTTCTATACTAGTAAGTAGGAATACTCTACTGTGCTAAAATGCTGCAGAGATGAAAAATGAATTCGAACCTGAAAGTTCGCCAACAAAAGGTGGCGATTCTAAAATAAAAGATCCTTATCGTGATATCACGCCATTTATTTCCCTCTATGAATCAGTCACGACAGAAGGCAACCAAGCTCTTGATGAAGGCCAGAGGCGTGCAGCAATAGCACTCGCAGTGATGACAGAGAATCCAGCTCACCTCAGATCACTCTCTGATCTTTGGGAGCTACCTGAGGAACAGCTTCGGATATCGATCAGAGATGCGTTTTATAACCCCATTATCAAAGGAGTTGGGTATGGAATTTTTGACAAAAAGAATAGCAAACAACAAGAAGAAAAAGAAGAACCGGAAAAAGAGAATGTAAGTATCCATGATCTTGCTGAGCAGGTATATGCAGCTATTCCCAACGGCCTTTTGACTGACCATCAGAGAGTTATTTTTGATCATGTACGAAATGGATTAACCAACCAACAAATCGGAGAACTTCTTGGTATTCAAAAAGGATCTGTGGCTATAAATCTTGTGAGGATCAGACACCTCCTTGATCCACTAGTTAAAAAGGCTGGACTTGTAAGAGTGGCAGGCTATGGCAAATCATTTCTGGTCGCCGCTGCATCCGACAAAGTACTTGAGTCTGAGAAAATACTTCGGTTATACCATACTCGGCCAGATATCGCAGAAGCGTATCTAAAAAAACGTCGAGCAATTGATCCAAACATCGTAAGAAAAGGCAATATCCCTCTAAGCGATCGGTCAAGAATTTCTGAAAAAGAACACTATACCCTACTACAGGACACTCATAGAGATGGCGTGATAAGAAAAAATAATCGAGCGTATGTCTCCCAAGCCTATCTTGAAAAATTTAAAGCAAAAAAACTCAAACGAAAATCACCAGTACCAGAAGCCCCCACAGGCTACAAAGCTTTGCTTGACTGTATCCCACTTCCATCAGATCATTCTGAGAGAGGACATATCTATCGGATGACACTCTATCATCTTAAAATGGGCAATATTCATTCAGTGAGGAAGGGGAAAAATTGGTTTGTCCAAGAAAAAGACGTGAAAAACTATATCGAAGGATTATTGCAAAGAAGAGATATTACGCCCCAATCTTAAATTCTATAACATCGCCATCCTGCACGATATAATCTTTCCCCTCCAGACGTGCTTTGCCAACTTCGCGAGCTTTTTTACGACCGCCGGTTGCAATATAATCCTCAAACCCCACCACCTCAGCTTTTATAAACTTTTTCGTAAAGTCAGTATGTATCTCCCCTGCTGCTTCTGGTGCAGTACTGCCCTTTTTCGTAGTCCAAGCTCTGACCTCTTTCTCCCCTGCTGTTAAAAATGAGATAAGGCCTAATTGTTCATAGGCTTTTTGAATAAGTCGCTCAAGGCCTGATGCAGCCAAGCCTAGTTCATGCAGGTATGCTTTTTGCTCAGTCTCTTCAAGTTGGGCTAACTCCGATTCAATCTTGGCACAAATAACGACAAAACGACTCTGTGGGATCTGAAGTAATTTGGAATACTTCTCAATCAGTGGCTGGATAGTGATTAGAGAATACTCATCTTCTGAAACATTCAAAACAATAATCTCAGGTTTTTTTGTAAGGAAAAACAATGTATTAACATATTCGATCTCATCATCTGGAAAACTCATTTCGCGAACCGGTTGGCCGGTATTCAGATTCTCGATGATCTGCTCCAAAACTCTCTTTTGTTCAAGATTTTTATTTCGGGATGCTTGAGCCTCTGCTGACTGGATATCAGCTAAAATAAGCTCTGTCAGAATCGTTGCATAATCATTTTCAGGATCACTGCTCCCCTCGCGGATAATATTTTCCTCAGTAAATGCCCGCACGACATGGGCTATCACTGAAACCTCACGAATATGTGAAAGAAATTTATTACCAAGACCTGCTCCTTCAGCTGCGCCTTTTACCAAGCCAGCGATATCGACGAATTCAACTGTGGCTGATTTAATGGGAGGTCCCCCTTCGCTAAAAGCAACGGAGGGATTTTCTAATTTTACGACTTCTTGCAACTTAGTGAGACGGCTATCAGGTACAGGTACAATCCCGACGTTGGGCTCAATGGTAGCAAATGGATAATTCGCAGCCAAAGCCTGCTGCTTCTTCAAAAGGGCATTAAACAATGTAGATTTGCCTACATTTGGAAGTCCTACAATTCCGACACTTAAATTCATATTGAGATTATACCAGAGAGAGCTCAGGTTGTATTCCTTACTAAGTGTTTGTACAATAAAAATATGGCCGAACAGGGCGATCAACCACAGATTCCTCAAGATGTAATGACTCCTCAAGCCACTCAGGAGAAAAAAAGTAAGTATTTAACAATAAACCCCCAAGAAGAACCTGAAGCTTATATAAAAAAGCTCACTGAAGCATCTCGTAATTCTCTTGGCCAACATTATGATGGAAGAGATAAGAACGGGAATCTAGGCATGGGTAAGTATGAAGGAAGTTATCTGGATAAAACAGAACATGAATGGCTCACGCCGGATAAGATGATTGTACGCTATGCCGAAAGATTACTTGCACAAGGCACACATCCTGTAACTATTGTTGATTTTGGAGCTGGTGAAGCAGGGACTCTCGCACTTGCAGCAGTGGCGATGAAAAACAGTGTCATAGAACGTAAAGTACGCTTCATCGCTACCAATCTAAATGGCAAACCGACTCTAGAAGATATTGCTAAAGCTCCTTTAGAAGATAGGCATTCACTTCGTGACCTTGAAACATGTCTAAAAGAAAATTTAATCGATTTCAAAATAGCAGATATTTTAGAACTCCGAGATATGCTGGCTGGTCAACCTGCTCAACTGATAATGACTCAGAATGTCTTCCCTTTCACCATAAAGGTAAATGACTTTATTTTAAAAACATTTGGTGAAATGCTGGATAAAGATAAAGGGACGATTGTCATCGGGAATAATGGCTTACAAAGCGATTTGCGTCCTGAAAGTGAAGAATCTAAGATGGAGTGGGCAACACTCAATCGAGGAGTGCAAAATATTAAAGATCTTGGTTTCGAACAATTACCCTATAACAACCCTCTTCGTATCCGCACTCGCCATTCTGGGACAGAATATACTCTTTTCCAAGCTGCCAATGCTCCAAGGCTAGATGTTATGTTTTGATAATTATGACGGACTTTGCTTTGAGAATGGGATGTTTCGAGTATTCGTAGCGTCTGATGTTTGATCAAAAAGACGTTAAATAATATAGATTCACCTGCATTAGGCAACCCCAACTATTCCAACACTCAAGTTCATACTCGACATCCTTTCTGCTTGAATTTTATTTGATTTTGTGTTAATATATTCATATCATGATGACTGGACTAGCCTAAGGTTTCGACCGACCGCGAATGCCAGTCTTTTTTTTTGTTCTAAAGAATTTTTTAACAAATCAATACGAGCTATATAATTCCCATTATTAAATTTACGAAGTAAGCTACTATAGTGAACTGATGGAGCGAGTATCTTAAGTAATTTCCCTTTTTCTTCTAGATATTCAATTAGGCAATAAAAATCACCATCACCAGTAACGATAAGTGCTTTGTGATAATTCTTTTACTGAATCATTGAATGAAGGACAAGTTCAGCATCAACATTTCCTTTGATAACAGTATTTCCCTTAGTTTTGTGAAATAAAGTTGGTTTGAAGATTAGAAGATAGTCACATTCCTGTAAATAGGTATATAAAGACTCATTACCTGCTACCTGACCAATAAACAAATATGCTTTTGATACATCATACTTAGTCCGCAGATACTGTCTTAATTTTCGCCAATCAAGTTCCCATCCTTGTGACTTAACCCCTAAGTTTAAATTTTAACTATCAATAAAAGCATAAATCGAAGACATATATGAGGATTATATCACGACCTAAAAATTCTCAGTTACCCATTTTTCAAAATCTATTCCAGAAGCATACACGATGACGTTCTCATCCTCAGTTGGTTTTTCAAATAACTAGAATCCTTCTTCAAAAATATTAGCTGGAACGTCATGTCTCTCATTTGTCCACCTATTTCTTAACCATCTCTCACGGACTACTTGTTCTGGAGTATCTACAAATACAATTTTAGTTTCTACACCTAAATCACGTGCAATTTTTCGCTTCCCAGCCCTCCATTCTCGCTTCATCCATGCATTATCATTCAATACGGTCTTACCTTCCTTTAAATAAGCGACTAGTCGCTTGTCAATTTCCTTATGCACCTCGCTCCAAGCTTTATCACATCTATACTTAGCGCCTCAAAACCAAAACGTTCCTGAGGTTTTTTGATCTTTGATATCGTAATCGTTTGAAATCTATTGGCATGGTATCTCCTCTACGAAGATTCCAATATGTATCGCGACTTATTCAAATTGCGGTGAAGGTGATTTAGAGTGGATTATTCTTCCCTTTCCTCTATTTAAATTATGATTCTTTCATACTGAGGCACTGGATCTATAACTGTGAAGCGGAATTCTAAAGATGGGACAGTAGACCTACGATCCCGGCTGCCGAACTCATTCAAAATAATTACATCGGAGATAAGAGTCTACTTTTTAAGATAAATATTTCTTTTTCTAAGAATAATTGCTAAAAGAATTACAATAATACTTATCAAAGAACCAATAACCGCAATTACCGCTGGGTAAGAAAAACCACTGTTCATTTCTACTTTTAAGGATAAGTCTTGAATTTTCGAATCACCCTTAACATCAATTTTTCTTTCACCGGTAAATGTCCCGTATGCAATTATTACTCTATGACCACCTGCCGCAACATTTTTAAAAGTTACAACTCCTTCGTCATTGGTTTTGGATACTTGAACCTTTGAATGAAGCGTAACCGTAGCACCTTTTACTGGTCGATTTTTAGTATCTTTAACATTAATTTCTAAACTAACCCCAGAACTCTCTATCTCCTCTTTCGCCTTTTCTAAGCCGTCTACATCACAGGGTAACTTAAGTTTTTGTCCAATTCCTAAAAATCCCTGGCTTAAATTATTTAGATCAGAAATCTCCTGAAAATATTTTCCATTTCCCAAGCTACTTTCTGCAATTGACCATAGATTATCTCCTTCCTCGACTAAGTATTCGCAAACATTTGATTTTCTATTTTCAAAAACTGCTTCTTTAATTTCCACTTCATCTTTTGTTAAATCTGAGATAAATCCAGTATACGCA
>Ga0335397_10004663_pt1 | contig 18046 bp, 17 predicted proteins | sample MAT04_FD_205740 | JGI IMG/M metagenome (GOLD analysis project Ga0335397, IMG submission 205740) | Freshwater microbial communities from Lake Fryxell liftoff mats and glacier meltwater in Antarctica - MAT-04 (spades assembly) (version 2) ... | reverse complement strand
AACCATTATGTTTTTCTCCCTCCCTTCCCTGCAGGGGAAGGGAGGGCCGGGGAGGGATGGGTTTGTCTCGCTAATCACGAAATTGGCCTTATGTTACCGCCTATGGGGGCAGGGGGGATGGGGCTGTTACGCTGCACAGGCTGAGCAGATACCCAAAGAAATTTTAAATTCATCTGTCTGTCATCCTGGGGGAGTAAACTAACAACTGTAACAACAACATTAATTGATTCACCGGCTAGAAGGGCCGGACAATTGGAGAAAAAACCATGAAAAGCACCAAGTTTTTACCAGCACTGGTTGTAATTGTGAGCGTACTGCTCAGCGCATGCAGCGGACAAAATTTAGCACTCGCGGTGCCCACAGCCGCTGTGGCAAACAGCCAGGCCATTGCCGTGACTGCCCCACTGACCAGCGCGCCGGCCCGCGTGAACCCACAAATTACTGGCGATGCGCTCGGATTGCAGAATGCCTACCAGGCCATTTATCAGAACGTCAGTCCCTCGGTGGTCACCATTCAGGTCAGCAGCCAGGTTGCTGCCGGCACCAGCCGCTCCCGCGGTCAGGGCAGCCCGACCACCCCGAGCACTCCGGGCCAGATTGTGCCCAGCGGTGAGGGTTCCGGCTTCATCTGGGACAGCGCCGGCCACATTGTGACCAATAACCATGTCGTCGAAGGCGCCGCCAAGATCAGCGTGACCTTCTCAGACGGCTCATCTTACCCTGCCACCCTGGTGGGTACCGACCCCAACAGCGATCTGGCCGTGATCCTGGTCACCGGCGCCCCGGCCGCTTTGATCAAGCCCATCACCGTGGGTGACTCCAGCCAGGTGAAGGTTGGCCAGTTGGTCGTGGCCATCGGCAACCCGTTCGGCCTGGCCAACACCATGACCACCGGTATCGTCAGCGCCATCGCGCGCTCGATCCAGGCTTCGGTCGGCAACAGCCAGAATGGTCTGGGCACCCCGAGCTTCTCGATCCCAGATGTGATCCAGACGGATGCGGCGATCAACCCCGGTAACTCGGGCGGTGTGCTGCTCGACTTGAATGGCGCCCTGATCGGTGTGCCTTCGCAAATCGAATCGGCCAGTGGTTCAAATTCGGGTATCGGCTTCGCCATCCCCTCGGCCATAGTCAGCAAGGTGGCCCCGCAGTTGATCTCAAAAGGCTCGGCGTCACACTCTTACCTTGGCATTTCTGGCGGCACCCTGAGCGCTGACGCGGCCAGCACGCTCAAGCTGAAAGCCGGTCAGCAGGGCATCCTGGTCGCCTCCGTAGTAGCCGGCGGCCCCGCAGAAAAAGCCGGACTGAAACCCGCGACCGTGGATGCCAACGGCACCCCCACCGCCGCCGGCGACATCATCACCGGCATCGATGGCAAGACGATCACCCGCTTTGAAGACCTGGTCTCTTACCTGTCTGGCAGCACGCAGCCGGGCCAGAGCGTAACGCTGACGGTGCTGCGGGATGGCAAAGATGCCCAACTCGAGGTAACCCTGGGTACGCAGCCCACCAACTAAACAATTCTCTTCTCTCCTCCTCCGAAAGACACCCCCCGTGCTGGCAACACGGGGGGTGTCAAATTTAAGAAGGATTTTCCTCACTCATGGCAGCACTCCCCACACATGCACGGCGCCGTCGCCGCTGCTGTATAAAAATTTACCGTCGGCCGAATATGCCAGTGCGCCACCGCCACCCGGCAGCACGCGCAGCAATGCCCCATCGGCGGTGCTGATCAGCGCCACCGCGCCCGCGCGGGTGGGGAATGGCTGCAACGGGTTGAGATACCCACTGACCGCCACCAGCGCGCCATCTGGCGAGAGGGCCAGCGCCGCCAGTTGGCCAAAGGTGCCTTCATCAAACTCGGGAGCGCGCCGGATCAAGTCGCTGGTATTGAAGGATTTCAGCAATTTGCCATCGGCAGACGACCACAACCGCACCCCCCCATCGCTGGAACCGGTCAGCAGCGTTTTTCCGTCGCGGCTGAACTGCACCACGGTTACAGTAAACTTGTGCCCTTCCAAAATCTGCCACTGCTTTTTCTCGGCCATCTGCCACAACCACACTTCCCCATTCTGGCTGCCGGCCGCCAGCAGTTTACCATCCGGCGAAAAAGCGCCCACCGTCAGACGCACGTTGGGTTTGCCGGTGGCATTCAGCGTCCCGGCAAAACCACCGCCCGGCAGTTTGAGCAGTTGCGCGGAAAAATCTTTAAAGAACACCCCCAGCTCCTCCAGCGGGGAAAAAATCATCGGCCCCACCAGGTTTTTTGGGAAATTGGTCAGGGTTTCGCCCGTGGCGGCCCGCACCAGGCGCACCCCGGCGGCATCGCCGACCGCCAGCCATTCGCCGCGCGGTGAGAATCGCGGCTCACTGGCTTTTTCAAACTGCACGCCGGCGGCGCCCGTCTGCCCATGGATCAGGCGCGTCACCCCCACATCCGAATAAACCGCCAGTTGTTTGCCGTCCGGGGCCAGGTCGCCCAGGTTCAGCGCCTCAGGCCCCGATTCCAGCGTGCCCAACAAACTGCCGTCGGCCACTTTCCAGATGCGCACAGCATCATCGGACCGCCCGGTCAGTGTCACCAGTGATTTTGCGTCGGGCGCAAAGGCCACTTTTTCAATGCTGCCGGCCACGGTTTTGGGGCCGCGCAGGGTGCGCGCGCGTTCTCCCGTGCGCGGGTCAAACAGAAAGGTGGTGCCAATATACAGGCCGTTGGCCGAAGAAACGCCCTCCACTGCCAGCAGCTTGCCATCCGGCGCAAACACCGGCTGCTGCGGATCGCAGAAGATGCCACAATCCAGGCGCTTTAGTTCCTTGCCACTGCTATCAAAGGTCTTCATATAGCCCACGGTTTGCTGGTTGCTGGGTGAGAAATCGACAATCGAGGCTGCCAGGGTCTGGTTATCGGGTGAAGCCACCAGGCGGTAAATGCTGCCGCCGGCGCGCATTTCGCCTACCAGCTCACCCGCGGGCAGCGAGAAAATTTCAACCCGCCCCGGGGTGGGAAAATTGGAATAAACAAAGAGGCGTGTGCCATCCGGCTGAAGCGTAAACGAGCCGGAAACCGGCAGGGTGGCGCGCAGCGCCCAATCTTGCGCGTCGTAGACCTCAATCACCGGCTCGCTTTGGCGGGTGCGCGCCTGCACCAGCCACAACCCGCCCTGGCGTACCGCCGCGGCGCGCAGCACGCGCTCATAATCCAGCGTCTTGAGCAGTTTTCCATCAGCCACCTGCCAGGCCTGCAGCGATTCACGGCTCAGCGTCACCAACTGGGCGCCATCGCGGCTGAAATAAAGATGCTCGACTTTTTTATGCGCCAGGCTGCGCAGCAGCTTACCGTCCGCGGCCTGGCGCACCTGCACGCTTTCACCATCCGAAACCGCCAGCAGCCCGCCATCGGGCGCATAGGCCGCCTGCTCACCGCTAAAGCCGGCCAGCCATTTCCAATCGGATACCTGCCACAGATCCACCCTGGCGCTGAGTGTGATCGCGGTTTGCCCCTGGGGTGAAAAAATCAGGTTGCCTTCAAAAGAACGGCCCCCAACCAGGCTCTGCGCAGGGTATACCACGCTGCTCTGAGCGGTTTTTACCAGCAGCCACTGCCCATCCGGAGAAAATTCCACCTGCTCGGCGCGGCCTTTGCCCCAGCGCGCCAGTTCACGCAGCAGCCGCACCCCGGCCGGGTCGATGGCCTGCGCCGGCGCCTGCACCGGCGTTTCCAATGCCGCGGGGAGGGGCGGGAGCGGGGTGAGGGTGGCCGTGGCGGTGACGGTGGCGGTGGGGGTGGGGGTAATGAACGGCGTGGCGCTGGGCGTCAAAGTGGCGGTCGCCGCGGCGGTGGGCAATAGGGTGGGGGTGGAAATACGGGTAGGGGCAGGTGTAGGGGCGGCACTGCAAGCCGCCAGCAGCAGCACCAGCAGGGCAAGGGAGATGGAGTGGAAACGAGACATCGCGGCGACCTTTGGTCTGAGAATGAACTACCGGCGGGGCCTGAGGCGGCTGGGCCTGGCCGGATGAATGGCTTTGATCAGTAAGGAAAAGCAAAACGCAGGAAATCGGGCAGCACTTTGGCCCAGGTGGTGATCTGGTGCGCGCCGCCGGCCACTTCCAGATACTGCATATCCACCCCGTCCTGGTAGCCCTTGGTTTCCAGAATCTTGCGCAGATCCTGAACATCCTGGATCACATCGGGTACGCCGTTTTTATCCATGTCGGTGATGGGCTCTTCGCGGGTGCCGGCTTCGAACCACATACGCAACCCGGGGCGTTTGGCGCTGTTGAGCACCAAACGGTGAATCACTCTGGCTTGCAACTCGCCGCCCGCCTTGCTTTCCACGCGCCACCAAAACGAAGGGGAAAAGGACCCCACCGTGCCAAAACGGTCCGGATATTGCCAGGCCAGGTAAAACGAGGTTAACCCGCCCAGCGACCACCCCATTATGGCGGTATTGCGGGCGCCGGTCTGGGTGCGGTAGGTGCTGTCGATTTTAGGCAATAATTCGTTGACCATAAACTTATTAAAACCATCCGAGAGCGTGCCCCAGCCAAACACATTGAGATACGGGCCGGCGCCCAGTTCCTCATGGCGCAGATCACCTGCCAAATTATCCACAGCCACCACCAGAATGGGCTCCACCTGGTGTGAGGCAAAGAGCGAATTGAGGTATTGCTCGAAGGCAATCAGGGGCAGTTCCTGGCCGTCGAATGCGTACAGCACCTTATAACGCCGGGTGGGGTTCTGGGCATAATCCCCCGGCAAATAAACCGAAATCACGCGCGCAATGCCGTTCATAAAGCGGGCATTCAGTTGGAACTTTTCCAACCGGACGGGTGGGTAGGGTGTGGCGCTGGCGGTGGGCGCCAGTGCCACGGTAGCCGTTTGGGTGGGCACGGGCGCCGGGCTGGGCGTCGCCGTGGGCGGCACGGCGGTCGGTGATGGCAGGGCCGGGGTTGGACCGGGGTTTCCCGCGACCGTGCGCAGCGGCGTGGCGGCAGCGGCCGACGGCAGATTGCAGCCGGCCAACAGCAGCGCCAGAATAAGGCTATACGCAGTTATCTGGCATGCTTTTATGCGGCCGCGCAGGATCCTTTTCAAAATAAGGCGCCGGGCGTGCTTTTCAGAGTTCGTTTCAGGACGCATCGTGACGCAATTATAGCGGACTCCGGGCGTATAGAATACCCACGGTCACAAATTGAGGTTTGTTGCTTTAAAAAAATGGTTGTGTTGCCACGAAGGGTATAATCGAATGTATGCTGGATTTTGTACTGCTGACTGCGGATCAAACCCGCCCCTTTTTTGGAACCTTAGTCGATATCTATGAGAAGGCCTTTGCGCAACCGCCGTTTAACGAGACCTTCCCCGATTTTTTTAACTTTGCCGGGCGCTTATCTTACCATGCCCGCCAACCCGGCTTTCGCTGTGCGCTGGCCCGCCCAGCCGGACAGGCGCCGCCGGTAGGATTTGTGTACGGTTACAACGGCCAGGGCGGGTCTTGGTTTTACAAGATGGCCGCCCAACACTTGCCACCGGCCCTGCTTAACGAGTATTTGAGCGACACCTTTGAGTTTGCTGAATTAGCCCTGCTGCCAGCCTGGCAGCGCCATGGGGCCGGCGGCCGCCTGCACGACCTGCTGCTAGACGGCCTTCCCCAGCGCACCGCCTGCCTGATGACCGCGGAAATGGAGACCCACGCGCTGCACCTCTATCTTAAACGCGGCTGGAGCACCCTGGCGCGTGGGATTGAGCTGCCCGGCACCCCGCTGCGCTACCAGATGATGGGCAAACGATTGGCGGGCGGGTAGCGCACTCGGCTTGCGAAACGGGTGGCGGGTGGTGTTTTGATTGAAACCACGCCAGATTCTGCTATACTTTGACATTATGTTCTTTTTGTTTGCCATGCTGCGCCCTGCCACGGCCAACCCGCCCGTGCTCGAAGATGATACGCTGCTGAAAAACATTGCCAACGGGCAATCGGCAGCCCTGGGCGTATTGTACGACCGCTACGGCCGGCTGGTTTTTTCGCTGTCCGTTCACATCGTCAACGACGCTGGTCTGGCTGAAGAAATCACCCAGGAGGTGTTCCTGCAGGTCTGGAACAAAGCCGGCAGCTATCAGACCGGCCTGGGCAAGGTTTCCACCTGGCTTACCAGCATCACCCGCCACCGCGCCATCGACAGCCTACGCCGCCGCAGTGTGCGCCCTGAGGGCAAACTCGCCGACCTGGACGATTCCGACGATCCGGCGGGGCCGAATTGGGTGGATCCGTTGAATGTGGAAACGCAGACCGAATTGACCCTGCAAAATCACACGATACGCCGGGCCATCGCCCAACTGCCCAAAGAGCAGCAGCGCGCGCTGGCACTGGCCTATTTTCAGGGACTCAGCCACCAGGAAATCGCCGAGATGACTGGCGAACCCCTGGGTACGATCAAAACCCGCATCCGCCTGGCCATGCAGAAGCTGCGCCTGGTGTTGGAGGCAGCACTTTAGGAAATTTTTCACATACGCAGGTTCGCATACATCTAAGCGAGCGTTTCCTGCGTAATTAATAAGTAGAGGACCTCTGAATGAGCACGGTGCACATAAGCGACACAATCCCAGCATACACACTGGGCATCCTGGAAGATGCCGAACAGGAGGAGGTTCGCCGCCACCTGTCTGGCTGTGCCGCATGCCAGGAGGAAGTGCGCGCTTACCAACAGGTGCTGGAACAGCTGCCGATGGCGGTACCGCAGCGCAACCCGCCGCTGTACCTGCGGGCGGCTATTCTGCAGCGCGCCGCGGCTGCCGCGCCAGCCCCCAGGCGCGCTGCCCGTCCGGCATGGCTGGCATGGCTGAGCCACCCGCTCAGCCCGGCCGCAGGCTGGCTGGCGCTGATACTGATCGTGGTGCTGGCGGGGATCAGCCTCTCCCAATGGCAGCAGTTACAAATTCCCGCGGCTGCGGTTACCCCCACCAAGGCGAGCGATTTTCGCCTGGTGCACATGACTTCTCCCCCAAACGGGCAAGCTACCGGCCTGCTGGTGATTAGCGACGAAGGCACATTTGGCACACTGGTGGTGGACGGTCTGGAACCGCTGGGCCCAGCGCAGCAGTACCAGCTCTGGCTGGTAAAAGACGGCCAACGCAGCAACGGCGGCGTGTTTTCGGTACAGGATGACGGGTACGGCGTTTTGAAAATCGATTCGCCGCTGCCGCTGATCCAATACCAGACCTTTGGCGTGACGATTGAACCCTTTGGCGGCAGCCCCGGCCCCACCGGTAAAAAGGTACTGGGCGGCAGCCTGTAATTTCCCTTTCAACGATTGGTTTTATGCTATCATTCATACTATATCCCCGCCGGTGAAGCGAGATTGTATGAGTGTATTGAAACGCCTGCTGCCGTATATCCTGTTGAACATTTTGGTGTCTGCCGCCACCACCTATGGCGTTTTAACCTGGTGGACCATCAACTATTACGCCCCCACCATTCCGGGGTTGGTGCAGCCCAGCCAAACGGCCCCCATGGCAACCATGAGCTCTTCCAGCCTGCTGCCGCTGGGGGTGCCGGTGATTGAAGTAGGCGAAGTGATCGGCGCCGGTAACCTGAATATTGAAGGCGTTTTACTGCGCCGCGTGGGTGATGGTGAACTACGCCTGAATGGCTGGCGGTTGGAAGATAACGCCGGGCACCGCTTTACCTTTCCCGATATCGTGCTGTTCAAAGGCGGGTCGGTACGGGTTTTCTCCCGCGCCGGCAGCAACACCGTCAACGAGTTGTATTGGAGTATGGATAAGCCTGTCTGGACCTCCGGCCGCAGCGTGGTGCTGTACGATGATCAGGGCAACTCACGCGCCAGCGCACTGGTGCCGTAAGGCCGTTTTACCGGTTTTGAGTTACAATGGGCAAGTACCCCCACCGCACGCGGCGGGCCATCGGAATTTCTGGAAATCACTGAGATCAATTCGCGAGTAAACTCATGTCGCAAGCTCTTTACCGCAAATGGCGTCCGCATCTATGGGCAGAAGTGGTCGGCCAGGAGCATGTCGTTCGCACCCTGCAAAACGCCATCCGCTCCGGGCGCGTGGGCCATGCCTACCTGTTTGCCGGCCCGCGCGGTACGGGCAAAACCACCTCTGCCCGGCTGCTGGCCAAAGCGGTCAACTGTCTGGAAGAAGATATCACCCAACGCCCCTGCGACCGCTGCGCGTACTGCCAGTCGGTCAATGATGGGCGCTTTTTAGATCTGATCGAAATCGACGCGGCCTCTAATACCAGTGTGGATGATATCCGTGAACTGCGCGATACGATCAACTTTTCACCCAGCCAGGGCCAGTTTAAGGTCTATATCATCGACGAAGTGCACATGCTCTCCACGGCAGCCTTTAACGCGCTGCTCAAAACACTGGAAGAGCCCCCGCCGCACGCCATTTTTATCCTTGCGACCACCGAAGTGCACAAAATTCCGGCCACGGTGCTTTCACGCTGCCAGCGCCACGAATTTCGGCGCATCCCGGTGCAGGAGATCGTGCTGCACCTGCGCGCGATGTGCACCCAGGAAAACATTCCCGTGGATGAAGAAGCGTTAGTGCTGATCGCCCGCCAATCCACCGGCAGCATGCGCGACGCCATCTCACTGCTCGACCAGCTCGCTTCTACCGGTGAACGCATTACGCTGGGCACCGCCCAGGCTGTGCTGGGCACCGCCACCAGCCAGGCCGTGGTGGCCCTGCTGGACGCCGTGCTGGCCCAGGACGGCGCAACCGGACTGCAATGTATTCACACAGCCCTGGATAACGGTACCGACCCACGCCAGTTTGCGCGCCAGGTGGTGGATTATTTGCGCAGTTTGCTGTTAATGCGCCTGGGCAACCCGGAGCAGGTGGATGTGACCAGCGAAATGCGCCAGTTGATGGCGGCGCAGGCCGGCCGTTTTGAACTGCCCGCCCTGTTGGATTGCTTAAGGCTGTTCAATACCGCCGCCAGCGAAACGCGCGGCGGCTGGCAGCCCGGCCTGCTATTGGAACTGGCTGTGGCAGAGGCGATCAGCCCGCGCGCCTATTCTGTGGCCCAGGCGCTACCGCTGCGCGCCGCGGCGGGCAGCGCGCCCGCCACCCAGCCACAACCCGCCCACACCCCACCCGCGGCCACACCCGTTTCCAGCCCGCCCGCGCCGGAAAGTAAGCCCGTCGCCAGCGTGGAAACCAGCTTTCCTGGGGTGGCAGAACCCGCGCCGCGCCCGGCCGTGACTGCCCGCCCCCCCGCGGCCAAAACAGAAGCGCCCCCCGCAGCCCGCCCCACAGCACAAACGGCTGCGCCTGCCGCGCATGCGGCCAGCAAGGTCGTGGATATGGGCGCCATCCAGCAGAACTGGCCGCGCATTAAGCAGACCGCCAAGGAGCTCAAGGTCAACCTGTCTGGCCTGCTCAATTCGTGCACCCTGGTGGCAATTAAGGACGGCGCGCTGGTAATTGGTTTTAACAGCGAAGTACTCAAGCAAAAGATGGAAGCCGAAGACAACCTGCGACTGGCGCGCCAGTCCATTCTCAAGGTTACAGGGCAGGATGTGTCTGTGCTGTGTGTGGTGCTGGGCAATAAGACCGGTTCCGGCGGCCCGGACCTGGATATTGAAAACGATGGGATTGTCGGCACTGCCCTCAATATGGGCGGGCAAATCGTACAAAAGGGTAAAACCGATTAAACCATCGGTTCACCCATTATTTTTATTTGGAGGATTGAACGATGGCTAAAGGATTTAATCGACCCGCCGGCGGCGGCGGTGCAGGTGGCGGCGGTATGATGAACCAGATCAAACGCCTGCAGGAACAAATGGAAGTGACCCAGGCCCAACTGGCGCTGGAAACCACCACCGCTTCGGTGGGCGGCGGCGCGATCAAAGTGACCATGACCGGCGACCAGAAATGCAAGGGCATTCAGATCGACCCTGAGATGTTAAAAGATGCCGACGCCGAAATGCTGCAAGACCTGCTGCTGAGCGCCGTCAATATGGCGCTGGATCAGTCGCGCAAGATGCAGTCGGACCGCATGGGCCCACTGGCCGGCGGCATGGGCGGGTTGGGTTTCTAAACCCACACAGCTATGCCCGTATTGCCTGCCTCTCTCCAAAACCTGATCACCGCGCTGGAACGCCTGCCCGGCATTGGACCCAAATCAGCGTCGCGCCTGGCGTTCTTCCTGTTGCGCGCGCCGGATGAAATTTCCGGACTGCTGGCCGAAGCGCTGCAGGCGCTGAAAAGCCATACCTCGTTCTGCCCGGTGTGCTTTAACATCACCCAGGCCGGCAGCGCCACCTGTGAAATTTGCGCCGACGCGCGCCGCGATGAAACCATTCTGTGTGTGGTGGAAGAACCGCTGGATGTGTTGGCGCTGGAACGCACCGGAGGGTTCTCCGGGCGTTACCATGTGCTGGGCGGGGTGCTCTCGCCGATTGAGGGTAAGGGGCCCGAAGACCTGAAAATTCGCCCGCTCATCGAGCGCGTGCGTACGGGGGTGATCCGCGAGGTGCTGCTGGCCACCAACCCCAGCATGGAAGGCGACGCCACCGCGCTATACTTGCGCCAGCAGCTTGTGCCGCTGGGCGTGCGCATTACGCGCCTGGCGCGCGGCCTGCCGGTGGGCAGCGATCTGGAATATGCCGACCAGAATACCATCCTGCGCGCCCTGGCCGGGCGGCAGGAAATGAACTGAACCAGGGCCGGCCAACCGACAGGCAGGGGCATGAAAAATTGGGTCCGGGCAGCCTGGTTTCTGCTTTTATTGGCGCTTGCCGGCTGCGGGCGGGTGGGTGGCGGTCCCACGCCCACCCTGCCCCCATTTCCAGCGAGCAGCCCCTCACCCTCGCGTACACCGCTTATTTTCACCACTCCCACGGCGCTTCGGCCACCTGAAGAGGTGCGGCCACCCGCAGGGGTGACCCCAACCCCACGCACTGCCCGCACCCCTGCGCCAAACAGGCTCACCCCGCTGGCGCCCGGCCCGCGCCTGGAGGCCCTGGGCGAAGTGCTGCGCCTGGGCAAGGGCACCCTGTTGACCGTGGCATTCTCGGGTGACGGGCGCTGGCTGGGGCTGGGGGTCAGCCGCGGCATTTACCTCTATCATGCCCGCACCCTGAGCGAAACGCGCTTTATCGCCACCCCGCTCGAAACTCCCCGCCTGGCCTTTTCTGCGGATGGCATCTACCTGGCTGCCGCTGACCGCGATTCGCGCGTGACGCTGTACGAAACCGCCAGCGGCCGGCTGGTGCGCCGGCTGGATAACGGCGCGCTGGGCATGCCACTGGCCCTTTCATTCGTGACCGGCGGGCTGCTATATGTCGGCACCTCCAATGAGATCAGCGTGCTGTGGGAAACCGCCACCGGCAAAATGCCACATCGCTGGTATACCACCGGCAACGCTGCCATGACCGCATCTGTGGATGGGGTGCTGCTGGCCAGCGCCAACTGGAACGGCACCATCGACCTGTGGAACCTGGCAGATGGGCGTGGTTTGGGCCGCCTGTGGTCTGATGCGGAAATTCTGGCGCTGCAGTTGGCCCCAGACGGCCGCACCCTGCTGGCCGGTTACGGTGATGCCAGCGCGGTGCTCTGGCAGCTCGACGGCGGCAAGGTACTGCACACCCTGCGCGGCCACAGCGAGCGGGTGGTGAGTGTGGCAATTTCACCCGATAACCGCCTGGCGGCCACCGGCAGTTGGGATAACACGGTGTGCCTGTGGGATACGGAGAGCGGCGCCTTGCTGAATACCCTGCGCGGACACACCGGGCGCATTCTGCAGGTAGCCTTCAGCGCCGATGGGCGCACACTGGCCAGCTACGCGGAAGATGGGCGCTTTCAATTGTGGACTATCGCCAGCGGGCTGGCGGAAGGCAGCCTGGAAGATTTTGCACTGCACGGCAACGGCATCTTTTCAGCGGATGGCGAAACCCTGTATACCGGCGCGCAGGACGGCTGGTTGCGCGTGTGGACCGCCCAGGGCGCCCTGCAAGCTGAGCGCCTGGCCCACCCGGCCGGAATCAGCGCACTGGCGCTCTCACCAGATGGAAAATGGTTGGCCAGCGCCGGCACCGACGGGCCTATCCGCCTGTGGGAAGCCGCCAATCTGCGTCTGACCGCCGAATATGACGGCGGGCAGGGCTGGGTCAGCAGCCTGGTCTTCTCGCCCAACAGCCACTGGTTGGCCGCGGCCGGCACCGGGGGTGCACTGCGCCTGTGGGATATGCAAACCAGCCGCAACCAGAGCGCGATTGCCACCGGTCAAGATAGCCTGCTGCGCCTGGCCTTCGCACCCGACAGCCGCGGCCTGGCTGCCGGATCGCTGGATGGCAATGTGACCATCTACCAGATCGGTGAAAGTCAACCGGCGCGCGTACTGCGCGAAACGGGGCCTTTCACCAGCGCCCTGGCCTTTTCTCCCGATGGGCAAACCCTGGCCTACGGCGGCGATGAGCAGGTGGTTTCGCTCTGGCGGCTTTCTGGCAACAGCCTGGTGCTCACTCAGGGCGGCAAACAGCGGGACGGCCTGGCGGCGCTGGCCTTCACCCCGGATGGGCAGATCCTGGCAGCCGCGTTTTGGGACCGCACCCTGCGCTTCTATAACCCCACCAGCGGTGCCCTGCTGCGCGCGTTTGACCTGCCGTTTGCCGCGCGCCAGTTAACCATCTCGCCCGACGGCCGCCGCCTGGCGCTGACCCTGGCCGACGGCACGCTCAGCATCTGGGGCATTCGCTGAGCGCTGCCGCTTTTTTCGGCGCTTCGACGCCCCCGCAGGGGGCAGAAGGGCAGGGGGTGCAGGTTATACAATCCCAATCAAAAATTAATATTATGTTGGTAAAATAAATAAACATTCATGAAGTTCGACGGCTAAATCTCTCACCCCGGCGCCGCGAACTGAAACCTTGCTCACGCTCCATTTTGGAAGATGAGCTCTGTCCTAAAAATAGATGGAGGAACTTTTAATGAAGTCCAGTCACACCCTATCTTCCCTGCGCTTCCTGAGCGCCGTCCTGCTGGCAGCCATTATTCTGGCGGCCTGCGCCCCCGCGGCTGCCACCCCCACTACCCTGGCCGCGACCGCTGCCGCGCAGCCCACCCCGGCCGGCGCGCCCACCGAAACGCCCAAAGCCGCCGCGGCCACCAGCCAGCCGGGCGCTGCCGGGAAGACCACCTATAAAATTATTCCGGGCGAGTCCAAAGTGACCTACGAGGTCGGTGAAACCTTCCTGAATCAGAGCAACCGTTACAACCTGGCCAAGGGCGTCACGACCGACATAACCGGCGAGGTCTACGGGGACAAAGCCAACCCCACCGCCTCCAGCCTGGGTTCTTTCGTCATCGATATTTCCAAATTCAAATCCGACAGCGACCGCCGCGACGGTTATATCCGCAGCAACGGGCTCGAATCGGGCAAGTATCCCACCGCCAGGTTCGTCCCCGGCAAGCTCGAAGCCCTACCCAGCGCTTACCAGGATGGCAGCAGCTACACCTTCAAAGTCACCGGTGACCTGACGATAAAATCCACCACCAAACCGGTCACCTGGGATGTCACCACCAAACTGGTCGGCGATACCCTCAGCGGGCAGGCCACCACCGAGCTGCTTATGTCGCAATTCAATGTGGGACCCATCACCATTTTGGGTGTTTTAAATACGGAAGATCAGGTCAAACTGATCTTCGATTTCGTCGCCCGGCCCTGAGCATTGCTTGCTCCCAGCAGCGGCCGGCCAATTATGCCGGCCGTTTGCATTTTCCCAAACCATGCGGAATGATTTACAATACAGGCCATGAAAGAACCTGCACGCCTGCCCCCTATCGACCTCGCGGCAGTGGGCCAAACCGGTCTTTTTCAAATGCTGGCCACCGCGGACCTGGATGAGATCTGCCGGCTGGGTCAGCCGCGCTTCGCCGCGAAGGATGCCAGCTTCTTTTTACAGGGCGACCCGGTCGATCGCATCTACCTGCTGCTGGCCGGTCAATTAAAGCTTTCGCAATCGAACGCCGACGGGCAGCAAGTTTTGATGCGCGCTATCGGGCCTTACAGCTTATTTGGCGCGGTGGCCATGACCCAACAGGAAACCTACCCGGTTTCGGCCGAGGCCATGGAAGATTGCGCTGCCCTGAGCTGGACAAAACCCACCATCATGGCGCTCATTGGCCGCTTTCCGCAGTTGGCGCTCAACGCCATTCAACTGATGGCTCAGTACACCCAGGAATTTCAGGAACGCTTTCGCCAGTTGGCCACCGAGCGCGTGGAGCGCCGCCTGGCCCACACCCTGCTGCGCCTGGCCAGCCAGACCGGTAAAAAGATTCCGGAAGGGGTGTGGATCGATCTGCCACTGACCCGCCAGGACCTGGCAGAAATGACAGGCACCACTCTGTACACCGTCAGCCGCTTACTGACCCAGTGGGAGACCCAGGGGCTGATTATCGCCGATCGCGAACGCATCGTCATCCGTTTTCCACACGGGCTGGTCAGCATCGCGGAAACATAGCCCGCAGTTCTGTACATCCCATTCCACCCCCTTCACATCCAGGCCAAACTTTGCGCCACCGCAATGTTTGCCGCCTGCCAATCCGGTATGCTGATTTCATCATGAACCGGGAATCAGAAGTGAATTCCAATCGTATCGCCGCGGATAACCGCCTGAGCGATCTATTTACGCGCTGGCCTGCCACGATCCCCATCTTCATTCAACACCGCATGATCTGCGTCGGCTGCTGTATGGCACCCTTCGATACCCTGCAGGAGGCCATGGTGAACTATCGTCTCAACGCCGCCCAGTTTATCGCGGAGTTGGAAGCGGCGGCCGCCGCTAACCCGGCGCACCTGGCCCAATAGCCAGGGTAAATCTGTCCCGTGTTCATGCGCGACCCATTTCACTGAAAGGATCTCTGCTTTAATGAAATCTCCCATGTTTTGCTACCAATGCGAACAAACCGCACTGGGAACTGGCTGCACCGAATTTGGCGTCTGCGGCAAAGAAGCCGGCGTCGCCGCGTTGCAGGACCTGCTGGTTTATCAGCTCGAGGGGCTGGCAGTTTATGGCGCGGCCGTGCTCGGCCAGGGTCAGAGCATCGCGCAAGCGACACACCGTCTGGTGATCGAAGCACTCTTCTCGACCCTCACCAATGTCAATTTTGATGCCGGTTTCTTTTTGGAACTGCTCAAAGAGACCGAAACGGCAAAGCTCGCGCTCAAGACCCAGGCCGGGGTGAGTGCCGGCAGCCTGCCAACCGCGGCAGTTTATCGGCTGCCGGGTGACGACGAAGCCATCCAGCGCGATGCCGACCAGATCGATCTACGCCCCGCAGCGATGTTGAATCCCGATATCCAGTCGCTCAAAGATATCCTGCTGTACGGCATCAAAGGCATGGCAGCGTATGCCCACCACGCCTGGATGTTGGGTTACCAGGACTCCGCCATCAGCGAGTACTTCTACAGAGGGCTCAGCGCCATGCTGGATGAAAGCCTGACCCTGAACGATTTAATCGGCATGGTGATGGAGTTTGGGCAGATCAACCTCAAGACCATGGAACTACTTGACCGGGCCAATACCGGCTCCTTTGGCCACCCGGAGCCCACTCAGGCTTTGATCACCCGCAAAAAAGGTCCCTTCATCATCATTTCGGGTCACGATCTCAGCGACCTGGTGCAACTGCTCGATCAGACGGATGGAACCGGGGTGAACGTTTACACCCACGGCGAAATGCTGCCGGCACTGGCTTATCCCGGTCTCAAAAAATACCCACACCTGGTGGGCAATTATGGCAGCGCCTGGCAAAACCAACAGCGCGAGTTTGATGATCTCCCCGGCAGCATTCTGATGACCACCAACTGCCTGATGGAGCCCCGGCCATCCTACGAGGATCGCATTTTTACCAGTGGGGTAGTCGGCTTCCCACAGTTGGCCCACATTGAAGAAAAAGCAGGCAAAAAAGACTTCACCCCTGTCATCCAGCGGGCCCTGCAGTTGGGCGGTTGGGGGGCCGACGAGCCCGAAAAGCATATTTTGGTGGGATTTGGCCGCAATGCCACCCTCAGTCATGCCGGAGAAATTGTCGCGGCGGTAAAATCCGGCCAGATTCGCCACTTCTTCCTGGTAGGCGGCTGTGACGGTGCAAAATCTGGGCGCAATTATTACACCGAGTTCGCCGAGAAAACCCCTGCCGATTCGGTCATCCTGACCCTGGCCTGCGGTAAATACCGCTTCAACAAACAGGAATTTGGCACAGTGGCCGGCCTGCCGCGCCTGCTGGATATCGGTCAGTGCAATGACGCCTACTCGGCTATTCAGATCGCCCTGGCCCTGGCCGATGCCTTCAACTGCGGCGTGAACGATCTGCCTCTGACGATGGTGCTATCGTGGTACGAGCAAAAAGCGGTCTGCATCCTGCTCACCCTGCTGTCGCTGGGCATCAAAAACATTTACCTGGGACCCACCCTGCCGGCCTTTATTTCGCCCAATGTGTTGAAATTCCTGGTCGACACGTTCGAGATCAAACCCATCTCCACGCCACAAGCGGACCTGGCAGCGATGCTGGCCTGAAGTTAACCACCTGGAAGCCAAATCGCGTGTTCCAAACGTGCCTGCCACGTTTGGGTACACGCGATTTTCAGTTTGGTTTTAACCAAAGACATGCTCTGCCCAAACCTGGTGGTAATAAATGGATAATATCGATAAAAATAGACGCTGGTGATCAACGGCCGGGCCAATGAGTTTAATGACCCCGAGGCGGCTCAGACGTTTTTGAGGACCCTGAAAGAGGAAGATATTTCGCTGTAGTGCGCCTCACCCCCGGCCCCGCTGTCTTTCAATCAAGAAAGCCAGACCTGTGAAAGGTCCGGCTTTCTTTGTCATTGTGCCTTACCGGTTATGTTTTTAGACCAAATTTCATTTCTTCCCGGTTTATTTCTTGATCAGCGGGATATAAAAATGGGGTAGAGGAATCAGGTCCCCTTCAAACACGCCGAGGTCGACCTGAATGTAGAATGGGCCGTTGACCATGCAAGTTCCCGCTGGGCCGGCAACCTTCAAGAAACCCGTGTAATGCCTGTGCGCGAGCCCGGTGCGGTTTACCCACACCCGGATGTCCCCCTGGACCAAGGTGGCGCGCAGCCAGCTTGCCTGCGGGGTGAGGGTCAGATTCAGGCTGCCCCCACCGGCATTTGTCACCGAGATCAACTGTCCTTCCGGATTTCCGCCAGTGATGCCCACCCGGAACACCAGAAAGTCATCACTCAGCACCAGGCGCGGTGCTGGCTGCGCGGTGGGTGCGTCGCTGGCGTCAAGCGGGTTGGTGCCCGCTTTGACTTCCTCACCGTCCGAGTATTGATCGCCATCCGTATCCCAGTTATTCGGGTCGCTGCCGGCAGTATATTCGGTGGTGGTTGTGCTGCCGTAAGGATGGTTGTAAAGGCAATCCTGGTCGGTGTCCAATCCGGCGCCGTGCAGATTGAACTTGGCTTCCCAGTCGTCCGACATGCCGTCGGAATCGGTGTCGCTGAAGTTCGTCAGCCACATTTCCAGGTCATTGGATAAGGCGCACCACGTAGCCCGCCACGTCGTGCGCGCTGCTCGGGTTCCAACAGGCGCGCAACCCGCCGCTCATTTGGGTCAACGCCAGCCCGTCTGGGGCCGCCGGACCGGTGGAATCTGCCAGGACGATGGAGCCAGGGGCCGTGGTGGCTGGACCTTCCAGGAACAGATCCGTATCGCCGAGGGCCGGGTTGGGGCGATATACCCCGCTGCTGCCCGAGCTGACCGTGCCATACACCTGGTAAACCCCCGCCGCAAGGTAAGAGGTATCCCAAGAATACACGCCGCCCATGAAATTCACGCCTTCCTTGATCACGCCGCTGTATAACTGGGTGCTGGTCAGGTTCCACCACGAACAGGACCCCATTGGGGCCGCTCGAGGTGCGGTAGTGATCGGTATTGTCGTTCAACACGGTGCCATCGGGTTTGTAGATTTTGATAAGCAGGTTGCTTTCAAGGTTTTCCCAGCCGATGCCGAACATGGCCGAGCTGGTAAGCTCTGCGACCGTGACCG
>Ga0335397_10004662_pt1 | contig 18046 bp, 10 predicted proteins | sample MAT04_FD_205740 | JGI IMG/M metagenome (GOLD analysis project Ga0335397, IMG submission 205740) | Freshwater microbial communities from Lake Fryxell liftoff mats and glacier meltwater in Antarctica - MAT-04 (spades assembly) (version 2) ... | reverse complement strand
CCGTGTGCTCATGTTCCTCCTCCGATAGCGGCGGCCGGGTCGATCTTGATGACCCGCCGAAGTGAGACCAGGCCGCCCAGGATCGCGGAGGATCCCAGACCGACGATGGTCACGATGATGCGTTGCGCCGACAGCGAGAACGGCAAGCTCTCGGGCGCGCTCAGGGCCAGGGGGGCCACGATGCCCAGCCCGATGGCGAACGCTATGACCGAAACAACGATCGACTGCAGGAGGACGCCGGCGAACAACTGGCCCGACCCCGAGCCGATTGCTTTGAGCACCCCGTACATGGGGACTCGTTCGAGAGTGAGGAATGCGAAAAAGAGGCTGACGACCAGCGCTGCGACCAAGAGCGTGGTCACGATGATCAACGTGAACACGCTGTTCTGCGACGCCACCCCGGGGGTGGCGTTGATGGTGTCGTCGCTGCTGAGGGACGAGGTGATGGAGTTGGTCGCCGCGTCGATCGAAACGACGACCTTGGCGATGTCCGCACCGCTGGCGACGTCGAAGCCCAGCGCTTGGACGATGCCGTCACCCACCGTCGACTCGGGACGAATGAGCTTCGTGGTGGAACGCCACGTGTCGAGATCCACCCACAACAACGCGTTCTGCAGGTACCGCGTGTCTTTGACGAACCCCACAATTCTGATGGGCGAGGACGGGCCGATCTGAACGGTGTCGCCGATCGTCACGCCAGCGGACTCGAGGCGGACATCGGCGTACCCCTCGCCCGGGGCAGGCGGATCTGGAAGCACCGACGATCTACGTTCGTAGCCCGCCACGCCGACATCGGTGTCCGAGCCGTCGATCTTTGCTGAACCGAACGTCAGCCCGAATCCCGACACGTTCGAGACACCGGGTACGGCTTCGACCTGAGCTCGTACGTCCGGTGTGATGCGTGACCGGAAGAACGAATCACGGGCCGTCGATGACAACACGAAGCCGTCGCGGTCCTGGGCGCGGACTGCTCCGGTGCTGCCGGCTGTCAGACCGTCGAGCAATCCCCCGAGGAAGAGCAGCAACAGTGCCAGCACCGCGAGCGCAGCGGTGGCCACACCGAAGCGGCCCGGACGTCGGCGCAGTTCGCGCAGCGCCAGCCTCACGAGCTCGTTCGATTCCACGAGTCGCTCACGAGCTCGCTGCTGAGTCGATGGTTGCTCACGAGCTCGCTCCCTGAAGTCCGGTGGCGGCGGCGGGATCGATCTTCACAATGCGACGGATCGCACCGAGCGCCGTACCGATGAGCGCCAGGACCAACACCACGGCGGTCGTAGTGAGCGCGGAGACGGGATCGAGAGACACGCCGACCTTCTTCAGCGGGATGCTCACGAGAAGCTGCAGGATGCTGGCCAGTACGGCGCCCGCCAACACGACGAACACCACCTGGATGAGCAGGGCGGTGACGAGGGTGCTGCTCTTGGCGCCCATGGCGCGAAGAACCGTGAGCGTCGACGTCTTCTGGGCCGTCAGGATCAAGAAGAACAACCCGCAGGTCAACAGCACCACGAACCTCAACAAGTTGATGATCGTCGAGAACGTTGTCGAGACCGACGCAACCACCGGTGCATTGTCGGCTGCATCGACTCGTGTGAGTGCCTGTACCTCCGGGAATGCTCCGTTGATCTGATCGACGAGCGCTCCCGCCGACGTGCCGGGAACCGGCTTGAACACGAAGGCGGTCGGGGAGATCTCACCGGCATCGGGGTTGCGCGCTGCCGCGGCTTGGGTAACGGTGTCCCACGCCATGAAGAGGGCCGGTCGCACGCCGTACACGAGGTCCTTGGCGCGGCCGACGATCTTCAGCTCGATGTCCCCTGGTTCGATCCGTACGGTAGCGCCGAGCGTCAGCCCCTGGTCCTCGAAGCCGGTCGGGGCCAGTATTTCGTTCGGCTGGCTGGGCCGAACACCATCCACCAGGGACTTCGGGCCGCCGATGCTCCCAAGGTCGTATCCCCAGACCGAGGCATCGATCAAGCGCAGCTTCGGGTCGGGATCAACCTGGGATGTCCGAGTGCTGATGGTGTAGCTCCCCACCACGAGACGGCCGTAGTCCGCCACGCCGCCGACGGCCGCAACGTCGGGGAGCTGCGCCAACGTCAGTCGGGATCCCTCGAGGTCACCTTTGGCGTCGCGAGACAACACGAGAACTTGGGCGTCCTGGGTGCGTATGGCGCCGATGAACTTGGTCACCAGGCCATCGAGCAGCGACTGTTGGAACAGGATCAGGAACACCAGAAGACCCACCGCGGCGGAGAGCAGGGCGAAGCGAGTGCGGGCGCGACGCATTTCCGACAGTGCAAGAAACATCCGATCAGCCGATCGCCCAGATGGTGTGGCCGTCGTCGTTGCCAGGGATCCGATGGCTGGCCCCGGATCGCACCAGGGCGCGCTCCAGTCGAATGCGGTTGTAGCGCTGGATGGCGATGAACGGCAGATTGATCACTGCGGCGAGCGCCAGGTTGATGAGGGCGAACCACCAATCGGTCCACAGCGGGAAGGTGAGCCCGAAGGCCACGATTCGCCAGTGGCACCGCTCGGCCCGACGAGTCTCGAACACGAACCGGACCAACGTGTCCGGGCTGCCGTTGCGCAGACTGCGCTTCGACACGCCGCCCTTGAAGAAGTCGCCGAACTCGGGAACCGAGTCCTTCCAACATTGGATGTGCACCAGCCCGCGATAGAAGTGGAGGGTTCGCTCCCACGCGCGGATCCGCATCAGGAACCCGTCGTCGACGAGGGTCTCGTCGGACCAACGCACAGCGCGGAACCCGATGAGCATCGCGCCGACCATCCACACCAATGAGGTGGCGGCCACGAGGGTGAGCCCCTGCAACGGTGAGTACACGTTGCCAGCCTACGACCCGGACTCGACGGGTGGCCGATGCCAACCAACGGCGATCTCTCGACCCCTCCACGACACTGACCGACGGAAGGCGGTGCTGTAGACGGAGGACACGAAGATGGCGAAGAAGAACACCACGAGAACCGGGAAGAGCAGCGCCGTGAGGGGCGAAAAACTCCCGACTCTGCGGAAGAGCACCAGGAGTTGGGCGACCGCCACGACGTAGGCCACGGCAGTCACCCAGATGGGCACTTCAGCAGCGCCCAGCGCCTGTTGGCTCAGCTGCACCGTGATCGACAACAACGCCGTGACCCAGGCAAAGATGATGACGAGCCACCGGAAATTGGTCGAGACGGCACCAGTGGCGAAGTTCTTGGTCCAACCCTCCATCAGTTGACGCAGCCCGACGGGATACATACGGAAGCGAATCGAGGGTCGGCCACCCAACACGGCCACTGCTCGTCCGTCGTCTTGGTATCGACGACACAGCGCCAAGTCCTCGACCACCGCTGAACGCACTGATTCGTGGCCCCCGCAGACGCGATAGTCGGTCACGGAGGTGAGGATGACCGGCCCGAAGACGCCAGTCGGGGTGGCTCGTCCGGCGCCGGCACCCATGACGCCGATCACGTTGAAGAGCGCTGAGAGATGTTCGTAGGGTCGAATTACGGTGTGCCACGGCTGCACGGAGACGAGCCCGCCGTGGAGGTCGTGTTCGGCGAGCACCACCTCAAGGGCGCCGGGGTCGATCCGAACGTCTGCGTCGAGAAACATCAGCCTCCCCGACGTGGCATGAAGCGACCCGTTGTGGCATGCCCACGGCTTGCCACACCAGCCAGGCGGGAGCTCAGGTGCGCGCACCACATCGACGAAGCCGAATGACGACGCGATCTCGTGAGTGCGGTCTGTGGAATGATCATCCACCACCACCACCCGGGATCCCTCCGGCCGAGCCGACTCGAGGTCGCTCAGGAGATTGCCCAAGCTCGCTTCTTCGTTGCGGGCGGGTATGACGATGGTGAGGTCGTGACGGCGGCGGTCGGCCACTTCAGCTGCCGGAGTGACCGATCCGACGGTTCGGAGTCGACCGAAAGCGAAGAAACCGCCACCCACGGCCAACAACACGAGCCACACCGTGGTCATTTGGTCACCTTTCGCAACGTTATCGAGGGGGTTCCCGCTATCCGGGGCGTCGAAACCGATCAACCCGAGCCGGTTGCGTTCTCTTTCGCACCAAACGCACGATTCGGATGCAACGATCTCATGTCCCGGTCAGCCCTTGATGAGGTATCGGCCGATCACTTCTTTCATGATTTCGGTCGTGCCGCCGTAGATCGAGCTGATCCGTGCATCCTGGAATGCCCGGGCAATCGGGTACTCGATCATGTAGCCGTAGCCGCCGTGGAGCTGCAGGCAGGTGTCCATCACCCGCTTCTGGAGTTCGGTGCACCACCACTTCGACATAGCGGCCTCCTCGGCGGTGAGCGTTCCGTCGTTCAGCGCCAGAACCGAGGCGTCGACGAAGGCTTGCCCGATCTCGATTTCGGTCGCCATCTCAGCCAATCGGAACTTGGTGTTCTGGAGTTCTGCGATCGGCTTGCCGAACGCTTGGCGCTCTTTGCAGTAGTCGATGGTCCAACCCAGTGCCGCCCGGGCGTGGGCGACGCCGGCGACTGCGATCCCCAGCCGTTCTTGCGGCAGATTTCGCACGAGGCACAGGAACCCTTGGCCCTCTCCGCCCAACAGATTGGCCACGGGCACCCTCACGTCGTTGAAGAACAGCTCTGCGGTGTCCTGGGCGTGGAGGCCGATCTTGTCGAGGTTGCGACCGCGCTCGAAGCCCTCCATCCCCCGCTCCAATACGAGGAGCGAGATCCCGGCGTGCTTGGCGGTGGGGTCGGTCTTGGCAGCGACGATCACCAGATCCGAGTTGATGCCGTTGGTGATGAAGGTCTTCGATCCATTCACGATGTAGTCGTCGCCGTCGCGGATGGCGGTGGTCGTCATCGACGCCAGGTCCGATCCCATCCCCGGCTCGGTCATCGCAACCGCGGTGATCAGCTCGCCAGTGGCGATACCGGGGAGCCAGCGCTCCTTCTGCTCATCATTGGTGTAGTGCAGGAAATAGGGGAGCGTGACGTCGTTGTGCAGCGTGAAACCAGTGGCGGACGCCAGGACGTTCGCGGCACAGATCTCCTCGACGACCACCTGGTTGTAGCGATAGTCATCGACCCCAGGGCCGCCGTATTCTTCGGGCACCCCGAAGGCCAGGAACCCGTTGGCGCCGGCGGTTTCCCAGACATCCCGCGACACGATCCCGGCGGCTTCCCACTCGTCAGATCGGGGAACCATCTCCTTGTCCAAAAAGGAGCGAAAGGCGGATCTGAACATCTCGTGATCGTCGGTGAAGATCGTGCGTTGCATGGCTCCATGCTGCCCGTTGCGACCCCAGATGTTCCAGACTGAGGTCACGTGCCTGCCGACGGTGGGTCGAATGACCCAGATATCTGGGTCGAATGACTCATGATCGACCAGAGTCGGCCGACAGGGAACCCATGAAACAGCTTCGCCTCTTCGCCGAGAGAGAATTGATCGAGGTGCTGGTCGTTGATGACAACGACCAGAGCTTCGACACGATTCGTCGCCGGTTGCGACGGGCGGCGCCGAAGGAGTATCGAATTCGTCGAGCATCGACCACGGCTGATGCGCTCCGCCACATCGCGGCCGATGCGGTCGACGTCATCGTGCTCGGTGTCCGCGCAGAGGATCTCGGCGGTCTGGATCGGCTCGGGGGACTGCGCGCCGCGGCGATCGATCAGCCCATCGTGATCGTCCACCACGGCCAGAACCCCGACGCCGAACTCGATGCGGTCATCACCGGTGCGCAGGACGTGATGAGCATCAACGAGGCAACCGGAGCGCGGTTGCATCGCGCGTTGTGGGGTGCAATCGCACGTAAGCAGGTCGAGACCGAAGCGTTGGCGACCGCTTACTCAGATCCCGTCACCGGGCTTGGCTCACGAACCTGGATGCTGCGGCGACTGGACCGTTCCGTCAGTCACGCCGAAGAGACCGTTGGTGAATGGCAAGTGGCGGTGCTGTTCTTGGATCTCGACCGCTTCAAGATCGTCAACGACACCCTCGGCCATGCGGCCGGTGACGAACTCCTCCGCATGGTGGCTGGACGTCTGCGGACCGTGGTGAGGAACGAGGACCCGATCGCGCGCTTCGGCGGCGACGAGTTCGTGATCGTGATCGAAGGACATCGGATCGACGGGCTCGCCCATCGGATCGCGCTGCGCGCGCTCGGCGCTTTCGCTGATCCGTTCGTGGTCGAAGGACAGCCGTTCTCGGTGTTCGCGTCCATTGGGTTGGCATTGCGCCAGCCGGGCGAATCGCCCGAGGTCGTGCTGAATCACGCAGATTCCGCGTTGTATCGCGCCAAGGAACGCGGACGGAATCGCATCGTCGCCTACGACGACGCGCTGCGGGCTTGGGCATCGTCCCAACAAGATGAGAACGAGGCAGTGACTGCTGCAGTTCGCGACGGAGCGCTCCGATTGGAGTCCCGTCCCTTGGTGGATCTTCGCCTTCGACGGGTCGTCGGTCACTACGTGTCGCCCGGGTGGGATGCGCCGGTGTCGGCTGCTGCCATCGAATCGGCCGAAAGTGTGGTCGACATCGCCGTTCGTTGCGGCGTGGGCCCAGATCTTGCTCGATGGCTGGTGACGGCCTCGCTCGAAGCGGCCGCTGAGGAGTCACTCGAGGTCGAGCGACCCGGCCGCTGGTGGTTGGAACTTCCGACGGGGATGCTGTCTCAGTTCGGCACTGCGGCATGGATTCAGGAGGAGTGCGCCAACGCCGGCGTTGATCCGTCGCGTTTGGTGCTGGTCGCCAACGAGGTCGAGCTGTCCGACGCTGAACTTGTCGTAGGGGTCATCGAGGATCTCTCAGAACTCGGGGTCTCGGTCGCGATGAGAGGCTTCGGAGTCGGCGTGTCATCGCTGACCCTCTTCGCGTCGGCCCACATCGACGAGGTGCATCTGGCCGACGGATTGGTCAAGGGGCTCGCGACGGAACCCACCCGCCAGGCCCTGCTCGACGGAGTCGTTCGAGTGGCTGACTCGGTCGGACAACACGTGGTCGCCGCTGGCCCGATGTCGTTCGAGGATCTGGTCGCCATCGCCGAGATGGGATGCCACTTCGCGGTTGGCGACAATGCCGCTGCCTGGATCTCCAGCGACGATGCGGACCTTCGGTTCGAGTGGCCGTCCGTCGACCTGCGGCCCTCAGCCGTCAGCCTCTGACCTTCGACCCCCCCCGCCCCAAAAAATCGCGTTCTGGCTGCGGTGGGACGACTGTCGTCGGCTCGCTGCTTCGGTTCGGCGGGTCGCGTCGTACGCTGTGGCGCACGGCACGAGAGACTTGAGGACCGATGAGCGCAGTCACCTTCACCGAAGAACACGAGATGTTCCGCAAGACGGTCCGCGAATTCGTCGATCGCGAGATCACCCCGAACTCCGAGGCGTGGGAGGAAGCGGGGATCTTCCCGGCCAAGGAACTGTTCTCGAAGATGGGCGCCCTCGGTTTGTTGGGTGTTGCATACGACGTCGAGTACGGCGGTGGCGGCGCGGACCCGTTGTACACCGCCATCCTCGGCGAGGAACTCGGGCGGATGCCATGTCTCGGCGTGGCCATGGCCATCTCGGTGCAGACCGACATGGCCACGCCGTCGCTGCACCGATTCGGTTCCGAGGAACTCAAACAGAAGTACTTGGCGCCCGCCATTGCCGGAGAGATGGTCGCCGCCATTGCCGTCACCGAACCCGATGCCGGATCCGACGTGGCAGGGATGCGGACGAAGGCAGTCCGTGACGGCGACGAGTGGGTCATCAACGGCCAGAAGATGTACATCACCAACGGCACCCAAGCGGATTGGCTGTGCGTGTTGGCCAGGACGTCGGATGAGGGCGGCAGCCGCGGGATCAGCCAGATCGTCGTGCCGACCTCCGCTCCCGGGTTCTCCGTGAGTCGCAAGCTCGACAAGTTGGGGATGCGATCGAGCGATACCGCCGAGCTGGTCTTCGATGACTTGCGGGTGCCGGTCGATCACACCATCGGCGAGGTGGGGCGCGGCTTCCAACAGCAGATGCAACAGTTCCAAGAGGAACGGATGATTGCCTCGTACCAGATGGTCGGCGCCATGGAGGAGGCCTTGTCGAAAACCAAGGGCTATCTCATGGAACGCCAGGTGTTCGGCAAGCCGCTGCTCGCCAATCAGCACCTGTCGTACGAGTTGGCCGACCTGGCCAGTGAGGTCGACGTGCTGAAGTACTACAACTATGCAGCTGCGCAGGCGATGGCAGCCGGTGAGGACATCACACGGTTTGCGACGGTGGCAAAGCTTCGGTCCGGCCGTTTGGCACGCAAAGTCGCCGACATCTGCCTGCAGTTCCACGGCGGCATCGGCTACATCGAGGAGACATGGACGGCGCGGTTCTTCCGTGACACCCGTCTGTGGTCCATCGGCGGCGGCGCCGACGAAGTGATGCTCCGGACCCTCGCTCGTATGGACGGTTACGCCGCCGACTGAGTCGAAATTTCGGCGAACGCCTCTCTCGCGATCCCGAACCAAAGTTTTCTCCGCGGCCTCTGTATCGGGACGATAGGGTCCGATCGGTTGGCTTCGAAGGATCGCTTTCGGGCCGGGGAATTGATGGTTGTGGTGTTCGTCTCGGGTGTTCGTTGCCGGTTGTCGGTGGGGCTTGCCGCTGCGGTCGTGGCATTGGGCTGTGAGGTTGTCCTCGCAGGGACCGTTACGGTTGCTGCTGCGCCGGTTGGTTTGCCTCCGTTGGTGGTGTCTCCCGCAACGGAGTTGAGTGTTCCGGCGGCGACGACGGGATCGAAGGCGTTGCCTGTTGGCGCAAGTCCTGAGGGGGGGGTCTGAGCGATTCGCGGAAGCTCGGGGAGCCTCCGGTGGGAAAGCCTGCGGTCCCACCGGCGAAGCGTGTTCGTGAGTTGCCGGAGTTGGCAAAAGAGAACTCTCGAACCTATTTGAACGATGACGGTTCGAAGACCGATGTGGTGTCGTTGGACCGGACGAATTTCAAGGATGAGTCGGGCCGGTTCCAGCCGATCGACGCGACGGTGGTCGTGGGTCCGGACGGGGTATTGACGAACCGGGCGGATTCGTGGAGGTACCGGTTCCGCGACGTTGCGTCGGGTGGTGTTGAGATCTCGACGGCTGCTGGGTCGGTGTTCTCGTTTGTGCCGCGCGGCGGAAACGTTGACGTGAAACCGGTTCTGGTTGGCGATCACAAGGTGCTGTACGGGTCGGTGTGGCCGGGTGTGGATCTTCTGTATACGGTGAGCGCTTCAGGTTTGAAGGAAGAGTTGGTGTTGGCGAACGCGAAGGCGGGTGGCCGACACGAGTTTGTTCTTGTTGGCGCGAAGCTGGGGTCCGAGACGTCGCGTGGGGCGGGGTCGGCGCATCCTGTAGCGGTGACCGACAAGGGCGAGTCGGTGAGTTTGAGCGGCGTAAGCGTCGTCGACGCGAAGGGTGCGGTCGTGTCGCCAGAGGAGACGAAGGGCGCGATCACTGCTGATCGGTCGTCGGGCGCTGAGGTGGTCACGGTTGGGGTGGATGACACATGGCTGGGGTCGTTGCCTGCGGAAGCGTTCCCGGTGGTGGTGGATCCGACAACGGTTGCTGTGGGGGCGTCGTCGTGGGCTCGGCTGACGAACACGGGCGGCAGCCAGTGCGACTCGACGGTGTTCGGGTGTCTCCCCGCTGTCGGAAATTTCTTCAATGTCGTGAGCCGCGGGTACATGCAATTCCCGTTGGCGTCGTATTCGTCGAAGTCGATTATCTCGGCGGCGGTGGGGATCACCCCGTCTGGTACCCCGAACCCAGGTTCTGGGATCGCGATTTGGGATGCACCGTGCTGGGCGTTCAACTGTCTTCAAACGTCTGGGACGTTGTTCGGGTCGACGTATCTGAGCGGGCCGGTCAGTTTCGACATGACAACGTGGGCGCAGCAGCGGCTCAATGGGGCGGCGCAGCCGTCGCCGTGGGGGTTGAACCCGGTATTGGGCTTCACTGGTTCTGAGACGACCGCGGCGACCTATTTCACGTTCTCGGCGTTTATCTCGATTACGTATAGCAGCGGTCCGGTTCCTTCGAATCTGGCCCCAGCGAACTACGCGAACGCTCATTCGAAAACGCCGGCGTTGACGTTGACGGGCACCGATCCTGACGGCGACAACTTTCATGTGAACTACTTTTTGTGTAACGACCCGGGATGGCCTGATTTCAGTGGTCGTTGTTCGTGGTCGGGTTGGCAGGGGTGGTTGGCGTCGGGGTCGTCGACAGGGTTCACCGTTCCAGCAGGGTGGAATCTGGCGTGGAACCAACCGAAATTCTGGTGGGCTCAACTCGAGGACACGACGGGTACGGGGTCTGGGCAGATCTATGGGCCGTATCAGTACACGGCATCGAATCTGGCGCCGGGCACCCCACCGGCAGTGTCCCCGGCGGACAACACGGTGTCGTTCTCGCCAACACCGGCGTTCACGACGACAGCGGTGACGGACCCTGATGGTGCCGGGCCGATCTCGTACCGGTTTATCGTCGCGACCGGCGAGGACGGCCAGTCGGGCCGGATCGTGGACTCGGGCAACATCTTTTCGTTGACATGGTCGCCGGCGGCGAACCAGGTTCCTGACGGGGTGTTCTTTTGGTCGGTGCAGGCGTGTGATCCTGATGTGGCGTGCTCGGCGTGGTCGAAACCGAACCGGTTCCGCCAGGACCGCCGGTTGGGGGTTCGGGCGACGTTGCCGTTCGATTCGGCGGGACCGTTGGCGGTCAATTTGGCGTCGGGGAATCTCGTCGCGCAGGTTGGCGGCCCGTCGTACGCGACGGTCGATGGTGCTGCTGGGGTGTCGTTTACGTACAACAGCCAGCAGGTCACCCCGCGTGGGTTGACGGGAAGCGTCTTTGATGACCCGAACGCGAACGGTGTGTACGACTCGGGTGAAGCGAAACGTTTGGAACGTGTTGATCCTCAGGTCAACTTCAATTGGGGTCAACCGGGTACCGGCCCGGCGCCCGGGGCGGTCAAGGCGGACCGGTTCACGGCGTCGTGGACCGGACAATTCACAGCACCGACAACCGCGGCCTATCTGTTCCGTTCGGTGATCGACAAGAAAAACCAGACGTCGGTCACGGTTGGCACCGCAACCGCGACCGGTGTCGGCACCCAGACAACTGGGTCGCTTGCGTTGAACGCGACGGATCTTCGGTCGGTGACCGTGAACTACGGGCAGCGCGGCGGCACGGAATCGCGGGTGGCGTTCCAGTACTCGATTGATGCTGGGGCGACGTGGGCGGACGTGATGGCTGATTGGTTGACGCCGTCAGAACAGATTCTTCCTGACGGGTGGGTGTCGACGGGCCCGCCGCTCGGTACTGCCGGGTATTCGCGTCTGTCAGCATCGGAATCTCAGGTCACGTTGGTGGACGCTTCGGGTGCGAATCATGTGTACACGTCGTTGGGTTCGAGTTTCGCTCCGCCACCCGAGGAGGACGGAAACCTGTCGAGGCTGGCCGACGGGTCGTGGCAACTGACCGCCGAGGACGGCTACACGTACAGTTTCGATGTGAACGGACGGCTGACCAAAGTGCAGTCCGCGGCGGATGTGTTGCACCCTGGTGCCATCCAGTACACCTACGGAACGTACGGGGCCGGGTCGGGGATCCGACTGTTGGGGTTGACTGACGCTGTCGGGCGGACTGTGCAGCTTGTGTACGGCAACGGCACAACGGCGTGTCAGTCGGGTTCGGGGGCGCCGGACGGGATGTTGTGCCAGGTGCGTTACACCGACTTCAAACGCACACCCACCGGCGCGGTGCCAACAACCGATCTCACATATTCGAGTGGGCATCTGGCGCGGGTCACGAACCCCGGGTCTGCGATCACCGACTTCGCGTACGACACGGCGGGACGGATTGTTGGTGTGCGAGACGCCGCAACAAACGATTTGATCCCGTCGAAGTTCGCGTCGGGTACCACCGTGGACACCCATTTTTGGGCGGTCGCGTACGACTCGTCGAACAGGGTCACCCAGGTGAAAGCCCCACAGGCATCCGGAACAGCCGCGCAGGCGCAACGCAATTACGACTGGTCCGGTGCACCAACGATCACCAGGGTGCAAACAGCGGGCGTTCTGAACCCGTCTTTGTGGACCCGTGAGGTCACGTTGGATTCGGTGGGTCGGGTCACTCAGGACAAAGACATCACGGGGGTGTCAACGAACACCGAGTGGTCGACAGCAATACCGCCGGTCGGTCAACCGTTGAAGGACCGGGTTCTTCGAACCGTTGATCACCACTACCGGGCCGACGCGACGGCCGGGTTGGTGTCGACGGTGTTGTATGACTCGGCGAACCGGCCGACCGACGCGTATGGGCCTGGAACGGTTGGGGAGTTGGGTGGGATCGGGTCCACCCAAACAGCCGCCGGGACTGCGCCACGTTCGCAGACGTTCTATGACCAAACCATCACGGGGTTGGCGGGAACGTGGTGGTCGAACGATTCTGAGAAGACCGGGCCACCGGCGTTGTACACAACGTCGACCGGGCAGGAATCGTGGGGGTCGGGGGCCCCAGCAAATACTGGTGCGTTTCCGGGGGCGACGGTCACCGCTGATCGGTTCTCCGGGCAGATGTCGGGCCAGGTGACGTTGCCGTCTGCGCAACAGGTTGGTGTGAACGGTGACGGTGCCCGGATGTTTGTTGATGATGTGAAGGTGGCGGACACGTGGGGTGGCCCGTATCGCAACGCGGTGCTGGTCGATCATCCGGTGTCGTATTGGCGGCTCGGTGAAACAGCGGGCACAACCGCAACCGATTCGGCGTCCGGACGAAACGGCGTCAACACGGCTGTCACGTACGGGACAGCTGGGGTGTTGGATCAGGGCCAAGCCCAAGATGGGGATACCGCGGCGTCGTTCAACGGGACTTCGAAGGTCACCGTTGCGCCGCCGGTTGGTGGCGGGACGGACCCGTTGAACCTCACTGGTGATCTCACTGTCGAAGCGTGGATCAAACCGACAACTGTGACCGGTTACCAGTCGATTGTGTTCAGGGGCGCCGCGACCGGCGACGCGATCGGGTACGACCTTCGTTTGGACAACGCCACCGTCCAGTTCGTGCAGCGCGCCACCGCCGACGCGAACTCGGTGTCGGGGGTGACGTCGTCGAACCCGGTCGCCGCGAACGTGTGGTCCCATGTTGTCGGCACCCGGTACGCCACCTCGGTCGGCACCGCGATGCGGGTGTACGTGAATGGTGTCGAAACGTCGGGGTCGCAGGGTTGGGCGCCGCCGTCGCTGCCGACTGACAACACCACGATCGGGAACCGGCTGTACAACGGGACACCGTTGGAGGCGTTCAACGGGGTCATCGACGAGGTGTCGGTGTACGCGTCGGGTATGTCGAACGCACGAGCACAAGCTCACTATTCGGCACGCAATGGTGCTGTGGTGTCGGTGGGGTCGTCGGGCGGGTACGCCCGTGCGGTTACTGAGGATTCGCCGTCGACGTGGTATCGGTTCCCGACCGGGTCGTTGACGGTCGCACCGGTTGACGGTTCGACGTCAGGGGCGGATACCGGTTACTCGGGGTCCGCAACCGCGTCGTTGGTGTCGGGTGCGATCACTGGTGAACCGAACGACCAAGCCCTCAACGCGAACACCCAGGGTGGGTTCCGCCCACCGAACGGGACGTTGCAATCAACATCACAAACTGTCGAAACATGGTTCAAAACAACCACAGCCGGTGTGATCGCGGGGGTCTCGTCGGACACCTCTGGTGGTGCGCCGACCAGCTACGTGCCGCTGATCTATGTGGATTCGGCAGGGTTGCTGCGAGGCAGCCGATGGTCAGTCGTTGGCCAGGTCGGTATGGCATCAACGGTCGCGGTGAACGACGGCCAGTGGCACCATGTGGCGTTGACGTCGTCGGTCACCTACCAGGAGCTCTACCTGGACGGCGCCCGCATCGGGTCGTCGAACCTGGCGGTCGACAATTTGAACATGACCGAAGTTCGTTTCGGTGGCGGATGGTGGTCGCCGTTCTGGCCTGGAGCCGGAGCGAACGGGTGGGGCAACTTCCCGGGCACCATCGACGAAGTCGCCGTCTACCCGTACCCGCTGTCACCGGACCGGATCGCGGCGCACGTCAAAGCACGCAACCTTGCGTCGGTGCCGGCGGGCGTCCACCGTTTGCGTGTCGATTACCAGGAACTGTCCGGCACCGCGTCGATGTCATTGTGGCAAACAGCTTCGAGTACGAACATTGCGACCTCGCAACTGTCACCCCGTTACGGGTTGGTGACGTCCACGATCGACCCGGACGGCAAACAAACAAACTTCGAGTACCAGTACCCCGAGTTGGGCTTGCAAACCGCGCAGATCCAAGACCCGGCAGTCAAAGCGTTACGAACAGAGATGATCTACGAGCCTGCCGGGACTGGCGGGTACCGACGGCTGATCCAAAAACGTCTCCCGCGTGTTGTCGCGGCGTCCGGAACGGGCATTGTGTACGACTACTACGCGCAGTCCGGGACGACGAACACGGTCACGAACCCGTGCCCGGCCGGTGGGACGAACATCAACCAAGGCGGGGCGCTCCGCAAGAAGACGTCGGTCGACCCGGACAACGGCGGCCCGGTGTTGCCCCAAACCGAGGAGTACGTCTACTTCGGCGATGGGTTGGTCGCTGCGATGAAACGCAACATCGATGCCAACTGGACGTGTTTCACCTACGACACACGGGGGCGGCCGCTCACCAAGGTTGTCCCGGCGTTCGGGACTGCTGCCGCGAGGACTGTTACGTACGACTACGCGGTGGGCGGGGACCCAACCGCCACGAGAATGTCGGACAACTCGACGTCGACGGTGGTTACGAACCCGGCGGTGAGCTCGGTGTCGGACTGGGTTGGTCGGATACTCACGTACACCGATGCGTTAGGCAAAGTCACTACAACCACGTACGACGATCCGTCGGGTCGGGTGGCGTCGGTTGTTGGTCCCGGAACGTATGGGACGGTCACACAGACGTGGGACAGCTTCTGGCGTCCGGTGTCCACGAAGATCAACGGGAACATCATCGCGACGGTGTCCTATGACGCGGCGTCGGGTGTGTCGACCGGGGTCACCTACCCGTCGGGTGCCGGGAACGGTGCAACGTTGGCGTTGGCTCAGGATGTTCGCGGTCGGTTAGCGCAAATGATGTGGACCGGCCCGGGGTCAACAGCGTTGACGTCGGACACGGTCACACGATCGGCTGCGGGTCGGATTGTCGACCAAGCGTTCGACGGTGCGATTGGGGGGACAGGCGACGCGAACACCGCGGGTGCGAACTACACCTACGACGGTGCCGCACGACTATCCGACGCGTACGTGCCGGGGCATCTGTTCAACTACAACTACGCGGCCCCAACAGCAGCTGATTGTCCGACAGGTTCGTTGAATGCACACAAAAACAAGAACCGGACATCGGTGACTGACACCCCGTTGCCGTCGGGGGTTGGGGTGACATCGAAGTCGTGTTACGACGGCGCCGACCGGTTGATCTCCGCTGGTGTTCCGGGTGTCGGGTCGCAGGTGTCCTATGACACCCGGGGTCGAACGTCAGTGTTGGGTGCTGACACCTATTCCTATGACGCATCGGATCGGCATTCGTCGACGGCAACTCCGACACCGGGGACGGTCACCGTTGTCGGAACATCCAACGCGCAGGCTGGTGTGGGTGTGGGGTCGGTGACGGTCCCGAAACCTGCTGGGATTGCTGTTGGGGATCTGTTGGTCGTGTCGCTGAACCACGATGCAGCATCGGTTGCCGGAACACCGGCAGGGTTCACGTTGGTCGACAAGCTCACCTACACGGGGGCGACCCCCACAACAGGTGTCGACGTGTTCTACAAAGTTGTTGTGGCGTCTGATGTGTCGGGGTCTGGGTGGGCGTTCACGTGGGCGCCGACAACGACAACAACGTCGGTCGGGACAGCGTTGGTGGTTCGTGGGGCTGACCTGTCGGGGTCGAACAGCCCGCTGTTTGCTGATGGTCCCGTGGTTGTTGCCGGGACCGCTGGCGGTTGGGGCAAAGCAGCATCAACTGCTGGCGCAACGCTGATTGGTTTGCCGGGGGTGACAGCGAACCGTGGCAACGACATGGTTGTCACGATTGTCGGGTCGAATGCTGGGGCGGTCACGTTCACACCATCAGCGGGGTTCACTGAACAGCTCGACACGTCGTATGCGACTGGGCGGAACACCCAGGTTGCGACGTCGGCCCCGGTGGGGTTGGGGTCGGTGACCGCACCGCTGGTCGGTTCGAGTGTCGGGGCGGCGTTGGGTGGGTTTGTGTTCACGATCAAACCGGCGTCGACCGGAACAACAACTGTTGCGTATGTGCGTGACCCGGCCGATCGGATCATCGCGAGGACCGTGAACGGAACGGTGTCGGGGTGTTCGGTGTACACCGGTGGCGGTGACGCCTCAGCGCTCACGATGGCCGGGACGGGAACAACGTGCAGCACGACCGTTGCGGAGGTTGTGTACTCGCTTCCGGGTGGTGCGACCGTCACGAAACGCGGGTCCGCCGCGACTGATGTGTGGTCCCTGCCGAACATCCACGGCGACATTGGGTGTGTCACGAACGGGTCCGGCGTCAAGCAAGGCGCAACGTTGTTGTACACACCCGACGGAAACCCGTTGACCGGTCTGGTTGACAACAACGCAGGGAACTTCGACGCCGGATGGGAAGGATCACACCGGAAACTGTTGGAACACGAGACCGGTGTCCAGCCGACCATCGAGATGGGTGCCAGGCCATACAACACCACCCTCGGACGGTTCCTCACCATCGACCCCATCGAAGGCGGCACCACCACCAACGACTACGGATACATGGCCGACCCCATCAACAGCCACGACCTCAACGGAATGGGATGCGCAAAGGGCTACAAAGAGGGCCGCAGCCATGGAAGTTTGAGTTGCTCGAGGATCGGGATAAACACTTGGAGTGTCTTCAAGTTTGCCCTTCGTGATGGTGTGAAGAAGGCATCATTGTGGTGGACTAAAAGCAAATCTAGCATTCTTTTATCGTCAGCATCCTTCTCCGCAGGCCTTTCATTGTACGGGCTATCAATGCAGGGAGTTGGCGCTGCATCACTCCAGCCTGAGTTGGTGGCAGCAGGGGCGGTGGTCGGAAAGGTCGGTGACATTTGGGGGTCTGCGACTGCCGGGGCCCAAGCTGTAGATTCATGCCTGGGTAGCGCGTCTTGGAAGAAATGTGCGAGCGACTCGGCTGTGGCCGTCGTGAGTACCGTAATGACAGCGCTGCCGGTCCCCCCCGGGGTCAGCGGCACCATCACCGCCGGTGGTCTTCTCTACTCCTTTCTGACGTTCTAGCCACTATGCGAATCTTGCTAGCGTCGTGTGTCGCGTTGTTCGTCACGATTGGAATTGCCTACTCGATCACTGGAGAACGTCGCAAGAGACAGGTTGGGAGTGACAACTGGCTCTGGAGGCAGGGATTGTCGGCCCGACTCGACGGCAAAAGAATGACCCCTAGTCTTTATTGGTTCGCCGCCTTTGCGATTTGTTGTTTCGTGGCGCTTACTATTGGCTTTATAATAGCGTTTGGGCGGCTTTGATGGTTATCCTGCTGGTGGTTACCCCGGGACTGCCGCGTGATCCGGTGACAAGTTGGGTTTGGGGTTAGGCGGCCTGTGTGGCCGGGGTGATCATGATTGCTTCGAACTCGATCGGGGTCAATCGGCCGAGGCGGGCTTGGCGGCGTCGGCGGTGATACGTGCGTTCGATCCAGGTCACGATCGCGAGCCGGAGCTCGTCGCGGGTGGCCCAGCGTTGACGGTCGAGGACGTTCTTCTGGAGCAGCGAGAAGAACGACTCCATTGCGGCGTTGTCGCCGGCGGAGCCGACCTGGCCCATCGACCCGACCATGTCGTGGCGGGTGAGCGCCCGCTGCTGCTTCCGCGATCGAAATTGGCTCCCGCGGTCGCTGTGAAGGATGCAGCCAGCAACGTCACCGCGTCGGGCGACGGCGTTGTTGAGGGCGTTGACGGCGAGCCGGGCCTTCATCGTTGAGTCGATGGAGTAGCCGACGATCCGGTT
>Ga0335397_10004660_pt1 | contig 18064 bp, 11 predicted proteins | sample MAT04_FD_205740 | JGI IMG/M metagenome (GOLD analysis project Ga0335397, IMG submission 205740) | Freshwater microbial communities from Lake Fryxell liftoff mats and glacier meltwater in Antarctica - MAT-04 (spades assembly) (version 2) ... | reverse complement strand
ACTCCGTGCCCGTAGGGTTCCAAGCCAATACCACGAGATGCCAGTCACCCGCCTGCCACGCCACCGGCGCGCTCAAGACATCCACCGCCGAGCGACCAGCCACCTCGGCCAGGAACAGTGTGTTGCCCGCCGCGTCCAAGTGCAGCGACCAAAGGACTTCGGGGCCGACCGGCGTGGCGCGGGCCAGTTCGAGCAACCGGGGAAAGCCAGTCAGACGCAGACTCTCGCCACTGGTCCAGTTGGGGCGAAACCAGAACCGCAGCGCGCCCGTGCCGAGCGCGAGGTTGGTGTGGCCCGCCGCGTCCAAGGCGGGCAGCCACACCGGCAGTGCCGACTCACCCGCGCGGGTGAGCGCGTAGCCACTCCAACTCTCGGCCCGCTGCGCGACGGCGAGTTCGGCAGAGGTGAGGTTTGTGCGGAGGGCGAGCAATTCATCGAAATGCCAGCGGGCGAGAGACAGTTCCGGCCAAGGCGGCGGCCCGGGGCGGGGGCGGGCAATGGCGGTACAAGCGAAGCCACGCAGAACGGCAAGGGCGAGCAGACGCGGCCACGTTTTCTTCACGGGCTGAGTCTCGCACGCTTTCGCTGGCTGTCACTGGCTGGAACTTGGCAATTGCCTTGCAAAAACTGGCCTGCACTTCAGCGGTGGGGTTGAGGTGTTGTGAGACCACAGTCCCACCACGTCCAAGCGGCAGCCGTCCCCATCGAATTAACACTCCTTGAGACCACCCCCGCCGACTGCCCGGCGCTGGCCAGGCTTGCTCAAGCGTTTGCCTGCCAGCGAATGGATGAATGCGAAGGCCGCGCACCTGCTGAACCGCGCCGGGTTCAGCCACCCGAATCCGAGCCACTCGCACTTCCGCTCGACTGAGATCTGGCAGACGGCCACGGACAGCGAGACGTTCCCGCGGCAAGGGTGGATTGGCCGCTGCTTCAACAATGCCTGCCCGGGCGCTGGCCCGGCGGTCGGCGTCACGATTGGCCGGCAGACGCCGCAAGCCTTGGCCAGCCAGTCCGGCAAGTGCGTGAGTCTGGGTAATCCACACACCTGCCGTATCCAACCGCCAAGCGCGCTCACCGCCGGCGGGTGCGTCGCCGCCTCATGCACGCTGGCTTTTCCGGTTTCCCCGCCGGGCGTCGCCCCCTAGACTGCGGGCATGAGCAAGCACGTTCGTCTCGGCATCATCGGCATGGGCAACATCGGCCAGCACCATGCCAGCTACCTCCAGTCCGGCAAGGTTCCGCGCTGCGAACTCGCCGCCGTCGCCGACGCCTTTCCCGACAAGCTCGCGAAATACCAACCCCTCGCGATCTACGGCGACGGCGAGGAGTTGATTCGCTCCGGCAAAGTGGACGCGGTGGTGATTGCCACGCCCCATTTTCAGCACACAAGTCTGGGCATTGCGGCGCTCAAAGCCGGCCTGCACGTCATGGTGGAGAAGCCCATCTCGGCCCACAAAGCCGATGCCGAGCGGCTCATTGCCGTGGCCGAGGCGCACCGGGACCAAGTCTTCGCCGGCATGTTCCAGCTTCGCGCCGAGCCGCGGTATTTGAAGATTCAAAAGCTCATCCAGGGCGGTGAGCTTGGCACCCTCGTGCGCTTCAACTGGATCATCACCGACTGGTATCGCACCGAGGCCTACTACGCGAGCGGCGGCTGGCGCGCGACCTGGAAGGGCGAGGGCGGCGGCGTGCTGCTCAACCAATGCCTGCACAACCTCGACGTCGTCGCCTGGTTGCTGGGCACCCCGTCCCGCGTGCGCGGCTTCACGCAGCTCGGCCGGTTCCACGACATCGAGGTGGAGGACAACGTGACGGCCTACCTCGAATGGCCGAACCGCGCGACCGGGGTCTTCACTACTTCGACCGGCGAAGCGCCCGGCACGAACCGCCTCGAGCTCTGCGGCACACGCGGCAAAGTCGTGCTGGAAAACAACCGGCTGGCCTTCACCCGCAACGACGCGGACATGCTGGAATTCAGCCGCACAGCGAAGCTCGGCTTTGCCAAACCCGACGTGTGGAACGTGGAGATTCCGATTGAGAACCATCCGGCTGCCCATGCCGCGTTAATGCAGAACTTTGTCGAAGCCATCCTCGACGGTGCCCCGTTGATCGCGCCCGGCGCGGAGGGCATTGGTTCGGTCGAACTCGCCAATGCGATGCTCTACTCCGGTCTGTCGGGGGAGACGCTCGAACTGCCGATGGACAGCGCGGCGTTCGAGCGCAAGCTCCAGCAACTCATCGCCGAATCGCGGCACGAGAAGAAGGTCGTGGCCGTGTCCAACGAAGACTTCGCCAGTTCTTTCCGGCGTTAGTGGACCCGACTGCCAGCCGGTTCGGGCTGGGGCGATCTGGGCGGGTCTCACAGCCGCGCCCATGCCGAGGGGCAGGCGGCGCGCTTGTCTCTCGCATCGCTTGAACCAGTGTTTGCTCCGCGTTCCCGGGCTTGAGCGGCAGTCACCTTGTGGTGACAGCCGGGAATGCATCAGGAGACAGGCGCGACGCCTGTCCCACGCGACTGACACGCCTCAGTTCGGCTCGTAATTCAACCACGGGCCGAGCCAGCGCTCGGTCTCGGTTACGGACTGGCCTTTGCGGTGGGCATAGTCTTCGATCTGATCGCGGTTCAGCTTGCCGACAGCGAAATACTTCGACGCGGGATGCGCGAAGTAGAAGCCGCTGACACTGCTGCCGGGCCACATGGCGCAGCTCTCGGTGAGCTTCATGCCGGCGTTTCGCTCCACCTCGAGCAACTGCCACAAAGTCCGCTTCTCCGTGTGGTCCGGACAGGCGGGATAACCGGGGGCGGGACGGATGCCGCGATACTTCTCCTCGATGAGGTCGGCCGGTTGCAGGTTCTCGGCGCGGCCGTAGCCAAACCCCGCGCGGACTTCCTTGTGCAGCCACTCGGCAAATGCCTCCGCGAGCCGGTCGGCGAGCGCTTCGGCCATGATGGCGTTGTAGTCGTCGTGCTCGGCTTTGAAGCGCTTCACCAGTTCATCCAGGCCGTGACCGGTGGTGACGGCGAAGGCTCCGAGGAAGTCCGAAGTCCGAAGTGCGAAGTCCGAAGTTGCTGCCTGCGGCGCGATGAAGTCGGCGAGGCAGAGGTTCGGCTTGCCGTCGTCCTTCACGATCTGCTGGCGGAGGAAATGGAACTTAGTTAACACCTGCGCGCGGCTGGCGTCGGTGTAGAGTTCGACGTCGTCGCCCACGCGGTTGGCCGGGAATAGGCCATAGACACAGCGTGGAGTAATGAGTCTGCCGCTGACAATTGTGTCGAGCAGTCGCTGCGCATCGGCAAAGAGCTTCCTCGCCTCATCGCCGTGCTTCTCGTGCTGAAGGATCGCCGGATAAACGCCCCGCAGTTCCCACGTGTGGAAGAACGGGGACCAGTCAATGAAGGGCACCAACAATTCCAACGACGGGTTGGTCGAAGCAACTCCAGTAAACTCCGGCTGCGGCAGATCGTCATAACCCAGCTTCGGCGCATTGGCGCGGGCTTGCGCGATAGTGAGGAGCTTCTGCTGCTGGCCGGTATGCTGGGCGCGGGCCTTGTCGTAGTCAGAGCGGAGTTGCTGGACGAAGGCCGGCTTCTGCTCGCCACTGAGCAAAGCACTCACCACCGGCACGGCGCGGCTGGCGTCGAGCACGTGGACGACTGGCTCCGAGTAACCAAGCGCAATCTTCACCGCCGTATGCGCGCGGCTGGTGGTCGCGCCGCCAATAAGCAGCGGAATCTTGAAGCCTTGCCGCTCCATCTCGCGGGCGACATGGACCATCTCATCCAGCGAAGGAGTGATAAGACCACTTAGACCGATGATGTCCACGCCCTTCTCTCTCGCGGCTTCGAGAATGCGGTCGCACGGCACCATGACACCCAGGTCTATCACCTCGTAGTTATTACAGCCCAGCACCACGCCGACAATGTTCTTACCGATGTCATGCACGTCGCCTTTCACAGTGGCGAGCAAGACCTTGCCCTGCGCCTGCACGGTCTGACCGCTGGCGACGAGCGCGGCTTTCTCGACCTCCATGAACGGAGTGAGATGGGCGACAGCCTTCTTCATCACGCGCGCCGACTTCACGACTTGCGGCAGAAACATCTTACCCTGACCGAAGAGATCGCCGACAACGTTCATGCCCGCCATCAACGGGCCTTCGATCACCAGCAACGGCTTGCCCAGCTTCAGCCGGGCTTCCTCGGCGTCCTCGTTGACAAAGGCGTCAATGCCCTTCACCAGCGCGTGCTTGAGCCGCTCTTCCACTGGCAGGCTGCGCCAGGCTTCCTCGGCCTTGGTCGCCTCCGCCTCGCCGGCGGTGGGCTGCTTCAGACTCTCCCCCAAGGTGACTAACCGCTCGGTAGCGTCAGGGCGGCGATTGAGAATAACATCCTCGACGCGCTCCAGCAGGTCTTTCGGTATCTCCTCATAGACGGCTAACATGCCGGCATTGACAATGCCCATGTCCAGTCCGGCCTGAATGGCGTGATAGAGAAAGGCGCTGTGCATCGCCTCGCGGACGGCATTATTGCCGCGGTAACTAAAGGAAATGTTACTCAGCCCGCCGCTGACTCGCGCGCCGGGTAAGTGCTGCTTGATCCAATGCGTCGCGCGAATGAAATCCACCGCGTAGTTTGCGTGTTCCTCAATGCCAGTGCCGACCGTCAGCACGTTCGGATCGAAGATGATGTCCTGCGGATCGAAGCCCGCCCGCTGGACGAGTAAGTCGTAACTCCGCTTGCAGACTTCGATACGCCGCTCGAAGGAATCCGCCTGGCCGCGCTCGTCAAAAGCCATTACCACCACCGCCGCGCCGTAGCGGCGCACGAGCTTCGCCTGCTGGAGAAACTTCTCCTCGCCTTCCTTGAGTGAGATCGAGTTCACGATGCCTTTCCCCTGGAGGCATTGCAGGCCGGCTTCGATGACAGACCACTTAGACGAATCCACCATCACGGGCACTCGGGCAATGTCCGGTTCGGCGGCGACGAGATGGAGGAAGCGCGTCATCGCGGCGACGCCATCGAGCATTCCCTCATCCATGCAGACATCAATGGTCTGCGCGCCGGCCTCGACTTGCTGGCGGGCGATGGTGAGCGCCTCGGAGTAAGCGCCTTCTTTGATGAGCTTGGCGAACTTAGGCGACCCGGCGACATTGGTGCGCTCGCCGATGTTCACGAAATTCGTCTGCGGCGTGACGTTGAACGCCTCCATGCCGCTGAGCCGTAGCGCGGGCGCGACCGTCGGCACGCGGCGCGGGGCGCAGTCGCGGACGGCTTCGGCGATGGCTTTGATGTGCGCCGGCGTGGTGCCGCAGCAACCGCCAACGATGTTCAGCCAGCCGAGCTTAGCCCACTCCTGGAGCTGCGGGGCGAGTGACTGCGGCGTCTCGGGAAAGCCGGTTTCGGAAAGCGGGTCGGGCAGGCCAGCGTTCGGGTAGAAGCAGGTGAAGGCGGGCGCGAGGCGGACGAGATCCTCGACGAACGGCCGCATCTCCTTCGGGCCTAGCGCGCAGTTCAGGCCGATGGTCAACGGCTGCGCGTGGACGACGGAATTCCAGAACGCTTCGACCGTCTGCCCTGTGAGTGTGCGGCCGGAGCGGTCCGTGATCGTGCCGGAGATCATCAGCGGCAGGCGTGTCTTGCGCGCCTCGAACACTTCCTCGATGGCGAACAGCGCGGCCTTGGCGTTGAGCGTGTCGAAGATCGTCTCGACCAGCAGCAGGTCCACGCCGCCGTCCAGCAACGCCTCCACCTGCTCGCGGTAGGCCCGGCGGAGTTGGTCGAAGTTCACCGAGCGGAAGCCGGCGTCGCCCACGTCCGGCGAAATGCTGGCCGTCACCGGCATCGGCCCCAACGCGCCGGCGACGAAGCGCGGTTGGCCCGTGCGATTGGCCACTTCATCGGCGGCCTGCCGCGCGGCGCGGGCACCGGCGAGGTTCATCTCGACAGCGATCTCGCGGAGGAACTTATCCGTCACGATTTGCTCGAAGAACGCCTGGTCTTTGCGCTGGGCCGGGTGCTTGTCGAAAAGGAAGTCGTGCTGGCCGATGGTTGTGGCGGAGAAGGTGTTCGTCTCGATGACGTCCGCGCCGGCTTCAAGATACTGGCGGTGGATTTCCTCGATGACCTGCGGGCGGGTGATCTGGAGCAACTCGTTATTGCCCTTGAGATCCTTGCCCTTCCAGTCGGCGAACCGCGCGCCCCGGAACTCTGCCTCGGACAGCTTGTAGCGCTGCGCCATGGTGCCCATCGCGCCGTCGAGAATAACGATGCGCTGCGTGAGCAGGTGGCGGAGTGACTGGCCGTGATTGGGTGCGTGGGGCATGGTGAGAATGCGCGAGCCAGCCTGGCCCGCGAAGGAACGCGCGCAATAGACCACAACGCTTCTGAAGCGTCAAATCAACAAATCAGGATGCGAAGATATGTGTTCGAGCTAGTGCTTGGCAGCAGTGCTCATTTTGAGAACGGGCGCGGCGCGTGGCGGGCGTGCTGCGGGGCCGAGGTTTGGCGCTCAGGGGTGAAGATGGGCTTTTAACCGCCTTGCCCCGTGTGCCTGCGCCAGTTCACCCGCGGCCACGGACCGGAAGGCCGGATGCGGGAGAGCCGGCCGTCGGGTTTGGGAGGGCGGGGAGGATTGCTAAACTCCGCTCCGCCCCTCATCGAGTGCATCGTCACCGCTAGCCCGTAACCATTCAATTGCAGCCCTTGCTCATGGCTTGGCCGCGAGCGTGGGACAGGCGTCGCGCCTGTCTCCGATATTGTCTGAACCGGTTCCACCTGCGCGTTGCCGAGCTTGGGGTGCGGTGAGCTTTTAGTGACGCCAGGGAATCAAGCTGGAGACAGGCGCGACGCCTGTTCCACGGGGCTGCCCGCGCCGTCAACCAGAGTTGCGATTGAATAGTTACGGCTAAGGCAGGGGCACGGCGGCGACCGGGCCGCTGGTGGCGGTCGCGGGGGGCGGCGACTCGTTGGCCGGCGCGACCGGGGGAGCCGTCACCATCTGCACTTGCAAAGGTCGGGAGGCATCCAGGTGTAAATCGCGCTGCGGGAAGGAGATGACGAGGTTGTTTTCGGCAAAGGTGCCGACGATCATGTGCCGCAGGTCGCTGGCGATTTGCGCGGCGTTGTGCGTGAGCACGTCCACCCAGTAGCGCAGCTCGAAGGTCAGCGCACTGTCGGCGAACTCGCTGAACAGCACTTGGGGCTTGGGGGTCTTTTGCACACGTCCGTGGCGATCGGCGATCTCGGCCAGGATTTGCGCCACCCGCCGCGTGTCCGAGCCGTAAGCGACGCCGACCGTGACGCTGAAGCGCACGGTGCGGTTGGAGTAGGTCCAGTTGGTAAGGTTGTTCTCCAGCAGGGCGCTGTTCGGGATGAGCGTCTCCGTGTCGTCCCAGAGGTGGAGGACACTGGAGCGGATGCCGATGGCCGTGACCGTGCCGCGCTGGCCGGCCACGTCGAGCACATCGCCGACGCGGAAGGGTCGCTCGAAGAGGATGATGATGCCGCTGATGAAATTCTTGAGCAGGTTCTGCGTGCCGAAGCCCACGCCGATGGCCAGCGCGCCGCCGGCGAAGGCGAAGACCGTCAGGGGAATTTTCACCGACACCAAGCTGAACACGACCAGGCCCAGCACGAGCACCACACGGACCCAGCGCCGGATCAAGCTGGCCTGGTTGGGTTCGATTTTCAGGCGTCGGATGGCGACCGGTTCCGCGATGCGCGAGAACCAGCCCGTCAGCCAGTAGCCGACGACCAGGATGAGGACGGCCAGGAGGATCTTGCCCACCGTCACGGCCCGCCGCCCGGTGATTTGCTGGCCGTCCACCGTGATCGTGTCATCCACGACGAACAACTCGAAGTGCCAAAACTTGTCGGCGAAGGAGGAAACTCCGGAGAACAAATCCCGCGCCCGCTCCGTCAGCGGGAGCGAACGCCGGTCTTGCTCCAGGGATTCCCGCCAGCGGGCCACCAAGCGCTCGGACTTTTCCAGGCTGCGGAGGGCGCGATGATAGAATTCCTCGCGCTGCAGGTAGGAGGCGAGCAGTTCGCGGATGGAGTCCGGCTCCATTGGCGAGCTGGCCTGGTTCAGGAGGCGGTTCTTCTGGGCGGCACTCTGGCTGGCCGAGGCTTCAATCTGCTGGGTGAAGTAGGGCTTGGCGGTCGTCACCATGCCGCTAAGCCGCTCCAGCCGCCGGTAGGCTTGTTGCAAGGTTTCCAGCTCCCGCGTTTGCGAGGCCGTGAAGCGTAACTGCCAAAGCCCGCGCTCGGTGCTGACGAAATTCTCCAAGTAGCGCAACACGGTAAGTCGCTGCGCACTGGTTTCAGCCTGCACGCCGCGCACCGAGACGAGGTCTTCCAGGCGGCGGAGTTGGGCCGCTTGCGCGGTCGCGTTGGTGCCGGTCTCGGGCGTCGCCTGGAGCGCCTGGCGCAGGTTGGCGCGGGCGTCGGCGAGCGCGCGCTGCTGGTCTGCGCGCGTCAGTTCCGCGAGCTGATACTCGTCCTCCAGGGCCTGCCGCTGCGCATCGAGTTGCGCGAACACCTGCTCGAGATCGTCCTGGGAGAAAAGCATCTGCGGCGCGGCGATGGCCAGTTGCCGTTGCACCCAGGCGAGGCGCAGGCGGAATTCCGCCAGTTCGGCTTCGGCCTTGTGGCGCTGGGTCTCGCGGGCGGCAGTGTTGGCGGCGGCGACGCGGTTGCGGGCCTGGGCCAGCGAGCGCTGCCAGGTCAGGCGGGAGACTTGGGCCGGCTCTTTCGCGGCTTCCAATTGCTCATTGAGCAGGCGGAGTTTCCCGTCGGTTTCCCGCACCGCGGCCTGCGCGTCGGCGCCGAAGCTGTCGAGGATGGCCAGGGCGGTTTCCGAGGCTTTGATGCGGGCGGAAATGGACTGCAAGGAATCCCGCAAATCGTCCACCAGCAACACCGAATACGGCGTCGGTTCGGGGAAACCGGTCCAGGATTTGACCGCGGTGTCGAGATCCTGCTGGCGCTGATGCACGGTCTCCAAGTCGGCGAGATCATCGAGGTGCTGCTCGTAGGTGCGCACGAGGGATTGCAGCGCCAGCCGGTACTCGACCGCTTCGCTGGCCGCCGCGCCGAAGGGCAGGTTGGTCGAGGTCGCCGTCGTGGTTTGGGCGCGGCGGAAGTCGGACTGCGCTTCGGCCAACTTCGCCTGGAGCTTCGCCGTGGTGACGGCGACGGTGTCTTGGGCGGCGACGAGATTGGTGGCAAGCTGGGCGCGAACCGAGAGTCCGGCCAGCAGCAGGCTGAGGCAAATCACCAGCCGCAAAACTGCCGCAGCGTGAACTGGTTTCAAACCTGTAGGCACCGACGTAAGGAGGCTTCGGTTTTGCCGGGGGGCTAGCCGATCCAGGAACCAGGTAGGGCGGACTTGCTGCTCCGCCTCCGCGCGCTGGCGGCGCGGCAGTGCCGCCCTACCCACCGAGGGTTCCTGGACGCGCCCTCGCGTCCAGCAGTTTGCCCACGCGTCGACCTCCCAGCCCCGCAGACAATGCCACCCCGCCGGAGTTTTCCGCGAGGGCGCGGAAAACAGCGCCCGAGGCGGGCGCGCTCCCCAGGCCATTTCGGGATTCGGGTTCACGGGAACTCGGCCTTGTCCACGCAGGGTTGCAGCGCCGCAATGGCGGCCATGATTTCGTTTGCGATCTGCTGGTAGATGGCTTTGAGCCGGGTTTTGGAACAGGTTTTCGCCTCCGCCCGCAAGGCGTCAAAGTCCAGGGGGTGACCGTACTTCACGACGATCTGCCAGGGCCGCGGCAGGCGATGCTGGCGGTTCCAGGACTCATAAGTGCCGAACACGCGCATCGGCAGGACCGGCGCATCGGTCTTGAGCACGGCGAGTCCGATGCCGGCGCGCACGGGTTGGAGGTGGCCGTCGCGCGTGCGTGTGCCCTCCGGGAAGAGGACGACGGCGCGGCCCTGGGCAAGGGTGTCGAGCACGCGCTTGAGGCCCGCCGCGCCGCCGCCGTCACGGTCCACAGGGATGACATTGAGGTTCCGCAGGCCCCAATTGATGAGCCGGTTCTTGAAGAGCGACTCACGGCCGAGATAACCGATTTCGCGGGGCAGCGAGCTGCCGATGAGCGGTGGGTCGTAGAAGCTGGCGTGGTTGCAGGCGAGCAGCGCTGGGCCAGTCGTCGGGACCCGCTCGGCGTTGCACACGCGGTAGCGGTGATAAACCGTGAACCAGAAGCGGTAGGTGAGCCAGACGAAGCGGTAGAAGGGATTCATGGGAGGGAAGGGAGGAGGAAATCCGAAATCCGAAGCCCGAAATCCGAAGGAAGTCCGAAGCCCGAAATCCGAAAAGCCTCGCTGTGCGCCGACCCTGGTCCCGCAGCTTCCGTGCAGGTCGCTGGAATAGGATCGGTATCGGGCCGGACCGGGCAGAGCCGGTTGGAAGTCGGTTGCCCTGCGAAGCCCAGGTCAGCAGGGAGTGTCTTCCTCGGATTTCGGATTTCGGACTTCGGACTTCGCCCCTCTGGGCGCGGGACGTTCCAAACCAGCATGGCCGGGCGCTGCGCATCACGGCTCCAACCTGCGCTGCACCTCGGCCACGATAAACGCGGCAGTCTGCTCCAGCGTCAGGTGGGAATTGTCCACGCGGACCGCGCCCAGCGCCATCATCAGCGGCGCGACCGGGCGGTCGCTGTCGCGCTTGTCGCGGGCGGCGAGATCTTCCTTGAGGCCATCTTTCTCGCGGCGCTCAGTGCGGGCCTTGAGCGGCGCATCGAGGAAGAACTTGTAGTCGGTTTCGGGAAAGACCGCGGTGCCGATGTCGCGGCCTTCCATGACCAGGTCGCCGAGGTCGCGGCAGGCCTGCTGGGTGCGCTTCATCCATTCGCGGACCTTGGGCACCGCCGCGATGTGCGCCACCGCCGCGCTGGTCGCCTGCGTGCGGATTTCCTGCTCAGGGAAATAGCCGTCCACCAGCAGGCGCACCTGGCGCGGATCGCCTTCCGCCACGGTGAGCGCGGTTTTCCAGCGGCGGCAGGCGTTGGCGACGGCCTTGTGGTCGTGGATGTCCACGCCGCTGCGCAGGCAATGCCAGGCAAGCGTGCGGAACATGGCGCCGGTGTCCACAAAGAGGTAGCCCAACGTGCTGGCGACGAGCCGGGCCGTGGAGCTTTTGCCGCTGGCGCTCGGGCCATCAATGGCGATGACAGTGTGATGTTTCAAAGTGGTGAGTGGGTCAGGGTATCAAAAGGCGACCGGGCTGCAGGCGTGGGACAGGCGTCGCGCCTGTCTCCAATCTCATGGCCTCCGGGTTGGGGTGGGAAACTCGGATCACCGGCTTGCTCCCGGTTCGGGGAGCAGGGGGACAGGAGTTGGAGCCAGGCGCGACGCCTGTCCCACGCGCTCGGCCTCGCTTGCCGGGCCGCGACCGGAACTGGCGCGTGGTCGTGACGGCGCATGGGCCCGGGGGCGGAGCAATCATCCGAATGAGCTTCACGCGGGCAGCAAGTCCTCCCCGGTGAGCACGCGGCCGCTTTGGCCGTCCCGAATCACCGCGCCCAATCCGTGCGGCGGCGCGGCGGCGAGCTTCTGGAAGAAGTTGGGGAAGGTCTTTTTCACGCAGGCCGGATCCTTGATTTTGATACCGGGCACTCTCAAGCCCAGAGTCGCAAAGCACATCGCCATGCGGTGGTCGTCGTAGGTTTCGATTTCCGCGCCGTGCAACTCGGAAGGATGCACCGTCAGCGTGTCGCCGTCCTCGACGACCTTCGCCCCGCACTTGGTCAGTTCGGTGCGCAGGGCGAAGACGCGCTCGCACTCTTGCACGCGCAGGCGACCGAGGTCGAGGAAGTGGACCGCGTGCCCAGCCAGCGGCGCCAAGACGATGGCGATGATGATGCTGTCGCCGAGTTGCGTGCGGCGAGAGAGTTCGGCGGGCAGCGGCAGATACTTGGGGAAGTCCGCGTCAATCTGCCAGCCAGACACCGGCCAGCGCGTGACGCGGACATCGTGCGGCAGTCGGCAGGCGGGGTTGGGCAACTGGTTGAGCGCCCAGAAATAGCTCCCACTCGAAGCATCCGGCTCAATGACAAACTCACCGCCATGCCTGGGAAAAACCGCTGTAAGCTGGCGCGTCATTTCCACGTACGGCAGTTCGTCGTCGTTCGCACCGGTGACACTGACTTTCCAGCCGCCCTTCGCACCCGCGAGCAGCAGGGCCGAGGCGAATTGGGAACTTTCCGTCGCGCTCACCTCACAGTGCCCGAGGCGCGGGCCGCGACCGTGAATCACCGCGGGCAAATGACCCGCCGCTGACTCGACCCGATAGCCCAACTCGCCCAGCGCCGCGAACAGCGCCGCCTGCGGACGCTCGTGCATCCGCGGTACGCCATGCAGGCGAAAAACTCCGTGGCCGAGACAGACGAGTGCCGCCAGGAATCGGGCTGTCGTGCCGGCGTTGCCGACGAAGATGTCCAGCGGGGCTTCGGCTGTGCCGGCGCACGGAATCCGCCCACCCAAGCCCGCGACGCCGAGCGTCCGGTTGCCTGGCTCGTGAGCGTCCGGGCCGACTTCCACCTCGAAGCCCAGCCGGCGCAGGGCCTCGACCATCACCTCCGTGTCCTCGCTCCAGAGCGCGCCGTGCAGCATCGTCCGGCCCTCCGCCAGCGCGGCGAGAATGAGCGCGCGGTTGGTAATGCTCTTGGAGCCGGGCACGGTGATCTCCGCGCGCACGACGCCAGAGAGCGGGACGATTTCGATGAGCTGGGGCAGAGCCATGCAACGGAGTTTCTACGGCGCTGGCAGAGCGGAATTTACCAGCCAGGCATCACGACGCTCCTTGGCGGTGCGGTAAAAAGTTTCCACGCCCGCCACGTCGCCGGCTTGCAAGAGCCGCTGGAGTTGGAGCAAAGACTTGGCCAGGCCGCCGAGCTGGCGGGCGAGGTTCTTGCGATTGGCCAACGCGATGTCGCGCCACATTTCCGGCGAGCTGGAAGCGATCCGCGAGGTGTCGCGAAAACCGCCCGCGCACAACTGCGCCACCTCCAGCGGTTGGCGCGGGTCGAGCACCCAATGCGCCACCGCGGACGCCACCGCGTGCGGCAGATGGCTGGACCGGGATACCGCGCGGTCGTGCGCCGCGGCATCCATCCGCAACACCAGGCTGCCCACCGCCCGCCAGAGCGCCTCCACTTTCCGCAGCGCGTCCGGCTGGGTCCGCGCCGTGGGCGTCACCACGCACACCGCGCCGTCAAACAAGTCCTCCCGCGCTGCGCTGACGCCGGCTTTTTCCGAGCCGGCCATCGGATGACTGGCCACCAAGCGCGCTCCCGCCCGCGCCAGCAATGGCTCCAGTTCCCGCACCACGCTGCCCTTCACGCTGCCCACGTCCGTAACCGCGACGCCGCGTTGGAGGTGCGGGAGCATCGCCTTCACCAGCGGCTTCATCTGGCCCAGCGGCGTGCAGAGGACGATGAGGTCGGCGTCGCGTACCGCGTCCGCCAGGTCCAGGGTGGCGCGGGACACCGCCCCGCTGCGCTCGCACTCGATGACGCTAACACGCCGGCGGACGAAGCCCACGACTTCGCCCGCCAACTGACGCTGGCGCAAAGCGAGTCCGAGCGAACCGCCCAGCAAGCCCACGCCGATGAGACTGACCTTTGGCCAATGCACGGCGGCTATTAAGCGGCAAACCGGCAACGGGCAAAAGCAAAACCTCCCGCGGTGGAGCGCGGCTGTCTCAGCCGCAGCCGCGGAAAACCAGGACCAGGCCAGCTTCTCCCCCCCAGAGGCCCACGGCCACCGACAAGTGAGCCTGAACGCGCCGACAGCGGCCGTTGCCAAATCCTGTGCCATCGGCTTGCGAACGCGGCTGCGGCTGAGGCAGTCGCGCTCCGACTGCAGCGGCACGACTGGGGCCACGCACTTCACGCTTCGGACTCTCACTCCTGCGCCGCCACCGCCTCGCGCACTCGTTCCAGAATCACCTCGGCCAGGCCCGGTTCCGTGCCCACGCTGCCGGTGTACCAGACGAGCTTGCCGTGCTTCTCCGTGGGGTTGCGCCACGTCGGACGGCCCTGCGCCAGGCGCTCCTTCACCACCCGCTCCGGCTCACCCAGCAGCACTGGGATATCCTCGGCCACATGCAGCCCATCGCTCATGAAGAACGGCACCACCACCACCGCTCGCGCTTCGGTCAGCGCGTGGAAATTATCGACTTTCGGTTCCTCCAGCATGAAGACCGCACGCACATCCCGGTAAACGCCAAGCGCCCGAATGCGCGCGGCCTGATCCTCCACCGCCCGCCGTGACTCGGCGTTGCGCTCCGTCCCATGCCCGACGATGAACAATGCCAGGTCCGCCGGCTTGGGAGCGCGTGGAAAGGGGAATTTCCGCACCGTCTCCCGCGCTCGTTCCAGGATCACCTCCGCCATCCGCTCGTGCGTGCCGATGGGCTGGCAGTAGAACACTTCGCGTCCGTCCAGCTCCTGCCGTCGCGCAAAATCATTTTGACCAGACGCTTTCAACCCCAGCGCTTCGGGAATCGCTTCCTCAGTGAACCAGCCTTCGCTCACGAAGAATGGCGCCACCACTACGCGGCGTCCGCGCGCCCGCCCCAGCACGCCCGGCACCAACGGCTCCACCTTCCAGAAAGCCTCCAGCACTTCGGCGAACACGCCCCGCCGCCGCAGCGCCTCCACGTGTTGCCGCACGCTCGCCGCCGAGTCGGCGTTCACGGTCGAACCGTGGCCGATGAGGATGAGCGTGGTGTCGTGAAAATCTTCCAATTGCACCGCGCTGCCATAGCGCACCGCGTCGCCGCGGGCAAACTGCCCCGGCAAATCCTTTGACGTCGTCCAGCCCGGTTCCTAGCTTGCGCCCCATTGGGGAGCCAACCAGCCGGCACGCCGGCAAAGGCTGAGAGGGCGACGCGGGAGCGCCGCCGACCCGTTGAACCTGATCCAGGTAATGCTGGCGAAGGGATTTCTCTCTTCCCTCCCCAGCCCGGTGCGACGGCGGTTCCGTGGCGCAGTCGTTCCAGATTATGATCGCATCCCTAGACAGCTTCGAACCGCATAGCAGCCGGGAATTGCCCGGCAGCAAAAGGGTGTACGTCGCAGGCACAATCCACCCCGAGGCCCGCGTGCCCATGCGCGAAATCGAACTCACGCCCACCAAGTCCTACAGCGGCACGGTCACGTCAAACGATCCGGTGCGCGTCTATGATTGCTCCGGCCCGTGGGGCGATCCCGATTTCGCCGGCACGTCCGACGAAGGTTTGCCCGCGCTGCGCCGCGATTGGATTCTGAAGCGCGGCGACGTGGAGGAAATTGACGGCCGCGAAGTGAAGCCGCAGGACGACGGCTATCTCTCCGGCAAGCACGCCGAATACGCGAGCAAGGCGGAGAAGAACCGCCTCGTCGAATTCCCCGGCCTCACCAGCCATCGCCGCCGTCCGCTGCGCGCGAAGGCAGGCAAGGTCGTCACACAACTCCAATACGCCCGCGCCGGCATCATCACGCCGGAGATGGAATTTATCGCCATCCGCGAGAACCTGCACGTGGGACAGGCGTCGCGCCTGTCGCCATCTCCCGAGCCTCGCCTCAGCGATCTTTCAAGTGACCTCGTCCGCAACGACCTCCACAAACAGCACGCCGGCTCCGCTCAGGTATCCGGCATCCGGCATCCGGCATCCGACTTCACCCCCTCCGTCTTCCGCCGCTTCCCCCAGCGCATTCCCGCCGAGATCACCCCCGAGTTCGTCCGCTCCGAAGTCGCCGCCGGCCGCGCCATCATCCCGAACAACATCAATCACCCCGAGTCCGAGCCGATGATCATCGGGCGCAACTTCCTCGTGAAGATCAACGCCAACATCGGCAACAGCGCCGTCGCGTCGAGCATCGAGGAGGAAGTCGAAAAGATGCGCTGGGCCACCAAGTGGGGCGCGGACACCGTCATGGACCTCTCCACCGGCAAGAACATCCACGCCACGCGCGAATGGATTCTCCGCAACTCACCCGTGCCCATCGGCACAGTCCCGATTTATCAGGCGCTCGAAAAAGTGAACGGCAAAGCCGAAGACCTCACCTGGGAACTATTCCGCGACACCCTCATCGAACAGGCCGAGCAAGGCGTGGATTACTTCACCATTCACGCCGGCGTCCTGCTGCGCTTCGTGCCGATGACCGCCAACCGCATGACCGGCATCGTCTCTCGCGGCGGCAGCATCATGGCCAAATGGTGTCTCTCGCATCACCAGGAAAATTTCCTCTACACGCACTGGGACGACATCTGCGACATCATGGCCGCCTACGACGTCGCGTTCAGCATCGGCGACGGCTTGCGACCCGGTTCAATCGCCGACGCGAACGACCAGGCGCAATTCGGCGAACTCGAAGTGCAGGGCGAATTGACCAAGCGCGCCTGGGCCAAAGGCGTGCAAGTGATGAACGAAGGTCCGGGCCACGTGCCCATGCACATGATCGAGGAAAACATGGCCAAGCAACTCGAGTGGTGCAGCGAAGCGCCGTTCTACACGCTCGGCCCGCTCACCACCGACATCGCGCCCGGCTACGATCACATCACCAGCGGCATCGGCGCGGCGATGATCGGCTGGTATGGCTGTGCGATGCTTTGCTACGTGACCCCGAAAGAGCATTTGGGATTGCCCAATAAAAAAGACGTCAAGGACGGAGTGATTGCCTACAAAATCGCCGCGCACGCCGCCGACCTCGCCAAAGGCCATCCCGGCGCGCAACACCTCGACAACGCGCTCTCGAAAGCCCGATTCGAGTTCCGGTGGGAAGACCAGTTTAACCTCTCGCTTGATCCGGTGACGGCCAGAGAATTCCATGATGAAACGCTGCCGCAAGAGGGAGCGAAGACGGCCCACTTCTGCTCCATGTGCGGGCCACACTTTTGCAGCATGAAAATTACAGAGGACGTGCGGAAATACGCCGTGGAACAGGGCATCGCCGAGGAAGAAGCGTTGAAAAAGGGCATGGAAGAAAAGAACAAAGAGTTTGCGGAGAAGGGCAGCGAGCTTTACGCGAAGGCGTGAGCACGACATTCTTGCTGCCACCGAAGAGTGCCGGGTGTAATTTATTTCCAGTGACAATTTGAGCCATGCCCAAGACCAGAGAATTGATTGAGTTGTTTCGCGCCATCGGCTCGCACGATCTCGCGCAAGCGGCGACTCTTTCACGGAAGTTCGCTGCGGAGCGCGGGGCACGCGGTCAATACCGCGCCGAGCGTGATCTCCTCGGAGCACTGAACGGAATGGCCAAGCCACCAGCTAACGGGCAGAACGCCGCGCTCAATACGACGTGGAGCGTTGGCGGCACACTCATGCCGCTTCCGGCCTCGAAGCGATTGTCAGAATTGGAACTCCCTCCCGCAGTGCGTGAAAGTTTCGGAGAGGTCATCAAGGAATGGAAGTCCCGGGAAAAATTGGTGAAGCATGGCCTTCCTCGCCGTTGGCGGTTGCTGTTTCACGGGCCGTCGGGCTGCGGCAAGAGCGCCGCTGCGGCTGCACTTGCTGCCGAAACTAAGCTTCCCGGATTTCTGGTTCGTTTCGACTCGTTGATTGGTGCTTACCTCGGTCAGACGGCTTTGCGACTTCGTGAGTTGTTCAGCTTCGCCGAGCAGACTCCTTGCGTCTTGTTGTTCGATGAGGTTGATGCACTGGCCAAGCGGCGTGGCAGCCCGATGGAAGTTGGTGAACTTGATCGAATTGTTATCTCGTTCATGCAGGAACTGGAGCACGCACACGGCGAGGGATTCGTTATCGCGACTTCCAACCTGCCCAAAGCGCTCGACGACGCGCTTTGGCGGCGGTTCGATTTGCGTATCGCCTTTCCAAAACCGAAGGGAAGTGATCTGGCGAGATTTGCCGAGCGCCGCGCCCGCGAGTTTGGTTTTCATGCCCCCGCCACGACATTGTGCCAGTGTCGAAAGACCACGTCCTACGCTGAAGCTGAACAGATGGTCATAGCCGAGGCTCGCCGCCGCGTTCTGGCCATGTGAACAGCCATGCCGCCTTCTTCCTCCAAACCGAAAAATTATTTTCTCAATGAGAGTCACGAACTCTCGGTT
>Ga0335397_10004655_pt1 | contig 18074 bp, 16 predicted proteins | sample MAT04_FD_205740 | JGI IMG/M metagenome (GOLD analysis project Ga0335397, IMG submission 205740) | Freshwater microbial communities from Lake Fryxell liftoff mats and glacier meltwater in Antarctica - MAT-04 (spades assembly) (version 2) ... | reverse complement strand
ACTACCTCCACGGGCACCAGGATGTGCAGGCGTCCGCTGGCGGGCGACTCAATTTCCAGGGAGGCTTTTTCGTGCTCCAGCACGAAGAGGGGAGCGCCCTTTTCCACCCAGGCACCTTCTGGTTTTAACCATTCGGTAATCTGAGCTTCGGTCATCGTCAGCCCCAGGCGGGGCATGACGACTTGAAAGCCTGTAAGTGTCAGTCCACGGGTGGATGGAGTTTCTTTATTGTCCATAAAGAAAAATTTCCTTTACTTTTTGCAGAGCGGCAGCTTCGGTGCCAGATGGGCTGAACTCCATCCCAATGAACCCGTCGAATTTCAACTCATGCAGCTTGCGGGCAATATTGAGGAAATTGATCTCGCCGGTGCCCGGTTCCTGGCGGGTGGGCACATCGCCGATGTGCACGGTGGGGTACAGCCCCTGGTGGGCCTCCAGGCCATGGATCAGGTTGCCCGCGGTGCGCTGCTGGTGGTAGCAGTCAAAACTCAGCTTCAGGCGGGGGTGGTTTAGCCGGCGAATAATATCTGCGGCTTGATCGTGGGTGTGAATGAACACCCCGCCGTGAATGTGGAAGGTGTTCAGCGCTTCGAACCACAGGGTAACCTGGGTCTTCTCAGCCATTGCGAGGATCTTTTCTAATCCTTCGAGCAGGTTGGCGTACATTTCGCCGGGGCTGTAATCGCGGGTGAGTGAGGCGATCCATTCACTGCCGTCGGGGCGCAATTCCACCTGGTTGGAAAACACAAAAAGATGGGGAATCTCAAATTTTGTTGCCATCTCCAGTGATTCGGCCCAGGCATCAAAGCAGCGTGCGTGGTCGTTTTTATCCACCAGGTTGCCCAGCGAAGGGTCGAAAGTGGAGTTGATCAGGCTGCCCACGCGTTTGCACTCGGCGTAGATTTGCGCCATGGGGCGCTCGCGCCACAGCCACACATCCAGGCGGCGAATGCCTAAGGCAGCAAATTTCTCCGCGCGTTCCACGATGGGAGTGTCTTTGAACCAGAAGTCGAGGTAGCCGGTAAATTCCATCAGGACATGATCCTCCCGCCATCAATTTCGATCGCCTGGCCATTGATGTAGCGTGCTTCGTCTGAAGCCAGAAATGCCACCAGGGCGGCAGTCTCTTCAATGGTGCCCAGGCGTTTCATGGGGTTCGAGTCTGCTAATTCGTGCATGTAGCTGCCAGGTTCCCAACCCTTCTCGGCACATACCCGCGCATCCACGGCGCGCATCATTTCCGTGTCGGCATGCCCCAGGCAGACTGCATTGCAGTTTACGTTGTATGGGCCCAGTTCCTGGGCGACCGAGCGCACCAACCCGATCCCGCCGGTTTTGGCGGCTGAATAACTAGCAGTGCCAGACCAGGATGTCTTGCCGGCCATTGAGGACATGACCACGATGCTGCCGGAATTCTGCGCCATCATCACGGGGGCCACCGCGTGGCAGCTCAGATAGGTGCCGGTCAGATCCACATCCAGCACCAATTGCCATTCTTTTAGATGATCATCCGTCAGTGGGGCGCCACGGTAGACGCCGGCATTTGCGACGAGTACATCCACCCGGCCCCAGCGCTGGATCACTTGCCGGATTGAGTCATGGACGCATTCGTGATCCGCTACATTGCAGAAAACTGCCATGCTTTCGGCTTCACCGGCGCTGTCGCTGACTGACTGGGCATCTGCCATACTGATATCCAGCACGGCCACCCGCGCGCCCTCGCTGGCAAAGCGTTCGACACATGCTTTGCCGATGCCCTTGCCACCGCCGGTGATCACAACTACCTTATCCACAAATCTTTGCAAGGCGCCCTCCTACTTATTGATGCGGAATCTTGAACGAGCGTACCGCAGCCAGAATATCCTGTTTATCTGGCAGGACATAATTCTCCAGCTCGGGGCTGTAAGGCAAGGGTACGTTTTTTGCCGCCACCCGCAGGATGGGGGCATCCAGGTATTCCACGGCTTCTTCGGCCAGCACCGCGGCGATTTCAGCGCCCGGTCCGCCGCGCTTGTGCGCCTCGTGGGCAATCACCACCCGCCCGGTCTTGGCGACCGACTGGATCAGGGTCTCTTTATCCAGCGGCACCAGGGTGCGCGGGTCGATCACTTCCACATCGATGCCCTCTTTGGCCAGTTCCTCGGCGGCTTCCAGCGCCTTGGACAGCATGATACTGATCGCGATGATCGTAACATCTTTGCCCTGACGCACCACGGATGCTTTGCCAAAGGGCACCACGAAATCGGGATCTTCGGGTACGGGGCCTTTGGTGGCGTAGAGCATCTTATGCTCGAAAAACAGCACCGGGTCTTCGCCGCGCATGGCCGTTTTGAGCAGTCCCTTGGCATCCGCCGGGGTGGAGGGCACCACAATCTTAATCCCGGGGATGTTCAAAAACCACGCCTCAGAACTCTGCGAGTGTTGGGCGCCGGCCGAGCCAGGCGCACCGGTGGTGACGCGGATGGTGAGCGGCACGTTCGCCTTGCCGCCGCTCATGAAGCGCGCTTTGGCCACCTGGTTGACAATCTGATCGCCGGCGCACATCAGAAAATCGCTGAACATGATCTCCGCCACTGGGCGCATACCGGTCATGGCCGCTCCCAAAGCATTGCCTATGATCGAAATCTCGCTGATGGCGGTATCGCGCACACGTTCCTCGCCGAACTCGGCAAACATGCCCTGCGAAACTCCCCAAACCCCGTTAAAAACACCGACATCTTCGCCCATCAGAAATACGCGCGGATCGCGGCGCATTTCCTCCGACATAGCCTCGCGGATGGCCTCAGAAAATGAAATTTCACGTATGCGTTGCACCATGGGTCATAGCCTCCTAAAAGACCAATCCGTTGTGGGTATCGGCGTAGACGCCCGCCAGGGCATCTGCCAGTTCTGGTTTGGCAGCACCGGCCGCAAAGGTCACGGCTTCATCTAACTGTTTGAAGACGCTGCCTTCGATTTCTTCCAGGTCGCCATCGTTAAAGCTGCCGGTTTCGATCAGGCGCTTGCGAAACGCTGGAATGGGATCTTTGCCTTTCCACGCTTCGATCTCTTCCGCCGCGCGGTAGATCTGCGGGTCACCTTCATAATGCCCACGCACCCGGTATGTTTTGGCTTCAATAAAGGTGGGGCCGCCGCCGCCGCGGGCGCGCTCGGCTGCCGTGCGCGTGGCTTCGTACACTGCCAAAATATCGTTGCCATCCACGATCACGCCTTCAAAACCATACCCCGCAGCCCGAATGGAGAGGTCTTTCACCGCCGCTTGCTTGAGCTGGGGGGTGCCTTCGCCGTACAGGTTGTTTTCACAGAAGAAAACCACCGGCAGCTTCCAGACCCCGGCCTGGTTGGCGGCTTCGTGGAAGGCGCCTTCGTTGGTGGCGCCGTCGCCAAAAAATGCCAGGGCAATGTTGGGCTGCTTACGCATGGCAAAGGCCAGGGCGGCGCCCACCGCGATGGGTATGCCCCCGGCGACAATGCCATTGGCGCCGAGGATGCCCAGGTTGTAATCGGAGATGTGCAGCGAGCCGCCGCGCCCCAGGCAGTACCCTGGCGAGCGGGCCGCCAGTTCGGCCATCATGTAGCGCGGATCACCGCCTTTGCCAATCAGGTGACCATGCCCGCGGTGGGTGCTGGTGATCGTATCCCCCGGTTGCAGCGCCAGGCAGGCGCCCACGGCGGTAGCCTCTTGCCCGACGCAGCTATGGATAAAGCCGGGGATCAAACCTGCCCGCCGTTCGGCGATGGCGCGCAATTCAAACTCGCGCACCAGGTTCATTCGGCGGAACATTTCCGCCAACAAATCTTTTGAATACAGGGTGGTCAGAGTTTCAGCCATACGATATGCGTCCTTTATATAGAATCAAGCTTCAATCGGCATCCACAGCCGCTGCGCGGCGCGGCGTGTGCGTGCAAGCAAATCGTTCTGACCCCAAAATGCCGGGGGATTTTCCATTGCGATCAGAATTTTATCGCGCATCAGGACCCTGCCATTCACGATCGTGCCGGTCACATCGCTGCCATGACAATAAAGCAGGCTCTGGTCATACAAATTATGCTCCTGGAGAGGCGTGGGCAGGTTTGCCCTGAAGAGTTGCAAGTCAGCCTGCCAACCGGCGCCCAGGCGCCCAACCTTTTCAAAACCAATCGTCTGGGCGCCGCCTTCTGTTGCCAGGTACCACACCAGCGAGGCGGGCATCACCCGGGGGTCCTGCTGGGCGGCCTTGTGGATCAGAAACGCGCCGCGCATCACCTCGAAGAAATCGGTGATGTACCCATCCGAACCCAGCCCAATGCGGACTCCTGCATCCACCAGGTCTGGCAGCGGGGCAATCCCGCCGCCCACCTCGCAGTTCGAAAGCGGCATGTGGGTCATGCGCGCCTTGCGCCGGGCAAGCAGCTCGATTTCAGTCGAGTCCAGCACCACGCACTGAGAAAGCAGGCTGCGTTCGCCCAATACGCCCAACTTATCGTAGTAATGGATGGGGCGCAGCCCAAATTTTTTCTGGGTGTAGTGCGGCTCGTAGGTTCCTTCAGAGCAGTGTGAGTGAACCAGGCCGTCTCCCGCCATTTGATAAGCCTGACGGATGAAGTCCCCATCGCAGGTGAAGGTAGTGTGAAAGCACATCATCCCCTTTACCCCCAAAGTACCGGGGGCTTCCAGCCCGCCCTGGACGGCTGCGCGCTCAATAAAGCCTGCGTTTTCTTGCAAACCCAGTTGGCCGTTTTCAGGTCCAAGGCGTTGGGTAGCTTCAAACGAGAGAATCCCGCGCAAACCGCTCTGCCGCACCACCTCAGCTTGTGCATCCAAAACACCGGGCAGGGCATTGGGGGCTTCTTCGCAGTCGTAAAATGAGGTAATGCCAGAGCGGATCATCGCTGCGCAGTTGGCATCCGTGGCAGCGCAGATCATCTCTTGATCCAGCCGGTTCTCTACCCGAGGCCACCAGAAATCTTCAAGAAAGGGCATGAAGCCGGCGGGCGCTTTGGCTAACGGGATGCCATGCGCCAGAATGCCGTACAGGTGTGTGTGAGTATCCACAAAACCGGGCGCCAACACCTGCCCATCCGCCTGCCAGACATCCTCCTCAGGATAACGTTCAAACAAGACTGCGTTTGGTGCTACTTCGGCAATTTGGCTGCCAGTCACCCGCACCCCCCAATTTTCCAGGGGCGCATCCAGGGCAGTGGTGATCAACCAGGATGGTAAGATAATCATTTTAATTTAATTCCGGCTACCCATGACGAATTTTCCTGTGCCCGATTGGCCCGCCCATGCACCATTGCGGACAAGAACATTGCCGCGCAGCAGGGTGGTATCAACCATCCCGGTCAAAGCCAACCCCTCGTATGGGCTGTAATCCACGTTTTCATGCAGCATCGCCTGAGTGACGATGGCTTTGCGGGCCGGGTCGAAGAGGACAATATCGGCATCTGCGCCAACGGCCAATTCGCCTTTTTGCGGATGCAGCCCAAAAATTTTAGCTGGCGATGTGCAACACAGCTCGACCCACTGCGGCAGCGTGATGCGGCCCTGCAGCACCCCATAGGTATGGGTGAGCGCAAGGCGAAGCTCAATTCCGGGTAATCCAGATGGAATATCCAGGAAAGAGGCTCTTCCTGCGTCCTTTTGACCGTGATCGTTGAAAGCGCAGTGATCGCTGCCGATAGTTTGCAATTCTCCGCTATGCAAAGAGGACCATATAGCCTGCTGGTCGGCCTGCTCGCGCAGAGGTGGACAGCAAACGAACTTGGCTCCATCCATGGAGTGCGCTGAATCGCGAGAATCTGCACCCTGGATGCGCGATTTGTCCAACAGCAGGTACTGCGGGCAGGTTTCACCCCAGGATTGCTGCCCCGACTGGCGAGCGCGGGCAACTGCAGCGGCCCCGCCCTGGGTGGATACATGCACGATATAAACTGGCGTGCCGGTATACTTTGCCAGAGAAAGCACCCGCTCGATGGCTTCCACCTCGGCCATTGCAGGGCGGCTATCGGGAAAATCACGCACAGCCAGGCGCCCGGCAGCTTGCAGCCGCTGGGTGGCGTGCTGAATGATCGCATCGGACTCGGCATGCACCAGGGCCAATCCGCCGGCTGCGCCGATGGCCTCGAGTGCCAATAGCAGACTGGCATCGTCCAGGCGAAAGCCGGCGTAGGTCGTGTATAGTTTGAAGGAAGGAACCCCAGCGGCAATCACTCCGGGAATTTGCTGCAGGGTGGATTCGTCAGCCATGCAGAGAGTCATGTGAAAGCCAAAATCCACCACTGAAGAGCCCATGGCCTGTTTTTTGCGTTCTGCAAAGGAAGCCAGCAAGGCCTGCCCTGGGAATGTAGGTTCGACGAAATCAATTACCGTGGTGGTGCCCCCAAAGGCAGCCGCGCGTGAGCCCGTTTCCCAGGTGTCACTGGTGATCAGCTTGCCGGCGGGCATCTCGAGATGCACATGCGGATCGACCCCGCCCGGGATGACCAGCATGCCTTTGGCTGAAATGGTCTCCCGGCCCACCAGATGATCTTGAATCGCCGCGATTTTACCGTGCTGGATGCCAATATCAGCCCGCTGCAAGCCGGCAGCGGGCACCACCAGGGTGGCATCCTTGATTACACAATCCAGCATCATGCAGCGTGTCCTTTAGAACACCGGAGGAGTAATGACCGAAACCCAGACGGCTTGCTTGTCTGACGCGCAGGAAAGCTCTTTGATTTGGGAACCTTCAAAATAGACACTGTCGCCTTCATTGAGAATATATTCATCCTCATTCAGGACCACTTTCAACGCACCGGAAAGCACCAGGATGATCTCTTCGGTGGGTATATTGAGCGGGCGGACGACGTTGCCACTGCCGCATTGCAGTGTGCCAATAATTGCCTCCATTTTGTGTGAGAGGTCGGGTGTCAACATCTCGTAGGTGACGGCCAGGCTTTCCAGCTCAAGGCGCGGACGCGCATTGCGGCGCACCACCGGAGATTTATTTGAATTATCGGTCAGGAAGAAAAGCAGGGGGACTTCAAGGCATTCGGCAATTTTGCGCAGCGAATTCAGTGAGGGATTGGTGACACCCCGCTCGACCTGGCTGATAAAGGAGGCAGTCAGATTGGCCTTGGCGGCCAAATTGCGCAGGCTCAGGCCGAAATCGTCCCGGCGCTTGCGGATTTTTATACCGATTGTTAAGCTGTCAGGCAGCATGGGAACTCCTCCTTAAAAGAATAATGAATGCTTCAATCATAAGCGATAAAATAAAATCTGATCTCTTTGAACAAAAATAATACATTTGTAAAGTTATACTTTACAAATGTATTATAGCAAGTGGATCAGCTAAAGTCAAACCCCAATAATTGATTCTCTGGGTCGGTATTCATTGGACTTCCCAATCCTGTCGTAATCATATCATGTTTGCCGTGATGATAAAACGCAGGCTGCCACAGTTTTATCGCGCCAATTGTCGCGGACCTTTCGATATTGCCTCTTGAAATTTTTCCTAATATAGTTATAATGTACAAATGTAAAGTAATGCTTTACGAGTGTAATCTTCTTGTCCCCATCTGTACGGCCTAAATTTGCAGAATGTAGTAGCTTTCCATCTTGAACCCCTATATTTTCACAGGAGGTGAATGCACTGCCTTTGCCTATTTTCGAGGGTTTACCGCACGCCCGGCTAGCGAATGCGCTTGACCTGATTTTTCTATATATTCTATAACTCAACCCCCAGGAGAGAAGAAAATGTTGAAGCGTTTGACCCTGATTTTCAGCATCATCATGATTGCAAGCATGCTTTTGGCTGCCTGCGCCCCCGCTACCCCCGCGGCCCCGGCGACTGTGGCCCCCCCGGCGCCCACCACTCCCCCTCAGATTGTTGAAGTGACCAAGATTGTCGCCGGCACGCCGGTCGTCCAGGTGATTACCGCCACGCCTGCCCCCACCAAGCTGCCCCCCACCCCCGTCGTGATCAAACCGATCACCATCTGGACCAAATTCAATGACACCAAACCCCAGAACACCCAGGACCAGTGGTTGGCGGATACAATTCAATCGCTTAAGGCCTTTGAAAAGATTGAATTAAAAAATGTCTTCGTTCCCTATAACGAAATCAACACCAAGTTGAACCTGGCGGTCCAGGCGGGCGGCGACGTTCCCGACGTTTCCTACGCGGACATGCCGATTGATTTCTTCTACCAGAACAAAGTGTTTGTAGACATCACCGATTTCGTCAAGAGCGCCCCCTGGTACTCGGAAATCAGCCCCTCTGCTTTGAAGGCCTGCACTGGCCCAGATGGTAAGATCTACTGCGTGCCGTCCATTCAGGTTGGCAGCATGATCTACTACTGGACTTCGGCCTACCCGAACGGCGCCCCTAAGACCACCGACGATCTGCTGGTTGCCGCGGCTGAACTCAAGAAGCAAAATAAGTTTGCGCTGACCTTCAATGGTCCCTATGGGATTTTCTTCTGGCAGATCATTCGCTCCTTTGGTGGTATCGATACCGACGCAAAAGGCAATACCGCCTGGGCCACCCCCGAGACTGTTAAAGCCATCGAGTTCTTCCGTAAACTGTTCGCCAACAAGTATGCTCCCGAAGTCGCCCTGGCGGCGGGTTTCGAATGTGAAACTCCGATTAAAGATGGCAGCGCCGGCTTGTTTGTCGCCGGGTCTTATTCCTACGTATACCTAAACCCACTCAAGTCATTCGATGGTAAATCGACTTTTGACAAGAAGGCTGGTTCAGTGGAAGCTGCGCTGCAGGCTGGTGCAATGAAAATTGCCGATCCCATCTCCGCCCCGGGTGGTAAACCCGTTTCCTCGGTCGGGGTTGCGGCCTGGGCCATTCCCACCGGTTCCAAGAATGTGGAAGGCGCCAAGGCTTTCATGAATTACATGATGACGGCCAGAAATAATGCCGACTTCGCGGTCGCTTTTGGGGCTCAACCGACCAATTTGGTCGGCCTGAAGGATCCCCGCTTCAACAGCGCCTATTGGACTGCTGTTGCCGACTCCATCAACCGCACCGGCTTCGTTCCGCCTGTAAATAAGAATCAAAAAGCAGCCACGAAAATGGTTGAAACGATCACCACCCTGATCCAGAAACCCGACATGGATATCATGGCTACGCTCAAATCGGTTCAAGACGAGCTTAATAAGTAGTTCTTCTGCTTTTCGCCAAATTCCCCTTTCTTTCTCCGTTGGAAGGGAAGGGGAATTTTTTGGCAGGGTTTCCACAGACTGTAAGTGCCAGTCCTTAAGTTACCCACCCCCCTGGCTTTCGCCCCACTTGGGCGGTGGGGGAATAAGATTGGATGGGTTTTGCGGGCCATCTGGCCTGCAAAACCCATCACCGCAGGAGGATATGCATGGCCACTCTGAATCCGCCGGCAGCCGGCAAGCGGCACTCCTTTTGGAAGACCGCGTGGGAAAAAAGTTTCGCCTACCAGCTCCTTTTTCCGGCTTTGCTCTTGCTGGTAATGGTCCAGGTATACCCGACCCTGTACTCGATCAACCTCTCTTTAAACCAGGTTAAAGGCGGACAGTTCACCTGGGTGGGGTTCAATAATTACGATCGCCTGTTCAGTTCTTCTGATTTCATTGATTCATTGCAAAAAACGGCCACGTATGCTGGCAGCTATCTGGTGTTGGTGGTGATCCTGGCGATGTGCGTGGCGCTGCTGCTCAACCAGCGCGCCCGCCTGACCCCGGTGTACGTGACTATCCTCTTCGTACCCTGGGTGCTTTCAGAAGTAGTCACCGGCACCATGTGGCGCTGGCTATTCCAGCAGGATTACGGTATCGTCCAGGTGGCGCTCAACCCGCTGATTAACAACACTTCGCTGCTTTCGAACGACGTGGGGGCAATGGTGATTGTGGTCGCCGCGGCGGTGTGGCGCAGCCTGCCTTTCACTTCATTGCTCTTCCTTGGCGCGTTGCAGACCGTTTCGACCGAAATCAAAGAAGCCGGTGCCCTGGATGGGGCTTCGGCCTGGCAGTCCTTCTGGCGCCTTACTATCCCGATTATCAGTCCCACTCTGTTGGTGGTGATCTTGATGACTTCCATCGGCGGGATCAACGCTCTGGGTTTGATCCTTGCTACCACCGCAGGGGGGCCAGGTACCGCTACCACCACGGCTTCTGTCTTGCTCTACCGCGAGGCATGGAAATACGGTGACTTTGGCGCGGCGGCCACCCTGGCCGTGTTCCTGTTCTTCATCAACATGGCGCTGACCCTGGTGTATTTCCGGGTGGTTAAAGTGGAGGCTTAGCCGTGATCCAATTTAAGAATCGCAAACTATTCAATAGCGTTGTTACCAATGGGCTGCTCATCCTGATCTGCTTCGTGATGATTTATCCTCCCCTTTATGCATTGATGACCTCCTTTAAACCATTGGGGGACGTCATCACCGCCCCTCCGACCTTCTTCCCCAGCACATGGACGCTGGAAGGTTATGAGACGGTCTTTAATAGCGATATGTTCAGGGTCTACCTGCCCAACACGGCCTTCAATGCGTTTCTTTCGGCGCTGGTGGCCATGCCTTTCGCCGCATTGGCCGGTTATTCGTTTTCGCGCTACAAGTTCCGCGGCTCCAAGGCGCTGCAGTTGGCCATTCTCGGACTGATGATGATCCCCGGAATCACCAACCTGCTTGCCATTTACCGAATTGGCAGCCAGTTGCGTCTTTTAAACACCAACCTGATCATTATTGCCTGGTATGCGGCGGGCGGCGTGCCCTACACAATCTGGATCATCAAGGCCTTCTTTGATGCCATCCCACACGAAATGGAAGAGGCCGCCCTGATGGATGGCTGTTCGCCACTTATGTCGCTGTGGTATATTGTCATCCCGCTGGCTATGCCCGGTTTGTTCGCCAGTTTTCTGATGAATTTTATTGGGTTTTGGAATGAGTTCCTGGCAGCAGTAGTTTTACTATCGAGCAACGAAGCGCGCACCGCAACGGTAGGACTGTACGATTTTCAGTCTCAATATGAGATTGCCTATAATGTTTTAACCGCGGCCTGCATCATGATTATGCTGCCGGTGTTGATCATCTTCATTATTGGGCGTAAAACCTTCTTCCAGGCTATGCTGGAAGGTGCGCTCAAGGGCTAAATGGTTGTATGTACAAAAAGGGTTGTGTGTGAAACGTGTTAAACTAGTTTCACACACATTTTTAATTTAAAGTTAAGGAAAATTCACATGTCCCATCTTCCTGCACTTCCCGACGGCGTCTACGGCATGGTTCCACCTGAGGCCATGACCCCCTCGGCGCGCAAACTGCGCGACACCTATGCCTGCAAACCCGGTCTGCCACTTTTTCGGCGCGAATTTGGCTTCTACTGTCTCGAACGTTGGGCCGAACAGGGTATGCCCCAGAATATTCCGCTGGAAGAATTATTCCATTACGACGCGCCCGGCAACCATTATCTTAGCGAACTGGGCTGGTGCGAGGCTGCCTTTGCCCCACAATATGAGGAGAAGGTGCTCGAAGACCGCGGCGAATACGAACTGGCTCAGGATTTTGCCGGGCGCGGCGTGCTTTATTTCAAGGGGCGGCGCAGCGGCTTCATGCCCGAATACGTCGATCACCCGGTCAAAGACATGCGCACCTGGCAGGATAACGTCAAATGGCGCATGGACCCCACCACGCCCGCGCGCTGGGAAAACCTGGATGTGCGCATGCAAACCGCGCGTGAGCGGGCTGCCCAGGGATTAATGATTGGCCAGAGTCTGGTGGGTGGGTATATGTACCTGCGCAGCCTGATCGGCCCGGTGGAACTGCTTTACATGTTTAACGATCACCCCGAGGTGATCGAGGATTGCATGCAGACCTGGTTTACCCTGGCTGACGCGACGATTGCGCGCCACCAGCAGCATGTGACGCTGGATGAAATCTTCCTGGCCGAAGACATCTGCTACAACCATGGCTGCCTGATCTCGCCGCGTATGATGAAGCGCTTCCTTTTCCCTTACTACCAGCAGCTTATCACCAATGCCAAACGCCGTCAGCTCGACCCTGCGCGCCATCTGTACATTCAGGTGGATACGGATGGTCTGGCCAGTTCCGTTATCCCGCTCTACCAGGAAGCCATTGGTATGGATGTGATGAGCCCCTTTGAAGTGGCTTCGGGGTGCGACGTGGTCGAAATTGCGCGCCAGTACCCCGGGTTGGTGATGTTCGGCGGCATCGATAAGCGTGTGCTGGCCGGCAGCCGGGCGGACATCGATGCGCACCTCGAGCGCATCCTGCCGTTCATGCGCGCACGCGGCGGTTATATTCCCACTTGCGACCATGGCGTGCCGGAAGAGGTCTCTCTTGATAACTATCATTACTACCGGCAGCGCTGCCTGGAACTGGGCGGGTAATTGAAGAGGAAATCGATGACGATCCATTTTTTTTGAAGCCGATTGGCAGCGGGTCAAACTGAATTGGAGCGAGTGGTGGGCGGGCAGCCTGGACCACCCGCTGGTTTCGATGGTGGCATATGACGATCGCACCCGCAATTGGATGGCTGATTTATTTCAAATCACCGAGGTCACCTCGCCCCACGCTTCGCTTGCTAAGATTCTGGAAGACCAGACAACTATTTTGGAAAAACTACGCTGGTTTGGGGCCGATTTCCCGAAATTCTTCCCCAATTATGGTCCGGGGATTATCGCCAGTTTTTTGGGGTCTGTGCCGCATTTTGTTCCCGGTACCACCTGGTTCGAACCGCTGCCGGTGGAAACGCTGGCGGAGATGCAACCCTATTTCAATCCCGAAAACACCTGGTGGAGGCGCATTTATGACTTGACCGCCTTGGCGGTGGAGCGCTGGAGTGGGCAGGTGGCGGTAGCCCACACCGATATCGGTGGCAACCTGGATATTCTGGCCCATATGCGCGGCACCGAGCGTTTGCTGACTGACCTGTCCGATTCGCCGGAAGAAGTGCTGCGCATTACCGAACAAATTACGCGATTGTGGCGAATTTACTATGATGAGCTTTACACCGCCTACCACGGCGCTGCCTTTGGCACCTGTGGTTGGAGCCCTTTGTGGGCGCCGGGCAGGTACTATATGCTTCAATCCGACTTTTCATACATGATCTCACCGCGCATGTTCACTCGTTTTGTGCTGCCAGACCTGCGCGCCTGCTGCGATGCGCTGGATTACCCGTTTTACCATCTGGATGGCCCGGGCCAATTACGCCACCTGGATATTCTGCTTGGGATCCCTAACCTGCGCGGCATCCAGTGGATTCCGGGCGCCGGGCAGCCCCCCCGCGGATGAGTGGCTGGACGTGTTGGGACGCATCCGCGGCGTGTTAAAATTCACCTGTGCGGCAATGCCACCCGCCATTTTAAGACCTTATGCGACCAGGTGGGTACGGTGGAATTTGAAACCGGTTTCCCGGTGGATTTTGGCACGCTGCGCAAAGAATTGGGACCACAGATAATTTTGCAAGGGGGGCCGACCGTCATGTTACTGCACGATGGTACACCGGAGGAAGTGAGTCTCGAAACCCGGCGCATTCTCAACAGTGGCGTGTGTGGAAATGGAAATTTCATTCTGCGCGAGGCCAACAACCTGGCGCCGCACACGCCTTTGGCCAACCTGGTTGCCATGTACCAGGCGGCCCGCTCATGGCATCCGTCGGTTGCTACGTAAGGTCTGAGCGGTGGAAAGTTTCTGTCCACTCCACGGTCACCGCGCACACCATTCTTTTCAGGTCACCTGTTCCAGCAAGAACCGCACATCCGCTCCGGCGCGCCCATCCAGGCTGATCTGAGCGCCGCCTGGACAGGGGTTTGGGACAAGCATTTTGCCGGCGCATTCCGCAGAATGCACCACCACACCGTACAGCACAATCTCCACTTTTCCGGGCGCAGCCCCCACACGCACTTCCAGGATATTGCCCTGGTGCGCATATTGAACTGGAATCGCGGGGCGGTCTTCATCTTCAATGAGGAGACTGCCCGCGCCCCGCGCAGCATACAGTTCAATTGTCAGCGGATCCAGCGGTTTCTGGTCGACAAAACCCATGGTAGGCCCCAATGGAAGGATCGTACCGCCGCGCACCCATAACGGCAGCGTGTCCAGGGGAGTTTCGCGCGTGATCCAGCGCCCACCGGTCACAACCACCTTGGTCCAGAAGTCGACCCACTCGCCCGCCGGCAGATAAACGCTCACCCGGTTGGTGGGGGTCAACACCGGCGCCACCAGCAGGCTTTCGCCGAACATATACTGTAAATCGAGGCGCTGGGTGGTAGGGTCATCCTGAAATTCCAGCACCATCGGGCGTACCATCGGCAAACCGGTGCGAGTGGAGACGAGCGCCTGGGTATATAGATACGGAAGCAGACGGTAGCGTAAATCCAGGTAACGATGGGCGATGGCCTCTATCTCCGCTCCATACGACCAGGGTTCGCGCGGCTGTTTCCCGTGGGCGCGTAGGTGAGATGAAAATACGCCCACCTGCAGCCAACGCGCATATACGACAGGGTCTTTGGGGTAAGTATCTTTGGCTGAATTGTCGTAAGATTCTTTGAAATCGATGTGGTCGGTGTTATCGAAGAAATGGGGCGAGTAATCAAACCCGCCCACGTCATGGCTGCAAAATGGGACACCCGACAGGCCATACCCAAGCAGCCCGCGCACCTGGCTAGCGAGCTGGTCCAGGGTTGAGTAACTGTCGCCGCCCCATTGCACCGGGTAACGCTGTGAACCGGCGTAAGCCGAGCGCCCCCACACCAGGCCGCGCCCGGCCTTACGCTTCGAAAGCTCAAAGGCAGTGCGGTTGTACAGCAGCGGATAGAGATTGTGCATCTCCAACCCGCCGCGGCCATCGGCATACAGGGCGTCGAGGGGGGCCTGTTCGCCGAAATCAGTCTTAAATACAGCCACACCCATATCCATCAATTTTTCCAGTTTGGACTGCCACCAGGCGCAGGCTTGCGGGTTGGTAAAATCCACCGCAGCCAGATCGTCGCCCGAAAAGGCTTCCAGCACGGCGCTGGGGGTGCCATCCGGCCGGTTGACGAAGAAGCCCTGCTCTGCTCCTTCATTATATAGGGGCGTGTTGTGGGGGATATACGGATGGATCCACAGGCAGGTACGCATGCCCTGCATGCGCATCTTGGCCATCATCTTTTCGGGTTCAGCAAAAGCACGCTGATCCCATTCGTAACTACACCAGGGCGCCTCACCCATCCACCAGGGATCCAGGCTGATCACATCGCAAGGGAAGCCCCGCGTGCGCATTTCGCGCACCACCTCTTCGACCTCCGCGCGGCTTTTGTAGCCGGCGCGCGACATCCAGAACCCAAAGGACCATTTGGGCGGCATGGGCGCGCGACCGGTCAGTTGGGTGTAACGGCTTAGCAGGTGTTTTAGGCCGGGCCCATAGATCAAGAACAGATCCAACTGGGTGTCTGCGACGTGAATGGAGTAGGTGATGTTCGACTCGCTCCCCATACGGAAAACCATTGGAAACGAGGAATGCACAAACAGCCCATAACCCGCGCTGCTCAGCAGCAGCGGAACATTCTTATACGAGCGGTAGCTGCTCACATTGCCGGCATCGACTGCCCACAGGGGGATTTCCTGGTTCCATTTATCGAGTGAAGTGAACTTTTCGCCTAACCCGTAAAAAGATTCTCCGGGAGTCACAGCCACCGTTTCGCGGATGCTGATTGTGCCATCCTCGCCGGTTTCGATCCCGCTGGGGGGCACTTCAAAACCTGGGCCATAAGAACGGTCATCCGTGCGTTCGCTGAAAAAGACCTGCCCCATCCCCAGACGAGGATCATCATACGCAGTAATCTGCCATGCGCGCGGAAATTCCACCCGGATGCGTTGTGTGGCAAGAATCACGCGGTCATCTTGTTCAATGAGTTGGAATGGGACGGTAGGAAACGTATCCTGCACCAGGATGTCGGAATGAACAACCCGTAAGCCGCGCGGGTTCATGCGCAGGCGGATCACATCCGGTTGAATCACATCCACAAAGGTTTCGAACGGCTCTCCATTCGCAAAAATGCAGTCAAAGATAACTCCGCTGGCCGTGATACGAAATCGCGACCAGGATTGGATGTATTGGCGCGGGGAGTACACATCGCGAACATCGAGGGGTGATGCAAGTTTCTTCCAGTCAATGGCTTTTTTCATGATCGGCTTGAAAACCTCCAGCATGGTTTGTGCAGGTGTCTTAACTACAAAGAAGTATTTCTGGAAAACATTTATGACTTACAAAAAAAGTTTGTTACTGCTCAGCCCTCCCCCTACCCCCTCCCGAAGCGGGAGGGGAAAGAGGTTCTTGGAGGTGATTTGCGGCACATTGTGCCGCAAATCACCTCCAAACCTCCTTCTCCCCGCCCCGCCGCTTCGGCCACCCGTAGGGGTGTGGGGCGGGGCCGGGGGTGGGGTGAGCAGTTACAAAAGTTTTTAATCAGGCAAGGATAGCGAGCTACTTTACAATAGTTAATTTATGCTTTACGCTAGTATTCTAGCTGGCTACTCTTTTAAAGTCAATCCAATCTCTCCAAAAAAAATGCTGATTTCTGGGCATCTGCCGGAAATTTGTAAGGGGCGAACCATGGCACCTCAATGCCTTCTAACCATGCTGAGAGGGATATATAATCTCGATAACCCGTTAAAAGAAAAAACTCAGGAGCTCTTTATAAAGATCACCCGAGTCATAATTTGACTTTACATTGGATTTTTTTGGTGATATTACTTTTTTTCGTAAAAAGCAGCGGTCTCCGGCAATTGGCTGGTTTTTATAAAGTTAGCACGGCCGCTGAAACGAAATGTTCTACCGTATTTGTAGGACTATGTTAACGCGGGTCAGGGATTAACGAGGGTTCAAGTGTTGGTATTGGAGTGAATGCAGGCTGGGGCGTATCTGTTGGTGAAGGTACAAGCGTTGGTATTGGAGTGGGTGTCGGCTGAGGAGTATACGTATCTGTTATCGTGGGTGTCGGCAGAGGAGTATGCGTATCCGTTGTCGTGGGTGTCGGCTGTGGAGTATACGTATCCGTTATCGTGGGTGTCGGCAGAGGAGTATGGGTATAGGTTTTCGTGGGTGTTGGCAGAGGAGTATGCGTATAAGTTTTTGTGGGTGTAGGCAGGGGAGTGTGCGTATAAGTTTTTGTGGGTGTTGGCAGAGGAGTATGCGTATAGGTTTTCGTGGGTGTCGGCTGAGGTAGAATGATAAAAGTTGGCAATTGAGTGGCAATACGCGTCAGGGTTTTGCTCGGCGTAGGCGTAAACCACGCGCTGGGGCTCGTTGAAGGCGTTTGAGTTGCAGTGGGTGACGAAACTGTGATTGTAAATACAGCCGACGGCCCAGGTGAAGCAGATGGTGCTTGTGTGTTTGTACTTGTGAGGGTGGGTGTCTCTTCGGGGGTCGGGGTGCGGGTGAAGCCTGGCGAAGAGGTCAATTTGCTGTCTGCAGGGCTTGAAACGCCTCCTTTAGGATCACTGGCTGAAGCTGTTGACAAAATTGCGATCAGGTTTGAAAGAACCAAGGTGGGTTTGCTTGCTAGCATCAGTGAGATCCATCTGGTATAAGAAACACTTTCTGTGATCTGAATCGTATTGTCCGGTCCGATCTGGGCATTTTGCCCGGTGATTAAATGATAAACGCCATTAACCAGGCACTGACCAGCCAGGCAGTCTACGCTTTCGCGAATCTCGACACCGGGTATAACTTCAATACCCACCGCACCCCGGAAGATCTGCACGGTGATGGCTCCTCCAATTATAATCTGGGTAGGCGTCTGGCTGCTATCTCCATTAACAACCAGCGCCTTGCCCTCAACCAGGTTAAATGCAAAGGACTTCCCAGAATCGGTTTCGGTTTGTCGGTTTATCTCGATCGTCGAATCAGAATCAACGATCACAACCGTGCCATCCCAGAATGTGAGGTCAGCCATTCCTTGACCCGTTTTTAGCAACGTACGCATATTACGGATATTGAGATTTCCACTCACCGCGGTGACCTCGGTAATTCCATCACTTAGCTTAACCACTCCGCTGATAACTGACAGGTGAGCCATCTGGTTATTGGCCAGGAAAAACGAGGAAACAACCTCAAATATAACGATAACGAGGGC
>Ga0335397_10004652_pt1 | contig 18079 bp, 15 predicted proteins | sample MAT04_FD_205740 | JGI IMG/M metagenome (GOLD analysis project Ga0335397, IMG submission 205740) | Freshwater microbial communities from Lake Fryxell liftoff mats and glacier meltwater in Antarctica - MAT-04 (spades assembly) (version 2) ... | reverse complement strand
ATAGTCGCCGTAATTCGCCGCCGAAACAGTGACGGTGACGATGCTGTTGTCGCCCGTTAGCACGATTCCCGTAATCAAAAAATCGCCATCTGCGGCAGTGGTTGTGGCGAATCCGCCCGTAACACGAATTTGAGCGCCTGTGATGGGCTGCCCTGTTAGGCCGTCGCTGACCCGCCCTTGAATTTGGGTTGTTCCAGCGGCATTTGCCCCACTCACGACTAGCGATAACATGCCGAACAGGAATAAAAGACTCAGACGCTTAAGAAATGGCACAGTTATGATGACCTGACTATTGAACCGATATATCACTAGTGTTTATTTTGGGGTAGAAACGGGATTCAGTAAATTAGGGTAGCCGTTAGCAGATGGTTTGATTTGTGTTTTTAGGCAGAGGTTTGTATAGGAGAGAGTCGCTGACCCTCTGTAGAGAAGATAAATTTTAGAAGTCACATCATTTAGGAAATTTTTTTGTAGGGGCGACTCGCCGAGTCGCCCCTACAAAATCAACCCATATTTTACTGCGGGTCGGCGGGGTCGCGTTCCAGCGTAATATCAAAGGTGATCGCGCTATAAGATTCAACGCTGACGTTGATCGGGCCATCCGTCGTGACGACGAAATCAAATTGTAGACGGTTGACCCCACGGAGGCTGAGGTAAACGATCGAGTTGTTGTTTTGCGTGATGTCGAGGTAAGGCGACGCAAACGAATCGGCACTGCTCACATCAAACGTCATGCGAATGACTTCACCCGCCACTCCGTTAAACGTCAGCACTTGCGCGGTCTGTTCAGTATCAAGTTCCACCGTGACGGGGCCATCGTCAAGGCTGGTTAGTTCTGCCGTCGTTACCGTGACGACAACATCTCCCGCCAGCCGTGCATTGGGGTTTTGTGAGGTAATAACGACAATATACGTGCCTTCGGAATCGACCACATAATCGCTAATGGCAGGATCAATTGACCCTGGTGCATCATCGTTGTTGGCGACTTCATAACCATACGGCCCCAGCACGACCATGCGTGTATCGAGGGTGCTGCCGCTGTCAGCGCTGATATTTAACACCTGTCCGGCTTCTGCGACAAAGCTGTAATAAAGACCTTCGGAATCAGGCGTGAGGCTGGCGGTAACGCCTTCACCCAAGGTCAATGTCGTTAGGTCAACATTGCTGAAAGATACGGTATATGCCCCTGTGCCTGCCGCTACAACAATATAATTGTCGTCCTGCTGAAGCACGCTCGGCCCAAGCCGTCCGTTCAGCCCATCCAGATAAGCACTTTCAGAAACGTTGTAGCCAGAGGAATCAATTAATGCCGCGCCGGAATCACTGCCTTCTGCGGTCACATTCACCAGCAGTACATCGTCCGCTTGGGCAGCAACACGATATACCCCGATCAACCCTTCGGACTCGCCTTCAATGACCTGCCCCGGCTCAACCGATTGCAAAGCGCTGACTTCATCCACATACAGCCCAAAGCTGCCTTCAGCGCTCCCGCTAAAGCTGGTGGCGCGGATCGTAAATGTGCCAGCCGCTGGGATGGTATAGTTGGCGATTAAAGAATCCGTCCCAAAGCCGGTGTCATCATCACTGATTAACTCGGTGCCAGCGTCATTATTGATATAAAGACGCGTATCAAACTCTGCCGCCATCGCAACCACGATAACATCACCCGATTTCGCTTCAAACTCATAAGTCATTTCCGGTGTGGCCGTCGTTAATTCTCCGTTGACCAGTTCACCATAGCCAATGCGCTCGGCGGTTTGGGCTTGCGCGACTGCCGCCCAACTTACCATAAGGATCAAAAGTAAGATAATCAGCAAGTTCCGTTTGTAGCTCATAAAAGTTCTCCTTGAATCATATACGCCTAACAAGAGACGGCGCTCTATCAGTCATTATATGCGAATTCTTTTAACGAAGCGTAGAGTACCATTTTGGGATAAAGTCTATACGATTTCTTAATGTTTTAAAACAAGGGATGCCATTATTATAAGGAAATAAGTTTAGATAGGATGTAACAATGTCATATACAATTCAGTGGCAAGTCGAGAAGCGCGTCATCAACATCGAAATCACAGGCGAATTGACCATCGGCGAGATCGTGAGTCTTGGCAAGGAAACCGTACGTCTCTTGGCAGAAGGGCTGCCGCCGATCTTTACCATTGTCGATGTCACACACATGACGGTTTTCCCGACCAGCATTAGCGAGCTAACACGCCTAACACCGCGCCACAAGCATGGTCGAAATGACTGGACGGTGATTGTCGGCGCGAGTCATTTTGTGCATTTGATCAGCAATGTCGTCTTAAGCGTGTTAGGGTTACGCTACCGCAGCTTTCCAACCCGCGATGAGGCGGTTGCCTTTGTCCTCACGCAAGATGAGACGTTGGCGGAAACCTTCTATGCTTAAGGCCGCATCAAAGGTTCTTCGGCAGCCTCATTCATCCACTGTAATCCCCAATTGAGCATCATATTCAGCAGCGGTTCAAGGCTTCTGCCGCGCTCTGTCAGCGAATACTCCACTTTCGGTGGCACTTCTCGGTAGACCTCGCGATGGACGATGCCATCATGCTCAAGTTCGCGCAGTTGTAATGTGAGCATCTGCTGCGTGACTTGCGGCATGAGTTTCTTTAATTCCCCGAAACGATGCGTTTTTTCCTGTAGATAAAACAGGATCAGCGGTTTCCACTTGCCGCCGATCATGTCGAGGGTGGCTTCTACCGGGCAGGTATATTTTTTCTCGGTCATGATTTCCCCTGATAGTATGCTTTTTAAGACTATACCCTAAAAATGTGTGTACTTGTTTTAGAGAATGATATCCCACATAATCTTATTTAAAGCATAGCACAAGTTGAATTGTTACAGATAACATGGAATGGGAAATGTATGAAAATTGATGTATTTCACGATACGGTGTGCCCCTGGTGCCGGATCGGTAAGCAGCAGTTAAAAAATGCGCTGGCGCAGTGGGATGGGACACCTGTTACGGTTGAATATCACCCGTTTTTCTTAAACGAGTCGATCCCGCTGGAAGGCGCGGACTTCCGCCGTTATATGGCGGCGAAGGGTGGCTCGGACGATATTGAATTTTTCTTCGATGCACCGCGCCGCGCCGGAGCTGCGGTTGGCTTGCGCTTCAATTTTGAGCAGATTCAATACGCGCCGAATACTTTACTCTCTCATCGTTTGATCGAACTCGCGCCGCAAAATCTGAAAGAAACGATGATTGATGCGCTTTATAAGGCGTACTTCGAGGACGGCCTGAACATTGGCGATCTTTCTACGCTGGTACAGATCGCAGGGCAAAATGGGCTGGATGCGGAAACTATCGCCCGACAACTGCACGGCGACGATGCGCGTGAGGCCGTGCTGACAAAAGCCCATGAAGCCCAACGGATGGGTGTTAGCGGCGTACCGTTATTCGTGTTTCAGGATCAATATGCGCTTTCTGGCGCACAACCCGCCAGCAAAATGCTCGGATTAATGCGCCAGCTTGATAAGCAGGAGGTGATGCGATGAGATTGGTGATTTTTGGCGCGACAGGACGCACAGGCATTCCGCTGATTCAGCAGGCATTAGCCGCCGGACATGAGGTCGTCGCCTTTGCCCGGACTCCGAGCAAAATTCCGGTACAGCATGAGCGCTTGACCTCCATTCAGGGCGAAATTCAAGATGCGGCAAAAGTGGCGGAAGCGATTAAAGGCGCGGATGCCGTCCTTAACGTCCTCGGCCCTAATAAAACCTCTGGTAAAGCGATGCTGGCTACCGCCGCGCAAAACATCGTCGCCGCCATGCAGCAGCACCGTGTCCAGCGATTGGTCAGCCTAACTGGGGCGGGTATTCGTGATGAAAAAGACGAGCCGAAAGTGATGGATCGGGTGATGGGTGTACTCTTGCGACTGCTTTCGGCAGAAGTGCTGAAAGATTCGGAAAACGCCGTTGCGACTTTCCGTAACAGCGGCCTTGATTGGACGATTGTGCGCGGCCCGATGCTGACGGAAGGCCCACAGTTGGGCAAATATCGCGTTGGTTATGTCGGCAAAGACTCCGGCATCCGTATTTCACGGGCGGATGTGGCGGCGTTTATGCTCAAGCTGGCGACTGAAAGCAGCTATCTTAAGCAAATGCCGATGGTGAGCGACTAAATCAGCACGAGGGCAGCCTTAATCTCTGCCAGCGACTCAGCCTGGACGAGATAATCGCGAATCGTCGTCGCGTCAGGGATTCCGTCGCAATATTTGAGCAGTTGTCCGCGCAGTTCACGAATAGCTTTGGCTTGCGGTAAGGTTGTCGTTTCGAGCGTCAGTTCGGCATGATAAATCGCCATCGCAGCCCGTTCATAAAGCGTAGGGGCATCATAGATCATGTCCGAATTAAGTTCAGCATAAATATTTCTGAAAATCCAAGGATTCCCCAGCGCTGCCCGCCCGATCATCACGCCATCGCAGCCCGTGAGTGCCATCATCCGCCGCGCATCTGCCGCGCAGGTTACATCCCCGTTGCCGATAATGGGGATGTCTGCGCCGACTTCTAACACCGCCATTTTCACCTGCCGGATCACGTCCCAATCGGCCTCGCCGCCAAAGCCTTGATTAGCGAATCGGGCATGGACGGCAATCGCCTTCACACCGATTTGGGCGGCGGCCTTGGCAAAAGGTACAGCAGTGGGATTTTCCGGCTCCCATCCGGTACGGATTTTGACCGTTACGGGCGTAGATGGCACAGCATCGACCACCGCCTGCACAACTGTCGTGGCGGTACACACATCCCGCAGCAAGGCCGCCCCTGCGCCGTTGCCATTCTTGGCGATCTTCGGCACCCAACAGCCCATATTGATGTCCACAATATCCGCGCCATAATCGACGACCATCTTAGCCGCTTCGCCCATCATGCGCGGATCACTGCCGAACAACTGCACCGCGAAGGGCGATTCGCTGTCGCGCCAGTCGAACATTTCCATCGTGCGCTCACGACTGCCTTTGTATTGCAGGGCGTGGCTGCTGATGAGTTCGGTGCAAACGAGTCCGAGTCCGCCGATTTCGCGGCATAAGCGACGAAACGCATGATTCGTCTGCCCCGCCATCGGCGCAAGCGTCAGCGGCGGGTCAATCGTCAGCCGCCCGATTTTTATAGGGGAGAGAATTTGTGTTTGGAGAGACAACATTAATCGAATAACCACAACAGGTATTTATCAGAGCGTATGATACCATAAGGAAACGTGAAATTTAGATGACATGAGGTCATGAATATGCGCCGTTTATTAGCAATAATTTTCAGTCTATCTACTATCTTTATAGTATTTGGCATATCTCCGAACCCTGCTTATGCTTGCAGCGGCGGGGCAGCGGTAACAGTTGCAGGCTTAATCGCCGATTCAGATTATGTAGTAAAAGCGCGAGTGACAGAAGTGGACGATGTTGGACAAAATGTGATCCTCCATATTGAGAATTATCTTGCAGGTGGACCTGGGCCGGAATTCCTATTATTCAACCGCAGTCATCCGATTCGTGTTAATTACATTCTTGCCGGATTTTCGGGGGGCGGAGATTGTCTCGGATTAGCCTCTGCTTTTCATTCTGATGACGAACTTTATCTCTTTCTTCATCGCAATCAAGATGGTAGCTATACGGTAGTCTCAGGTGCTTTTAACGCTGATCTTTATAGATTCCCCGAACCTGACTCTACTGTTGACGTTTTTTTAACAGGTGGATTTCAAAATGGGGGGGCGTACTTATGAGAATTTAGCTGAACGTGACAGCAGACAGCAAGCTACTGAAACAGAATTTATTGCGATTATTGCCGAAGAAAGCGGACAAACGCCTACAGCACCAGACAAATCTTTACTTTATCCTTTAAAAGCCCCGCTTCGTCTTATAACTACTGCTGGCACAGATTATTTATTTCCAATTGATGGTCGAGAGCCAATCGAATTAACACCTGAAATTTTATCAACAGTGTCAGGACGTGCTTTTTTGGAAGCTAGGATACCCTATAATACTGAAAATTGTGTAACTGAAAATTGCCGTACTTATTCTCCAGATAGCTCGAATATGGCAATTCAAATAGACACTAATAATTTCCAGTTTTTGGGTGGTGCGCCTATTCCTGGGCAGGCTGTGTTATTTTCTCCAACATCAGATGCAGTTGCTGTATGGAATGAATGTGATTTGATGATTTACATAGCGGGCTATCCTCGGTTGATGCAGGATCGGTTTGCGATTGAGGAAATCAATCAAATCCCGTTGAGTGGTGGAAATGTCTGTGAATTGATCGCAGGAAAAGGTGTATGGAGCCTTGATGGTCGCTATTTGGCGTATAGCGATGATACAGGATTGTGGTTGTGGGATGTATTTTCAACAACTACGGAACCGCGTTTGATTGTCTCGGATCAGGAAGGAATACCTCTATCGCCACGTTACTTTTCCCCATTAGGTCGCTATTTAGCAGTGACACAAGGCGAAGAGCGTTACACACTTGATCTCATCTCAGGCGAATCGCTCGCAGATGGATTGGTTTCGCCAGATGATCGACTGCTGTTAGCCTTCGACACAAGCGCAGATAGTTCGATGCTTGAGCTTTGTGCGCTTACGCCGTATGAATGCCAGCCTGCATCAAGTATGTATTATACATACACAAATGAGGCAGGCGAAAACTTGAGACTTGAGAGTTTGAGCGAAGTCAGTCGAGTAGAATGGCAAAACCCACATAGCTTTCTGGCACTACCCTGCCGTCCAGATGAACCGACCCAGTGCAGCATATTTTTGTGGAGGCCGACTTACGGTGGTGTGTGGACTGAAACGCCTGTTGGCTATGGACGCACTTTTGCCTATGACGCGAATAACCATACAATGGCAATTGTAAATGATACGGATACAGTCACAATCAATGATACATCTTATGATTTTGCCGGAATGTTAGATAGCGACATTACAACTATTGAATGGATGCGGTCTCTGTTTTATCAAGACAATAATGGTTAATTAACTGGCGTTTGTTATAGAATTCACTCTGAAAAACGACGCACCCTTACAATATCCATTTTAAGAGTATGCCTTTCCAAATATTTACCTTGAAGCCACCCTATCCCTATAATAGTAGGACTTTCGCTCACGCATTTACCCCACCCCTAAATCCCCTCCCCATTGCATGGAGAGGGGACTTCAAGATGCGTTTTTCTCCCCCTCTCCAAGTATTGGAGAGGAGGCCGGGGGGTGAGGTAAGCGAAAGTCCTGAATAGAATGCTACGCTGGGTTAGGGTGAATTACATCTCAACCCAAAAAATCACACGTCCAGACTCGCGCCGTGTTGCCCCTTAAAATGGGTTCGTGCGCGGGGATGAAGGGCGTGATCGCTAAAACACATTTTCAGGACAATAGAATAACATGCCTTCCCCGGTAACAATGAAGGCGCTGTTGGACAACGTACCCAGAAGTGGAACCCCAAGATGGCTCCGTTTGTTAGTCTTTTACCGCCCATTTTGGCAGCGCGAAGATTGCGTCCAGCGTTAGTCCTTCAATATTAGGGAAAAGTGCTTCGGCATCAATCGTATGTGAGCCGCTGTAGACGTGATACCCTTCACGGGTGTATTGATGCACCTCACGCAGTCTTGGATAGGCGATCCAGACCTGCTCCGTGCCTTTTTCCAGATAGGTTTTACGCTTTGTCTGCAAATCTTCAGCATCATCGCCGGGTGAAACCACTTCGACAGCTAAATCGGGTACACCAGGATGCGGCTTTTCAATATCCCAATTCGACGGAATATTCTTGCTGCGGACAAAAGACAAATCAGGGACAAAAGAGTCTTTTAGGCGACCTGCTGGCGACCACATCAGATACGTTAGCCCATCCGAAAAAACAGAACCCATGTCGTTTGACTGCACATAACGATCTAAGGGGCGAATAAAATTCATAATAATGATGTGATGTATTCCACCCGCAGCAGCCATTTCTTTAATCGCTCCATCAATAATTTCGACATGGGCATCTTCACCCATTGCCAACAGGCCGTCTAACGTAGGAAATATTTTTTCAAGCAACAGATCCGACATCGCTAGAATCCTTCCTTATCTTCAATCACTATAGTACAACAACTTCCAATATTTACCTTGAACCTGCCTATTCCCTATGATAGAATGCCACACTGGGTTAGGGTGGAATAACACCCTGATCCCAAAAAATCACACGTCCAGACTCGCGCCGTGTTGCCCTTAAAATGGGTTCGTGCGCGGGGATGAAGGGCGTGATCGCCAAACACATTTTCAGGAGAATAGAATAACATGCCTTCCCCCGTAACAATGAAGGCGCTGTTGGAGACGGGTGTTCACTTTGGACACCGTACCCCCAAGTGGAACCCTAAGATGGCTCCGTTCATCTTCGGTCAGCGCAACGGAATCCACATTATTGATCTGCGTCAAACGATTGCGAATCTGAACAATTACTACGACAAAGTGCGCGATATCGCTGCCAATGGCGGCACTGTGTTGTTCGTCGGCACCAAGCGCCAAGCACAAGAAACCATCGCCAAAGAAGCCGAGCGCTGCGGGATGCCGTATGTGAATCAACGCTGGTTAGGCGGCACGCTCACCAACTGGCGCACGATTAAAGACCGGATCGAAACCCTCAAGAAGTTGGAAGCCCGCCGCGATAAGGGCGAGTTTGAACTGCTGACGAAAAAAGAAGGTCTCCTGCTGGAGCGCAAAATTGAAAAACTCAACCTGCGCCTCGGTGGTATCCGTGAAATGAAGCGGCTGCCCGAAATCGTCATTGTGGTCGATACACCCCGCGAATTCACAGCGGTCAACGAATCGAATATCCTCAACATTCCGGTGCTGGCGTTGGCGGATACCAACTCTGACCCCGACGTGATTGATTATATCGTCCCGGCTAATGACGACGCGATGCGCTCCATTAAGCTGTTGGTCGGCGCGTTTGCGGATGCCGTCCTCGAAGGCAAAGCGATGCGTAAGGGCGGTGCGGATGACGATTCGGCTATCGACGAAATTGATCTACGCGCTTATGACGCAGTTGAAGAAGACGACGACGATAAATTGCTTGGCGCTTCGACCCGCGCTGCGATTGCCAAGCTGCGTGATGCCACCCTATTCGGAGAGGATGAGGAATAAAGGACAATATGACCGTCATTACTGCCCAAATGGTGAAGGAATTGCGTGAAGCCACCGGCGCGGGACCCAAAGATTGCAAAACTGCGCTGGAAACAAACGACGGCGACCTACAGAAAGCCATCAACTTCCTGCGGGAAAAAGGACTGGCGAAGGCCGCCAAAAAACTCGGCGCAGGACGTGCCATGCGCGAAGGCTTGATCGAAACCTACGTTCACTTCAACAAGCGCCTCGGTGTGCTGGTAGAAGTCAACTGCGAGACGGATTTCGTTGCCGCGACGGATGCGTTCAAAACTTTCACCCGTGATGTCGCTATGCACATCGCCAACTCCGCGCCTGAATACATCAATCGTGACGAAGTGCCGGAAGCCGTCGTCCAGGCGGAACGCGATTTGCAAGTGCGCCGTGCCGTCGAAGAGGGCAAGCCTGCCGCTGTTGCGGAAAAAGTTGCCGAAGGCCGCATGAACAAGTTCTTTGAGGAAATCGTCCTCATGGATCAGCCCTTCATCAAGGATGACTCTAAGACTATCGCGCAACTGCTGCAAGAAGTCGTCATCGACATTGGCGAAAGCATCAAGATCAGCCGTTTCTCCCGCTTTGTGTTGGGTGAAGCTGCTGGTGCTGAAAGCCAAGAAGCGGAATAAGCCGCATTATGAAGCGCATCAAGCGACCCCGAACCACTGCCTTACACCGTATCGGATGAAATACGAAGGGATTAGCATTTCTGCTAGTCCCTTTTTTATACCTAAAAATAGGGATGGGTCACGAGCGATGAGTGATAAGTCAAATACCAGAATTGTTGTTTGTGATTTTATTCCGCCTTTCGCTCGTTGCTCAGAACTCATTGCTATTACTAAAACCAAAGGAGACAAATCGAAATGATGACACCCTCTGCAACCAACAACGGGACGATTTACAAGCGCATTATGGTGAAGTTAAGCGGCGAGGCGATGGGCGGCAAAGGTGGGCAGGGAATCGACCCCGACCAAGTTGAGCTGATCGCCACCAAGATCAAAGCGGTACATGACTTAGGCGTACAAATCGCAGTAGTCGTAGGGGGCGGCAATCTTTGGCGCGGCGCGCTGGGGGTCAGCCGGGGAATGGAACAATCGACGGCGGATTATATGGGGATGATCGCCACCGTCATGAACGGAATCGCGCTGCAAGATGCGCTCCAACGCATGGGCGTGATTACGCGGGTGCAGACCGCTTTGGAAATGAATAAAGTGGCGGAACCTTATATCCGGCTACGAGCAGTCCGCCATCTGGAAAAAGGGCGCGTGGTCGTCATCGCCGGAGGGACGGGCAACCCCTACTTCACCACCGACACAGCCGCCGCGCTGCGAGCGATGGAAATCAACGCCGAGATCGTCATCAAGGCCACCAAAGTCGATGGCATTTACTCATCTGATCCGCACAAAAATCCTGATGCCGTGCGTTTTGACCGCCTTACCTATCAGCAGGTGATCGAAGGTCGCTACGAGGTGATGGATTTGACGGCCTTTACGCTTTGCCAAGAGAACAAGATGCCGATTATGGTGCTGAACTTCTGGGGCGAGGACGACTTGCGCCAAGCGGTCTTGGGGCATCACGAAGTCGGCACACTCATCAGCCCGACGGTTTAACCGAGACATCAAGTTGAGCCATTTTTAGCCTCGCTCAGAATTCAACCCGTTAGACCGTTTTACAATTGTAGGACTTTCGCTCACGCATTTACCCCACCCCTAAATCCCCTCCCCATTGCATGGAGAGGGGACTTCAAGATGCGTTTTTCTCCCCCTCTCCAATACTTGGAGAGGGGGCCGGGGGGTGAGGTAAGCGAAAGTCCTGAAATGAATACCTAAAGCATAACTCAGGACAAAGGTTCTGTATTGAACAAAAACGACAACTGCTGCGGTTCACCTTTGCCCATCATTTGGGCAGGTGTTTGTCCTATGAGGTGTTTGAGGGAGCGCGTTAAATGGGGTTGGTCGGCATAGCCTGCTTGGTCAACCGTGTCCAAAATCGACACGCCTTGTTTTAAGAGGAGGGTAGCATGACGAGCGCGTTCAATCTGACGCACCGCGCCATGTGTTAGCCCTGTCGCTTGTAAGAATCGACGCTGTACCGAGCGTAAGGACAGGTCTTTTAATTGATGTTCCAGTTGGCCTTGGAGCGCAGCATCAACAACGGGTTCACGCCAAAGCAGACCGTCGCGCACCAGCCTATCGACAAATATTTCTGCATTATCATAAGTCGGGAATTGCCATGCCGAACTGTGTAACCAGAAGCCTTTGCTCGCCGCTTCCGGCAGATTAACCGCGCCATCCACGAGGCTTTTTGCCGAGAGTTGACGCAGAGAGGTGCCGAGCTTAAAGCGGATGCCGACCCACTCGCCGTCCGATGGACAGTGAGCCATCGTCGCTTTCGTCTCTGGCCCGCGGACGGTGACAGTCATCTTGCCCTCATAGCGCGACACAACCATCTCCCAATGGCTGACCGCAACTGAGACAAACGCACCAGAGGTTACACTCTGGCTAGACCAGACTCTTTCAACAAAAGGCGAGTCGGATAATCTTTCGTTAAAAGTAAGGATCATACGCTTGCCTCATGGTTAAATGCCAATTATGGCACAATTATACCATAATTATGGTTCATTTGTTCTACTGGAGCATGGGATTTATCTAACTTCAAATCCAACCGCAGAAGTAACTACAGGCAAATAATTTTTAATAAGATGGTATGGCGTGGCGTAGGGGCGTGGCGCGCCTCGCCCCTACAAAAACATACCTGACCTTACTGAGACACGGAGAAGAATTTCAACAATTCTTCTCTCTGCGCCTCTGCGGTTCAAAAAGTTTTCACGAGTTCACGCGATGACCCTGATGCGATGTGTTATTTCCCCAAGTACGCGCTCGTAAGGGACTGCGTCGCGCCCAATAGCTGCTCAGGCGTACCTTCAAACATCACTTTGCCACCTTTGCTGCCGCCTTCCGGCCCCATGTCGATGATCCAATCGGCATTTTTGATGACATCCAAGTTATGTTCGATCACGATCACGGTATTCCCGGTATCCACCAGCCGATTCATAATCACGAGTAAATGCCCAATATCAGACATGTGCAGCCCGGTAGTCGGCTCATCCATCACATAAATGCTGCCTTTTTTGTGCAGTTCGCTGGCAAGTTTGATGCGCTGGCATTCGCCGCCCGAAAGCGAACTGAGCGGCTGTCCGAGGGTCAGATAATCCAACCCGACATCGCTCATGGCTTGCAGCTTACGGACAATTTCTTTGATGTCAAAAAATTCTAGCGCCTCTTGAACGGTCATCGCCAGTACGTCGGTGATCGATTTACCATTCAGCTTATATCCTAGCACTTCATCTTTAAAGCGTTTGCCATCACAGACTTCACACGGCGTTTTAACCTCATCCAAAAACGCCACATTGCTGTAGATCACGCCTAAGCCCTGGCAGTTTTCACAAGCGCCTTTAGAGTTAAAGCTAAACAGCGAGGCGCTGACCTTGTTGGCTGAGGCGAAGGCTTTACGCACATCGTCCAAGATGCCCGTATAGGTGGCGGGGTTGGAGCGCGTAGAAACACCCACCGCTGCTTGGTCGATCACAATCGCGTCGGGATGCTGCGCCAGAAACACCTGATTAATGAGCGAACTTTTGCCAGAACCCGCTACGCCTGTAATGACGGTCAATACACCGGTAGGAATATCGACATTCACATTCTGTAAATTGTTGATCTTGGCTTTGGTGATGGAAAGTTTGCCCTTGCCAGACCGAAATCCCGTTTTAATCGGCACAGCGCGTTTCATGTGCTTTCCCGTCAGTGTGTCGGCATCCAGCAGCCCCTCGAAGCTGCCTTCGTAGACAATCGAGCCGCCGCCGCTGCCCGCCTTGGGACCAACATCGACCACATGATCGGCGACTTTAATCACATCAGGATCATGCTCGACAACGATAACCGTGTTGCCCTTGTCGCGCAGTTTTTGCAGCAGGTCGTTCATCCGGTGAACATCACGCGGATGCAGCCCGACACTCGGCTCGTCAAAAATATACATCACATCCACCAGACTGCTGCTGAGATGTTTGACGATTTTAACCCGCTGCGATTCGCCGCCGGAGAGGGTATCGGTTGGGCGATCAAGGCTGAGATACTCAAGCCCAATGTCGATCAGATTTTGCAAGCGCTCGCTTAATGTGGCGACCATCGGCGCGGCGATTGGCTCTTTAATGGCCTTAATGACGTTGATGAGTTCAGCAACTTCCATCGCTGACACCTCAGCGATGTTATGCCCATTAATCCTGCAACTCAACGCCGCTTGGCTCAACCGAGCGCCATGACATAACGGGCAGCGCTGCATCGTGATAAAAGGGGCCACTGCTTTCTGGGTGCGTTCCGACATCGTTTTGAGGTCGCGTGTGATGTACTTACGGGTGAACTTGTCGATGATTCCCTCGAAGGTTAAATTGATGGCTTTGCCTGCGACTTCGGATTTGACCTTATACGGCTCGCTGTGGAGCAGCAGCTCCATTTCTGACTCGGAATAATCATCCAATTTCTTGTCATTATCGAACAAGCCCGACTGGGTGCAGATGCTCCAATCCCAACTGTTGACGGCATTATCCGGGAACAACAAAGCCCCTTCGTTGAGTGATTTGGAGGTATCAAGAAATTTATCCAAATCCACGCCTATTTTGCGCCCAACACCGTTGCACTCTGGACACATGCCCTGCGGGTCGTTAAATGAAAAGAGGTTATAGTTGCCGATGAAGGGCTGCCCCACCCGCGAAAAGAGCAACCTTAACACAGTAGAAATATCGGTGATTGTCCCCATCGTTGAGTGTGAGCCGCCGCCCAAGCGTTTCTGGTCAACCACAATCGCTGTACTCAGGTTTTCAATCGCATCGGCATCGGGCTGCCCATAGCGCGGGAGAAAGTTACGGACGAACATGCTGAAATTTTCGTTGAGCTGCCGCTGGGCTTCGGTAGCAATCGTATCGAATACAATCGATGATTTGCCAGAGCCGGAGACACCGGTAAAGATGGTGATTTTGCGCTTGGGAATGCGTAAAGAGACATTCTTTAGGTTGTTTTCGCGTGCGCCACGTATTTCAATATATTCTTGGGTCACGGTTTTCTCCTTATTGACGGGGATAGTATTTAAGCACATTTGTTCCGTTTTAGCAAGTGTTTTATTCCCTATTTTCAATAGGTTGGACTGCTATAAGATTGGAAATATGACAAAAATGAGTAATGTATGAGAAGGGCTTGAGGTTCACGTTACGTGAACGTCTACGATAGGGCAATCACTGAAAAGGAAGTGACAACCATGTTCACAGTAGGCGAATTTTCCCGATTAGCACAAGTTTCCAAGCGATTACTGCGTTACTACGACGAAATTGATTTGTTGAAGCCCATTCAGATTGATCCGCTGACAGGCTATCGTTATTACAGCGCGGAACAGATGTCGCTTTTAAACCGTATCCTCGCGCTCAAGGATTTAGGGCTATCACTTGACCAAATCCAGCGGATATTGCGCGATAACATCTCGACAGATGAGATTCAAGGGATGCTCCTGCTAAAAAAAGCCGAAATCGAGCAGCAGCTACAGGGCGAACTTAAACGAATCCGCAACATCGAATCGCGCTTGCAATCCATTCGCAACACAGAAGCCCACAAACCGCTGAATGTGGTCATCAAAAACACGCCTGCCCAGCCCGTCTTGAGTTTACGGATGATCGTTGAGACTTTTGAACATGGGATCAGCCTCTTTGGGCAGATCAGAAAAGTGCTGCCAGAGAAAAACAGCTATGGCCTGTGCTTTTGCATCTGTCACGACGATGACATTGTTGACCGCGATATGGATTTAGAAATGGGGCGCTTTATCGAGACGCAATCCCATGCCCCTGTGCCTTTGGTCGGCGACTTGCAACTGTGTTTTCGTGAACTGCCTGCTGTCGAAACAATGGCGACGATTGTCGTAAAAGGGTCGCTGGAAACGATCCACACAGGCTACACCGAGATCGGTACATGGGCGGAAGTGAATGATTATCGTTTCGCAGGTACGCCGCGAGAAATCTGCCTACAAGACGCACTGACAGCCGACGGCAGCGATCTCATCACCGAAATCCAGTTTCCGATTGCGCCGATTCGCAACTGATGTAGGGTCTCGAAAAAGAATGGGAAAGACTTAATCACAGAGACACAGAAAGTAGATTTGCGAAAGCAAATTCAAAACTGAACCGCAAAGACGCAAAGGACGCAAAGAATTTAAATTCAAATGCTTAGTGTTCTTGGTGGTTCATATTTTTCAAGTTTTGCTCAGATCATTGCACATCAGACCTATATTTAAGGAAAGGTAGCCTCATGACGTTTGAAAATATCATCTTGCTTGTTGGCGGAACACTGACAGGACTTCTGGCAGGCGTGTTTTACGCGTTTTCCGTTGCCATCGTCCCGACGCTCCGCAGCATCAAAGCCACGCAGCACATTGCCATTATGCAGGCCATCAATGTGAAGATCATCAATCCGGTCTTCATGCTGAGTTTTCTGGGACCGACAATCCTCTTGCCGTTGGCAGCCTTTCTACATCGTGGCACGGCTCAATTTCCCTGGCTGGTCGCGGCGGCGATACTTCACATTATCGGCGCAAATGGCGTGACCATCACCGGAAATGTCCCTCTAAATGAGGCGCTTGATAAAGTGGACGTAAGCCAGCTTTCCGAAGCAGAAGCTGATCCAATCAGACAAGAATTTCAGGGAACAGGCTCACCCTGGATGCGCTTTCACGTTGTTCGCACCTTCGCCGCAATCTTAGCGACGGTACTTGTTTTTATCGCGTGTTTGTCTAAGCGCTAAATAACTTCAGGACTTTCGCTTACCCCACCCCTAAATCCCCTCTCCAATACTTGGAGAGGGGGAGAAAAACGCATCTTGAAGTCCCCTCTCCATGCAATGGGGAGGGGTAAATGCGTGAGCGAAAGTCCTAAAGCTAAAAAATAACAGGAAGTGCTAGGGTGTTTCGGATTTTGTTAACTTTGTTCCCAGATTAATGTAATTATTACTGCCGATGGAGTCGGATGAACGTTATGAGCGCACAGCACATCAATGACGAAACTTTCCAACGTTTACAACAACGCGCCGCGCTTGCAGGTTGTTCAGTGAATGAGCTGCTCCTGCATTTCTTAGATGATACCCCCTCACCCGCTAAACCGTCAGACATCCCTTATCAACTGCTGGTTGAGCATACGACAGATGCGATTTCGCTGTTTGATTTAGACCTGCGCTATTTGTATGCGAATCCCATTATAGGTGAGCTAACCGGGATTGATCCGACGATGATGATCGGCAAAACCGATCACGAATTAGGGATGCCCGAAGACAAGGTGAATTTTTGGAAGTCGGAATGGCAAACAGTTATACAGACATGTCAAGAGAAAATCATCATCTTCGATTTTACCACGCCCCAAGGTGTTCGCTTCTATGAATCGCGCTTGACACCGATTCTGGGAGATGATGGCGCAGTCCAGTTCCTAGCGGCGATCACGCGTGATATTACCGAGCGTAAACGTACAGAAGATATGCTGCGCGACATCACGAATCGTTTACCCGGTATGATTTTGAGCTATCGTCTTATGCCCGATGGGCAGGATGAGGTGACTTTTGTCAGTGAAGGCATTAATGCAATCTACGAGATTTCTGTAGAGGAGGCTTATGCCGATATTGGCAAAGTGTGGATGAAAGTCTATCCTGATGATTTGGAGAAATTTGGCGAAAGTATTCGGGAGTCCGCCAAAAATCTTACGCTTTGGGATTATCAGTGGCGCATCAGAATGAACGATGGTTCGACGAAATGGGTTGAGGGGCGTGGTATTCCACGTCGGTTGGAGGATGGCAGCACCTTATGGAATACCCTCCTGCTCGACATCACGGATCGTAAAACGCTGGTACAGCAGCAGGAGGAACTGATTGATCAACTCCAATTGGCGATTGGGACGGGGCAGTTGGGTATCTGGAGCTTAGACTTGAAGAGCGGCAGGGTGGACTGGAACGCCCAGATACACGAAATCTACGGCATTGCGCCTGAAGATCACACCCATACGATCGACACTTTTATTGCGCGTGTGCATCCTGAAGACCTAGCCTCTGCTCAAATGCGGATGGAGGAAGCATCAACCGCCGGACGTGTTTTTGGTGTCAATTTCCGCATCATCCGACCCAATGGCGAAGTGCGCTATCTCTCCGCCTCTGCCAGCGCTCAGTTCGATGATACCGGTCACCTCACAAAATTAATGGGCATCGATATCGATGTAACGGACATCCGGCAGGGTGAGTTAAAACTTCAACAAACCAATGAGATGATGCAGTCGATTATCGAGCATATCCCAGTAATGATTGCCTTGTTTGATGAGAACGGGCGCTTCCGTTTTGTGAACCGCCATTGGCTTGATCAGTTGGGTTGGACCGTTGATGAACTAGAGCGTGAAGCCGATCCTTTGACCTTATTTTATCCCGATCCAGACTATCGCCAGCAGGTTTTGGACTATATGCTCTCGGCTAAACCTGGATGGCGAGATTTCCAAACGTATGCGAAAGACGGTCAAATTTTAGAAATGACGTGGGCCAATGTTCGCCTTTCTGATGGAAAGAGTATCGGTATCGGGCAGAACATCACCGAGCGCAAACAGGCTGAACAGGTGGGATTGGAAAAAGAACGTTTACTAGCGAGTTTAGAGATAGAAAAAGAACACTCGGCAACCGTACACCACATTGTGGCGAAAATAGCGCATGATCTAAAAACCCCCTTAAGCGTCATTGAGCTGTCGCGGGAAATACTAATCACATACTTTGACCGTATTGATGAGACTCAACGGCGAGAACGATTGGAAACGATTGGAAAGCAGATTCAATACATGAGTGATTTATTAAATGATCTGGCTCTTATTAAAGGCAATGTTCTGGAAGCACGCAGTT